>JAABUN010000032.1_pt1 | contig 313928 bp, 307 predicted proteins | sample 5559311 | NCBI WGS metagenome assembly JAABUN01 (sample SAMN10711877, study PRJNA513370) | rock metagenome | isolation source: Antarctica rocks | place: Antarctica: Victoria Land, Siegfried Peak sud | reverse complement strand
GTACGGATACAACCGGTGGTAGTGGTACGGATACAACCGGTGGTAGTGGTACGGATACAACCGGTGGTAGTGGTACGGATACAACCGGTGGTAGTGGTACGGATACAACCGGTGGTAGTGGTACGGAAGGCAGTGTCTCTGCATTGCCTGATACCGGTTCCGGTTCGAGCAATTCGTCCTCCAACGACACGTTCATCGCACTCTTCGGTGCGCTGGCAGCAGTCGGTGTCGGTGGGGCATACGCCCTGCGACGTCGCACACGTTAGGTTCTGATGGCAACCCTTCTTCATTGAGGTCGCGGTTGTAACCAGAGATTCTGTAAAGACCCCCGGTCGCTTGACCGGGGGTTCTTTACGTTGTGTGACTTTCCACCTCTGCCGCGCCGAGCAGCCGCGTCCTTACGCGTAGGGGTAGGGGCGGACTCCATGTCCGCCTTCATCTCGCACCTCGACGCGCTCTCCGTCCCTATGTCCGCCCATGTCCCGTGTCGGGCAGCGCGTCGGCTCGGTAATCGATGCGTGACGTGATCGGGAAACCGGTTGATCGCTACCAGCGGCAGACCGTAGGGGCGGACTTCCCGCGGGAATGTCCGCCCGATCGACCGAAGGTCGATACCCCACCATGCGCGTCTGTGTGATCGGCCCCGGCGCGGTCGGCTCACATATCGATATCATCCAACCCGGTTTCCATCTGAGCGCACGACCAGACGACGGTATGCGACAGATCATGTCTCGCGCGATACCACCGATGCGCCTGATGAGGAGTGCAAGCGCGCCGCACGAGCGAACGGGGTGTCGCTCGAAAGCGACACCCCGTTGATGCAGGTCATTCAGTTTGGAGTGCGTGCATCGATCATGCTCGAGTTTGTCGGTATGTTATGGAGTCGGGGTCGCTGCGAGGATTTCCTCGATGATTCTGATGAGAATCGCGATCACTTGCTGAACAATTGCCTCGACGTCCGTTGGTGTTGCGGTAGCAGTAGCGGTCGCAGTGGAAGTTGCCGTCGTTGTGGCGCTTGGCTCGGCAGTCGTGGTCGCAGTGGAAGTCACCGTCGTGGTTTCGCTCGGCTCGGCAGTCGTGGTCATGGTCACAACTGCTGTTGAGGTCACAACTGCCGTGACACTGGGATCAGGCGTCGTCGTATCAGTAGCCTCAACGGGAGGAGTCTCGCTCGCTTCAGCTGGAGGAGTCTCGCTCGCTGGATCGGTCGCCGTCGATTCAACGGTCAGAGTTGTGGTCGCTTCCTCGGTCGCCGTCGCCGATACGCTGGCGAACAAACCTCCCAGTCCAATCGCGCTGCCAACGATGCGCGCAGAGCGATAGATCGAACCCAGGTGTTCATACATTCCCCCGTTGTGATAATGCGCCGTTGTGCGATCCATGCGAAATCGACCAATGGCAGCGAAAAGATCGATCCGCCGGTGCGGTCGTCACTGGAGCGCTCGCCCCACATCAGGAGCACTCCGAGTACGTACAATATACGTTATCGTACGTTCTCCACGCACGATAACCGATCTTCGCTGTTGGACCGGCTCATCGCCGCTTCGCGTCAGTTTCCGGTTCGGATGATGGTTGCATTCCACATGGAAGATGCCTTCACGTGCAGGATGTAGTTTCCCGGCTCGAGGCGTGCAGATCGTATCAACGTCCCCTCCTTGTCTGATGCAAGCGAGAAGTCGGTGAGCGGATTGCCGTCACTGGTTTGGATCTCGGCGGAGAAACCCGAACCGGCATAGACAGTCAGTTGATACATCCCGGCGTTCTTGATCTTGACCGCCAGCTCCTTGTCCCCGTTGGCGGAGAAAGAGGCGGTATACGAGCTGGAGTTTGTGGACCCTTGATCCGAGGATGACACGGATGAATTGGAGGATGAGTTCGTGACATTCGTTTGCTGATTGGACCCGGATTTCTGGGACGACATAGCTGCCTGCGTTTCCAATGCTGCAACCCGTGTTTCCAGGTCGTTTATGCGCTGATCGTACGTATCTTTCGCTCCGCCGGAAGTCGTCGTCATGACGATCGCGAAGACCAGGATCATTCCGGCAACCGAGACAAGTACCTTGCTGCGCATGGCTGAATTCCTCTCGCCGTTCTGGTGGCCGAAGTCCGAATCCGAGTCCGAAGTCCGAAGTCCGAAGTCCGAAGTCCGAAGGGGTGAACCCGGTCGGGGAATCCGCTGCGTCCGGTCTGCTCGATGCCCCCATCGCTTGAAGGTCAGCGCGAGCGCGAGCCTGTGACGAGCGACCGAAGTTCCTGCCCAGGAGCCTAGGACAACACGGACGATTCGCTCGCATGACCTTCGATCAGGTTGCTGATGGCACGATCGGCAGCCTTGTCCGGGGTCACGTCCATTTCGAAGTACCATGGTGAATCGAGGATGTTCGCTCCGTCGGGATTGGCCAGGACGACACCGATCAGGTTTTGATCGTGGATCGCGATCCCGGCAAAGACGGCAACGAATTGCCATCCGGCCTCGGCGTAGGAGGCGGGGATCTTCTTGTTGAAAATGTCGGTGAATTTCCCAAACAGTTCTTCGCTCATGATGTTTCTCCTCGATCATGTGTTTCTATGTGGTGGGCACGCGCATCCAGCGTCGAGTCCCCGCCCGATCATCATACACGCACGGCACTGCACCAGATAATCTTATGGCAACTGTTTCCCTCTATCCTCATTCCCGACCGCAGCCAGATCCCCTTAGCTTAGTCCCCTTCCCTTAACCCGCCATGTCCGCAGCGCGACGGGCAGTGCGTCGGGCAGTGCGTCGAGGCATTTGCAATACTGGGTGTTCAGCGGCAGATTGCAGGCTAAATGGCATTCGGGGCGGTATGTGTAGGGGCGGACTTCCCGCAGCAGGCAGGAATGTCCGCCCGGTCGACCGCAGAGCCTGCCCTGAGCGAAGCCGAATGGGTCGATACTCGAGCTCGAAGCGATTCTCTACGATCGATACCTGCGCAATAACTGGATGAGGGTGTCCGCAAACCGGACGACCATCGTGCAATCCACTGTATGCTCCGCACCCGCCGCGATTGGCCACATCTCAGATCGATTCCAACCGCTTCTCCAGCTGGGGCGATCAGCTGGTCGCCTCCGGTTCCTCGGAGCCACGTCCTCTCGGCGATAGATCGCTAGCATCTAAATGAATCGATCTCGGAGATGAATGGCAGCTTCCGTGCCAATTCCTGCGCCTCTGCTGGCATACTCAGCACAACCGCGTCGTCAAGCCGCGTCGTCAGTACACGAGATCAGCCATCCCACGCGACACCATCCATGGAGAGAGCATCAATGAAGGAACGCATCAACCTCACGTCACTCGATGCCCGCATCCCCGCACTCCGCGCGGAAACGCCGGGCACCGCGCACGTCATGCACTTCAACCACGCTGGCTCATCGCTCTCCCCCCAACCTGTCCTCGACGCGGTCTTCGATCATCTCACCCTCGAAGCGACGATTGGCGGTTATGAGGCCGCTGCGTTGGCGAACGATCGCCTGGAAGGTGTGTATGCATCGATCGCCCACCTCCTGAACGCCTCGCCGGACGAGATCGCCCTCGTCGAGAACGCAACGCGCGGCTGGGACATGGCCGTCTACGCCATCCCGTTCGCTCCCGGCGATCGCATTCTGACCTCGAAATCCGAGTACGCCAGCAATCTCGTCGCAATGATTCAGATCGCAGAACGTCACGATGTCACGATCGACGTCATTCCCAACGACGAGCACGGTCAGATTTCGCTCGACGCCCTGGCCACCGCCCTGCGACAACCCGTCACGGCCGTATTCGTGACCCATATTCCCACCAACGACGGTCTCGTCCAGCCGATCGAGGAGATCGGTGCGCTCATTCGCGAGCATCGGCCGGAATGCTGGTATGTCATCGACGCCTGTCAGAGTGCGGGTCAGATCCCGCTCGATGTCGAGCGTATCCAGTGCGACATCCTCTCCGCAACCAGCCGCAAATATCTCAGGGGTCCGCGCGGTGTTGGCTTCGTGTACATCCGGCGTTCCCGCATCGACACGATGGAACCGCCCCTGCTCGATCTTCACGCTGCCGATCTGACATCCCCGGCCTCCTACGTCATGCGCTCGGATGCCCGCCGTTTCGAAAACTGGGAGAGCTACGTCGCAGGCCGGCTTGGACTGGGTGCGGCGGTAGGCTACGCGCTGGAAATCGGACTCGGCGCGATTCAGGAGCGTGTTCAGCGCCAGGCAAGCCAGTTGCGCGGCCGTCTGCAAGAAGATGCCGGCGCGACAGTGCATGATGTGGGAGAGGTTCAGTCCGGCCTCGTCACTTTCTCGCTACCGGGGGTCGACGCGGCCGCGATCGTGCAATCCCTGGCAGAGAAGAGGATCAACGTATCGCTCTCCAACATCTATCGCACGTTCCTCGATCCCGCTCAGGATGCCATTGGCACCTTCGTTCGCGCATCCGTCCACTACATCGCGACCGGCGAGGAGATCGACAGCCTCATCGCGGCGCTGCCACGTTCCGGACGCATCGGATAATCCACTCGAATGCTCCTTGTGCCGGTCGAAACCGCCCCGTTCCAGGCAGCCATCGCCTCATCCTTGACACGAGCTATCGTGGAGGCGTATACCTCGCGTGGTCGTTCGCACATCTGTGGCGAACGGCGCAATTGCAATTCGTCTTCTCCGGAGGAAATCCGCGAATGGATAGTGGCAGGAGTCGCAGGGTGCGCTGGTTTCCTCTGGCCAATGCCCCGGAAGCATGTGCACTCCTCCCCTCCCTCCGGTAACGGTCATCCCGATCGCCCACCGTGGACCAGGGTCGGGGCCCCTCCGCTTCCCGGCATCTCCACGGAAATCACGCACCTTCATTCCCAATCCTTGATGAGTTCGTTCTTCGACTCCAACGCTCCCGCCAGACGTTTCCAACGTCGTTGAAACGTCATGTTTGAAGCGGATCCTGGAGTTCAAAACTCGATGCCTGCCGGCTCGCGAACCACCGTGCGCGGTATTCAGGCTCAGGAAGGTGTGTGAATAATGCTTCAGGTCTCCGTCAGCACGATTCGCGATCTCATCGAGACATCCGATACCGGGCAACTTGCCGCCGTTTCGGCCGAGATTCATGCCTCGGACTGGGCCGACATGATCCAGCAGCTCGACGATGACGAGCTCGGGCGCCTGATCGATCTCGTTCCAGGCGAAGCGCGTGTCCAGATTCTCGTCGAACTCGATCCCGCCGCCGCTGCCGAGCTGCTGGAATCTGGCACGGTCCGGCATTCCGCGTCGATCCTGTCGGAAATGGACCCCGATGACGCGGCAGATGTCATCGGCGAGATGGAGGATGACCGCGCCGGCAAAGTGCTGGCCGCCTTGTCCGAGGCCGATTCCACCACCCTTCGGGAACTTCTCGCCTACCCGGAAGACACGGCCGGCGCGTTGATGACGCCCGAGTTCGTCGCGATTGCCCCGACCCTGCGCGCCGATCAGGCGATCGAGGCCCTGCGCGCGATTGCCGCAGACACCGAAGTGGTCAATTACGTCTATGTCCTGGACAAGCAGGACATCCTGCTCGGCGTCCTCTCGCTTCGCAATCTGGTCCTCGCCCAGCCGTCCGCCCTGGTTCACGATCTCATGATTGCACCAGCGGTATCGATCTCGGTCAGATCGGATTCCCAGACCGCCGCCGAACTGCTCCGCGATCGCAACCTGCTCGCGCTCCCGGTCGTCGATGAGGACCAGCGGCTCGTCGGTGTCATCACCCACGACGATGCCCTCGAAGTCATCGAGGATGAGTTGGCCGATGACTACTTCAAGCTGGCGGGCACCGACGCCGACGAGATGTCGCGGCGATCGCCGCTTCAGATCGCTCGTCTTCGCCTGCCGTGGCTGTTCGGCACGATGATCCTCGAATTGTTCGCCGGCCTGGTCATCCACAACTACGACAATGTCCTGCAACAGGTCATCCTCCTCGCGTCGTTCATGCCCGTCATCTCCGCAACCTCGGGGAATGTCGGGCTCCAGGCGGCGGCGATCGTCGTCCGTGGCCTCGACACCGGTCACGTCACGCTCGCCGACTGGAAGCGACATGTCTCCCGCGAGCTGACGACCTCGCTGATCATGGCGGCAAGTTGCGGACTCGTGCTTGGCATCGTCGGCGTGGTCTGGTCCCGCCACCTTCCGTTCGGTCTCGTCATCGGCGGTGCACTGACCGCTTCGATGCTGACCGCCGGACTGATGGGAACCCTGATTCCGATGATCTCCAAGCGCCTCGGTTTCGACCCTGCAACCACCGCCGGACCGTTCGAGACAGCGTTCCAGGACATCATCGGCTTTGGCGTCTTTCTGTGGCTCGCATCGCTGATGATCGACTTCATCAAGTAGGCAAGTAGGCAAGTAGACAAGTAGGCAAGCAGGTAAGTAGACACGTAGGCCGATTGGAAAGCGTGTCTTTCGGTCGGCAGATCGATCCTCTATGACCGCCGGTGCCGTTCCTCCGCTTCCCCTGAAAGCCGTGTGATGATTTTGGCATCGCGCCAACGCCAGACGATTCGTCATTTCGACCTTATGGAGAAATCTCTGTCACGAACCGCTCGAAAGATACCGTGCCTTGCCCAACGCCCTTGCCCATCCGAAAACCGGTCCCACGCGACGTATTCCGAGGCAGTTTGCGAGGTCTGACGTCTCGCAGGAATGTAGCCCGATCGACCGGAGTCCCTGCCTTGGCAGCAGCGCCTGCGGTCGGCGCCTGTGGTGCCAGTTCACTTCCTGTTCAACCGGCCATCAGGATTCCATTCGAATCGAATGCTCAGGCATGGCCGGCAGCCGCTACACTGTTCCGACGAATCCCCTCTCAAGCTGACGCCGGACGTGATATGCAGGACGTGACAATCGACGGTGGACTAGCACGTAGCACGATCGTTCGGAGGTACACGCGTGAACATCCTTATCCTGGGCGGCACAGGTTTCATCGGCCCACACGTCGTCCATCATCTGGCGACATCGGGCCACGCGATCACCCTCTACAATCGCGGCCAGGCGATCGCCGACCTACCCGCTGGCATCACGCAGATCGTTGGGGACCGCGCGACCATCGGCGAGGCCGCCTCCCGCTTCCGCGCGCTTCGTCCGGACGTGGTGCTTGACATGCGGGCGATGGCCGAATCCGACGCACGCAAGGTTGTCGAGACGATGACCGGCATCGCTCCGCGTCTCGTTACGATCAGCAGTATCGATGTCTACCGGACCTTCGCCCGCTTCATCGGCACCGAACCCGGCGAGCCCGACGCGGTCCCCGTCGATGAGAACGGCCCGCTCCGTGACAAGCGCTTTCCCTATCGCCTCGACCCGCCACCTCCAGCCGACGATCCTCGCACCTGGGCGCAGGATTACGACAAGATCCCGATCGAGGAACTCGTCCTTGGCTCCGAAGGCATCGCCGGAACCATCCTCCGCCTGCCGATGGTCTACGGCGACGACGACTACCAGCACCGCCTCCTCGCGTACGTTCAACGGTTCGCCGATCATCGACCGGTGATCGTGCTTGGCGAGCAGCAGGCGGCCTTTCGAGCCACGCGCGGCTACGTCGGAAACGTCGCCGCTGCCATCGCGCTCGCTGTCACCGATGATCGGGCCAGTGGACGCACATTTAATGTCGGAGATCGATCAGCGTTTACCGAACGGCAGTGGTTGGAAGCCATGGCAGAGGCTGCGGGATGGGATGGCCGGATCGAGATCATCCCAGACGCCGATCTGCCCGGGACTCTCGGAGGTGGCGGAAATTTCGAGCACCACATCGTCGTCGATACGGGTGCGATTCGCCGCGATCTCGGGTTCACAGAACCCTTCGATCTCCCGACCAGCCTGGCTCGCACGATCGCCTGGGAACGGAAGCATCTCGCGCCAGAACCGGTCGACTACAGCGCCGAAGACGCAGTCCTCGCTCAACTGAGCTGACCATGGACGATCGCACGCGACTCACTCTGCTAGGATAGGCGTAGGCGGAACGAATGAAGGAAAGGAGTTGAGCAATGGCCATGGCGCTTCCCCCAAATCTCGCGAGACAGATTCAGCAATTCGTTGATCGCGGTAATTTCGCTGATGCCGAGGACGTTTTGGAGCACGCTCACTGCTTGCCGCTGACCAGCGATTCGCTCGAATCAAGGCAGCGATCGACGCATCCAGCGCCGGCATCGCGGCAGGACGCCTTCTCGACTCAACTCCCGAGTTCTGGCAAGGGATCAGGGTAGGATCGGCTATCCTGCTTCACACGGGCGAAGAGGTCGATCGAGATGTCTGCCCCGAATGACAGACGTCTCGCACGTTGAGATTCGGTTCACTCCGCGCGCGGTCGACAGTCTTCAGATGATCTACGCCATTGTGTAGGAGTACTGGGAACAGACCGAGCCGATAATGACATCGATCGGATCCGCGACATCATTGAAATGATCCGGCGCAATCCTTTTCTCGGTAGTTCTCGAGCGGAGTTTGGCCCCGGGATCAGGACGATTCCCGCTGAACAGCAAATCGTTTTCTATTCATTCGTCAACAACACGGTTATCATCCGTACCATTCTGCATTCCGGCATGGACATCCCCGTCAGCTTGGCGAGGAATAGGGAGCCTGCTCATGGCGATGACGCTGTCCCACGACTTGGAAGAGCAAGTGAAAGAGATTATGTCGCGCGGCGACTATGCCGATGCTGAGGATGTCCTTGGACACGCCCTCTCGCTTCTCGCTGAAGAAGAGCGGGTCACCCGCCTCCATGCAGCGCTGGATGAATCCCAGGCAGACATCGAGGCAGGTCGCGTCTCCAGACTGACTCCAGACCTCGTTGCCGATATTACCGCCGACGCCGAGGAAATGTTTCGCAGCGGAGTCGTGCCCGATCCAAATGTCGCCTTTTGAGTACCTACTTGAACTCTCGTATAAGGCGTAGCGCGACCTCCGCATGATTCAACTCTCGGGACTCCAGCTCTGGGAAAGGGATCAGGCACTCGTCCTCCTCGACAAGGACTCTCCGGTACGCGCGATCGGCTATCTCACCCCTCTCGTCGCACCCCTCATGATCGTTGTCACCGCGTTGCTCTGGCGCAAGGCGATCGACCGCTATCAGGGGGTCGGCCACTGACTTTTCACGTCGGATTTCCGCTCAGGACAGCCAATTCGCGCACCACCGATGTCCATGCGTCCGAGAGCGGATCGATCACCGCGAAATGATCGCCGCCTTCGATCTCGATCAACGCGCATTCGGTCCTGTCCCGATAGTTTCGCGACATCTCGATCGGCACCGAGGAATCCCGATCACCGTGAACGATTGTCAGCCTGGCCGCGGGACGATCGAGCAGCGGTGGGTCGGCAGCTGCATACCTCTCGGGAAACTCCTGCGGGCTGCCTCCGAGCAACGCACCAACCGCACCCCGTCCGAGTTTCAGTCGAAAGGCATCGGCCAGGTCGAGCACTGGCGCCAGCGCCAGAACACCAGACACGGACGCTCCCGGGGCCATTTCCTGACCGACCGCGTCGCGCCCAGCCGCCCACACCGCCAGATGCCCACCTGCCGAGTGCCCGCCAAGAACCATCCGGCCCAGGTCGATCTGGCCCGGAAGCTGCTCGTCCAACATCGCGGGTAGCTTCGCCGCTGCGAGCGAGACATCCTCGAACGTCATTGGCCAGCCACCGCCATCTCCGGTCCGACGATATTCCGGAGTCACCACCACATACCCGCGCGCCGCCAGATCGCTCGCCAGCGGTCCGAGATGATGTCGATCGTACTGCGTCCGCCAGAACCCTCCGTGCCAGAAGATGACGAGCGGTGCTGGTCGCATTGGGCTCGATTCCGGTGGCAACCTGACGTCGGCAACATGCTCAGGAAGCGGTCCATAGGCAACCGTCAGATCCGGTGCGGGCGCCTCCCTGGTGAGAATGTCCGGGCTTTCCTCTGTATCCGTCATGAGTGACCATCCCAGGCGCCCAGCCTGACGAAATCCCATCCGCCAGTGCGTCCACTGTCAGACGCCGATGATTTCCGGCATCGTCCCGCCATCACGACGATAATCCGCTGCATGGCGTTTCGCGATCCGTATCGCTTCATCACGACTCAACCGGTCCTGTATCAGCATCACTTCCAGGGGATCATGCTCTCCCTCGCGGATACCAATGGCGAACGATCCGTCCGCTGCGAAGGTCTCGAATACATACCAGTCGCCGCTGGTTTCACCACTCGGCTCGGGGACTGTTGGTTTCTGCAATGATTTGGCCATAGTGCTTTCCTGTTTGCCGGAGACAATGGACATCCGGACTTCAGTATCCCAGACGTCGTGCGGTACAGACAGTGCCCCGGCATTCTGCCTTGGAATGCCGGGGCACTGTCTGTAAGCGATCAGGTTAGGGATAAATCTGCGCTGACGTTCGAGCTATCCCCAGTTGGGACGGCTGTCACGGGAATCGATTCCCCAACGCAACGCGACGATATCGAGAAGAACGAACGCTGCAACAAGTATCAGAAACGCCATCATGATCCGCCTTGGCAAACGTATCGGGTAGCTGTGCGCTCCCATTTGACAACACCACCGAGCATCGCTATCGTCCACAATGATATCAAAATGGAAGTAACTTTACGATGCCGTGGTTGGCGGTTGCCAACCACGGCATCCGTGCCGCACTCCGATCGATGCCGACGTACACTTGCTCGATGCGAAGACTCCCGAGTGTCGACTTCCAGGCTCATGCCCGCATCGCACCCATAGTGAGTCCGGCCCGGACGGTGCAGGGAGAATCACAGCGTGTGCGGATGGTCATCCTGAGATGAAAAGGTCGCTCGATCCAGGCACATCGCTGCGTTGGGCCAGACATCACGTCTCGATCGCGCCTCTCATGCTGGTACTCATGCTGACCGCGTTCGCCGTCAAGGGCGTCCAGATCGCACAGATCCACGATCCCTTCACCGGTCATGACGAGGTCGCGCATTATGCCTATCTGCAGATCGTCGCAACCGAAGGTCGCGTCCCATTGATTCCCGATCCAAATATGTGGAAAGGGCCCGATACGGTCGCGAACCCGGCCGGGTTCGATCGCATTCCGTCGTACTTCTGGAAGTACTGCCAGTTCTCCACTCAGGATTGGAGCGGCTGCGGCGACAACCAATGCCCGGATTCTTGCTACCTTCACGTCGACAAGACCGATGGCAAGATCATTCCGGCAGGCTGGATCTATACTGCCAATCATCCTCCGCTTTACTACATGCTGATGGCCCCGCTCTATCGACTGACCGATCATCTCACGCCGGAGGAACAGCTTGGCTGGTTCCGGTTGGCGGCGATTCCTTTTGGCATGCTGACCGTGCTTTTCGCCTATCTTACGGTCCGCGTTCTCTTCCCCAACGATCCAGGAAATTTCCTCGCCATCACTGTGCCGGCCGTGGTCGCCTTCCAGCCGCAGGTCTCCTATGAAGCAGCAATGCTGAACAACGATATCCTCGCGATCGCACTCACCAGCGCCGTCATCTGGCTGACGGCGCTCGGACTGCGGAAGCGATTTCCGGTCTGGAACAGCGTGGTGATCGGCGCGACGCTCGGGTTCGCACTCCTCGCGAAGACGACATCGATCTCGGTTGTGGCGTTGATCGCCGTCGCGATGGTCCTCGGCCTCGGATGGCGCAACTGGCGGGCGTGGACGGTACGGGGAGCCATCACTGTTGGTGTCGCGGCACTTGTGGCGTGGCCGTGGTTCTTCTTCATGCTCAGGACCTACGGCGACTTCACTGCCCTCAAGCGCATCCATGACCTGCAATGGTGGAATTATGCGGAAGAGACTCCACCAACCATTCGCGCCCTGCTCGTCAATCGCGAATTCGCCTGGCAAATATGGGGGCAGACGTGGGGCGGATTCGGCTGGCACCTCATCCCCGTGTCGGACGACCTGCTGCGCAGGCTCTTCGCCGTCACCCTCTTTGGTGCCGTCGGCCTCGCGCTCTATGTGGTCAGGATCTGTATCTGCATCTCGCGAGCGGGAATAATCTCGCCTGATGTCCAAAACAGTGCGAACGATTATCGCGGGAGATGGCGGCGGCGAATGGTATCGATCGTTCGCCACGCCGGGATACCTATCGACAGCGCGCAACTCGTGGGCATGCTGATGCTCGGGATCATGCTGCTCGTTTCCTATGCAGCGATTCTCCAGTTCGGCACCCAGTTTCAGGGCACACAGGCGAGGTACGCATTCCCGGCTGTCAATGCCGCCGCCATTCTTATCATGACGGGCGTTCGCAGCTGGTTTCCCTGTCGATGGCTGCCATGGATCGCGGTCGCGGTCATCATCGGCCTGATCATGCTCGATCTCGACATCTATCGCAACGTCGTCATTCCCTGGAACGAGAACCACCGGTCCTGAGACCGGCTCGGACGGAATCCAGGTGAGCGCCACATACTCGACGGGATGCTGGAGGGGCTGACGTCCCGCAGGAATGTTGGCCCGATCGACCGGAGAGCCTGTCTTGGCAGCGGCACGGGCAGCGGCACGGGCAGCAGCGATGAGCGCAGTCGAATGAGCCGATATTTCAAGCGGGTCTGTGTGCTTGGCACCCGCAATGCCGATTCACCACCCATCCAATCACATTCCGTATCAGACGAGAACGCCCTCCGTCTCGACGAGAACCGAACGCAGATACCTGGCGATTTCACCTGGACCGGATTTGGGTGCGATCGCCTCGACATCGGGGTTGTAGTTGGTATTGGTGTTGACGTCATAGACGACGATCCGACCATCCGCCGCTTCGATGAACTCGAACCCGGCGATCTCCAGCTTGTGCTTGCGGGCAAACCCGAGCAACTGGTCGACGATGGGATGGTAAAACCCTTCACGCAGCGCGAACAGACTGGTCGTCTGAATCTGCTGCCCTTCGGCATCGAGTTCGCAGGCATCGGCCGGGCACAACTGAAAACCGCCGCGCGCGGTGTCAGCCGAGATCGCGTACACATACTCGTAGCCCACAGTCTCCACCCGCGTGATGAATGACTCGCGTGGCTCCAAGTATTCCTGCAGCAACGTGATCCCGTCGACCGGCTCCTCGAATTCGTCCGACGCAACGTACGCTTCGAAATCCCTGAGCGCATCGAATCGGCGCACCCCCAGCCCCTTGCCACCCTGATTGTGTTTGGTAATGAACGGTCTGGGGAACGCCACGGCCGACGCCACGAGATCGTCCTTGCCGATCACGGCAATCGTGCGTGGCACCTCGATGCCGAACGCCCGCAGGGCGGTCAGTTGCCGCACCTTGCTGACTTCCATCTCCACCACCGATCGACCGGTAACGACCCGTCGGCCATGGGCCTCCAGCCAGTCGAGCACCGCACGGGTGTAATCCTTGGAATGGAAATGGTCGCGAGTATGCGCGGAGGCACTGAGACGATTCCAGAACACGCCCTCTGGGGGCGTCGCATCGAGATCGACCACGCCCTCCGTCAGCAGCCATTCCTCGTAGGGAAGGTCGGCAGTGTCAAAGGCCCGTGCGAATGGAGGAAACCAGTCTGGATTCTCATGGAGCGCAAAGAGTGTCACGCGATGACCGTCCTTTCGCAATCGGGAACGTTGGCTGGTACAGAGAGTCGAACCGGAGCGATCTGCGTGGTTATCCCCGGATCGGGTGCCTTGCACCCGGATGCATCTCGATCATGTGCCAGCCGCGGTCCGGAAATCCTGCCGCCTCGGCAACCTTGGCCGAAGCCAGATTGGGATCGCCATGCTGATAGATTGGGACCGCTCCCTCCGCGATAATCCTGGCCGCCGCCTGTGCGACAAGTTGGCTGGCCAGCCCTTGTCCTCGGTATTCGGGATCGGTCCCAACCGAGATCTCCCGGGCAATCTCGTTGTGCCGCTTCAACCCGACCCCCGCCATGTAGTCGTTCCCGTCGAACGTCGCCAGAATGCCGCCGTTGAACGGCCGCAGCCAGTCGGGCAGGCGGGGATCGTCAGCCTCCACCCACTCTCCGATCTCGTCCATCTCGGTCGCCTGCTCGGACCAGCGAAAAATCGGCATCCCGAAGCTCACCGCCATCCCCAAGCTGGCAACCAGCAACTGATGCGCATCCTCGGTGAACAGATCCGCGACCAACGCCGCGAGGTCGACCCCGGAGAACACATCCTCCAGGTCCGGAGAGATCGAAAGCACGGTTCCCTCGGGTCCCGTCACGCCCTGAATCGGCCGCACCCGGCCATCCCACCCCGGTTTCAGCCGCTCCGGGGTGACGACGAGTTGTGCGTTAGCGGCTGAGGTTGGGGGCCATGCACCGAGCCATCGTCGTAGATGACGATCGAGACGCCGCCGGACATCCAGTTGATCTTGAGCCTCGCGAGCATTGTCATCCCCGGTGAGGCCTGCTTGTGTGGGGGTCGGATGGGTATTTGTGCATGGTGTTGTCAACGGTTTCAGCGTCCCCGTGTGATTGGGAGTAGCCGGCGAATCCACGTTCAGTCGCCGCGTGCAGGCTCCATTGTGCATGTTTGTCGAAGGACGATATCAGTCACAGGGCCCCGATCTGAACGACGTGGCGTGACGTGCAACGTCTCGGTGCCTCTGGCCCCACCATGAGTTTCGAGACAGAGGAAACAGATCAGGGATCGACGTTCTCATCACATATACATTGTAAGGGCCAAACATCGACATGTTGAAATGGATATCGGGTCCATCATTCCATTTTGGATACATATATGGGGCATACAACGCGGGATAGTCGGTGCTGCGCACGACAACACGAGCCTCATCCCACGGTCCGGTGATGTTCTCCGCGGTTCGAAGCACGATCAATCCCTCGTTGTCGATCAGGTACATCATCAGCCATCGTTTGTAGTATGAGTTCCACCGGACGGAAAGTTCTCCTACCGGCCCTGCCACGACAACGGCCGCCCTTTCCGGGTCACCCACCCATGTCGATCCGTCCCAATAGGTATACGTGGCGATCTCGAGCAGGTCGGCCGGTGCCACACGCGCCAACTTCAGGTCACCGTAGCGGCCGCCCGGTATGCCGAACAGATACAGATAGCCGTCCTGCTCCTCGATCGCTACCTGACCCCAGTTCGTGTCAGGCGGAAAGACAGCGGCCGGATCCTTCTTCCACGTCTCGCCATCGTCGTCCGAAAATGCCCAGCCCGCCGAACCCAACTCCCATTTGCCCGGATCTCCCCAATGCGAGACCGACATGTAATGCAGGAAGAGGCGGTCCCCAACCGCCACGCCGTAGGTGGGAATAACCGTCATCTCGTCGAAGTCGATCTTTCGCGAAGAGAGGATCTCCTTCGCATGACCAGGTCGATCCTCGATCATGCGTTCGATCGTCACACCGTCGCCCGGATCATCGTCTTGGGAGATCGCGAGCACGTTGCTCCGCCAGTCGCTCTTCGCGACTCCGAAGGTATCGCCGAAAACGAGAAAGATGTGATCCCTGTACAGAAACGAGCTTCCGAGATCGGTGCCGTCGACCTCGTAGTCCCGGCCGGTCTGGTTGAAAGCCGCTGGATCGGAACCGGTCAGGATCCCAACCTGGACGAGCGGCAAGTCATTCGATGCAACTGGTGTCGCCATCGGTGTCGCATCCTGCGCGGCTTTCGTCGGCACGCTGGCTTCGACGAGGCCGGTCGCCGCGATTGCCGCCGCGCCGCCGATCATCGATCGTCGGGAAAAGGCGAGTATCGTTTTCATCGTGAGCCCCTTGCATGTTCGCCGGATCATTCCTGACCTGCCCACACCCACGCCGTCGCGCATTGCTGGTCAGATCGTCATTCGACAGTCTCGAACGGTATCCCGAGCAGGATTGCAACGTTCCGAAGTTCTCCAATCCGGTGACCGAGGCCAAGTGCCACGTGATGGGTCGGCCCGAGGCCACACCACGCGCTCATGAACTCGCGCAATCCAGGCTTGAAACGGATGCGGTGGTTGGAGTTTCCGAGGTGCAGCACGTCGCCCGGCAAACTCTCTCCTTCGGCGGCAATCAGCTTGAGGCGACCATCGATCGTCTGCGTCATGCCGAGAACGGTCATCGGCCCGGCTTGCGCCCGCATCTCCACCGAGAGTCCTCCTCCGGACTTTCCATGGAAGACCGCCAGCTCCTTCAGGAGTGCGTTCCCTTCGCCGATCGTGATATCTGCCGGACCATCATGCCCCATCAGGAAGAAATTCTCGCGAAAGTCCATCGCGAAGAACTCGCTGAACGATCCCCCACCCCCCAACTCGTGCATGATCTTCATCGCGATCGCCGTCTTCAGGTCACCCTCCCCTGCCACCGGCACGCCCCGCGCGGTCAGCAGGGTACTCCCGAGAATCATGCTCGCGGCGACCTGTTCGGAGCGGCTACCACCTGTTCCCCGGTAATACGACGCCAATCCATCAAGCTCGAAGTCCTCGACGAGCCGTTCGAGCGCCGCAGCAACGCGCACCCCCCATTGCAAACCCTCTGGGGATATGTCGTTTATGCCCGAAAACCGGTTCTGCACATCAGACATCGTCCGTTCCATCTGAGCAGCGGTGACCAACTTGACCCGTTCCGTCAGATCGTCTATCTCCAGTATCTCGACGTGTGCCCCGAGCTGCGCATGCACCAGCCCGACATCTGTCGACATGTCGATCATGCCCGGATACGTATGCCCAAGCAGGCCAAACCGCGCCCGCCGGATCGTCCGCGCCACACCGGCCGCACTGCACCACGCCTTCACCTCCTCCCAGGCCTCCGCATCGTCGTAGAGCATGCCGGTGATGACGCTGAACGCGATCTCTGCCCGGAGGAACACGCCTGCCATCTCGGGAACCGGACAGATACCGCAATGGGACAGCCACTCGGCCGTCTCCGCCGTGGCATAGTCGAGCCCGGCTGTCGGCTGCAAATTGAGCACGATGATGGGAACCCCGGCCCGCTGCACCACCGGCAGAACGTGTGTGCTCGTGGCATAGGTTCCTGCATAGCAAACCAGCAGATCGACATCCGCCTGGGCGAAGAAATCACCGGCCTGCGCTCCGCGCTGCGCAGAATCCACAAGTCCGCCAGCGACGACGTATGCCCATTGCTCAACCTGCGATTCGACATGGCGAAGATGCCCGTCGATAGCCTCTTTCAGCCCCTCGAACTGCGACCAGTAGGCGGCCAGTCCAATGCCGAAGACACCAACCTTTACACCATGGCGACGCGTGGCATCTGCGGATTCGTGGTCCATTTACTTCCCTCCGGGTCCGATAACTTCGCCGTGTTCGATGAGATGCCTACTGTACTTCGGACCGCCTGATGACGAAAGAGCAGACCAAATCCCCCTCAAGCTGGTAGGCTGCCTTGCGACACAGTCGCGACGCCGAGCGTTGATCGAGGGAGACCATCCATGCCAGACAATTCTTCACTCGTTCCGGGCTTGCCGGAACCACTCCAGAACGACATGACCCCGGAAGAAGCGCTTGCAATGCTGTTGGACGGCAATCGACGCTACCTCGACGATTCAAGCCTTCCATCCGATTACTCGGCAGTCATGGCGGCCGCAGTCGAGGAACATGCACCGATCGCCGGCATTCTGGGGTGCGCCGACGCGCGCGTCGCCGCCGAACTCATCTTCGATCGTGGACCGGGTGATCTCTTCATGGTCCGCGTTGCCGGCAACTTCCTGAGCGAGTACGGGCTTGCGAGCCTCGAATATGCAGTGCGATTCCTGCACACCCCCTTGTTGATGGTGCTCGGCCACACCGAATGCGGCGCCGTCAAGGCCGCGCTCAAATCGGTCCAGGCTAGGGCCCCACTTCCAGGTCGTCTCCCGTTCCTGATTGATGCGATCGAGCCCGCGGTCCACATCGCCGAGGCCACCAACCCGGACGACCTGCTGACCGCCTCGATCACCGAGAATGTGCGGCGTCAGGTGCAACGGCTCTCGTCGATCTCGACGGTCATCATCGAGGCGATCGAGGCAGGCGAGGTGAAAGTCGTTGGAGCCGTCTACAACCTGTCCACTGGCAAGGTTGCGCTTGTCTGACCACCCAGGACGTCCACAGCACGCTGAATTGCTTGTCGCCCGTTCCCCGTCTCCCGGCCCGCGTGTGTGACACGATTCGATGACCGCGTAGACGGCGAGAATCTGCGCTTCTCAGGTGAAGCGCCGACACATACGGACGCGCGTCCTGTCATCACTACGGGCCTCACGATCGGTGTCGCCTTCACCGCCGTCGTGGATCGATGTCAATGCGGGGACGCTCGTCTGGGCCGTGTTCGGCTTCTCGGGCGTTGCCATTCTGCTGCATCACGATGCGACTGGGGTCGCGCGGCATGATCGGCATTGGCTTTTTCGTCCCGCTGTCGACATCCGGTTTGTTCCCACGTGTGTGCCCCTGCTCGATCACCGCGTTGGAAGCCGGCTCCCCTGCTCGCTCAATTCCTCTGTCTCGCCAGCGGGTCAGCGGGTCTGCGGTTTCCTGCTCCGGTTCGGTGTGCCAGGTGGGAAGGTCTTCGACAGCGCGGGTGTGACGTAGGGCAAGGAAGAGGGGAACAGGAGACAGGACGATGATGATTCCGGAAATCCAGAGTGTGCTGCGTACGCCGAGCAGCTCTCCGAGGATGCCACCGAGAAGGGCGCCAAGGGGGAACAAGCCCATGATGAGAAATCGCATGGTTGCCGTCACGCGTCCCAGCATGTTCTCCGGGCAGAACCGCTGTCTCAGGCTGACGTTCGTAATGGCGTAGATGATCTGGCCGAACTCTCCGGCTGCCACGCTTACGATGAAGAGAGCAACCGGCCATCCCGGTTGTGCGAGCGGGCCGAGCAGGGTTGTGGGCCCGGTGACGGAGAGGGACACCCAGATGATCCGGGCGGATCCAACTCGTCGTGTGAACCGGGGCGTGAAGGCGGCAGCGATCGTTACCGTGACGGAGCCGGCTGCGATAATAACCCCAATCTCCGCCGGCGACAGCTCTAGGGACCGGGACATGAAGATGAAACTGACGGCGGATGCGATCGCGAACGCGAAATTCGAGGCGGCACTGGCGATCGCCGTTGCGCGAAGTATTCGGTTCCGACCGACGAAGGCAAGGCCTTCCATGACCTGTGCTCGGAGCCGCGGCTGGTTCACGTGCGGTCGAACGACCGGCTCACACGTCCGCATGGCCATGAGCGATATGGCGGAGACAGCGAACGTGGCGGCTTGGATGAGCACTACATTCGCGGCCCCCGCGAATGCGACAAGCCATCCTCCGAGTCCAGGTCCAACGACCTGCCCTGAGGCGCGGATGGTTTCCATGGACGAGTTCCCAGCCAAAATTCTATCCCTGCCAATAACCGAGGGAATATAGCTCTGGTAGCCGACATCGAAGAAGACCCGGGCGACGCCGGTCAGCAAGGAGACGACGACCAATTGTGTGAGGGTGAGTACACCGAACGCGGCTGCAAGAGGGATAGTCGCGAGCAGAACCGTCCGGGAAAGATCGCTGGCAACGAGAATTGGCCGCCGCTGCCAACGATCCAGCCATACCCCGGCCGGAAGCCCGATCACGGCGAACGCCAGGGTCGATGACGCGGTGACCAGACCGAGTTCGAACGGCGATGCGTGCAACGTCAACACGGCAAGCAGCGGGATGGCGACGCCGCTGACCTGAGCGCCGAGTTGGCTAGTCGTTTGCCCGAGAAGAAGCAACCGGAAATCACGGTGAGCGAACAATGAACCACCGGACATGGCGATCCCTCCAAGGCACGTGGTGGTAAGAAATTGTTCGGGATGGAAAACCCGCGAAAGCGGCGAGGAAGACTAACAACCATGTCCAGGAATGTCAAATCCTGCGGCGATCGACGATTTCCCGAGACAGTCAACCAAACCGCCCCAGTCGCTCTCCTGGTCAATTCCGAACGCGCAAGCGCAGCCACCCCCACTGACAGCTGCCTTGTTCCCGCCTCGTCGAGACTCCACATCGACAGGATGCGTCCGTCACCGGGCTTCTCGACCTGTACGTGTGACTATCCCGGTGGTGTGGTTGCGGTACTGCGACCACGAATCAGAAGCGCCGCCGCGATCGCACTGGCAACCGCGAGCGCCGCACTCAGAAGCATGATCAGCCGGTATCCCGCGACGAAGGAACGATCGATGGAATCCGTGAACGAAGCACTCGCGGTTTCATCCAGACCAGAAGGCATCGGCATCGCCGCCAGCTGATCCTGGTTCCTCTGGATCTCTGCCCGGACGTCGCTGTCGAATGGAGCGTCCTGCGTGCGAACCTGAAGTTCCCGGTCGAAGGTCATCGCCATCACGAGGCCAAAGATGGCGATCGCGAGCACTCCGGCGGCGCGCGACACCGCGTTGTTGATGCCCGATGCCAACCCGGTGTGGCCCTCGTCCACCGCACTCATCACCGCTGTCGTCAATGGTGCGACGGTGATCGCCAACCCCATGCCCAGGACAACCGTCGCCGGGAAGACCGTCGTCCAGTACCCGCCGCCAACACCCGGACCCGCGAACAGGGCAAATCCTGCTGCGGCCACGGATGGTCCCACGATCAATGGTAGTCGCGCACCGAAGCGGTCGATCAGGCCACCCGCCCAGCGCGACAATCCAAACATGATCAGGATCATCGGCAACAGCGCCGCGCCCGCCTCGGTCGGCGTGTATCCCTGCACCTGAATCAGGTTGAAAGGTACGAAGTAGAGCGCTCCTCCCAGTGCGGCGTACAGGAAGAGGGTCAACAGATTCGCACCGCTGAACGTGGCAGATCGAAAGAGCTCGAACGGGACCATCGGCGCGGCAACATGAAGCTCGACAACGGCGAATCCCGTGAACGCCAGGGCACTCGCGGCCAATGGCAGCCAGGTGGTTGTGGCACTCCAGCCGACCGCTACCGATTCTGTCAGTCCGAACACGAGGCCGCCCAGCCCGATCGCGACCAGCGAAGCCCCGAGCCAATCGATCGGCGCCGTGTTCTCGGTATCCCGGCTTTCCGGCACGTGCCAGAGAGCGACGCTCACCACCACGATTGCCAGGGGAATGTTGATCAGGAACACCGCTCTCCAGCTGAGATTCTCGACCAGCCAACCTCCGAGCACCGGTCCGATTGCCGAGGTGATCGCCGTGAAACTCGACCACGTCCCGATCGCCTTTCCCCGCTCACCGGAAGAAAAAGACGCGCTGATGATCGCCAGGCTGCCCGGTACCAGAAGGGCGCCGCCGACTCCCTGCAGCGCCCGTGCGGCGATCAACTGTCCCAACCCCGGTGCCACGCCGCACCACACGGACGCCAGCGTGAACACGATCGCCCCGCTGACGAAGACCTTGCGCCGTCCCAACCGATCGCCAAGCGACCCTCCCACCAGAATCAGCGACGCCAGCAGCAGTGCATACGCCTGCACCACCCACTGCACACCGGAGGCAGACGCGCCGAAATCGCGCTGCAACGCCGGGAGTGCGACATTCACCACGGTCCCGTCGATGAACACCATGCTCGATCCGAGGATCGTCGCCAGAAGGACCCATCTGCCAGTCGCCGCATCGACGGAGTGCTCGCCTGGCATCGAACTCATCACCCCCTCGTCACATGGGGGTTTGACCGCTAAAGCCACGTCGTTCTCCCTGAACTCGCCATGCCGGGCGACAACAACCGGGGTGGCAATAGCCTTTCAGCCATCCGATTCGTTTCTGCCGCATCATCAACATCCCCAGTATGGGATCACCTGCCCACGAAGTCGACGGCGCATCGTGTCCCGTTTTATTGCCGTCGTGGCGAACGTGTGGAATACGTCGTGCCCCACCAAACAACGGCGAGGCACCCATATTCACTTTGCGCTCCCTTCTTTATTTCCTTCGCCGGCCGCTAACCCATGTGTTCACACAGATGAAACGAACTCCACATCGAGCGCCTGACGCATATCATTGGCATAATCCATCCAGTCTCGATGAACCAGGCCCACAACCGAAGAGGACGATCATGACTCGCTTGAACACCGCCCACCTCGCCGATATCGGTTCCCACGTCCCGGTTCCCGGATACGACCGCGATCTCGTGAAGGTCGGCATCGTGCATTTCGGCGTCGGCTCATTCCATCGGTCGCATCAGGCGATGTTCGTCGACCGCCTCATGAACGCGGGTCTCGCCCTCGATTGGGGCATCTGCGGCGTCGGCGTCCTGCCAGGAGACGCCCGCATGAGGGATGCGTTGGCAAGGCAGGATGGTCTCTACACCCTCGTCCTCAGGCATCCGGACGGAATGGAGGAAGCACGGATCATCGGCTCGCTTGTCGAGTACCTGTTTGCGCCGGACGATCCCGAGGCCGTCCTCTCCCGGCTCACGGACCCCGCGATCCGCATCGTCTCGCTGACCGTCACCGAAGGCGGCTACGCCGTCAATGATACGACCGGCGAATTCGACGCGTCGCTTCCGGAGATCGCGCACGATCTCTCTCACGACGCCGCACCAAAGACGGTCTTTGGCCTCGTGACGGAGGCGCTTCGTCGCCGTCACGAGGCCAACATCCCTCCCTTCACCGTCATGTCTTGCGACAACATGCAGGGGAATGGGCACGTCGCGAAATTGGCGTTCGTCTCCTTTGCGACGCTCAAGGATGCCGGCCTCGGTCAGTGGATGGCGGAGAACGTCGCCTTTCCGAACTCGATGGTCGACCGTATCACGCCCGCGACGACCGACGACGATCTGGCCGAGATACGCGATCGCTTCGGCATCGAAGACGTATGGCCGGTGGTCGCCGAATCCTTTGTTCAATGGGTACTGGAGGACACCTTTCCACAGGGACGCCCCCCGTACGAGGAGGCCGGCGTTCAGATCGTCGACGATGTCGAGCCATACGAACTGATGAAACTCCGTCTGCTCAATGCCAGTCACCAGGCGTTGGCCTACCTCGGCTCGCTCGCCGGCTATCACTACGTCCACGATGTCTGCCAACAGCAGCTGTTCGCTGATTTCCTGATGGACTACATGGTGCGAGAGGCGACGCCAACGCTGCTCCCCGTCCCCGGTATCGATCTCGACGCATACTGCAAGGAGTTGATCGAGCGCTTCTCGAGTCCCGCCGTGCGCGACACGCTTGCTCGGCTCGCCTTCGACGCATCGGAGCGCATTCCCAAGTTCCTGCTTCCCGTCGTCCGCGACCGCCTTGCTGCCGGTGGCGACATCAGCCGCTCAGCCTTCGTGATCGCCTCCTGGGCAGCCTATCTGGAAGGGAAGGACGAGCGGGGCAAACCGATCGAAATCGTCGACAAGCGCCGCGATTTGCTCGTGGAGGCGGTTCAGCGCGAACAGCATGATCCGCTCGCATTCATCTCGCTCACCGAGATCTTCGGAGACCTCGCCGCCGACTCGCGGTTCGTCGACGCCTATCTGAACGCTCGCCGTTCCCTGCGGGAGGACGGCGCTGTTTCCTCACTGCAACGCCTGAGAGCATGAAACCAGGCCATTCCGCTGTGCAATCAAACGTTCGCCAAACGGCGTCCCATGCACTCGGCCTCGCACCCCTTCCCATACACGCGTCGATTCACACGGAGCCCGGGTGAACGCCGGGAGCGGTCAGGATGTAGGCCTGACTTCCCTCTGGAATGTCAGCCCGATCGACCTCCGGCCTACCTCCCCGGCGGCTCGTGGTGATCGCTACCCGCCTGTGCGGTCGTTCTCGATCACGTCGAGCAGGGTCGGGTCGACATCGTTACGATGCCAGGAAAGACCCATCAGCGTCTTTTCCATGCGCGCAAGGGCGTCGATCAACTCCAGAAGCGGTCCTCTCCATCGATCGCGTCGGCTCCGAATATGTCTGCTCCCACGTCCGGCCCGATCGCCACGATCGCCACATCGCGGATCACGACGTCAGACGACTCGCCGCCCATCGGACGTACAATCCGGATCACGGTAGCGGCTGGTGCAGTCGACAGGAAGATACTCCTCGGGAAGTGGGCGATCCGGGATCGGCCCGGATTCAGCGGCTGAGCGATCCGCTGCAAGGCTCACATCTTCGCCTGGGCGTGGTAGCCACCCACCCGCGGACACGCTTCATCCCCAACGCGCCGATTTCCAGCAAACAAAAAAAGTCGTCACTGTCGCTAGGACGATGACGATACTTCTTAAGAACACGGTGCGCTCGTCATGGGACTGGGACAGGATCGGGCGCATCGACTACTGTCGCTCCCGACTCGATTACCCTCTATGCGCAGGTTGCAGCCGGGCCTACCAATGCACTTCGACGCGCATTCCATAGTCCGCAAAGGCATACACGACACTCGCCGCCCACGGTTCCAGCGCCACGCAGCCACCGGTTGGTCCATCCCCCCCGGCGATCACGTTTCCGTTGGCATCCTGGGTATAGCCGTGAAACCCGTTCGACCGATCGAGGTCGAAGCCCACCCATTCGGAGATGTAGGCGTTCGCCCATGGCGTCCACGTCAATGCCTCGTTCTTCGCGAAGACGTAGAAGGTTCCATTCGCCGTGGCGTAGAACCCCTCATCCGTTTGATCCCAACCGGTAACACCCCAAACCGTCTGCTCGGCGACATCTCCCGAGTAGAGCGTCACCGCACCGGAACTGCGGTTGACATCGATCCACCGTTCAGCTGCAGGTGCTGGGGCGGTACGAGGTGCCTCCTGAGCCGTGGCATCGGTGCCACCGGTCGAACCGCTCCACCCCGAACTGCCGTCGATCATCAGGTATGAGCCGAGTGCCCATCCGTCGATCCCCTCGAACCGCAGTTCGTACCAGCCTCCATCGGTCGGTCCATAGAGGACATCGACGCGATCGCCTTCCATCATCGTCGCGAGGAGCGCGCCGTCGGTGGTGGGTTCCGCGCGCAGGGAAAGGACATCGGTGTTGATCGTCGCCGCACTTCCCGCTTTCGCCTCGCCGGCGGTAGCGAATCCCAGACCCGCCACCACGAGGCAGATCATTGCCAGAACGCTCAGGCGAGTCTTCCAGGGATGTGCACGTCGTGGGACTGACGTCTCGTGTCGGTTCTGCGAGCGCGCAACGATTCGCTGGTGTATCAGCATTGGTCCTGCTTTCCTTGATGCGGAGGATTGGAAGCAGCCGGTCAGCCAGTGAGCTGGTGAGCCGGATATCGACTATCCAGCCGTCTGCTGATGCACTCATCCCCATTCCCGGCCTGTGTACCTTGGCATCAGGCAGAGCGTCCATGGGCGATGTCGAACATCGTAGGACGCATCAGGCAGGCAGTCGAACCACCCCCTGATGCCCCAATTCCTCAGCGTTGGCTATGCATTAGCTACGCGTTGGCAAACCGACAGCGCCAGGAGAAATCTCTGGCGCTGTCGTCTGTTCCGCTGTTCTCGTGTTGAATTATGCCACGCTTGCCGATGCCGGTGCCTGAACCGGCTCCTGGCTCGGCGCATCGGTCGGCTTTCGGCGTCTCGTCGCGGCGGGCGTTTTCCCCTTCTCGGATTCTTCCGTCTCGAGCGTTTGCTCGACCGGACCGGACGAGGAAGCAGCTCCTGCCTGCCGGGCGACGCCCCCCACGAACGCGATCTCCAACACTTCGTCCAGATGACTCACTTCGATCAGCTCGAGTTCGTCGCGAACGATCGCGGGAAGCTCGGAGAGATCCTTGGCGTTCCGCTTCGGGAGCACGAACGTCTTGATCCCCCCACGATGTGCCGCCAGGGTCTTTTCGCGCAACCCGCCGATCGGGAGCACCTTGCCGCGCAGGGTGATCTCGCCGGTCATTGCGACGTCCTTGCGAACCTTTACTCCGGTCATCGCGGAGATCATCGCAGTCGCCAATCCGATCCCGGCAGAAGGTCCGTCCTTGGGAATCGAGCCCGCCGGGAGATGAACGTGGATGTTGTGGGTATCGAAATACCCTTCCTTGATCCCGAGCCGCTTTGCATGCGTCCGTGCGTACGACAGCGCGGCCTTCGCCGATTCCTGCATCACGTCACCGAGCTTGCCGGTCAGGATCAGTTCTCCCTTGCCGTCCATGACGGTGACTTCGATCGAGAGCAGATCTCCGCCGACACTCGTCACGGCGGCACCGGTTACGACGCCGACCTCGTCCTGTTCTTCCGCGAGACCGAAGTCGTACCGGGGAATACCGAGATAGGTCTCGACATCCGCACCTTCGATCGCGACCACCTCCGGTGGATTCGATCCGGCAAACGCGCGTGCCACTTTTCGAGCCAGCGAGCCGATCTCCCGCTCCAGGTTTCTGACTCCCGATTCACTGGTGAATTCCCGGATCACGGTCGACAGCGCGTCGTCCGTCACGCTGAGCATCTCGGCGGTCAGCCCGTGGGATTCCAGCGCCTTCGGCAACAGGTAATTGCGCGCGATCGCCAGCTTCTCGAGTTCGGTGTAGCCGGACACCTCGATGATCTCCATCCGGTCGCGCAACGCCGCCGGAATCGGATCGAGCATGTTCGCGGTCGTGATGAAGATCACCTTCGAGAGATCGAACGGCACCTCCAGGTAATGATCGGAGAAGGCCATGTTCTGCTCGGGATCGAGCACTTCCAGTAATGCCGAAGACGGATCTCCCCGGAACGTGTCCGAACCGAGCTTGTCGACCTCGTCGAGCACCATCACCGGATTGCGGCTCTTCGCATCGCGCAGCGCCTTGATCACCCGGCCCGGCATCGCGCCGACGTACGTGCGGCGATGACCGCGGATCTCCGCCTCGTCACGCACGCCGCCCAGTGACATCCGAACGTACTCGCGCCCGATCGCCCGCGCGATCGACTTGCCCAGGCTCGTTTTGCCGACTCCCGGCGGCCCCACGAAGCACAGAATCGGCGCCCGCAGCTTGTCGCCGGCGAGCTTCCGCACGGCGATGAACTCGATGATGCGGTCCTTGACCTTGTCGAGACCGTAGTGGTCCTCGTCCAGGATCCGGATCGCCTCGTCGAGATCGAGCCGATCTTCGGTTTCGGTCGACCACGGCAGTTCGGTCAGCCATTCGAGATAGGTCCGGATGATGCCGATCTCGGGGGAGAAGGGATGTTGCTGCTCCAGACGCTCGACCTGCACCAGCGCCTTCGCCTTGACCTCCTCCGGCATTCCGGCTGCTTCGATCTTCTCCCGAATCTCGCCGGCGAGAGCTTCCTCGGACGATCCTTCTCCCAGTTCCTTCTGGATCGCGCGCAACTGCTCGCGGAGGAAATATTCCTTCTGCTGCTTGTCCATCCCCGCCTGGGCCTCGGACTGAATCTCCTGCCTCAGGTGAAGCACGTTCAAACGCTTCTGGATCATCACGCTCAGCTGCCGCAGCCGCTCGATCGGATCGAGCGCTTCCAGCAACACCTGCCGCTGATCGGAACTGAACTCGGGCGAGAACGCGATCAGGTCGGCAAGCCATCCCGGCTCGTCGACGCTGCGTACCATCGTCAGCACTTCTTCCGGAACATTCGGGAGCATCGACATGTAGCTCTCGATCTGCTCGAGCACAGCCGACATCGCCGCTTCGGCTTTTGGCGAATCGGAAACGGTCTCGTCAACCCGCCGGACCTTGGCCGCCACATACGGCTGATCGTGGATGATCTCCTCGACCACACCACGAGCGATGCCCTGCAGGATGATGTGATCCTGGCCGCCCGGTCGCGAGATGTACTGGCCGATTTCGGCAATCACGCCAACATCGCAGAGCTCGAAATGCTCCTCGTGCTGTACGTCCTCGCTTTCGACGCTGCGCTCGTCCATATCCGTGCCCTCGGCACCGGACACGGTCTCGTCACCGAAATCGAAGTCACCGATCTCTCGCTCGATCAAATCTGTCATCAGGTCGATCAGGTCCGGCGACGGCCCGTTTTCCCGCTCACGCGTGATGACATCGCCCTGAATCCGGCGTTCGGTCAGTACGAGGACGAGGCGCGGGTCCATTCGCATTGCCCGATCGACCGCCAACGCGGTCTCGTCATCCTCGATCGGATAGGGAATCGACATGTGCGGCAGCAGCACCGTCTCGTCCGTGACGATCACCGGTAGTGCCAGCATGTTGTCGGCTCGCCGTCGCGGCGCCCGTCGACGCTTCGGGATTGGAGCGGCGTCAGCTACTTCCGCGCCCCCGTCAGCTTCCGCCTCGGCGGCGGGAACCGTCGGTTTCTTGCGTGCACGCTTCGGCTTGCTAGGCGCCGCTTCGTTCTGCGATTCGTCGTCGGTCACTGCCGATTGATCCCCCTCGCGTGTGTCACTACGGTCGTCACCAGTATTGTCAGCCACCTGAACCTCGTTGCCATCGTCACCAATCTCATCGAGAAGAGGCGCCGTACCCGGAGCGTCCGGCGCCATCTCGTCTTGCTCGTTCGCGGAATCGCGAGAAGCCATCGCTTGTTCGTCTCAACTTTCGTGATGTCGATACCGCACGTGCAAACCGCCGCGCCATGCGAAGTCCGCGAAACTGCGCCACAGATCAAAACATGATGCTCCGGATGTTTTTCCCATGGACGCAATCGCCAGGCATCCAGGCTGAAGCAATGGTGAATACAGGCACGATCCGGGTATCGACAAGGTCGATGAAGTCGGAAAGAAGCAGGGTGTGTGAGGATAACGGAGAGCGTCGCGTGGAGAAAATGTCATCCTACCCCATCATTATACGGGCAGTGTCGAAAAGCCCGCGTCTGCATGCTCGCCATACGGGCAGTGCACGGGCAGTGCACGGGCACTGCCCGTATGGTGCTGACAGGTCCGCTCCCAGCGCACGTGAGTGTGGTGTGCGCACTCCGGCGGTGCAGCGTGCTTTGGTACAATCGGCTCAACCTTCAGCGGCATGCTGAAACGACCGCTTCGAAAACATGGGGAACAGCACGCACATGGGCCAACACGGGATCAGCACATCCAGCAGCACGCAGGACGGCACCGACCAGGCGTCAACCGCTGCCACGGAGCAGAACGCGTCTGCTGATCTCGCGCCGGAGCCGATTCCCATGCTCCCCAAACCACAAGGTGGTTCCGGTTCCCATGAACTCGCGACCGATTCGTCCGACCCGGCGATCCTTCGTCAGCATCTCGATCGCGCCCGCGAACGTCTGACGTTCTACGAATCGTTCGATCGCATCATCGGCGAAAACATCCGTCGGTCGGGAGAACTGATGCTTGAAACCATCACCCTCCGCGAGGAAGCGCAGGAACGGGATCGGATGGTTGCCGAACTCGAGGCGCAACGCAACGCCGCCCGCGCCGCCGAGCACCACCGAACCCGGACGTTGCTTGGCGGCCTGCTCGCTGATTCCGATCGAACGCTCGCTAGCATCGCGTCGCTCCGCGCCAGACTCGCAGATGCGCTTGCCGCTACCGCCGCCGCTGAGGGCGATCGGGCCGGCGTCGCGCCCGTTGCTCCTGCTCCCGATCTCGCCGTCGATGCATTCGACCATGCGACATTCGTGCCAACCTCCGTCGAGCGGGTTGAGGAGTTCACTCCCGATGTCCCGGCTCGCTCCGCGATTTCCATGCCGTTCGAGCGAATTTCCAGGGTCGATACGACCGGTCTTGAAGAGTCCGTTAGGAGCGGCAACGTCGCATCTCGATCGGAAGCCCTGCCTACCACACCATCCGACCTGCAGACCGACACTCCAGCCGACACCGATAGTCACGTTAGCGATTACGATAGCCATGCTGCCGGGGCCGTCAGCCCCCATCTGGAGTCTGCGGTCCCGGATGCCGAGTCGGATCTCGCACGCGTCGAACCCGAACCGTCCGGCGGCCCCGCCGGCTCTGACGCTCCCGCGATATCCGCCGCCCGCTCTGTCGATGTTCTCGTTCACGGTATTCCCCGCGCCTCCGTTGCCATCTCCCTTCAGCGCTACCTGAAGAGCCTTCCCGGCATCACGACGGTTGAGACACGAGAGTTTGCCGAAGGGGTTCTCCGTCTCGGCGTGATCACCTCCAACCCCGCAGGTCTGGAATTATCCGATCTCACGGATTGGCCGGACGGCGGCGACCTGACCGTCCTCAACGAGCACGACTCCGTTCTCGAACTCTCCCTCTGCGGCTCGGTCGACCTCTAGGCCAAGGTGCAGGCAAGGACGTTCGGCGCTCGAGATGTCAGGTCACGAAGCGAACCCTCCGGTATTCGCACTGGAGGTCGGCGCGGGGTTTCCACAGCTCCGAATCCTTGGCTGCCTCTCTCCTGCCCTCCCCGCATTTCATCCGACCCCGTCGATTCCGGCCCATGCAGCCAGCCGCGAGCGCCCGTCCTCGTTCGAGTACCGTTCCGGCGTAGCACGTGGAGGCCGTGGAGAACTTTGGCATCCCGGATGAACCCGCCGTACGCATGTGCGCCAAAGCCTGCTGCCCATTCGTCATTTCGACCTTGTGGAGAAATCTCCAGGCGTGATCCGCTCGACAACTTCCGTGCTTTTCATACGGCTCTTGCTCACTTGCTCATACGAAATCCGGGTGAACGCGATGTATCCAGCGGTGAGCTGTAGAGCTGAGGTCCCGCAACAAAGTCCACCATTCCGACTCTTCAAATCATCACGCATGCCGACGCCACCGACGATTCCCTCTCGCATGTCCGCGACACGTGCCGGCACCTTGAAATCCTCATCGTTTAGTTCTAAACTATTTTCATGGACGCAGGAACAGGCATCGAGACGATGCCCACGACAATCGAACTGGCCAGCCCCGACAGCCCCGACAGCACGGAGAACCGGCGTCATGGTGTCTCATTGCCTATCGTGACTTGGCTCCGGCTGCTCCGGGTCTACCAGAAAATCGATCGCCGCTCGGCGATCACGATGAAGGCGATGGGGCTGTCGGTCAGCCGTTTCGACGTCCTCAATCACGCCGGCGTGCATGAGGGTCGCTCCCAGCAGGAACTGGCCGATTCCCTCCTTGTCACAAAGGGAAACATCACCCAGTTGCTCGATGCGATGGAAACGGACGGGCTTGTGTGTCGCCAAAAGATCGGTCGTACCAATCGCGTCTATCTCACCGATCGTGGACGTTCACTCCGACTCGCGAGTCTCTCCGATCACGAGGCTCGTATCGCGAGCGAGTTCTCGGTGCTGACCGATGACGAGTTGGAAACACTCGTCCTCCTGCTTCGCAAGGTAGATAGACACCTCCGCTAGCCCGCTAGCCCGTTTTCCTCAACCTGCTTACCTCTGCCTGCCATAAGCTTGCCCCCCACCCGAAAGGAACCTCGCATGGCACTCGCCAACGGTCTTGAACTTACCGGTCTCCACCACGTCAGCGCCGTCACCTCCAACATCGAGGGAAATCGCGATTTCTACACCCGCGCCCTCGGCATGCGAATCGTCAAGAAGTCCGTCAACCAGGACGCCACCGACGTCTATCACCTGTTCTATGCGGATGGCCTCGGAACGCCGGGCACAGACGTGACGTTCTTCGACTTTGCCAACACCGCTCCTAATCACGCTGGCAGTGGCGAGATCCAGGAGATCGCGCTGCGCGTCACCGGCGCAGATTCGCTGGCTTACTGGCAACAGCGCTTCGATACACTGGGCGTCAGTCATGAGCCATTGACGACCCGCGCCGGCAGGCAGGCACTGCCGTTCACCGATCCGGAGGGTCAACGCCTGGCACTGATCGAAGACGGCGGTGATGATGCGCAGATCGCCGGTGGCCAGCCGTGGGAACTCGCGACTGTTCCTGTCGAACATGGCATCAAGGGACTCGGCGCGATCTCGATCTCGACCGCCCGTCCCGAAGCGACGCTCCGCGTGCTCACCGAGACCATGGGCTTCCGCGTCATCGAAGACACGCCCGACGGCGATGTTCCGGGCAACCGGACCGTCATCCTCGAAACGGGCAAGGGCGGACCCGGAGGTCTCTTCATCGTCCATGTCACGCCATCAGCACCGCGCGCGCATCTCGGCCATGGCGGGGTCCATCACGTTGCCTTCCGGGTCAGCACCTTCGAGGACCACGATGCCTGGCAGCGCTATCTGGAAGAAGCCGGGTTTCAGGTCACCCCGGTGATCGACCGCTTCTATTTCAGGGCCATGTATTTCCGCGAGCCGGGTGGTGTGCTCTACGAGATATCGTCCGACGAGCCCGGCTTCGCCACCGACGAACCACTCGCGTCGCTCGGCGAGAAACTTGCCTTGCCACCGTACTTCGAGGACCAGCGGGACCAGATCGAATCCCGCATTCGTCCGCTTGATACCGGCAGGCATGTGACCACCACCGAATACGGTCAGCCCGTTGCCGAAGCGAGCGCCGTCTGATGGTCCACAAAAACAGGAACCTCGCTGGCCTTCCGCATGTTCACGCCCCGGTTCTTCGGACTGGTGCCCCGCTCGACACTGCCGACCTCGTGGTCGTTCTGCTGCATGGTCGCGGCGCGTCTGCCGAGAACATCCTTGAGCTCTCCAGCGACATCTCCCCGGAGGGCCCAGATGGCAACCGCATCGCCTGGTTCGCCCCGCAGGCCGACGATTCGCAGTGGTATCCCTATTCATTTCGCCAACCGGTGGCGCAAAACGAGCCGTGGCTGTCGGGCGCGCTCGCCGTCATCGACCGCCTGGTGGACGATGTCCGCGCGGGCAATCCCGAGCTCCCGGTGGTCGTTGCCGGGTTCTCCCAGGGTGCCTGCCTCTCGCTCGAATACGGTGCCCGTGGCTCGCGACCGATCTCCGGAGTTGCGGCGTTCAGCGGCGGCCTGATCGGGTCATCGTTCACCGATCGACAACCAGTCTCCGACCTCGAGGGACGATGGGTCTTCATTGGGTGTGGCGATCAGGATCATCACATCCCAATCGACGTAGCCGAGATGTCGGCGACGCTCCTCGCAGTCGCCGGTGCTGACGTCGACATGCGTCGTTACCCGGGCATGCCACACACGATCGTCGCCGATGAACTCGAGGCTGTTCGCGCCCTTATCGCCTCAACTCTGGCCGCACCCGACTGATCTTTCGATCTTTCCCTCACATCGCTCATCAAGGGGTGACAAGGACGGCTTCCCCCAGGATCCTCAGAGCGCACCTTCGAACATGCCGGCATGCAGGCATGCAGGCACGTTTCGAGAACATAGCGACCGATTCATAACGGCCACACCTGCTCTACGGCCTCGAGTGCGAGTCTTCCCCTGCCGATGTCTCCCCGATCCTGCAGCTGGAGGGGACGATTTGGATGCACTCGTCGGTCGCCATCGCCCGCACGAACGCGCCTTCAATGTCGTCCGCCCAAGGCAGCTTTCGCCTGGTCCAGTGGCCCTCTGATTTCTCTCTGCCACTCGGCTTCGATCTGCACGGGGGCGGACCCACCATCCAGCCCTATCTCCATGCGACCTCGCCGAAATCGAACAAGAGCGCCCATCCTGGTCGCTCTTGTTCGTTCGTTCGCGTGAGTTTCGCCAGCGGGCTATGGCAAATCGGTGGCGTATGGCTCGATTGCGGCGAGTTCGTCCTCGGTCAGTGCCGGAAAGCCGAGCGCGGCAACGTTTTGCTCCAGCTGTGCCGTGCTCGACGCTCCGATCAGCGCCGATGTGATCTCCGGCTGTCGCAAGATCCACGTCAGGGCCAACTGCGCGAGCGTCTGTCCTCGACCCTGTGCGATCTCGTTCAACGTCTTTGCCCGTTCCAGATACTCGCCCGAGATCTTGTCGCTCTTCAACGACCCGTTGATGGCCGCCCGCGAATCCGCGGGAACCTCACCCTTCAGGTAACGATCTGTCAACAAACCCTGAGCCAGCGGCACGAACACGATGCCCCCGATTCCGCGCTCGCGGAGGACATCGATCAGCCCATTCTCGATGTTCCGGTTGAACATGTTGTAGCTCGGCTGATGAATCAGCAAGTGGATATGATGGGCTGCCAGCGCTTCGGCCATTGCCGCCGTCTGCTCCGGGCTGTAGCTCGACACCCCTACATAGAGCGCCTTGCCGCTGTTTACCGCGGAAGCGAGCGCGCCTGCGGTCTCCTCGATCGGCGTCTCGGTGTCCGGCCGATGGTGGTAGAAGATGTCGACGTACTCCACCCCCATGCGGGAAAGACTCTGGTCGAGCGACGCGAGGAGATATTTGCGAGACCCATGGTCACCATAGGGACCCGCCCACATGTCGAAACCGGCCTTGGTGGAGAGGATCAGCTCGTCTCGAAACGGTCGAAAGTCTTGCGCGAAAATCTTGCCGAAGTTGGCCTCCGCCGACCCATACGGCGGGCCGTAGTTGTTCGCGAGATCGAGATGGGTCACGCCAAGATCGAATGCCCGTCGCAAGATCGTGCGCTGTATCTCGGTCGAGCGGGCATCGCCGAAGTTCTGCCACAGGCCAAGGGAGATCTCGGGAAGCATGAGGCCACTGCGGCCCGTCCGCCGGTATGTCATCGTGTCGTAGCGTTTGGTATCGGGTGCGTAGGTCATGGGTCATTCCTGATTTGAAATGGGACATCAGCGACATTCACTCGCTAGAGCGTAGCACGCTCCATCATTCCGTCCAAGAGGCCGCCAAGCGTCGGAAGCCTCGGCTCTTGTGGAAACCAGCACGACGGCCATCGCACCTCACAGATGCTGGACCGTCATTTCACCACCCTGCAACCGAGCCGAAGCTGTCGCCTGACGACCATTGCTCCCGATCGTCAGGGACGGAAATCCCGCTGCGGCAGAGCGATGCTCGGTGAGACCGTCGGGCGGGCTGGTCGATCGCCTTTCGTGTGGAGCATACGCGGACGCGGATGCTCGGTGCTGCAGGCCACAACAAGGTTTCCTGGCATCGGGATTCCAATCCGGATGCCAGGTATCTGGCACTCTGGCCCATCCCGTTCGCGTCGGCGTGGCGCGTTCGTGCGTGGCGGTATCACAATCGACCCCGTGCCTTTCCCAAGGCGTACCTGGCACCATCGTCTCTTCGCTCAGGATGCGATACCCTCTCAGGTGAAGGCACATGTTCTGCATCTCCTTCTACGGAACATGCAACGCGTTTGGACGCACACGGAACAGGAACAGGAACTTGCACATGAGCGAACGAGACGGGGACCGCGAACACGATATCGATACCGAGATGCCGCTGCCGGATGGCAACGGTCTTGGCGGAACATCACCGATCTACGAGGGTGACCAGCTCGAGGACCATGCACCCGACACGTCCGATGAGGTGCTGGAAGACGAGCAGGATTTCCAGTCCCCCGAAAACGATGACGGGTTGATGAACGGCAGGTCTCCCGAATTCCAGCACCTGACCAAACCAACGCACAACGATCCCAGGTAGGAAGCTGAGGAAGCTGCCGGGCGTCGCATCCAGCACTCGCTGGATGCGACGCCCGCACCAAAATTCGGACACGACCCGGCCCCTGTCATCGCCCCAGGTCGACGGTAGTGATCGAATCCACCTTGACCGCCTCTTGGCCCCGAGCGATCGCACGATCTCTTCTGCGGTCCGCAGGTGGTCCCAGAATCCAGTGCAGGAACATTTGGGCGCCCTGATAGCTGCCGGTGAAATCCCTGTTCCACACCCACACCCAAACCTGCCCGGTCGTGACTGCTGGTTGCGATCCGATCATCGGCTGCGCGAGCAATTCTTCGACAATCGAATGGGAGCCGCGAATTTTCGTCGCAGATGATGGCACCCGGACACTTCAACGCCTGCTCGACACTCGGCGTCTCCCAGAACGCTCCTGCCTCGGACGATTTGGTGTGCATACTCAACCTCGGTCCCAGCAACCTGAGGCAGTTGAGGCTTGCCACCCCGTCCGGACCACTGGCATGGATAGCATAGCCATCGTCATTCATGAAGAACGATCTCAACTCGGATTTCTCGGTGGCAACCGCAGGACATTCCTCCTTCTTCGCCTCCAGTACTCGCTTCGCGGCGACGATCTCCAGGGCGTCCAGGTCAGCTCCGAGCGATCTCGCCAGATCGAGATTCCATCCGGGTTCAGGTCGATCTCGCCCCTTGCGGCATGATCCCCATCCAGGTGCGACGACGCCGTTCAGTCAACGACCGCGACGCACCTGATTCCGTCATCCCATAGCTCCCATGCGATCGCCAGGCCGGCCGCAATTCGCTCCGGACGTGTCGACAACGCGACTCGGGTCCCTGGCACGTCGGTGTATGACCGTGCTCCAGAGGACGGAGACCTGGCCAGTGCTGCCGGTGTAGCCGAGGGCTGTGCTTCGGGAAACCTTTCCACGCTACTGTCCGGCTGAATGCCATCCCCGGCAGGCACCGCCTGCTCCGGCGACCATCTGCCGCCGGAGCAGGATCAGAGCCAAGGGAGAACAGAACTCGACATCGACGGCACGTGTTTCACTCGGTATTTTCCATGCATGGCATGACATGGCGATCGTTCCGGATTCGGACCAGACGTCATTTCCAGCCACCTTTGATCCATACCGTAGAGACCGGATATAAGGTGATGCATCCCCTGCCGGTTGCCGACATGCGCGCTCGATTGAGATACTGTCAACGATGTTGTCAACGATGTTCCGGCTGATGCGGCCATCCTCGTTGACCTCGACGCCCTTGGCTATGTCGCGTTTCGGCAAGAAGGATCTTCCCATGACGTTGCTCGCCCGTCTCGAACCTCCCACTGCGGACCCCATTTTTGCGCTCAATTCCCAGCTCAAGACCGACACGCGAGATCGGAAGCTCGATCTGATCGTCGGCGTCTACCGCAACGAGCATGGTGTGACGCCGGTCTTCCGCGCGGTCCACACCGCGGAGGAACGTCTCACCGAGGAATCGGAATCGAAGTCCTACCGGGGGCTTTCCGGGAACGTGCCGTTCAACGATCGCATCCGCAATCTCGTCTTCGACGACGCGGCGATTCTTTCTCGCGTCACCACCATCCAGTCGGTCGGTGGTACGGGCGCCCTCCGACTGCTCGCTGATTTCATCAAATTCGCGAACCACGATGCCACGATCTGGATCAGCGATCCTGGTTGGGGAAACCATGAACCGCTTTTCAAGGCCGCCGGACTCGCCATTCGCAAATATCGCTACCTCAACGACGAAGGCACCGCCGATGGCGACGCGATCCTCGCTCAGCTTTCAGAGGCGAAGTCCGGGGATGCCGTCCTCATCCACGGCTGCTGCCACAATCCTTCCGGTGCCGATCTCTCACGCGATCTTTGGTCGGCAATCGCCGATCTCGCCAACGAACGCGGACTCCTGCCGCTTGTCGACCTCGCCTATCAGGGGTTGGGCGATGGTCTCGACGCCGATGTCACCGGGCTCCGCCTCTTCGCCGGGCGCGTCCCCGAGGTGCTTGTCTCGGTCAGCTGTTCCAAGAACTTCGGCCTCTACAACGAGCGGACCGGTGTCGCGATCGTGATCGGCGCAAGCGCAGATGCCGGCGATGTCGTCACCGGCATCCTCCAGAGTCTCGCGCGCACCAATTACTCCATGCCCCCCGATCACGGTGCCGCGATCGTCTCGACGATTCTCGCCGATGACCGGTTGCGTGCCGAGTGGAGCACTGAGCTTGCCTCCATGCGCGAGCGCATCCTCGGCATCCGCCTTGCGCTCGCCGAAACATTCCTCGCGCATACATCGAATCCGGCGCTTCAGGCGATCCGTCACCACAAGGGGATGTTCTCGTTGCTGCCGCTCAGTGCGGCGCAGATGGTGCGCCTCCGAACCGACCACGCGGTCTACGGCACGAATGGTGGTCGCATCAACGTCGCGGGGCTCTCGATTGATGATGTTCCGTATCTGGCAGACAGCGTACTCACCGTTCTCGACGCGTAATCCGACCACACGACAATGACGAGACGGGAAACACCCGCCTCGTCATTTCGTCCGGAAGCCTCCGGTTAGCGGTTCATCTCAGGGGTGACCGGTCCCCAGAATCGTCAATTGCAGCCGTGACGGCTCCGTTGCCACGACACTGTGCGGCACATCGGCCGCAATGTGCAGGAGTCCACCCACACGCATGTCGATCGTCTGGCCAGCGGCGGTCACCGTCACCTGACCGTCCAGCACCTGCAGCAGAACGGCCACCGGCGCGTGATATTCTCGCAGCTCCATCCCGGTGTCGAACGCGAAGACGATCACGCTCGTCTCCCGGATCTTGAGGACTGAAGACGGCTTGACCCGACCGGCCACCACCGGTGCAGCCGTCAGAATATCCTCGACAAACGTCAGTGCCCCGTCCTGAGCGTGCTCGATCATGAATAGTCCTCTCCGCGAAACGATACGATGGTGCAGATTCGCCCTCAGTATACCGGGGACGGGTCGGCGCGGCCCCGATCGGATGCCTTCTTGGGCAGCGCAGATTCACGATCGATCGCGCGAATCAGGCTACTCGCGGAGGCGATGGCGACGATCGTGCACTGGTATCCTGAACCGTGCAACTTGTACCGCCATCTGCAATTCCAACAGTCCCAAGGAGGATGAACGTGATATCAACCCAGCCATTCGGTCGCACCGGTCACGACAGTACCAAAATCATCTTCGGAGCCGCCGCCCTGAGTGCCGTCACCCAGGACGAAGCCGACCGCACGATGGAACTGATCGTCGAGCACGATATCAATCACATCGATGTCGCCGCCAGCTATGGAGAGGCTGAGTTGCGCCTTGGACCATGGATGGAAACCCACCGCGGCAAGTTCTTCCTCGCGACCAAAACCGGCGAACGAACGTTCCAGGCCGCCTACGACCAGATCCGGCGTTCGCTGGAGCGCCTGCGGGTCGATCAGATCGATCTCATCCAGCTTCACAACCTGGTCGACGAGGCCGAGTGGGAAACCGCTTTCGCCGAAGGTGGGGCGCTCGAAGCGGTGATTCGTGCTCGCGAGGAGGGGCTCACCCGATTCATCGGAGTTACGGGTCACGGCACGACTGTTGCCGCCATGCACGCGCGTTCGCTGGAGAAGTTCGATTTCGACTCCGTCCTCCTCCCATACAACTTCCCGATGATGCAGAACCCGCAGTACGCCGCCGACTTCGAGACGCTTGTTGGTATCTGCCAGGAGCGCAACGTCGCGGTCCAGACGATCAAGGCGATCACTCAGGCACCGTGGGGCGATCGTCCCCAGACGACCTCCACCTGGTACGAGCCTCTTCAGGATCAGGAGGCGATCGACCTCACCGCCCACTGGGTTCTGGGTCGGGATGGCGTCTTCCTGAATACGGTTGGAGACATCCATATCCTTCCCAAGGTCCTCGATGCGGCCGAGCGCCTGGGGGCGCGACCGACCGACGATCAGATGCGCGATCTCGTCGATCAGTGGCACGTTGAACCGCTGTTCGTCTGATCCCGATCCTCTAGCTGGCTAGTCCGAGACCGTCTTCCACGCATGGAACGAGAGGGCCGCGAATGCGCGAATCCCTCTCGTTCCATGTCATGTCGCTCGCCATCACCGGGGCGTGTTCGCACAGGGTCGTTCATCGAGAAATACCGCTTTCGGTCCCGCCGGAGAGAGCGATTTTGCAGAGGCTTCCGGTGCCACCGTCCCGAAGGGATATTGGCCGGTCGGCCGCGAAGGTCAACTCCGCGGAATCGGTTGATATCTCAGACAGGTCGACGTGATCGGCGCCCGCGATGGCGGTTTGCATCCCATCAGACCTACTTAGAGTACCGTTCAAAACCGGGTGATTTTGTGGGAGACGTTGGTCATGAACACGCCACGCCTTCCCGACGACGTGTGGGCGATCGTCGAACCAGTGCTTCCCGCGGCACGCCCCAAGCCCCAAGGCGGTCGACCCCGCGTCCCGGACCGGGCCGCGCTCACCGGCATCATCATCGTGCGCACGACCGGCATCCCGTGGGAGTAGCTGCCCCAGGAGAGGGGGTGCGGCTCCGGCGTGACCTGCTGGCGGTGTCTCCGCGATCTGGCAGGACGCCGGCGTCTGGGACCGCCTCCCGCAGCCCCTGCTCGACCGGCGCGGAGAGGCGGGCCGCATCGGTGGGGACCGTGCCAGTCTGGACAGCATCCGTGTCCCGGCAAACAGGGGGGCGCCGCGGTTGGTCCCAATCCCACCGATCGCGGCACCCCGGGCACGAACCATCATGTGATCAGCGGCTGAGCGTTTCATCTCCTCTTGTCCTCGCGGCGCGATCTACAAGTCCAACTCCGGCGAACGGAGCATCGTGCAGGCCATCACATCGGACGACCAGAGTCGCTTTTCCTTGCTGACCACCTGTCCGGTCTTCTTCCAGGAACGGATCTGGGGAGCTGATGTCAGAATCCACGTGGTCCGGGACCGCTGTCATGGGGTGATCATCCGCTCTCCGGCGGTCGATTATCGCTACGACAAGTCCGGCAAGGCGACCGAGCATCCCTTTGCTATCCCACCTGAACTCGCCGCCCGCTGCATCGACGTGACCGCCGCGTTCGGGCTCGAGTTCTCCGGCATCGACCTGATCTGTTCCGAGGATGAGGGCGACTTCTACTGCTTGGAAGTGAACCCCATGCCCGGATACCACGGGTACGATCTCACCTTGAACCACGAGATTTCCGACAGTCTCGGCGCACTCCTGAATGAAGGATGACTGTGTCGGAATCCGAGGTCTTTCACAGTTCGGCGATGCAGGCTACCAATTCATGCCATAAGTGCCTGGGAGCGCCAGCGAGGAAGAGGTGATATGGTTGCCCTGCAGTCTCGCTCTTACATGTCTGCCAGAATATCGCTGTTGCTCCCTCCTGGCGGAGCTTATTCGTCCCTGAGCGATGCCTCGCCTGATTGCGCACTCCGATTCAGTCGATCCCACAGGAATTCGTAGGCCGACGCATGCAGGTGCGCGGATTGCTTGTTGTCCGCCGCCGCCCCGTGACCACCCTCCCGGTTCTCGTAGAACCACACGCCGGGGATCCCCAGCGCCTGCATTCTCGCCGCCATCTTGCGTGCCTGCACGGGTCCCACCCGGTCATCGCTCGTCGCGGTGTAGAACAGCACCGGGGGATAGGTATTGCCCTCGCTCAGATTGTGATACGGCGAGAACGTCTCGATGAACGCCCACTGCGCCGGATCTTCCGGGTCTCCGTATTCCGCCATCCATGACGCCCCGGCCGACAGCTTGGTGTAGCGTTTCATGTCGAGCAACGGCACCTCGCAGACGATCGCGCCGAACAGGTGAGGATAATGCGTCAGCATGTTGCCCACCAGCAGCCCGCCGTTGCTGCCTCCTTCGCATCCGAGATGCGCTGGTGACGTGACACCCCGGGCGATCAGATGCTCGGCCACCGCCGAGAAATCCTCGTAGGCGCGCGGCCGGTTCTTCTGAAGTGCGGCATGGTGCCATCCGGGACCGTACTCGCCTCCACCCCGGATGTTGGCGACCACATACACGCCGCCCCGCTCCAGCCACGACCGGCCCACCGATCCGCTGTAGGACGGGGTGAGGGCGATCTCGAATCCGCCATACCCATAGAGCAGCGTCGGGTTCGATCCATCGAGCGTCAGGTCACGACCCGATACCTGAAAATACGGAACGCGTGTGCCGTCCTTCGATGCCACGAAATGCTGTTCGACTGCGTACAGAGATTCGTCGAAGAACGATGGGGAGGACTTCAGCAACGCCGGGTCGTCATGTCCGATCGTTCCCAATCGAAGTGACGATGGCGTCAGATATCCTGTATCGACCAGCCAGTAGTCGTCGTTCTCGTCGGCGTCGACTCCCGCTGCGCTCACCGTGTGGAGGGCAGGAGCGCCAGCCAATGACTCGCGCATCCACTCGCCGCCGACAGGCGTCACTACCTCGATCCGCGACGAGACATCGTGCAGCAAGGTCAACAACAGGTGATGCCGGGTCCAGCTCCATGTTTCCAGCGATGTCCGCTCGTCCGGCGTGAACAGGGCTTCGAGGTCCCGCTCGCCGGCCAGATACGCATCGAGCCGGGTCACGAGGAGCGCGCCCGCCGGGAAGGTCGCACCGCCCATCTCCCAATCGGTCCGTGGACGGATCAACACCCACTCGCGATGGAGATCGACGCTCGCATCGTCCGGGACGTCGATATGCACGAGGTCGTCGCTTTGCAGGACGTACGTGCGGCTGTGATGGAAATCGATCACGTCGACCACCACATCGCGCTCGAATCCGACCGTGTGATCGTGATCGGCGCCAACTGTCATGTGATCCACCGGCACCTCGAACACCAACTCGGCATCGGCCAGCGCCTGTCCGCGCGACCACCGTTTGACCTGTCGCGGGTAACTCGAGGTCGTCATCGAACCGGGCCCGAAATCGGTGGCCACGAACACCGTGTCGAGATCGATCCACGACACCGACGTTTTCGCGGCTGGCAGCACGAACCCGTCACCTACGAACTGCTTCGAGACGAGATCGAACTCGCGGATCGTGACCGCATCTCCGCCGTCCGGAGAGAGACTGATCAGTGCTCGCGTGTGGTCGGGAAACAGCGACTGCGCACCGGCATAGACCCATTCGGCGTCTTCATCGCGGCACAGCTGGTCGATGTCCAGGAGGATTTCCCAGTCAGGAGCATCGGTCTTGTAGCTTTCGAAGGTGGTACGCCGCCAGAGGCCGCGCGGGTGTTCCGCGTCTTTCCAGAAGTTGTACAGGTACCCCCCGCGATTGGAAACCATCGGGATCCGATCGGTCGAATCGAGCACCTCGAGGATCCGATCCGCCGTCCGAGTGAAATCGGGCGTATCGAGCATCTGCGATGTGCGCTCGTTCTGCGCCGCGATCCACGCCAGCGGCTTCTCGCCGTGGATATCTTCGAGCCATTCGTTCTCGTCGGCGTCGATATCGACACCCCGACCGGATTCCGTATTCTGAGTCGTCATGCCTTCACTCCATCCACCAGTTCGACATTCCATGCGTTCACGTGCAGGGCTGAGCAGCAAGTGCCCGCGTGCGACGAGGTGATCTGTTCTCAGTTATAGGCGCATCCGGCTCGAATTGCACAGAAAGCGAAGGTCCCCATCATCCAATCAGGGACAGCTAACGCTCGTGCGCTCGGGAAGCTTATAGGTGCAACCTCTACCCTCATGGCGTCGTTTGGGCCAGGCGGTACTCGCCCGTTGGTCGAGTGAATGGGTCTATGCCTGCCGCCTCGGAATCGGAAACTGGATTCCCCAGCATCCCTGCTTGACCAAACCCTCCCCAACCGGCACTATGAAACAGAACATTTGTTCTATTCCCAACTCGTCGGAGGCATCCTCGATGAACGATCGCACCTCCCCTGAATACCTGAAGCAGCTGGCCGACATGCAAGCTCGTATCCGCGATCTCGGTGCATCCGCCCTTCGTCCGGATCCTTCGCCGACTGCATCGCCACAACCCCGTCATGGCGATCTCGGACCTCGACTCGAACTCGAGGCGCCACTCCCACTTCCGCCACCGTTCCCGCTCCACATCCTTCCCCCGCCCGTCGCCGCGTATGTCCAGCGGTCGGCTCTCGCCACTCGCTCGCCAGCCGAGATGATCGCCGCCCCGTTGCTCGCGTTCACCGGAGCGGTTATCGGTCGCTAGCTTCGCATCTCCGTCAGCGACGGGTGGGAAGAACGCCCTGTCCTCTGGGTCGCGACAATCGCCCCCACCGGTTCCGGCAAGACACCTGCACTCGATGCCGCCCGTCGGCCACTCGATATCCTCCAGGAACGTGCCTTCGCTCGCTGGCAGTCGGCAACTGAATCCGCACCCCTCGATCGTCTCTATACCACCGATATCACGACCGAAGCACTCGCCCTCGATCTCAAGCATTCCGTTGGGCTTGCCATCGTCCGCGACGAACTTGTCTCGATCGTTCGTTCCATGGATCAGTACCGCTCTCGCGGTGGTGACGACCGCCAGAAATATCTCTCGCTCTGGTCGCACCAACCGCTTGTCCCCTCTCGCAAGACCCAACGCCCGATCCTCGTTCCACACCCCGTGGTCTGCATCGCCGGAGGACTTCAACCGCTGGTCGTCTCCGCGCTCCAGAGTCGCGATGAGGATGGGTTCATCGAACGATTCCTGCCGATCGTTCCCGACGTTACCCCTGCCTATTGGAAGGACGACGTTAAAACCGGGGAGACGCCACGACCCGACTCCCTCGATCCCCTCGTCGATCGGCTGGCGCTGCTGAGATCCATTCCCGCCGTCACGTCCGCGCATGGTCTCTTGATCGGAGGTCGGGTCGCGAAATTCCCCTGCTGGCGAAAGTGGTTCAACGAAAACGTGGACCACCAGGCCGACGCCCCCCAAAATCTCCACGGCTTCTACCAGAAGTTGCCCGCCCACGTTGCCCGTTTCGCACTCGTCCTCCATGCGCTCTGGGAACCGGAGAATCCGGGAAGGCCGTTGACCGAGAATCGCGTGGAGGACGCGATTTGCCTGGCCGAATTCTTTCGCCTGCATATTCATCGTTTGCTCCCATTGCTCCAGGCCAACCTCGGCGGCAGCCCGGGCAGTGGGAGCGGGAACACGCGCCGGGCGGAAACCCTTCCCCAGCGCATTCTCCGTCAGCTTCGACACTCCACCGATACCGACGGCTGGATCAACCGCAGCGAGCTCCATAATCGGCTCGGGAACGGACTCGATCGCGCGGCGCTGGAAATCGCCCTCATCGAGCTGATGAAGGCCGGGCGAGTCGAAGGCAGACAGATCGTCTCCAGCGGTCCCGGCCGTCCCGGTCAGCGGTTCCGGTTGGCTCGCTGATGAAGCGATTCCAGATCCCGGCATCGTCCCCACCTGCATCCATCGATTGTCGAGGCAGGTGGGGTGGGAACGACCCGGCACTCCGGTGTGCCGGAGTGCCGGAGTGCCGCCAGTCATCATCTGAATTAAATAGATAGATATATAGATGACGTAAGAGCAGACACGATCGACAGCACCGTTGCGGTCGTGCCGGTCGTGATGCGGAAGTCAAAAAGTTGTGCTCGTTCGTCGGGGTGCCGCCGCGCTGCGGAGTGGTCCTCCATGTCTCGCCCTGGTAGCGACATCGGGGAGCGACATCGGGCAGCGTCGGCTGCGAATCATCCTGCCCGCCACACTGATCGCCATGTCGTGCGTTCGTCATGTCAGCAGCGCACCGGAGCGTGTCGAGACATCTCTCCCGCGTCGGCTGCGAATCATCCTGCCCTGCTCGGCACGTGCGCCGTGACAGACCACTCGAGCCGTGAAAATTACACGCCCGCCCGCTCATTGAGGTCAAGCATCCGCAGCAACCCCTGCATGTACCCGACCGCGTGCGCCCGCCCCCGGTGATTCCAGGCAGTGTCGTCATCCATGTGCGGAACGTGGTCGTCCAGCAGGAATCCGGTGAACCCGCTCCGCTTCAACAGCAACATGATCTCCGCCGGATCGTAGTTGCCCTCCCCGATGAAGCACTCCTGGAAGACCGGCACACTCCCCTGCACATCGCGAAAGTGCACGTACAGAATCCTTCCGGTCGGCCCGAAGTGTTCGATCATCTCGACCACGTTCGCCTTGCCGCCAGGCATCTCGGAGCAGCATCCAAGGCACAGGTCGAGTCCCCACGCTTCCGCCGCCCCGGTATCGATCGCGATCTGCTCGGCTCGTTTGAACCCGGCAGGCTCCGCGAAGATCCGCGCAACCCCGCCCAGCACCGGCACCGGAGGATCGTCCGGATGGAGGGCGAGTTTCACACCCGCCTCCTTCGCCACCGGAAGCACCTCGTGCATGAAGTGCTCGTAGTTCTTCCACATTGTCTCGGCGTCGATGAACTCCTCCGGATTTTGCGTGTGAACCAGACCACCGACCCAATCCGGTCGATCCGGCATGAATTCGCTGCCTCCCGTCGGTGACGCCGTTACCGCCGCCAGATCGAATTCACGCACCATCACGCCACCACGGCCGGGCGCCCGGCGATCGGTCGTCCACACCGAGTTCGGCATGAAGTTGTACCCGAGTATCGGAATTCCGGCTTCGCCAAACGCGCGGATCGTGTACTTGTAGTTCTCGATCTGCTCGTCCGCACCATCTCGTCCGACCATCGCCAGATGAAAGAACGAGAGTGGAACGTTCTCGATCGCTTCGAGCGTCAGGTCGTATTCCGCCGCCTGTGCCACCAACGCTTTCAGATCGGCGGTTTCCCACCGCACATCTCCCGGCAGATAGGGAGAGTTCATCTGCACCCCGCCCACGCCGAGTTGCGCCGCGAACCGTAATTTCTCGTCGGTCATCTCACTGAACTGACCGATCGCCACCCGCATTTCCGCTTCGCTCATCGTTGCCTCCTCAAAAGACTTCAGCACGGTTGCTCGCTGTCGAGCTCTCGGCTCGCATGACCAGATGTTCGTGATGTCGGCATGCCAGCATGGTAGACGCAAAGCGCCATGAATGGGACGATCCTCGATCGCCAATCTCACCGTCCCCGAATTGGCGGAAAAGTATTGACACGTATCGTCTGGGTGCTACAGTGCCAAAAGTACGCACAAATTATTCTTAGACGGAAGCCCGGTCCTCGTGAGGCTAACCGCCGCGCTTGTTTGAGTACGGTCGCGTCGCCTTGGCGTCGGGTCCCATCTTCCACCGTCGTGTTCTTCGAGGGAGGTTTCCATGTCTGCGTCCGAATCCGAATCCGAATCCAAATCCTCATCGCGTTTGTTGAAATCATATGTGTCACGGCGACAGGTTATCGCCGGTATTGCCGGAGGCGTTGCCGCGACCAGCCTGCTTCCCGGCATCCTGCAGGCGCGCAATGCACCTGCCCTGATCCAGGGTGGCACCAGGCTGACCTATTGGGGCGGGCTGATCTTCTCCGATGCCGCCAACAGCATGCTGACCGACACGATCGACGCGTGGGGAAAGACGAACAACGTCGAGACCGATGTCGTGATGATCAACCAGAACGAGACCAATCAGAAGGTCAGCGCGGCGGTCGAATCGGGCACGATGCCGGACGCTCTCGATATGGGCCTCGATCTCCTCCTGCTGCTGAGTTCCACCGGTCAGCTCTCCGCCCTCGACGATCTGTACGCGAAAATCGGCACCGCTCAGGGTGGCTGGCACGAATCGATCGATACCTCGCTCGCTCCCGAGAAGTTCGGAGGCAGCCGCAACGGCGTTCCGTTCGGTGCCAGCGGCAACCAGCTCTTCGGCCGTAAGGATGTTCTCGACGCGGTCGGGATCACCACCATGCCGAAGACCTGGAAGGAGCTGAGCGACTCCGCTGCCAAGGCACAACAACCAGGTGTCTACGGCATGGGCTTCGCCCTCTCGAATGTCGGCGACGGGAACCTGCAAGTGTCGGTCCTCCAGTCCTATGGTGGCCGCATCGCCGACGATGCCGGCAAGAAATGCACGATCGCCTCCGATGCGACCAAGGAGTACATGGCGTGGGTCAAGGCCGCCTGGGACGCCAAGCTCTTCCCGCCAGGTGCCACCACCTGGGACGGCGCCGGTGACAACACCTCCTTCCTCTCGGGCCAGGCGATCTTCATTGCCAACCCGGGCAGCGTGGCGATCAAGGCCCAGGAGGACGATCCCGACCTGTTCGACTCGACCGCCTACTCGGCGCTCCCGGCAGGTCCTGTCATGCAGGTCTCCTCGGTTGGGCCAAACGTGCGCTCGATTCCGAAATCGACCAAGGACCCCGCCACGGCTCAGGCGTTGATCGAGTATCTGTCGCAGCCGGAGTTTCTCAAGGAGTACTACAAGGTCGCCATCTACGGTCCAGTGCTGAAGGGGCAGGATTCGTTCGAGGCATTCGGTGATTCCGTCCACAGCGGCCTCAAGGATCTCGTCCTGAATGGCACGGCGCCGGGCGCACCGGACGTCAACAACACCGCCTATGCAGACTTCAACTCGAACTTCCTCGTACCCAAGATGATCCAGCGGGTTGTCGTCGATGGCCTCTCGATCGATGACGCGCTCGCCGAAGCCCAGAAGCAGGGTGACGCGATCTACGCCAAGTACGCCTGAACTGCCTTGTCGGTGCGGCCCGGATACCTCCAGTCGAGGTATCCGGTCGCCACTTCGTCATTCATCAGTCTGGTCAACCCGCGGAGTTCATGATGTCTATCCTGGCGCCCCCGAAGGCCACGAGAGCCTTGGGTTCCTCACGCCTCTCGCTCGCCAACCGTCAGGCGCTGACCGGATACCTGCTGGTCCTGCCAGCGTTGTTCCTGCTGATCGGTCTCGTGGCGTATCCCTTCTTCTTCGCGATCGGGATCTCCTTCACGGATCGCATCGTCGGACGGCCAGGCGCATGGGTCGGGCTCGAGAACTTTCGCTATCTCTTCAATCAGCCGAGCTTCACGAAAACCATCAGCAACACCATCATCATGGTGGTCGTCTCCGGCAGCGCCAAGCTCGTCATAGGGCTTAGCCTTGCGATGCTGCTCAATCAGGCAGTACCAGGTCGCGGCCTGATGCGGGCAGTCGTCATGCTCCCGTGGGCCATGCCAGGATTCATCGCGTTCCTGGTCTGGAAGCTGCTCTTCATCCCCCTCGGCGGCGGTATCAACCTGATCCTGACCGACACCGGCATCCATACCGGTATCGTTGACTGGCTCGGCCAGAAATCGACGGCGCTGCCGGCAGTCATCATTGCCACCGTCTGGCGTGGGTTCCCGTTCTTTGCGATCTCGTTCCTCGCGGCACTCCAGGGCGTGCCCGGCGATCTCTACGAAGCGGCAAAGTGCGATGGCGCTAGCGCCTGGCAACGCTTCTGGGACATCACGCTGCCTTCGATCCGGCCCGTCATCCTGATCGTGGTGCTGATGTCGTCGATCTGGACTGCCAACAGCTTCGAGAATATCTGGATCATGACGCAGGGCGGACCGTCGGATGCAACCATGGTCTTTCCCGTCCTCGCCTATTTCGGCATGCAGACTCAACGTCTCGGTGAGGCCGCCGCTGTCTCCGTGGCGATGATCCCGGCGCTCCTCATCCTGGTCTTTCTGGTCACGTGGCTCGTCAAGGAGGACGAATGATGCAGGGCATCGAAACGCGTCCCGAGATCACCGGACTCGCGGCATTGCCTCGGGGACAGGCATTCCGAAAACCAAGATTCCGCAAGCTCGGTACGCTGGTCGTGATCTATCTCCTCATGGCGGCCGTCGCGGCGGTCGTCATCTTCCCGATCTACTGGATGTTCTCGATCTCGTTGAAGCTTCCCAAGGAGATCTATCGCCTGCCGGCATTGATCCCTCGGAATCCAACCTGGGACAATTACCGTGACCTGATCGAGAAGAAGGGGTATCTTGCCAATATCCGAAACAGCCTGATCGTCGCTTCGAGCGTTACGGTCGTCTCACTCCTGATCTCGTCGTTTGCCGCATACAGTATCGTGCGCTTCCGCTATCGATTCCGCGGGTTCGTTGGCAGGCTGATCCTGCTGACCTACCTGACGCCCGGCTCGATGCTCTTCATCCCGCTTTCCATCATCGTCGCCCGTCTGCATCTCGGAAACTCGCTCTACGGTCTGGTGATCATCTACCTGACCTTCTCGATCCCGCTCAGCACCTGGTTGCTCTCCGGCTACTTTCGGACGGTTCCTCCCGATCTCGAAGAACAGGCAATGGTCGACGGCACGAGCCAACTCGGTGCCCTCTTCCGTATCCTCTTGCCGCTCTCGCTGCCGGGACTGGCGGCGGTCGGCATCTTCACCTTCACGGCTGCCTGGAACGAACTGCTCTTCGCGCTCATCTTCATCACGTCGGAGGACAAGCGCACGGTCCCGCTCGGATTGCAGTATCTGATCACCGGCGACGTCCTGCTTTGGGGACCGATCATGGCAGGCGCCACGCTTGCCGCATTGCCGGTGATGATCCTCTACTTCCTCGCACAGCGCTTCATGGTGCAGGGCGTCACGGCTGGCTCCGTCAAGGGATAGTGCTCTGTCACCCCTCATTCGCCGGTGCCCCATGTGGGCGCCCACCATGGCGCTGTGGCGAACGCCTGGTCCATATTCCGTCTCTGACGGTCACATAACAGGGAGATCAATGGCACAGATTCGAATCGCGACCTACAACCTCTGGTCGTCTGATGTGCTGTTCCCGGAACGGCTCGATGCCGCGTGCGAGGAGCTTGCCCGCGTCGACGCGGATCTCCTCGCACTTCAGGAGGTCCGCCTCGACACGCATGATCATGACGCCACTGATGTTGCCTCCCACATTTGTGACCGCCTCGGATATGCGCATGCGCTCGCCTGTCCATATGCTTCGGGTGATTCGGAGGGTCTCGCTCTCCTGAGTAAACACGCCTTCTCGAGGATCGATGGGCCAACGGAGGATCGCGGTCAATCGTTCGATGGCGGTGGGCTCCGCGCATGCTTCACGATCGGAACCACGAAGTTATCGCTCACGAACGTCCATCTCGACTACACGTCCATCGCCACCCGAGAGCATCAGATCCTGATAATGTCTAGGTGGATCGATGCGACCGGCGACACGAGCCGCTACGAGGTGCTGCTCGGTGACTTCAATTAGCTACCCGGAATCCAGCGTCTACCGTTTCCTGGCCGGCCAGCAGACGATCGAGGGGAACGGCTCAGCGCCATGGCACGACCTCGCCGGCTTCACGGAGCCCGTGCTGGAACCGAGCCGGAAAGCACCTTGGACTTCTTCCGCAATCCACGGTGGAGGAGCAATCCGCCGTTTGATGTGCCTGCGCGAGTCGACTGGATAGTGGTCCGTGGCACCTTCAACACGGGGCTGCCATATCCATCCCTGTATCGAGCAGGACTATTCGGGGTCGAACCATCGCCTGGCTCGACAATCGTGCCAAGCGACCACTATGGAGTCTTCGCGGACCTCTGGTTTCCAGATTGAACTCCTGGACCGATTTTCTCGAACACAGCCAATCCCCACCTTGCCTTGGCCTTCGTCACCGAAGAGGTGACTGCCGGGTCGGTAAAGGGATAAGCTGCATGGTCGCGAATCGGTAACACACCCGATGTCGTACCCGCTCGGTGATGATTCATGACCGGGTGGGGCCACGTTCCATGTTGCCGCCTTGCCGGCTTGCCGGCTTATCGGCGTTCGAAAGATCGGTGGCGGCATTCGCTTCTCGGACTCACGATGGGATCGAAGAGAACGCATCCCACATAGCAGGAGTCTGCGAGCCCGGCAATGCCCCACTCCGCCGCTGTATACTTATGTGAACATGCCAATCTGCCGACTCGGCATATCTACGACTCCCGGAAGCGAGCGATCGTCTTGGAGATTCTGGAGCGAACCGACGAACTGAATCGCCTCCATGGGTACTTTCACATGGTCGAAACAGGTCGCGGCCAGATGGTCTTCGTTGGTGGTGAAGCTGGCATTGGCAAGACGACCCTGATCGACAGATTCATCGCTGAAGTCGGATCCAGAGCTAACATCGCGATGGTCTCCTGCGATTCGTCCAGAATGTCCGGACCGTTTGGCCCGCTCTTCGACATCGCTCACACATTCGGCCCGAGCGTCGAGCGACTCCTTGCCGAACAGGCTCCTCGAGACAGGATTTTCCGCGCGGTCGAAACCGCATTGCGCAACTCACCGGACGCGTTGATCCTGATTGGAGAAGACGCTCAATGGGGTGATGAATCCTCATTGGAGCTGCTTCGATTCCTTGGCAGACGAATCGGCAGCCTCAGCGTGCTGTTCATCGTGTCCTATCGAAACGACGAGATCTCTCCCTATCATCCACTGCGGCGAGTGCTTGGCGATCTCGTCAATGCGCATGACGTCCACAGGATGACGCTGGCGCCACTGACGATCGCTGCGATCGAATCACTCGCGCAAGGAAGCCACTACGATCCGATCGAACTTCGGGAGCGAACCAGCGGCAATCCCTTCTACCTCACCGAGATTCTTGCTGTCGAGACCCCCCACATCCCGGACACCGTGCGTGATGCGGTGCTGGCGAGAGTCTCCCGGATCTCACCGGAAGGACGGGCGGTGCTCGACGCCGCCGCGATCATCGGCATTCGCTTCGATCCGGACCTGCTCGCGCAGATCGCAGGCGGCCCCACCGTGAATGAGATCGAGGAATGCATGGGCTACGGCGTGCTTCACTCCGCGGGCCAGATGATCGCGTTTCGGCATGGTATTGCTCGCGACACCATCGTCGATGCGATATCCCCCGCCCGCTACCGGGCGCTGCAACGTCGGATCGTAACCTGTTTGAAGGACCACCCCAGATACGGAAGCGACTCCGCGCTCATCGCCTTCCACGCCGAAGAAGCGAACGACGCGGCCAATGCCTACGCCTATGCCGTCGCCGCAGCGAAGGAAGCAGCGGCATTCCGGTCGCATCGGGAAGCCGCAGCGCAGTATGGACGCGCTCTGCGCTTCGCCCAGTCATTGACCCCCGCCGACCGCGCATCGCTGTTGGAACGGCGGGCCTATGAGTTGTGTCTCACGGGGCGGATCGACGATGCCATTACCGCTCAAAAAGCGGCCGTCACCCTGCGCAAGGAAACAGGACAAGTACTGAAGCACGGAGATGATCTGCGCCTCTTGTCGCGTTTCTGTTGGATGTCCGGGCGAAACGACGATGCCGATCGATTTGCCGATGCTGCGCTCGATGTTCTGGCACCATTTGCGGACAGTCCCGAGCTAGCCATGGCCTACAGCACCCTGTCGCAGTTACGCATGCTTGCCTACTGCGCGGACGAGGCGATCGAGTGGGGAGAACGCGCCATATCCATCGCGAGCGCACTCGGTCACTCCGGGATCCTGGTACATGCGATGACGAACGTGGGTGCCGTGAAACTGCTGAAATACGACGAAGAGGGACGGGTGTTGCTGGAACGCGCGCTCACGCTTGCGGTCGAGCATGGACTCGAGGACGATGCCGCACGCGCCTGGATCATCCTCGCGTGGACGAGTCTGGTCGAGCGTCAACTCGTGGCCGCCGACCGGTACCTTGAGCAGGGGTTGGCCTATACGGTTGAACACGATCTTTTGGTGATGGAGCTCCATCTGCGCGTCAACCGGGCACTCCTCGACCTGGCACGGGGAGAGACACGAGCTGCCGAACTCGCAGCGGAGCACCTGATCCAGCACCCTGCGGCGCTGACCCCGACGCGCATCCACGCGCTTGTCGTCCTGGGATCGATCGCGGCGAGGCGAGGCGAGGATTCGACGGCGCTTCTGGACGAGGCGCAGGAACTCGCGCTTGAGACACACGAGTTGCAGCGATATGGACCTGTCCGCCTGGCGCGCCGAAGCGGCATGGCTGGGCGGGGATCTCGATCGACTAGAAGGCGAAGCATTGGCGTGTCTTGATGCTGCCGACGAATTGGGAGAACGCTGGCTCTATTCCGAGCTAATCCTCCTGCTTCACCGCGCAGATCGGCTCACGCGGAAACCGCACGGCCTCGTCGCGCCGGTCGCCTTGGAACTCGCGGGGGATCACTCCGGCGCGGCAAAAAGCTGGCTTGCGTTGGGCATCCCACTTGAGGCCGCGCGCGCCAAGAGCTTTTCCGAAGACTCGGACGACCTCTTCGAAGCGCTCGTTGCATTTGAACACCTTGGTGCCCGACGCGATACTTATCGCTTGAACCAACGACTTCGCGCACGCGGGGTCCAACGAATACCGCGCGGTCCTCGAACGTCCACCAAGTCGAACTACAAGTCATTGACCGACAGGGAACTCGAAGTTCTTCTCCACCTTGCTACGGGCAAACTCAACAGGCAGATTGCCGAGGCACTGTACCTCTCCCCCAAGACCGTCGGTCACCATGTCTCCTCGATTCTTGCCAAGCTCGAGGTGAATTCGCGATCGGCGGCCGTAGATCAGGCCAGAAAAGCCGGAATCGACCTGACATAGGGATATCACCCTCGCAAATTAGGCATGCCCTCCCGATGCCGTGATCCAGCCCTCCCTTCAGAATGCAGGTAATACACAGCCGTGCAGCGAATACACCCGTTTCCGGAGGAGATCTCTCTTATCCGGTGAAGGAGGAGTCATGCCAACGACAGCCGTCACATTCGTCGCAGATACGCTTCAGGAAATCGAAGGACCCGGTGTAGATCGGGTTGCGGTCACTTTGGCATCGGGCAACATCTTCCTCGTTGATGTGAGGCATTCCCCCAAGCGTGTGTCGCTCGGGAGAATGCCCGGTGCCGTTTATGCACTACCCGGCGTGATCGGGTTGGATGCCGGTCCAACCAACCGTATCACCCGCCTCAACGTTCACCAGAGTCGTGCACCATCGTCTGCGGCGCTGTTGGTTGGCGATCGGCGATCGCGGGCATCCCGCTTCACGTCCTCCGGTCCACATCGGTCGCCCTGTCAAGGGCGGTTTCGTGGCATGGCTCGAAACGAGAAAGTCAGGCGATGTGGTTTGATCTTCATCATTCCTCGAGCTCCCTGAACGTCCTCACCATGCCAACGGCAACGTCGCAATCAGCAGCTAGTGGTCTGTCAACCATGTTTCGCTGCCACCGGTCATTGACGAATGCCGACTGTTCCCCGTCATTTCAGCAGCGCATCGGAGCTTGTCGAGAAATCTCTTTTCCAGCAGCCCCGCAATTGAGCCGTGACAGACCACTAGAGCAGGTTGCAGACGTTGTGCCTGCTCGATAGCAGCCCAGCAGGCTGATCCATCGCTTTGCGGTGGCAGGTCCGCCGCGCGGCAAACACGGGGGACCACTTCGCAGCGCGGCGGCACCCCTACAAAACGGGCACAATTTCCGAGAAGTGCTCTAGCTGATGAAAACGAGGCAATCACTCATGCCGGCAGAAATGCCAATTGTTCGAATGCGGCCTCTTGAGAGCACAGCGATTTTTTCGATACCGGAAGGAAATCACATGTCACACGCCACAACTCTGGAAACCGTATCGCCTCCAAACCTGGATCGCACGCAGGTCAACACATTCGCCAGTGCCTTGCGAGGACGATTGGTTCAACCGAACGATCCTGACTACGACGAAGTTCGCAAGGTCTACAATGGAATGATCGACAAACGGCCGGAGATGATCGTGCAGTGTGCGGATGTGGCCGATGTCATGTCTTCGGTAGACTTCGCCCGCAGCAACAATCTCCTGCTTGCCATTCGCGGTGGCGGTCACAATGGTCCGGGCCTCGGCACCTGCGACGGTGGACTGGTCATCGACCTTTCACCGATGAGAGGTGTTCATGTCGATCCCGCCGCTCGGACGGTTCGAGTTGAAGGTGGTTGCACCTGGGCCGATGTCAACCATGCCGCGAATGCCTTTGGTTTGGCGGTACCGAATGGCCTGATTTCAACCACGGGAGTCGGTGGTTTTACGCTGGGCGGCGGGTTGGGCTATCTCACGCGTCAATACGGGCTGACAATCGACAACCTCCTTGAGGTAGACGCAATTCTGGCGGATGGCAGTTTCATCACTGCCAATTCGTCGGACAACCCCGATTTGTTTTGGGGCGTCCGTGGTGGTGGCGGCAACTTCGGAGTCGTAACCTCATTCGTGTTCAACGCACATCCGATAACGAACATCTTTGGTGGGCCCATGATGTGGTCGATGGATCAGGCAGCGGACGTGATGCGCTGGTACCGGAAATTCATCGTCGATGCACCACGAGAATTGAGTGGATGGCTTGGACTCATGACTGTGCCACCTGCGCCATCGTTTCCCGAGTCACTCCACCTGCAAAAAGTGTGTACTATCGTCTGGAGTTACACAGGACCTGAAACCCGCATAAACGAGGTGTTCGCGCCGATTCGTGCATTCGGACCGCCAATCCTCGATGGCCTCCAGTCCATGCCATTCATTGCATTGCAGAGCGCATTTGATGGACTCTACCCACCCGGCGATCAATGGTATAGGAAAGCCGATTTCGTCACCGAGTTGACGGACGAAGCGATCGATCGCCACGTCATGCATGCCCGAAACATGCCTACGCCACAGTCGACAATGCACCTCTATCCGATCAACGGAGCCGCGCACGATGTGAGTGAGGAAAGCACGCCGTGGGCATACCGGCATGCAACCTTCGCGGAGGTTATCGTGGGTGTCGATCCTGACCCCGCAAATCGGGAACGGATCGTGGACTGGGCCCGCGCCTACTGGAACGACGTGCATCCCTACTCGTCCGGCGGAGCATATGTCAACATGATGATGGACGAGGGTGAGGATCGGGTACGGGCATCGTACCGAAACAACTACGATCGCCTTGTCGAGGTCAAGCGGCAGTACGACCCGGAAAATCTCTTCCGTGTGAACCAGAACATCGATCCATCGAGCACGTAGTCCCGCATCATGAAGCCGCTGATATCCGCTCTCGTTACCGAGACGGATGGCGATTGGAATCGCTCGTTCTCAGCGAGACGGATCACATGGTTCCCCGTGGCCTGCATACTCGACAATCTTGCCGAGCAACCACTACCGTGTATCTGCGGATCTCTCCCTTTCGGATTGTCCTCCTGGACCTATGCTGTCCTACACAGCCAATCCCTTTCTAGTCCCATCCTTCGTGATTGAAGGGGTTGACAGCTGGCTGGGTCAGGGAATAAGTCGCGCACGCCGGTGGTGAGGGAAGTCAGTTCCCTCACCACCGGCGTCGTGGCATCGCTGTTCCCACTCCGCCTTTGAAATCGCGTACTCCGCATCGTCCCCGTCGAAAAGTTCGGGAGCCGTGACGCCGAACTGCTCCAACAGCTCTTCGGGCGACAGGCGGTACGTTCGCACAAGCGACATGCCCGACTTTTCCATCACGCGGCGAGAGGCAAGGTTATCCTGGTACGTTGAGGCAACGACTCGCCGCACGCCCAGGTCCGCGAACCCCTTCTGGATCAGTGCCCGCGATCCTTCCGTTCCATACCCCTTGCCCCAGGTTTTCCTGCGCAGTCGATAGCCGAGTTCCGGTTCATCCAGTGGCGAGCCAGGTAGTGGCCGGAAGTGGAACCATCCAATGAATTCCCCCGCTGTCTTTTCAATCGCGGCCCAGAAACCATATCCCTCGAAGCGGCTGTAATAGCTCATGAAGGCGGGGAGGATGTCGTCCTCGATCTCCTCTCGGGGCATGCCTTGACCCCCAGTGAGAAATCGCATCACTTCGGGATCACCATCAAGGCGGTAGAGGCTGTCGACATCAGCGGAGGTGAACCGACGAAGGATCAGCCGTTCGGTTTCGAGAAAGACGTCCAGCTTGATTCTCCTCGTCTATTCCACGAAGGAATTGCAAATGAAGAAAGTCGGAACGCTCCTCACCGCGCGGACTGCGAATCTATGCCAGAAATGCAGCCGGCTCGTACAACGCGGAGCGAATTGCAGACCAGACATTCCGATATTGTTCCCACGGCGTGTCGCCCCGGATCGAAATCGTCATCGGCCCGACCCGCTCGACCCCAGCAGTGCGTCGCGCCCGTTCACACTGCGCCATCGTCAGGAAATCGATCTCGATCTCCAGTGGACCGCCTGGCTGGTAAAGGGCCACCGACTCGATTGACGCCAAGGCCCGCTTCGCCGCTGCCGTAATCTCGGGGACCGTCGCGGACGGCGGACGGCAGATCGCCGAATTGCGCCCCGAAGCCGACTTCACGGCAACCGTCGTCAGTGCATCTCCAAGAAAATCCATCGCCTCACCGCAGGTTGTGGCGTCGCCCGTCACCATCACCGTCGGAATACCGAGCGACGCGAGCGCCAGTGCATTCAGCCCGGTCTCACCATGTGGCCGGCCATCGACGCGCAACTCATAGACAACCGCGCCCGCAATCGTATGTGGGTGGATCGCCTTCGGCGTTTTCGCCATGGAATGATATCCAACGAAGATCGCAGCATCGAAAGAATCACTGTCCGCCCCTTCGAGCTGGCAATAGTCGCGGGCGTCCCCCGTTCCGCTCACAAGATGCGCCCGCGGGTGCAAGTGCTCGATTTGCAGGTTGCGCATGGGACCGTGCCCATCGGCAACCAGGACGTAATCCGCGCCAGCCTGAACAGCTCCTTCGATCGCCGCATTGGCATCTGCCATCATTAGTGCCCGCCCGCGACCGTATTCCAATTGTCCCGGCATCATCATGTCCGCGTGAACCACACCGGATATGCCTTCGATATCGACAGAAACATAGACGTTCATGGGGTGCCCTTCCATAGTTGCACGAGAATGTTACGAGTTGATGCCCCTGCACAGGCAGCGCTCGGGCAGCGCTCAGGCAGCATCCGCGCGATCATATGCGGGAACATGCGCGTTGGGAACAGTCTTCATGGCGGGGCGCATATGCCCCACAATGACACCAGCGATTCGCTCACCCAACCATGGATGGAAACAAAACATGAGTCAGCAAATGCAGACACAGATTACGGCGCCCACCCCCGGCTTCATCTTCGATCTCGATGGCACCCTGATCGACAGCGTCTATCCCCATGTGCTTGCCTGGACAGAGGCGTTCGACCAGTTCGACATCCCCGTCGCCGGATGGCGCATTCATCGCCGGATCGGCATGAGCGGTGATCTCTTCGTGCGCGCCCTGCTCCGGGAGATCGGCAACCCGATCAACGACGACCTGACCGAACGCATCCAGCATGCTCATGGCGATCATTTCCAGCTGGTCAAGGATCAGGTACGGCCATTCCCGGGCGCGAAGGACCTGCTCGATGCCCTTACGGCCTTCAATGTTCCGTGGGCGATTGCGACGAGTGGCCACATCCGGAGCGCCAGCCATGGGCTTGAGATGCTCGGCATCCTCGATGGTCCGGCACCGATCGTCACGCGCGACATGGTGAGATTCGCCAAGCCGGATCCCGATCTCTTCCTGGCCGCCGCGATCGAACTCGATGTGCCAATCGCCACCGCGTTCGTGATCGGGGATTCGGTGTGGGACATGTTCGCTGCCGGACGCGTGCACGCGCTGCCGATCGGCGTCCGCTGCGGGGGAAACAGCGAGACCGAACTCCGCCACGCCGGCGCCTATCGCGTCTTCGATGATCCAGCCGACATCCTCAATCATCTCGATGAGCTGGGCGTCCGCGAGGCATAGCGTCCGCATGCACTGGATTGAGAGATCATCCCAATTAGCTTCGTCCTGTTCTGGTCAGCCCGGAACAAAGCAACGGGAGAGCGAGGATCCGCAAAATTGGCACGCTGTATTTTCCTTCGAATAACTCAAGGAACATGTGCAGAATGAAGCGACATTTAGGAAAGCGTTACGGATCAATCCAAGGCAATTCAATGCCAGATGCCATACATGTTAGGAGATACCGTCCAATGCGACAGCGCCATGCGTCGCCTCTCTATATGCGTCAGTCAGGAGTTCCAATAAAGGCTCGTTGATATCTTTGATAGTCTGACCATGGCCGATCTTTGGAATATCGGCGAGTTGCTCCAGCCAGGACAACGTGTGAGGCGCCTTCGCCTCGAACACGGACCTCCACAACGATATATACGGACCGCCGTCGTTCCATATCGTGATCAGACCCCGGTCTTCTCCAACAAGCCATGGGAGAATAGTTGTTCGTCCAGACTTTCCTAGCGTCGAAAGATTCCGCGCGATTCCGACCTCCTCCAGCGATGCAGCCCACTCGGCCAACCTCCGCAGAAGGGACTGATGCTGTGGTGCCGCAGTTTCGATCGAGGCAACAAACGACTGGATGCCTTCACCTGATTGGGCTCCGGTTTTCGTCCCTTTGACTTTAGAAGTGATGGCCGCTACAGGTATTCGCTCTGGGTCGACGCGTTGCGGGACAACTACTTGGGAGCCCGCAACGTCGTACGACGACACGGTGATCAAGTCGATAATCAGACCGTTGGTCACGGATTCCAAGTAACCCACCAGTTTCACAAGTTCGTCTGGAGCCTTATCCAAGACTAAAACCAACCGAAATCTACCGTCGTTGAGATTCTCGGCTAATCCGGCAGAAAATGAGGCGATATCGAATGTTCCCTGTTGGTCTCCGGCCGAGACTACTCCAGCCAGGTCACCGTACCCAAGTTTCTGAAGGTGGTCTCCCAAGATGTCACTCTCTCGCGTCTCAACATCCTGGCCTCGAAGTTAGGTGGCATAGGTCAAGACTTGCGCGATGACAGCCCGGCGCGCCTCGGAATTCTTCGCGAGCTTGATCTCGATGATGACCAACCTGCCATTAGTCTCGACGGCGATGAGATCCGCGTAGTTGCCACCCAGAAACACTTCCCTTCCAACTACTGCGAGTCGAGGTGCACCAGATAGCGGAAGTATATGAGGCGCTTGTTCAACCAACGTGTGTAGAGAGGCTTCGTCAGGAAAACCCGCTGGCGCAAGCAACCCCCAGGCCGAACCATCGTTGTGCCAGATTGAGGCCATGTACCCTCCACCTTCCACCTTCCAATTGATTATTCTGCCTGTCTGAGTTAGATCGCTCATCTTACTTCAAGATAGGTGCTTATCATAATGGAGCAGCAAGTGGGAGGAATATGGCATCCACGAAGATGATCAGAGACGCTACGCTAATCACCCATCTTGATGATCTTGGCGTTCGCCAACTTTAGGCACGAGACGATCACATCGCCCTCGTAACGGTGACCGGCTTGCCAGATGCAGTGAAGCACATGCTGAATAGCTCCACGGCACCTCTGTCTTCGGTTCACGACCTGCTTCTAGGTGGCCGGAGGCCGGACTATGTCTGTCGTTCGGCGGCAGACTTCAGGTGGCTCAACCACGAGACGATGGACTGGTCGAGTCCCATCGCGGTTTTGCCACCACAGATGAGTTGGAACCGCTAGCGATATTGAAGCCGTTCGAATGGAGGTACCTGACGAGAGTCAGGCGAGCTTCGACGCGCGATTCAGCTGCAGGAGATCCGCATTGCCACCTTTGGCGAGCCGTCGCGAGATCGACCCGGCCATCCGCGAGCCGTGCAGCTTGGCGAGATTGGCCTTCTCTCCGTTGAACATCTCCTCGACGGTCTGGTGCCAAACGTCCTCCCAGCGCTGGAAGTGCTCTCGGGTCAACGGCTCCAGTGCATCGATTGTGCGATGGATCTCAAAGGCATCGCGCCGGTATGATCCGGCCTGGAAAAGGACTGTCTCCCAAAAATCGCACATGACCGGAAGGTGTGCTTCGACATCCATGTGCATGACTTCGGTAAAGATGTATCCGATCTCGTCATCCGCGAATGCCCGGGTGTAGAACGCGACAACCAGCGCGGAAATGTCTGCTCGGTTCCGAATATCCTCCAACCTCACGCCTTTCATTCCGGCTCCGATCCTCTTTCTCTGGCTTATACGGTCAAGAGCAGGCCGGCATCAGGAAGATCCCTGTAGCCACACCACTATTACACAGACTCTCACTTGGAAAGGAATCACCTGCAATCGCGATCAGATGCTCCCATCACCACGGCGTTGGTCGTCATCTCAGCTCCCTCAATCCGGGCATTTACATGCCTCCACCTTTACAATGGTAATGTACTTATATTGCGTTCGTCCTCCCCGTGCATCCAAGGAGCTTCTACATGAGCCTGTCGCTATCCATTCTCGACCTCGCACCTATCAAGGACGGTTCGTCCACCAGCGACGCGCTGCACCAGAGTCTCGAACTCGCACAGCATGCAGAGAAGCTCGGCTATACCCGCTTCTGGGTCGCGGAGCACCACAATATGATCGGTGTTGCCTCGTCCGCCACCTCTGTACTGCTCGGATACCTTGCTGGCGGCACCTCCACAATCCGTGTCGGATCAGGTGGAATCATGCTTTCCAACCACTCCCCGCTTGTGATCGCCGAGCAATTCGGGACGCTGGAAACCCTCTATCCTGGCCGGATCGATCTCGGCGTAGGTCGAGCTCCCGGTTCGGACGGTTACGCGGCGCGTGCACTTCGGCGCGATCTGCGCAGTTCCGATCAATTTCCGCAGGATGTTCAGGAGCTACAGCTCCTGCTCGGCCCCCGTCAACCCAATCAGGTCGTGATTGCCGTCCCCGGCATCGATACCAACGTTCCCGTCTATATCCTCGGTTCGAGCATGTTTGGTGCGCAGTTGGCAGCGCTCCTGGGATTGCCCTATGCGTTTGCGTCCCACTTCGCCCCCGATTCGCTGACGGATGCCGTTGCCTATTACCGGCATAATTTCCAGGCATCGGATCAACTCGAGCGCCCCTATGTGATAGCGGGCATGAACGTGCTGGCCGCCGACAGCGACGAACAGGCTCAGCATCTCTTCACATCGACTCTCCAGCGCTTTGCCGAGCTCCGCAAGCCGGGTGGTGGTGTTCTCAAGCCACCTGTCGAAGATCTCGACAGCGTCCTTTCCGCTTCTGACAAGGAGACCGCGCTCCGCATGCTGCGTTATTCGGCGGTCGGCTCGCGAGAGACCGTCAAGGACGGCGTTCAGCGATTCGCAGCTCATGCACAGGCCGACGAGGTGATCGTGGTGACGAACACGTTCGAGCATGAGGATCGTCTTCACTCCTACGAATTGCTCGCCGATGCCTTCGTGCTCAGCGGCGCTCCGGTCGGAGTCTCCTGAGTAAAACCATGATGGTTCGGCGGGTGTCCGTTTGGCGATCGTCACGATGGATCGATTGCCGATGTATGCGATCGGCGGAAATGGCCACCTGACTGGACAACAGCAGCGTTCATTGCGTGGGATAATCCGGGAGATGCGGTGGCATCCCAATCGGCCACATGAGCACGTCGCGAGACGTGTTTCAGAATCTTCGTCGAAGAACCGCGTCTGCGTTTCATTCTTGACAACCTTAACGACGCTCGCCATGGACTGGACCATACGGGCTATACCGATCGGTATAATATTTAATTATTTTGTTTGATGATATAGGAGATTGTTGGCTCCCCAGAATCCCTGCCCGTCAAAGTGAATCCTTGGTACAGTTACGCCACGTCATGGCCCTTCCGGACGAGGGTCGCCACCGCCAGCGTTCTCTCGCATGCGGTGAATCTTTCAGGAGCAAGTGATCTTGGCCCAGATACCCAGTATTGCCCCGGTTACCGAAGCCGCTTTTTCCACATCTCAGACGCTTCCCGATGCCCAGGGTCGCTTCGGTCGCTTTGGCGGCACCTTCGCCCCGGAAACGCTGATGCCGGCAATCGCCGAACTGATACAGGCGTACGACGTAGCGAAGGCCGATCCCGCATTCCAGGCGGAAATCGATCGCCTCGCGACGTACTATGTGGGTCGTGCCACTCCGCTCTATGAAGCCCAACGTTTCTCCGGGGAGGTTGGTGGCGGGAACGGTCCCCGGATCTTCCTGAAGCGTGAAGACCTCGCCCACACCGGTGCTCACAAGATCAACAATGCGCTCGGACAGGCACTGCTCGCCAAGCGGATGGGCAAGCCCCGCGTTATCGCCGAGACTGGGGCCGGGCAACACGGTGTCGCAACCGCGACGGCATGTGCCTTGCTCGGCCTGAAATGTGTCGTCTACATGGGTGAGGTCGATATCGAGCGCCAGTCGCTCAATGTCTTCCGCATGAAACTGCTCGGGGCCGAGGTCATCTCGGTCACCTCCGGATCGAAGACACTGAAGGATGCGATCAACGAGGCAATCCGCGACTGGGTCACCAATGTCGACGATACCTTCTACATCTTCGGCACCGTTGCCGGAATGCACCCGTATCCCATGATCGTGCGCGATTTCCAATCGGTGATTGGCCGCGAGGCACGAGTCCAGATTCTGGAGCAGACGGGTCGGCTTCCCGATACTATCATCGCCTGCGTTGGTGGCGGTTCGAATGCGATGGGGCTCTTTTATCCATTCCTGAAGGATCAGTCGGTCGAGATCATTGGCGTCGAAGCCGGTGGTCACGGTCTGGAATCGGGCAAGCACGCAGCGACCCTCGTCAAGGGCGAAGAGGGTGTGCTCCACGGTTCGTGGTCGTATGTGCTGCAAGACGCTGACGGTCAGATCATCGAGACGCACTCGATCTCGGCGGGCCTCGACTACCCGGGCGTTGGCCCCGAGCTCTCCCACATGAAATACACCGGTCGTGCCCACTTCGTGGCGATCACCGATGACGAGGCGCTTGAAGGCTTCAAGCTCCTCTGCCGCACCGAAGGCATTATCCCGGCCCTCGAATCCAGCCATGCGATCGCTTACGCCGCAAAACTTGCCAAGGAAATGACGAGCGAACAGACCGTGATCGTGAATCTCTCCGGGCGCGGCGACAAGGACATGCACACCGTTGCACAAGCCTTGGGAGTGACGCTTTAATGGAAGCAACCACCTCATCCATCGCAGTTGCTCCCAGCCGGATCGCGGACACCTTCGCGCGTGTCGCCGCCGAGGGCAGGATCGCGATCATGCCATTTGCGATGGCGGGATTCCCGACTCTTGAACGAAGTGAAGAGATCATGGTCGGTCTGGTTGCTGGCGGCGCGGAGTTGATCGAGATCGGCATTCCCTTCTCCGATCCGATCGCCGACGGCACAGCCGTCCAACGCACAGGTCAGATCGCGCTCGAACAGGGAACGCGGCTCGTCGACGTGCTGGCACTCGTCCGCCGTCTTCGCGCGCGGGGAGTCACAATCCCGCTCTTGTTGATGGGCTATCTGAATCCTGTCCTGAAGTACGGAATCGATCGTTATGTGAAAGATGCCGCTCAAGCTGGTGTCGACGGCTTCATCGTGCCCGACCTTCCGGCGGAGGAGAGCGATGACTTCCGTGCGGCATCGATCACCAACGGTCGGGATCTCATCTACATGGTGGCGCCGACGAGCACCGACGCACGTCTGACAGCGTCTGCAGAACGAGCAAGCGGCTTCGTCTATTGCGTTGCCGTAATCGGTATCACCGGGGCGCGAGACAAGATGTCCGATACACTTGGAGAATATCTCGACCGCATCCGCACGCATACAAATCTTCCTCTTGCCGTCGGGTTTGGCATTTCGAAGCCGGATCATGTCACCCAAATACACGAGCACGCCCAAGGGGCGATCGTTGGTGCCGCCCTCATAAACTATCTTGATACGGTCTCGGACGCTGAAAAACCTGCAGCAGCGACTCGTTTCGTTCACTACCTTCGTGGCGAGGCAGAGCTTTAGGGCTTCTGGCGTCAACGCTCGGATCTTCGACAGTTTCGTCGCGCCGCTCTCGAGATATGTTCTCGTATACGGTTCCTGACGAACGCGTTGCAATGTCGATGACCGTTTGGTAGGCTGGGCAAGGGTCCGTGAAGAAAAATACATTCAAAATCGCCCAGAGAGGCATAGAGGCGCAACATGTTGCCCATGCTCTCATCGTTCGCCTTCGACAGTAATGACGATTCTTCTCCATATCGTCTCGACGATTGGAGAAATCTGATGTCTGCAACGCACGACGTCTTGATCCCGGATCCCAAAGAAAGTCGCTTTCACGTTGACATGAAGCTTTGGAATCTCGGTCAATTGATGATCAGCGCGGGCAATTTCAGTGGGCAGATCTTCACTCACAAGTTCGAACACATACGACGCGACCATATCGATCACTATCTGTTCTTCGTTCAGGGCGCCGGGCAACGCATCGTTCAGTCAGCCGATTTCGAACTTCTCCTTATGCCAGGCGATGTCGCGCTCCTAGAGATGGCGAGTCCAAGCTTGTCTCTTGCGTCTGACGGCACCAGCGATTCCCTTTACCTACTGCGAGACCTCGTGAAAGAAGCATTTCACTCTCTCATCTATCCGCACGGCCTCGTGCTTCGGGATGGTGCAGGCAAATTGCTGGGTGAGCATATTCAATCGATGGCTGCGCATCTTGTCGATGCGCAACCCGAAACCGTTCCCTTTCTGGTAGAGGCGACCAAGAATTTTGCCTTCGCCAGCCTCGCCTCTTCTCAAACCCAATCTGGGTTCGATACGCTGCCGCTGGAAGCGGCGCTGCGCCAGAAAATCGAGCGGTATATCGACACCAATCTCGGTGATCGTGGATTGTCGACCGATTAGCTTTGTCGCGATTTCAGCATTTCCCGCTCGACCTTGTATCGTCTGTTTGACCTGCACGCTGGCGTCGCCAACTTCATCAACCGTCGCCGACTCCAGCGAATCCGAGCGATTCTCGTTACCGCAGAGGATCTACGTCCCCTGTCCGAGATTGCCGAAAGTTTCGGCTTCAGCAGTGGCGCCCACTTCAGCAGGTCCTTCCGCGACGAATTCGGTTGTGTCCCCAGTGACTTCCGTTCCCAGCGAAGCAGCGCGTTGTCCTCTCCAAACACACTTTCGCCAGTCGGCGTCAGTCTTGCGGCGATGTTTCGCTAGCCCGTCCATCTGAAACATCGCCACTCATGGTGATGGTCATCCATGACCTCCCAATGATCTGAAACATTCAGATAAACGACTGGGACTCACAGCTAACGACTTTCGGCCCGCTGAAGGATAGAGTTGATGAGTATCCATCGTATCGAAGCGCGCGTGTATCGTTCATCTCACCTCCCGCCGCAGTGATTCGCCTGAACTTCCCGGCATCGCGGATTTACAAAAGGACGATTTTCATGAGCCAGCTTCCCCAAAGCCCCGCGAACACGTCGCTCCATCGTCGAAAAGCCTTGCAACTCGCCGCAGCTGGCGCCGGTTTGGCGAGCATTGGAATCACCGCGGCAACTGCGTACGCCCAATCGAGCGCCACACCAGGAGCTACAGCGGTCGCCTCGTCGGAAATCCCGATATCCGGAGAGATGCAACCCGAGCTCGCCGCATTCGATTCGATCATGACCAAGCTGTTGTCAACGTGGTCGCTTCCAGGCGGGCAGTTGGCCATTAGGCGTGACAATCGACTGGTGTTCGATCGCAGCTACGGATTGGCGAGCATCGAAGACGGCGAAGCCGTCGTGCCAACCTCGCGCTTCCGGATTGCCAGCACCAGCAAACCGATCACAGGCGTGGCCATCCTGCAATTGATCGAAGCGGGTCAATTGACCCTCGACACCCCGCTTTTCCCTTGCTCGCAATGGAATCAGCTCCCAACGCTCCCCGTGATCCTCGCATCGATTCCGTTACGATCGAGCAATTGCTGGTTCATTCGGGCGGGTGGGACAGCGCGACCACGAAGTCGGACCCCCAGTATCTCCCTGCCACACTGCTGGCTTCCTACACCTTGAATGCGGAAAATCCTGCCGAGGCCAGCACGATCGTCCGCTTCATGCAGGACCAGCCACTGGATTTCGATCCGGGCACCCAGAGCGCCTATTCCAACTTTGGCTTCGACGTGCTGGGCCGAGTGATCGAACACATCTCGGGCATGGGTTACGAGCAGTACGTCGATCAGTACGTCCTTTCCCCCGCCGGCATCACGAGCATGGCGATCGGCGGCACTACCCTGGCAGAACGATTGGCAGACGAAGTCAGGTACTACTGGAGGGGCTTGCCTCGCTGGCCTCTGTTTACCTGGGCGAGGGATACGTTCCCGCCGGCTATGGTTCGTATTACATACGATCACTCGATTCACACAGTGGATGGATTTCAACGGCGTCCGATCTGATCAGGTTCGCGCTCGCAATCGACGGCAAGCGGGGCACTGCGCTCCTGAAGCCCGAAACCGTCAAGGTGATGGAGACAACCATCCGTCCAAAAGCGCTCTCGGCTGGTGCCGGGAATGTCGAGGACGCGCATGGATTGGCCTTCAATACCGTCGCGAGCGGCGATGGTTGGGAATGGAGCCACGCGGGTGCGCTGGAGGGATCGAACTGCTCCTGGCTCTTCCGCTCGGTAGATGGAACGACTGTCTCGTTCGTGTTCAATACCTCGCCGTTAGATATCCCCACCTTTTTCGGTGGGACCATCCCGGAACTTCGAGAGGCAATTGCAGCTGTCACAACCTGGCCGACCACCGACCTCTTCGTGTAGCCCGATCGTTTCGAAAAAACAATCCTGGAGTTCTTGTCATGTTCGGGAAACCGTTGAACACGCGCCCTGTGACGCGACGTCAGATAAACGCGTCGATCCCCTTGGTCGCGGCGACACTGGTATCAGGTATCGCGTTGACGGGAGCGCCTGGTTCCGTTCATGTGATGGGTGCATCTCAAGGCGTCGCGACTCCGGCCGCAAATCCCAGCCAGGGTGATGTCTTTGCAAGGCTTCCGGCGATCATCGAGCATTCGATGGCGAACTCGAGTACGCCGGGAGCGGTTGTTCTGTTTCGAACTCCGAATCGGGAATATCCCCAGGCATTCGGCACACGTGGTATCGGCAGCGAAGATCCGATCACGATCGACGACTATTTTCGTATCGGCTCCAACACCAAAACGATGACGGGAACGGTGCTGCTTCAACTGGTAAGCGAGGGAATGCTTTCACTTGAAGATGTGAAGATGCCGTTTCCTCATTCTAGAGCGACGTTCCGAACGGTGAGAACATCAAGATCTCACAACTTCTGGACATGAGCAGCGGACTGCATAACTATTCCGACGATCTGCCCTTCAACGAACTCCTCGATACCAAGCGGCAGAAAGTCTGGCAGCCGGAAGAGTTGGTGGTGCTGGGTCTGGCGGGTGCACCTTACTTTGCACCAGGCGAAGGTTTTCACTACTCCAACACAAACACCATCCTCATCGCCCTGATCGTGGAACAACTCACCGGGCAAGCATTGGCCGATGTCTTCGCGGAACGCATCTTCACACCACTCGGATTGACCGAGGTCGTCTTTCCCGCGATCGACGACGCCTCGATTCCTGAGCCTCATCCAACCGGATACATGTTTGGGACAAACGTCTCGACCTTCAAAACAGCTGTTCTCTCCGACGCCGATCAGAAAGCCGCATTGGCGGGGACGCTGCTTCCCAACGACTACTCCGATTTGAATCCATCCTGGGCATGGGCGGCGGGCGCGGCCTTGGCGACCGCTGGTCAGCTTGCCGATTACGTAGAGGCGCTGGTCGGAGGCGGGTTGCTGGAACCGGCCATCCAGGAGGAACGTCTGGCGAGCCTGAAGCCAACCACCGACCAACCGGAAGCAGCCTCGTACGGCCTTGCGCTGGCGAAGTTCGGGCCGTTCATCGGTCACGACGGGACACTCCCGGGATATCAATCGTTCATGGGGTACGACCCGATAACGGAGTCGACCCTGATTGTTTTCACGAATCTGAACCTGGCACCCGACGGATTGGAAACGGCCAACCTGATCGCAATAGATATCATCGGCCTTCTCCTGTCATCATCGCCAGCTGAGGCCACCCCTGAGGCCACCCCGATTTCCTAAGCCGCGCAAGCGTGTCCAGCTGACAAATACGATCGATTCGAATACCACCCTGGATTCTGGACACGCAGTACTGAGACCACAGGCTGCCAGCAGATGTGCTTGCTGGCAGCCTGTCTCCCTACCTCCGCAACCCCTGACTCACCACGATCGTCGCTGTGCATCCCCAGCTCCCCTGCACGAATATGGGTGGCAACTCCCCAACTGGCGATCGTCCCACTTCGAGTTCACATCGCGGGTGGTCTGATCTCCTCGAACCAACGAACCGGGCCAGTCAACTATGCTTTGGGGTGCCAGTGGCGACGGAGTCTGGCGCGACAGACGAGGCAGCTTCAACCATCACCACGCGGGAGAATGCAACGCAGGGGAATCGCGATGAACAAACTATCGCCTGAAGAGTTGGTCGGCCAAAGCATTATGTTCCGATTCGCAGACCAATCTTCACTGAGGAAGCAAAGGCCGCATTCGCCGAGATTCGGCCATGTGGGGTCCTTTATTTCGGTGATAACATCATCAGCCGCGAACAGATCCATGTGCTGTCCGCTGAACTCCAGGCTGAAGCACGCAGAATCCACATGCCGACGCTATTGATCGCGATCGATCAGGAAGGTGACGTCGTCAGTCGGTTCTCACCCGACATGACGACCGTTCCCGGAGCAATGGCACTCACCGCGTCCAGCAACGTGGACGACACCCGTGCCAGCGCCCGGATCACAGGCGAACAATTGGTCGAAGTGGGTATCAATGTCAACTTCGCACCTGTCGTCGATGTCAACAACAATCCCAGGAACCCGGTGATTCGTACCCATTCGTTTGGAGAATCAGTGGAATCTGTTGTCGCCGGCACATTCGCGACGATTGACGGATTGACCGATGCTGGCATCGTGGCAACGGTCAAGCACTTTCCGGGTCACGGAGACACGGAACAGGATTCCCATCTTGGACTGCCCGTCATTCACCATACTCGGTCACGACTCGATGCGGTCGAGCTCGCACCGTTCAACGCGGCGATCGCAGCGGGGGTACCCGCCGTTATGTCATCGCACATCCTCTTTCCCGCTCTCGATACCGACCCTTCCACCCTCTCCTATCCGATCCTGACCGGAATTCTGCGTCAGGAGCTCGGCTTCGAGGGCGTGATATTCAGCGACTCCCTCTCGATGAAGGCGATCGAGGATCACTACGGTCACGGTGATTCGGCGGTACGCTGCAAGCTCGCTGGCATCGATGTACTGGAAGCGAACGAATCCACCGCTCACCAACGCTCACGGTTCCAGGCATTGCTCGCGGCGCTCGAAGACGGCACGATTCCGATGAGCGTCTTCGAACGCACGGCAGAACGATTGCAGAAACTGCGTGAACAGTTCGATATCGGACGCGATCCCGGCGAACTGAAACCCGCTAACCCGTCCTGGAACTCCAGAGCGAAAGAGATTGCAACTCGGACGATCGCGGTCCTGCCCAACGGAAGGTTCGATTCGATCGCCACCAATGCCCAGGTCGGGATCATCGATTTTCAGCGCTTCCGAGCGAGCGAAGTCCAAGATCCCTTTAGCAGAGCTGAAGTATTCCGAACGGCGACATTGGCAATATTCCCACGGGCCCGGATCGCGCCACTCGGTCACGAACCTCACGACTCCCAAATTACTGCAGCATTGGTGGATGTGGACGACGCCGATGCGCTCGCGATCATGACCCGAGATGCGACCGATAACCCGAATCAGGTAGATGTTGCGCTCCGTGCAATCTCCCGGATCAGACCAGGTACCCGCGTTATCCACATCGCGCTGCGGGGTCCCTACGATGCGGGTCTCCTTGGCCATGTCGACGCCACGCTCATGACATTTGGCGATCCCGCCGTGACGTTGCAGGTTCTGCCAGGAATACTGGCCGGATTCTCGCTTCCAACCGCATCGGTTCCTAAGGCTCCTTGATCCCGAGTTCCACGGACATCGACGACAGCCAAGCCATCTCGGATAGCGCGCTCTGTGAGAACTGTAAGGCTGATCACTGTATTCAGAGATAAGGGAGAGACGCAAGATTGCGAGGAACGCGGAACGCAGAGATATGTGCCATAAAAGTTGTGTCCTCGTTAGCGCGGATAACCATTGACGACGGCGCTTTCGGACGGGCTGTCCGGCACCTGCTCGAGCAGAGGCGACATTCCCGTTCACAAGGTGCGTTTCAGCGTGAACGGTTCTGTGGTGTTCACCAACGTCCATGATCCGTGGCGCTTCTGCCCACCAGGGATTCACCTGACTGTCATGAACGCGACCGAAAGTGACTGTCCAATCCTGCCGTCCGATGTCAGGATTGTGTCAGACAATGCTCGAAGCGGCCGGTTCGCGCTCGCATCGACGATGACCAAAAGGATGAACAATGACTGCAACAACTATAGAATGCTCGTTTGCCTGCACAACATGGAATGAGCAGCCCTACAGCGAGATCGAGGGGGGACCAAAGCTCACCCGCGCTCATGTCTCAAACAGTTTCGAAGGCGGAGTCGTCGGCACCTCCGTGCTCGAATATCTGCTCATGTACGTCTCCGAGACGTTCGGAACATTCGTTGGTTACGAACGCATCGAGGGTACGGTGAAAGGACGCGTGGGCAGCTTCTGCCTGCGACAGGATGGGACGTTCGACACCGCGAGCATCTCGGCGGAATTGTCAGTCGTCGAGGGAACAGGCACGGGCGACCTTGCAGGCATAGGCGGTACGGGTTCGTATCGAACCATCCATGGAGTGGCCGAGTCGGCCATGATCACCTTCCTCCTGGAATTTTCATCGCCAAAATCCTGACGGCAAGCGAACGCGTCATTTCTGCCTGCCACTCGCGTTCATTTCCCGTCACGCCTGCGATGCCGCGAGTATCCGATCCGTCAAATCCGGTCTCGTCCATGAAGGCGCCAGGGCAACGCCTCCCCACCCCTGTCAGGATCCGCCATGCCAGTGACAGGTGCCCTGCGCTTTGGCTAGGTGTCGTGTTGTGTCTCCGTGACCGTCTGCCCCGGATATCTGTTCCAATGCTTCTCGGACTTCATCGATCGCGATCGCACAACCGGTGGGATGGAAGCGCTCCCACGGACGGTTTGCAATCATGCTCGTAACATACGTATCATGGTGCAAGTACTGAACAACTCATGAAACCTTTCGGCGTCCGCGCCGTTCGCTCCCTCTCGTTTTCGCGTTTGATACCGCGAAAGGAGGACCGTGAACCTTCCAATTTTGGGTCCCTGATTGCAAGGATATCGCATCCAGCTCCACGTCGGCTGCGAAACCTGACGTCGTTTGCTTCACACTTCTCGGAGGCTACTCAGTCATGTCATTCGACAAATTCGCCCGCACCCCGATCTCCCGTCGAACGTTCGCAACCGGTGCCGCCGCACTCGCATTCTCACCGATGCTCCGTGCAGGAGCCCAGAACGCAACGCCAGCTGCTGGCGGTACGCCTGAAGCCGAGCTCGAGATCTTCTCCTGGTGGACAACCGCAGGTGAGGCCGCCGGCCTAGAAGAATTGTTCAAGGCCTTCGCCGAAGCATCTCCATCCGTCAAGATTGTCAATGCAGCCGTGGCGGGCGGTGCAGGCACGAACGCACAGGTTGCCTTGCAGACTCGCCTTTCTGCGAACCAGCCACCAGATTCGTGGCAGAGCCACACCGGTGCGGAACTCAAGGCTCGCTACGTCGATCCTGGATACACCCAGCCAATCACCGAGCTCTACGCCGCACAGGGCTGGAACGACGTATTCTCCAAGGGTGTGCTCGATCAGATCTCGGTCAATGGCGAGAAGTACCTCGTGCCAGTCGGCGTTCATCGCGGCAACGGCATGTTCTACAACAAGAAGATCGCTGCTGATAACGGCATCGAGGTCAAGGACACGTGGACGAGCGACGAGTTCTTCGCCGCTGCCGACAAGCTCAAGGCAGCCGGCATCAATGCCGTTGCACTTGGCAGCAAGGACACATTCGCCGTCGTTCAGCTCTTCGAGAACACCTTGCTTGGTTCGCTTGGCGCTGCGGACTACAGCAAGATCTGGAAGGGTGAGATCGGCTGGGACGACAAGCGCGTCACCGATGCGATCGAACGCCTCGCCAAGTACTTCGACTATGTCAACCCGGATCACGCCGCCCTGACTTGGGACGGTGCGGCCGATGAACTTTACGCAGGCAAATCCGGATTCATGTCGATGGGCGACTGGATGTACGGCGACGCTGTCGCCAAGAAGCACGAAGATGTCGTCGCCTGGACCAACCACCCAAGTACCAGTGGTTCGTTCGTCACCATTATCGACGGGTTCACATTGCCAGTTGGTACGCCACATCCAGTCAACTCCGACAACTGGCTGATCGCCGCCGCATCCGCGAAAGCGCAGGCAGCATTCGCTCCCCACAAGGGGGCGATCCCAGCTCGTAACGACGCCGACACCAGCGCGTTCAACGATTACATGAAATGGTCGGCAGCGTCATTCGCCAAGGATACGGTTGTCCTCTCCCTGGCCCACGGTTCAGCAGCCTCCCCACAATTCGGGACGTCGATCAACGATGCCATCATTTCGTTCGTCGTCGATCTCGACGTCGCAACGTTCCAGGACGCACTGAAGACCGCTCAACAAGACGAGGGCTAGCCTCGATCGGACATACGCTGGCAGGTGCAAGATCGGGAGAGGTCGACATGACCTCTCCCGTTGCCACGCTACCCTCGGGCACACCCGTGCGGGCCGAAGGCTTACCACATCATCCATCTTCCGTGGCACCGCACCCTCAGGTTAGAAAAGGAATCGTCAGATGGCGCAGGGAACAGCAGGCTCCCAACCCCAGCCCGGAAGCGATCGTCCCCGGCGAGGGTTACCGGAAAAATGGCTCTCTCCTATGATCCTCACGCCGAGCCTCATCGCCATTTTCATTTTTGTCTACGGCTTTATAGGCATGACCGTCTGGGTATCGTTCTCCAACTGGAAAACGCCGAAGCGGGATCTCTCCATTATTCATCCCCTCTTCGCGACCTACCGACGCCTGTTCGACACGACGCGCTTCCAGATCGACATTCGCAACACGCTCGCCTTCACGGTCCTGTTCCTGATCGGATCCGTCGGGGTAGGACTTATCTTGGCCATCGCGCTCGATCAGGCAATCCCTGCCCGCGGCGTGATTCGAAACGTCTTCCTCTTCCCCTATGCGCTCTCGTTTGTGGTGACCGGTGTCGCCTGGCGATGGATATTCAATCCGGGCGCCGGCATCAACCTGCTCCTCGACAATCTCGGAATCAACTGGCTGCTCGACAAGGTCGGCGTTGGCCCGCTCCGCGTCGATTGGCTGATCAGTCCGACGGTGCTCGGTAATATCCCGATGCCGGATGCGGTCAAGGCCCAAATTGGCATCCCGGCAGCGATGATTCCGGTGATCATCGCGGCAGTCTGGCAACTTTCCGGTTTTGCGATGGCGATGTATCTGGCGGGGCTTGGAACAATCTCCAATGACATTCGCGAAGCGGCGGCGCTCGATGGTGCCTCGCTCTGGCGCACCTACCGCGATATCATCATCCCGCTCCTGAAACCAATCACGATCAGTACGCTCATCATTCTTGGGCACATATCGCTCAAGATCTTCGATCTTGTCTTCGCGATGTCAGGGAAGGGTCCGGGCTTTGCCACCGATGTCCCCGGCATCTTCGTCTACGAGCAGACATTCAGTGCCAATCGCTACAATCTGGGTGCCGCGGCATCAGTCGTGATGCTGATACTCATCTCGATGGTGATGATTCCCTACCTCGCCCGGTCAATGAAAGACGTGGAGAAATGAGTATTACTCCGCACAATTTCGTCGCCTCTGCCGGAACGTCTCGCCGCCGTCGCTTTTCCTTCCGTCGCCTGTTTGTCTTCGCCATTCTCGGCATGGCGATCCTGTTCTACCTGATGCCGATGTACGTCATGATCGTCTCCGGCCTGAAGGATGCGACCAACGTCAGCATCGACAAGATGTGGGATCTTCCGACCACTATCTCGGGGGGCGGGTTTGCCAAGGCATGGAAACAGCTGGGCCCTAACCTGACCCAAAGTATTCTGCTGGTTGTGCCGGCGACCATCATCTCGTCGATGCTCGGCGCCATCAACGGCTATCTGTTTTCGAAGTGGAGATTCCGGGGATCAGAGATCCTGTTCGCGCTCCTGCTCTTCGGCATGTTCATCCCGTATCAGAGCATCCTCATTCCGTTGATCCAGTTTCTCAACTTCATCGGGCTGTACGGTTCCTTGCCAGGACTGATCGTCGTCCACGTTATCTACGGTTTGCCAATCACCACGCTCATTTTTCGCAATTACTTCGCCAACATCCCGTACGAGATTGTCGAGGCCGCCCGCATCGATGGCGCCAGCCTGTGGCAGATTTTCCTGCGCATCATGCTCCCGTTGTCCATCCCCGCCTTCGTGGTCGTCGGTATCTTTCAGTTTACGAACATCTGGAACGAGTTCCTGTTCGGGCTGACGGTTATCACCAATCCCCGCCAACAGCCAATCACCGTTGCCCTCAACAATCTTTCAGGTGCCTTCTCGGTTTCGTGGAACGTGGTGATGGCGGGTGCGGTTCTGGCCGCGATCCCGACGCTGCTGATCTATGTCCTGCTCGGGCGGTTCTTCATTCGGGGCATGCTGGCCGGATCGATGAAGGGGTAGTCGCGCGTACTGACCTTCCTTTCATCTTCTCGTTGATGCGATTGGAACGAGATCCACTGGGTGACCGCCGCCGATGCCCGCCCTTCCTTCCATCCTCCCCTCCCTCGCAGCGGCGACATGTCGCCACCTTTAGTTCGAGGCGTGCTCAATAGCCGCGCTTGCCTGGAAGGCGGCGTAGGATGAGTGGACGATAAGTCGTGCGGCGCCGATGGAAATCTCGCGCGAGGGACCGTCGGTTGGCAAACGGATATGAGACGATTCTTTCCTCAGCCGGGTGAAGAGCGAGGCGAGAGGGTTGGCGTCCGCCGAACGGACAGAGTCTCCATCGAGTATGCGCAGAAGTCCCGGCCAAGTACCCCAGGCGGCCCGACGGTCCGGCTCTGGGCCGTCGCTGAAATGAACGAGATAGCGGCCGAGGACGAAAGGATAAACCTTCTGCACCCGAAAAGTCTTGGAGGTCCGGGTGTCGACACGGCTGAGGAGCTCGTCGGCGCCATGCCGTTTGAGCCAGTCAAGCACGCCAGAGACCTGGCGGTTGGCATAGAGGACGTTATCGCGCCGGCGCGATAACTCGGCGGTCGACCGGGCGAAGGGGTCCTGCGACTTCAGTTCGAAGGTACCGAGGGTGCCGGTCTTCCGATCGAAGATGACGGCGTCGATGTCGGTCCGAATCCCTCCGTCGTTTCGGCGGAGTTCGATCCTGCCTGCACTGGTCACGAACCGCTTGTCCTGAAACAACGTGTAGAGATCCTGGCGGAAGACGACCTCGCGAAGATAGGCGGCATTGTGATACTCCTGCGCGTCACGTCGTCGGAGCTCTCGAGCGAGGAAGAGCAGCGGCTCCGCCGTCAGGCCGTGGAGCGACAATCCGAGCTGGTTCGGGGCGACCCGAACGAGCGGTGCGGCGGCGATACCGGGTACTGCTGCGTGATAGGCGGCGTTCTCCCGGTCGAGCGTAAAAGCGGCAACTGCCCGACCGATGATTGCGGGCTCGACTGCGAGGTTGGATGCAATCTCGGCGATGAGTGAGCGCTCGGATCGCGTCGCCCCGGTTTCCCCGCGATCTCGTGCCTCGAGTGCCCATTCCAGAAGACGATTGAGGACGTTTCGGTACGTCTGGACGGTGCAGCCGCCGATCACGGCGTCAGGCGGATAGCCGAATTGATACGCCATCATCTTCAGATGCACGTTGGCCAACCGACGGTACAACGCGTCATGTCCAGGATCGCTTCTCTCGGCGCCGGACCGCAGGCCACGCAGCTCGGATTCATGTCGGCTTGCAAGCCACAAGGCCCACCAATCGAAATCCTCGCGTTCCCGCCAGCCCGGCGGCGGTCGCGTCGTGGCGATCCAGGCGTCGAATCTCCCATTGCCGTCATCGATGATTCGCATGAAGCCGGTCTCGCAGTGCGCCAGGACCAGTTCGGCCTCGGCCAGCCGATCGCACGCTCGAAGAAACCGCTCCCCCCAACATTCCAACCCATAACGGGAAGAAGCGAGCACTCCCTTTGCGTCGCCACCGGTGAATTCCAGGCAATACCGAAGCGCCTTGTTTCCGCCCAGGTCGGCGAGGAGACGACCCGTGACGAGGTCGGGCAGAGGCTCCATGCCGGTTGTATGTGGAAGCCTGTCGCGGGTGCGGAGGAGCGCGAGGATAGCCGCTTGACGGTCAGGTGAAACGCCCTCGTGAAGAAGGCGTTGCTGCTGATCGATCACCTGGCCGAGGTGTTCCTTGGCATTCATGCGCCGGGGCCGTTCCAAAATCGAGCATTGGCGGAGGTCGATCGACCGAGAGTAAGGCATGCCCGGGAAGGTGCTGGATCGTCAACCATTGCGCAACCTGTCCCAAGTCGAACTCTCGCTATTGCGCGCCATTCCACCCCATCAAGGCGGTACCTGTCCTCAAGAATCCCGCAAGGATATCTCCCCGCGTTCGTTGTCGAGGCATGTCGATGTGATGCTACATCGACATGCCTCATATCCAGGAATGCGAGACCCGCATTCGCATGATGGATTTCGCTTTGCAGGTGATACCTTCCGTCCTAGAGCAATGCTCTGAACGTGTGCCCGTTTCGTAGGGGTCCGCCGCGCTGCAAACCCCGTGTTGACCCTCCACCGCGCCTCAAAGCGGTAGATCAGCCCACTGGTAGGGACAATTTCTGCACGCTGCTTTAGTCGAAGAAGCCTCGATCGGCTTCCGACAGGTAGGATTTGGCCGCTTCCGGAATGAACTCGATGCCCATCCCCGAGCGGTCGGGAACAGCGATCAGGCCATCAACGACCGGCACGCCATCGAACCCTTCGGTGATGTCGTACCAGAATGGCTCGAACCGGGCCGGATACTCGAATGCGATGAAGTTGTCCGGAAGTGTCGAGCCAACCTGAATGTGAGCTGCCAAACCAAAGATGCCGTTCGCGGTGCCGTGCGGAGCCACCAGAATGCCATGGAGATCGGCGTACTCGGCCACCCACTTCAGTTCCGCGATGCCGCCGACATCACAGGGGTCCGGCCCGATCACATTCACCGCGTGACCCTCTATCAGGCTCTTGAAGTTCTGGCGCAGGTAAATCTGTTCGCCGGTGTGGATCGGCGTGGAGGTTGCCCGCGTCACTTCTCGGTACACATCGGCGTTGACGAACGGGCTATAGTCGCCAGTGATCATGTCTTCCAGCCACAGGAGGTGCAGTCCCTCCATTGCCTTGGCGAAGCGCAATGCGTCCGATTGTGAGTATCCCGGCCCGCAGTCGACCGCCAATCCGTAGTCCGGACCGAGTTCTTCCTTGGCGGAAGTGATGCATTCGACAAGATGATTCATGCCCCGCTCTGTCATCGGTCCCCGGTGTGGATAGTGATGCTTGGCATCGGTATCGATCTCGCCATAGTGGAAATTCGGAAAATCGGTCACCATCGACGAGTGGAACGAACTCGGCAGCTTGAACATGGTGAACCTTTCCGGAAGCGCCTTGCCGATCCTCGCCCAGCTGGCATAGTCGTCCGGCGAATGCATCACGCCCACCTCATGGTAGAGCGTGCGATACGTGCGCACGCGGTCGCGCACCTTCCCACCAAGCAGCTTGTAAACCGGCACTCCAGCCGCCTTGCCTGCAATATCCCAGAGTGCCATCTCGACCGCGCTCACCGCAGAGCCCCACGGCTTGAACCCCCCGCGAGTACGGATGGATCGCATCACCCGCTCGACGTTGGTGGGATCCTGCCCGATGAGCGCCGGCTTGAGCATCATCACGAGGGGCTGAAGATACGGCTTTGGTGTTTCGATCTGTCCCCAACCCGCAATCCCCTCATCCGTCGTGATCCGGACGATCGGACTCTCGGCAATCACCGCACACTTCAGATCCGTAATCTTCACCGGAAACACTCCTGTCACGGACGGCGAAACGAAATCGGCGGGCACGTGCCTCACCGGCAGAATGGTTTTGTCATTGAATGGGCATTGTAACGATTGGATGATACCTGTATATGGGTAACGCCCACCTTTCTCAAGATTGGAGACAGAGATTTTCCAGCGCCTCAGCGGTTCGGACGCGGCCGTTCGATCCGTTCGTCGCCCTGTCCCGGGCCCTGCAACACCATCTCGTCACGCGCAGATGTTTTGCGAAAAGAAAAACCTCGACGATCAAACCCCGACGATGATCGAAGTCAATTCGTGGAAATGCCGTGTATCATGTTGCAAGCGAACGAACGGCAATGGCTTGAGCAAACAGATCACTTTCAGGACCAACCCAACGAAACGAACATCTACCGCGAGCCGCCATTTACTCGCACGAAACCGTACGCATGCGTGCGGTACACATGGAGACTAGCAACGGATGACAGCGCACGGTGAGACGCCAATCGTCTCTCGGGGAATCCGCGGTGCGACGACCGCTGCTGCCAATACGGCCGAGGATATTCTCGAGGCGACGCAGGAACTGGTTACTGTTCTGATCGCGCTAAACGATCTCGACACCGACGACATCGTAAGTGCCATCTTTACAACCACACCGGATCTCACCGCGATGTTTCCGGCCCTGGCCGCCCGCACATTCGGCTGGACCGATGTACCAATGATGTGCGCGCATGAGATGGCCGTTCCTGGCTCGCTGCCCCAGGCCGTGCGCGTGCTCGTCCAGATCAACACGCGGAAGTCGAATTCCGAGATTCGCCATATCTACCTCAAGGGGGCGAAGCAGTTGCGACCTGAATGGGGTATCTCCGACGAGGAAGTCTCTCGGGCGTCTTCATTGAACTCTGCTCGCCAGAACAACGCGAGCATGTCCGCCACGAGCTAGGCCGTTGCCATCTCGGGCTCGTATTCTGACATTGCAACCGAGGTCTCGAGTAGTCCATATTGGACTGGCGATCGAAGCTCGGCCCGTGCAGGCTTGCCTTTTCATGCATCCGGCAACGACATTCACTGCTTTTCATTCATCAACAGGAGTTGCACCGTGATTATCGTGATGAAGACCGGCTCCAATCAGGATCTCGTGAAAACCGTCGTCGCCCGCATTGAAGAGCTTGGACTCCGGGCCCACCTCAGTTCCGGCGAGGAACGAACGATCATCGGTGTCGTCGGTCTGCCGTTGCCTCCCTCGCTCGATGACATGTTCGCCGCATTCACCGGAGTCGAGCAAGTCGTCCGGGTCACCAAGAAGTTCAAGCTCGCCAGCTGGGACTTCCATCCCCAGAAGACCGTCATCCAGCTCGGCAACGTTGCCATCGGCGGCGATGAGGTCACCATCATCGCCGGTCCCTGCTCCGTCGAGTCCCGCGACCAGACCCTCGAAAGTGCCCGTGCCGTCGCTGCCGCCGGTGCCACCATCCTGCGCGGTGGCGCTTACAAGCCCCGCACCTCTCCCTACGAGTTTCGCGGCCTTGGGGAACGTGGCCTCGAGATCCTCGCCACCGCCCGCGAGGAGACCGGTCTCCGCATCATCACTGAGGTCATGACCCCCTCCGATGTTGACCTCGTCGGTCAGTACACCGACATCTTTCAGATCGGCGCCCGCAACTCCCAGAACTACCTCCTCCTCGAAGAGGTCGGCAAGGCCGGCAAGCCCGTCATGCTCAAGCGTGGCCTCTCGATGCTGGTCGAGGAATGGCTGCTCGCCGCCGAGTACGTCATGGCCCAGGGCAATCCCGATGTCATCCTCTGCGAGCGCGGTATCCGCACCTTCGAGAACGCCACCCGCAACACCCTCGATGTCAGTGCCGTGCCCGTCGTCCAGGGCTTCTCCCACCTCCCGGTCTTCGTTGACCCCAGTCACGCCGCCGGCAAGCGCGCCTTCGTCCCCGCACTGTCGCTGGCCGGGATCGCCGCCGGTGCCGACGGCCTGATGCTCGAAGTGCATCCGACTCCGGATCATGCACTCTCCGACGGTGCGCAGTCGCTCGACTTCGCCGAGTTCGACGCCCTCATGCCCCGGCTCGCCGCCGTCGCCCAGGCCGTCGGCCGCTCCCTCCCAGTCCCCGCCCTCAACTAGCCCGCACCTCCGCACGTCGCATCCCGCACCGCCCACGACATCCCTGCACCCAGCGAGCCGGTCCATGGGACCGGCTCTCCGCCATGGAGAGATGAGGGATCGGTCGGTCGTCGATATGAGAAACACCGATACGTTGAACGTATCGGTGTTTCTCATATCCCCGGACTCTCTTACGGGTCCCTATTTGACAGGGGCCTGGCGCTTGGCGGCATCTGCCCGGTCCGTAAACCTGCCAATCGGAGCTTCCAGAAAGAGAATGAGAAGCGCCCACAGACCGACTCCCGGTATGAGAATGGCGATCAGGAACGCGACCAGAAGCATGCCGGTTGCCGCGAAAGCATTTTTCAACTCTGACGATGCTTCATCTTGGTTTTCAAGATTCCGCTGTTTCAAATCCCGAACTGAAATCAGTCGCAGGAGGGAAAGACACAGCGAACTCACGAATATATCACCGATATAAAAGCCAACAGCGATGCTGTCCCCCGATTGCTCTGCGATCAGTGTTGTTGCGAAAGGCAACAGCACGATCGTCAGCATCCACAAGAAACCGAGCAAGATAACTCGTGAATTATAGACTTCGTATGTGTCAAAGAGGGATTGATGACCTAGCCACAATCGAGCGATCACAAAGAAGCTCAGAAAAAAACTGAGGATAACGTTGGTGTTGTCCCGAATCAGATCCAACAGATTCGTACCGTCGTGACCAGCCGATGAAGCGAGATCCACGAGCGGCAGAACCATCAGCGTGATGGCAATCGCCGCTACACCGTCGGTGAACACGGTGAAACGTTCGATTCCCTTGGGAGAGCTCATTCCTCGAATGTCCTTCATCGTTCGCTGCGTCATGATCGACAACCGCTGGTCCTCGGCAGCGAGAGGTGATCCACTGCCGAAGCTCACAACGTATCACGAGGCCACATTCATTCGCCCTCTGAGAGCGTCACCTTTCCGCCTGGATTCCGCGTCGCGATATTGGTCTCCCGGTCAATGGCCCAGCTTCAATTCGACCGAGAAACCGGCAAACTCCCAGCCGGTCCGGGTTCCATCCGCCCAGCTCGGTTCCAAACCATCGACGATGCTGGCAAGGCCAGCGGCCATCCTGGGCAGGATGTCGGGCGACATCGGGCTAGCATTGTGGCAGGGATAAACAGTCCGCAGATCCGGTGCGAGCGCTACGAGCCGTGTCAACGAACGCTGATAGACCTGAAGATCATCGACCGCATAGACGTAGAGGGCGCCGCCATATGCAACATCCGTACTGAACAGGATCCCGCTGGCTCGATCGACCAGGGAAATACCGCCGACAGAATGACCGGGACCGTAGACCACTTCGAGCACACGTCCACCGATATCGAATTGCTGGCCGTCCTGCAGCAAGCCAGTCGCCTTGCTGGGCGGAATCACCATCGTCTCCGCGGTCACACCGTCCGGCAATGGTCCGCTCAACTGCTCCGGCTGAAACCATCGCCGCATGACGTCGTTGCCGACACCGGACTCCAGGTCAGCCGCTTCCGCCGGATGAATCCAGATCTCATCGAACAGATGATTGCCACCAATATGATCCCAATGAGCGTGACTGTTCACCACGACGATCGGTTTCTCGGTCAGCGCGTCCACCGCCACCTTGATGTCGTCGACGCCCATGCCGGTATCGAGCAAGATGGCGCGTTCCGAACCAACGATCAGATAGGATTTCACCTGCTCGAAGTGGAACGATTCCTCGATGATGTAGATGCCAGGCTCTGTCTCGCGGATGTCGAACCAGTCGCTCATTGTATCCTCACTGCTTGGCCGTCGACGTGGTGAATCCGAGTAATGTCGTCCGGACGCCGGGCATTTCGAACAGACCTACATCGAGGCAACGGCTCGTGCCATCTGCTGCATCGCGCGTTCGAGCATCGGTCGAGGCATGGCGAAGTTGAGCCGGACGCTCCCTTGTCCAACCGTTCCACAGGCCGCTCCGTCCGTCACGGCCACCTTCGCGCGCTCCCGGAAGAAACTCGCCAGATCGCCATCGAGCCCTGTCCGACTGAAATCGAGCCACGCCAGATACGTTCCTTCGGGCAAAACATACGACACGTTTGGAAGCAGGTCATTGACGAATTCGGCCAACGCTTTTCGGTTCCCATCCAGATACGTCCGCACTTCTTGCAACCACTCTCGCCCGTCGTTATAGGCGGCTATCGACGCAATGACTCCCAGCGTGGACGCGCCATGACCGGCGAAGTCACCGATTTTCTCCCATACGTCGACGTCCGCCTCATTGGAAAACACCAGTTGTGCACACTTGAGGCCGGCTAGGTTCCACGCTTTCGACGCCGCGATTGTGGTGATCGTATGCCCCGCCGCAGTGTCCGAGATCGATGTGTAAGGAATGTGCGTATGTCCGCTGAACGTCAACGGAGCATGGATCTCATCGGCGAACACTCGCCCATTGTGCCTCTCGACGATCTCGCTGACCTTGAACATTTCGTCCCGGGTCAACACGCGACCGATGGGGTTGTGAGGATTGCAGAGTATCAGCACTCCGCCACCGGCGCTGAACGCGGCATCGATCCCCGCGTAATCCATCTCCCACCGACCACCGATCTGATTCATCGGGACCTGAATCGTTTCCCGTCCAAAGAATCCGGGCAGCGAGAGAAATGGCATGTACGCTGGCGTGAGAACGATAACCTTCGAACCCGGCTTCGAATAGTGAGTGATGGCGATCTCCAGACCCTTTAAAACGTCTGGAAGCGCCTTGATGCGATCAGCGTCTACTTCCCAGCCGCATTCGTCCCGGTACCATTGAGCACATGCGAGGGACATATTCTGCGCCAGCGACGATGGAAGATACCCGAGGAAGCCTGCATCAACAGTCGTTCGCAATGCGGCCTGCACACTTGGGGCGGTCCCGAAGTCCATTTCGGCGATGAATGCACCAATGCAATCTGGAAACGCCGTCCACTTGATTCCGACAACTCCAGACAATTGATCTTCCGTTAGCAGATCATATGCATGCGTGGTGACCATGAGTGACCGTTCTCCTGACGAAGTTGGCAGATGACAAGCCATCTGACCGCAACGCGTTCAGATGGTGGTCTCGAAGGTACCAAAAATACGCCGATCATGATCGATCGTTGCGGTTGTCGCATGGTAGCATGCCGGCCACATGACGTGGCGAGCACACCAAATGTCCTTGAATCATGCTGACCCGGCTGATCTGAGCAGCATGGATAGACCGCATGAGTTCGTGATCGATCCGCATCTCATCCATGAGGAGGGAACGCGTGAGCAATCGACAGAACAACGTTGTAGTCTCGCCTGAATGATCCCGCGGAACTGGAAACCGCCGAGATCGGCGCTGCATCGCCGCACATTCCTGAGGTCATGATGGAGTTCCCGTGCGGCAACGCGTATGGGTTCTTCGCGACACGCGGATTTCGATCGGGTCTTCTCCGGATGTCGCACATACGTCGATGGTCTATCCCCGGTCGGAAGAGCAGCCAAGAGTGATCGGCATGCACGCGAACCAGGCGCGGGGGAAACTGCGAAAGGAATTCCACCTTCAATCGCCCGCCCGTATCTCTCCACCAGTAATGGTGGGGGCCATCATCGGTGATGTCGTCGCGCCGCCGTCAACGGTATGGGGTGTTTCCACCAGGCGGAGGTGTGACTGACAACCCAGTAAAACCATCAGCGCCACTATCCCAAGGAGGGCTGCGCTCGCGCGTGGACCAATGGTGCCAATCAACGGTGCGACCCCAAGTGCCCCGAGCAAAATCGCGCCAACGATAACCGATTCGAACGCCCCGAATACGCGGCCCAGGAGTTCATCCGGCGTGAATTGCTGGATAAGGGTGTTCCCCGCGACCTGATTGACCACATCGCCGATGCCAAAAAGAGCGAGTGCCATAAATGGCAGAATTCCTGTCGGGCTGATCCCGAAAAGGATGATTGCACCCGCGCTCGCGATCATGGACCCGATATAGCTCGGCATCAATCGGCAGCGGTGCATGATGATACCAGCGATAAAACCACCAGCGAGTCCCCCCAGACCATAGAAGGCATTCAGGAAGCCCGTTCCCTGACTTCCGAAATGCCAGGTCCGCTCGGAAAGGACAACTGCCAGCGTCCAGATGGCACCATTGAACGCCGTCAGTCCGGCGGTGGACAGGGTGATTGCCGCCAGCGCACCCCGTCGTTCACGGAACAGGAAGCGAAAACCGGCCAGCGTCTCGGTTTGCCATCCCTGCTCGATCGCGGGGTTTCGCTCCCGCCGCGGGATCACGCGAAGCGAGAGCAGGGTGATCGCCGACACGGCGTAGGTGCAGGCATTCAGCGCAAACGCGACTCTGGTCTGGTCGAGCAGGATCAGCACCCCCGCCAGGCCAGGGCCGAGCACCAACGACATGGCATCGACTTGGCTCATGAGAATATTGGCCTGAACCAGATTCTTCTCGCCCCCTGCCACCGCCGGCAGGGTCGCGCCAAGCGCGGGGCGAAACGCGCTGAACAGACAGGTAGAGATAAAGACCAGCGGGAAGGCGATCCAGATCCGCTCGCGCGAGTCGACCGCCAACAACCCTACCATGCACACGACCCGCCCAAGATCCGCGATTACCATCATCTTGCGCCGATCGAACCGGTCGGCCAGTGCCCCCCCGATTGGCAAGAAGAGGGCATAAGGAAGCAACCGCACGAAGGTCAAGGCGGCAACAGTCGTTGCCGAATGCGTGAGGTTGTACGTCAAGACAACCAGGGCGGTGATATACAACCAGTCACCAAATGCGGAAACAACCTGCCCTCCGAACAGCAGGGACAGATCGCGGTTACCATGTAGAACCTGATAGGGTCCCAGAAATCTTCCCCCTCGCCGGGCGGCCTGCTCGTCCTCAATGGTGCTCATGGTCGTATGCTTCTCCGGGTCGATGAGGGGATGGGCATTCGGTGGACGCGAATAACCGCGACCATCTGACTGGACAAGGAGCGGGAGAAGAGACCAATACTTGGTCTCTTCTCCCGCTCCGAAAGCGTCACTCCCGCGAGTACGGGAGTGGGCCTTCATCTAGAACAAGCGATCGAAAGACATCGTGCGCTCCTTGCTGCTAATGATTTCAATCAGCGTCACTCCCGCGAGTACGGGAGCAGGCCCTCTAGTAGCTGCGGTCGAAAGACATTGTGCTCTCCTTGCTGTGCAGGACCGAATTGCCTGCCTTCAGTCTGCGCTCGTTGAAGGACCGCCAACAGTGACGGCACCGTGACATCAGCGTGACAATGCTTCCGGGGCAACGTAAGATGCATGGAGTTCTCGTGAGGTCGCGATGCACGATAATCGATCACGCGGTCTACATGGGGAGTTCACCTGTGAGTAGTCCCGGCGATCCGCTTCAATTCGCGGCACTCCTGCGGCGACACCGCCTTATCGCGGGTCTCTCCCAGGAAGCGCTGGCCGGGCGCAGCGGTCTGAGCATCGATGCCATCCGGGCATTCGAGCGCGGACGGCGAAGAACTCCACGACCTGAAACACTCAGTCTCCTCATGACGGCACTGGATCTTTCTCAAGCCGAGCGCATCTCACTGGTTACCGCCGTCGGAACCCCAAACGCTCCCCAGGCACCTCCTCACCGCGTATCAGGAGCCATCCGCTCCATGCGCGGGCTGCCTCATCCTCCCGGTCCGTTGATCGGCCGCGAGCGCGAGATGGTCGCTGCCGGAACACTGCTGCTCGATAACGATGGTCGTCTGCTGACGCTGCTTGGTCCCGGTGGTGTTGGCAAAACCCGCCTCGCCCTCGAACTCCTGATCCGCCACGAAAATGCGTTCGACAATGGCGCAGCGTTTGTAGGGCTGGCGCCACTTCGCGACCCGGGACTGATGCCCGCCGCAATCGCCGACGCACTGGGCCTGCGGGAGACTGGACAACAGGATATCTGGGCAGCTCTCCTCTCGCATATGCGGGATCGGCGGATCCTGCTGGCTCTGGATAACTTCGAGCAGATCGTCGATGCCGCCTCACTCGTTGGTGAACTCCTTCTTGCCTGCCCTCACCTGTCAATTCTGGTGACGAGCCGTAGGGCGCTGAACGTGCGCGCAGAGCAACGTTTTCCGGTGCAGCCGCTCGCTACCGTGCCAGCTCCTGCTTCCGGGCTGGACAATCCCCACCTCTCCGACATCCCTGCAGTACGTCTGTTCGTGGCCCGCGCCAAGGCCATGCAACCTGATTTCCATCTGGAGGCGGCAAACCTCGAAACGGTCGCGTCCATCTGCGACAGACTGGATGGGTTGCCGCTCGCGATCGAACTCGCCGCAGCCCGTGTGGCACTTTTGTCACCGGCGGATTTGCTCAAGCGCCTGATCCGGTGCCTGCCAGTGCTCACCGATGGGGCAAGAGACCTGCCCCATCGGCAACGGACCCTCCGCGCAACCATTGACTGGAGTTACGAATTACTCACGGAGAGCGAACGGATCCTGTTCCGTCGCCTATCGGTATTTGCAAGAGGCTGCACGCTGGAAGCGGCGATCAGGGTCTGTCTCGAGGGCGAGCTCCACGATGAAGAGGCCATGCGGCTGTTGTCTTCGTTAGTGGAGGGAAGCTTACTGCGACTGAAAGACGATGGACGCGGCGATCCACGAATCTTCATGCTGGAAACGGTGCGGGAGTATGCTGGAGAACGGCTGGAGGAGAGTGATGAGGTTGTGGTGGTGCGCCGGTGCCATGCGATGTACTTCCTGACCTTGGCGGAGCGCGCGGAATCGGATCTGAGAGGTCCAAACCAGTTTCCGGCACTCGAACAGCTCGAAGGCGAACTGGACAACTTGCGCGCAGCGCTAACGTTTGGCTTTGACAAGGATCCAGCAATTGGTCTACGCCTCGCCGCCTCACTCTGGCAATTTTGGTGGTCACGTGGTTACCTCACGGAAGGACGAGATTGGCTGGAGCGGTTCCTCGTGAACGCCGTCTCATGCTCATCACCCATAGCACAGGCACGCGGTTTGCTCGGGGCTGGTTGCCTGGCCATGCAGCAAAGCGACTGGCAAGCAGCTCGTATCCACCTCGAGGCGGGACTGGCAGTTGCTCGCTCGCAGACTGATGTCCCCCTTACCGCCTGGTTTCTGCGTGAACTCGGCTCCCTGTTTTCCTACACTTCGAACTACTGGCGATCGATTCCCCTTTTAGAAGAGGCATTGACCATCAGCCGAACGCTCGATGATTCACCAGGTCTGGAAGCATCACTCCTGAACCTCGCCCGGATCCTGCGAAGCCATGGAGAATATGATCACGCGCGAACCTTGCTCAATGAAGCGCTAAGCGCCGCTCTCGCCCGCCGTTCATCCCGATCGATCGCAGCCGTTCGCGTCGTGCTGGGCGACATCGCCCGGTACGAATCCAACCTCACGGAGGCAACCACCGAGTACACGATCGGCTTGACCGCCGCGCGAGAGGCAGGACACAAGTCGGTTGAAGCCTGGGCCCTGGGGGGTCTCGGTCAGGTTGCACTCTGGCAAGGTGATCTCCCGGCCGCCACGGCACTTCTGGAGCGTGCACTGGACATGTACCGCGAACTGGGGGCAATCTTCAGCACGGGCTTTGTACTGCACGCGCTTGGATTCGCGTCGTTGCGGGCGGAAGAAAATATCCGTGCAGCGGATCTGCTACGAGAAGCGCTGACGCTACGCTGGCAACTAGGAGTCGTGGCAGATAGCGCCGACAGCCTTGAGTTGTTGGCAATTATCGCTGTGAGATGGGGTCGGTCGAGACTCGCGGTCCGCTTGTTCTCTGGCGCCGATGCCGCCCGAAATGTAACCGGGGCGCTCCTGCCGCCGATCGAACGAGCGTTCAAGGATGAGGCGATTCACTCCCTCCGACTGACACTGGGAGAAGTTCCATTCAAGGAGTTCTGGGAGGAGTGCCGGGAGATGCCGCTTGAGTCAACAGTTGACGAAGCACTCACACTGACAATTCAAAAAACGCCTATGACGCCCCTATAGCCTTGATCGAAAAACAGAGGTCAACCAATGGGAGCGACAACCTTCACCCGCGACTGGCGGCATGAAGGCTGCGAGCGAACTCCCATGAATACCGAACATAAATCACCTACAGCAACCGACAAAGAGCAACCTTTCGGCATTGACGAAGCAATGGCATTGCTCCGCGACGCTGTTCGACCATTTCCCAAGGCGGCCATGTTCGCATTGCGGGACGAAGGCTTCGCCTCTCCTTTCGAGCAACTCATCGCCTGTCTGCTATCGGTAAGGACCTACGACGAGGTAAGTGTTGTTGCTTCGCGGCGATTGTTCGCGCAAGCTCGAACTCCAGCAGCTATCGCTGAATTATCCGAGCAGCAGGTCGACGCCCTGATCCCGGATGTCACGTTCCACGAGCGCAAGGCTCTGCAAATCCTGGTGATTGCCAAACGCGTCCGTGACGAATTCCACGGCGATCTGCCGTGCGACGACGCTACCCTTCAATCATTTAATGGAATAGGTCCCAAATGTTCCCATCTCGCTCTGGGCATTGCCTGCAATCAACAGTGCATCAGTGTGGACATCCACGTGCATCGGGTGACGAACCGGTGGGGATACGTCAAAACGAGGACACCTGAACAAACGATGCTCGCCCTCGAACACGTCTTGCCCGATCGCTACTGGGTCGAGATCAATGAACGGCTCGTCCCGTTCGGCAAGCACATTTGCACCGGAATCCGACCGAGATGTTCAACGTGTCTGCTCAATCGAGTGTGCCCACAGATAGGCGTAACATCGCATCGCTGACGTACACCCGTGAGTGTCGTGCATCGGTGATTGGTGAGGGATGACGTTCCACCACGCGCATCCCAATCACGTGTGGATCAAAACGACCAGGCACAGCGAATGACCCCGGAGCGGGTTCGCTCCGGGGTCATTCTCCGCAATGCGGGAAGATGCATGGAAAGGACGGTGCATTGCGGTGTCACGATCCCCATCGTGGGAAAACGAAGGACCGTGACGACTCACCACATCATCTTTCGATGACGCGCGAGGGCTAGCCCGGCGTAGCGGACGGTGGGTGTAGGTCCGCAGAAGAAAAACGCCACGCCGGTGTTCCAGCCTGTGGCCAGAGTTGCAGCTCTGGCCATTGGTTAGGAACCAGTGATGAATGGCGTCGCGATCTTCAGCACCTCATCCTTTGTGAGAGCCTGATCGAAGGCCGCCGGGAACGGATTGGATGCGTTGAGGATGGCGAGATAGGCTGCATGCCGTGCTTCGACGCCGTGGATGGTCAAAGCTGCAGTCAGAAGATCGCCATTGTCCATGAGGTACTGGGCAGCACCACCATAAGCGCCGACGCCGGTATCCTCGAGAGCTTGGGCAGTCGCGAGAAAGCCGGCTGCGTCCTTGTACCCGAAGTCATAGGTCGCTTCAGCTACCGGCTGTCCGCCGAGGTCGGTGATAACCTTGGTCAGCGTTTCGACATGAGCTGCCTCATGAGCGGCGATCTCACCGAGAAGATCGAAGACGCCAGTCTGGAAACCAAGGGCGGTAATGCCAGCGGATCCAATGGAGGCGAGACCATCACGGTAGAACGCGGTCTCGAGGTGCTCGAGGGTCAACGCGTAATTGAGAACTTCAACATCGTTCGCGAATGGCGCGGTGCCATTCGGAGTTGCAGCGCCACTTGGAGTCGCATCACCGACGGACGGGGTTGAAGACTGTGCGGTGGAGATTCCGGTGATGCTGATAGCGGCCAAACCGCCACCAGCGATCGCGGCATTGCGGAAGAGGCGGCGGCGAGAGATCGAGGTCATGCGAACGTTCAATGCTTGCTGAAGCATCGCCTCATACTGCGGTCGGTTTTGGCTAGACATCTGAGATACTCCCTTGAGATTCAAGTCTGAAATCGGATTGATGGTCCAGAAGACAACCAGGTGCGTTAGTTGCCAACGATGAATGGCGTCGCGGCAGCCAATACTTCATCCTTGGTCATCGGTGTCTCAAACGCTGCCGGGAATGGGCTGGCGCCAGTGAGGAGGTTGAGGTAGGAAGCATGTCGCGCTTCGACAGCGACGATTGTTCCGGCTGCAGTCAGGAGATCCGGATTCTTCAGAGAGGAACCAGCACCGTCGTAAGCAGCAACACCAAGGTTCTCGAAGACAGCAGCCGTTGCGAGGAATGAATTGGCGTCAGTAACCTTGAAGTCGTACTTCGCTGCGGCCACCGGCTCGCCCCCAAGGCTGGTGATAACCTTGGTCAGCGTCTCGACATGTGCGTCTTCGTGTCCACCGATTTCCTTGAGCGAATCACCGATCGAGTTCCCGAATGCATCGTTGCCGAACTCGTAATCCGCTGCGAGCTTGTAGAACGCCGACTCGAGATGCTCGAGCGTAAGCGCGTAGTTCAAGACGTCAACATCGTCCTTGAATGCGTCCTGTGCTGCGACGGTTCGCTTGACCGCGGATCCGGTCGACCCAAGTATGTGAAGTGATCGAGATTGCATCCCGTTCTGCCCTTTCCGAATGTCTGCCAGCCCACGCTGGCATTCAAGCCAGGTCCGCATGAAGGAATCGCACCACCCGGCGGACCCTCCAAAAGACCAGTCGCCCACCGCGAGCGACGCTTCATTCAGTTAGACGCAATTGGCAACGGTTTGGATCACTTTGCAGGCAAACCGATTGTCAGGTGACGTTCAGAAACATGCGGTCGCTGCCGGAAGAAATGCAAAGAGCGGTAGAATTAAACCGATCCAAGTCTGCACGGCTTCGTATCGGCATGTTCGCTTAACGCATACGTTCAACGGCAAAGCGAGACTGCTTCCGACGGAGACACAGACCGTCGAATCACCATGATCAGGAATCGTCTTCACGACCAAGGATGAATCAGATGCAGGCACGTCAACAAGATGCGGCGATAGCTATAATCACCCCTGGGACAGCAGCGACGGCGGGATTCTGGGCGTTCACGGTAACGCAGGTCGTTTCTGGAGACGCCGCCGCCAAAATGGTCGCAGATGCCAATTCCGGAAATCCGGCCGTACAGGCTGGACTGACCTATCTCCTGGCCAAGGTGCACGCGCGCAACACGGGAAGCATGGCCGCCGCCCTGAACCTTGCCGATTTCGCAGCGACCGGTGACGATGGTATCCTCCGACGTCCGGTGAGCATGGCCGTCCCCACACCGTCGCTGCAAGGTACGATCGCAGCCGGAGCAGAATCGGAGGGATGGATTCCCCTGGCTGTCGACAATCCGGTCACCGCGACACTTTGGTATGACAGCACGATAATTTCGGGAAACTGGACGAATGCAATCCTCGCGATGGTCGACGGTGCCACAATCCCGGCGTTCACCGCCGGCGCTGCACCCGATGCATCTATTGGAAGCGACCCCGCGAATCCAGCCGGGGTGAATGATGCGGTTCTGGCCGGGGATTGGTCGGTCACCATTCTGCGCACAGCCTCCGGGCAGGAGGTCTACAACATGTCTGATTACCGGCTTCAGGCACTTGCACTTGGACAATCCGATAGTTCCGGCACCGAGATCCAGACCTGGTTGGGGGTCTACGCCCGGATAACCAACCTGAGCGATCACGCTGCCGTATTCTCTCCCAACGCTATGGAGCTGTCGGATCCATCCGGCGATCCCTGGGACAACATTATGGCCCTCACCGCACCCGATCCTGATCTAAGCCGGGAAGTCCTTCCCGGGGCAACGCGTGAAGGATGGGCAGCGTTCCAGTTGCGCCCTTACGTCACCACGCTTGATATTCGCGTCCTTCCGTCGGCAGTAGCAGACAGCGCTCGATACATCTCTCTCGACAAAGTTGGCAACGGTGGCACGAGCGGTGCCTCAAGTAAAGGATCGACGCCTGAGGCATCCGCGAAGGTGATATCGGATCCTCTGAATATTTCTGCCGGGGGAACGGTAACGGTCAACGACTCGCAGGTTAACCTCCGCAAGGAGCCGACGAGTGGAAGCAGTATTGTGGCCGAGCTTTCCTCCGGTGCGGTGCTCCAAGTGACAGGCGAACCGGTCGAAGCTGACGGGCATCGATGGTATCCAGTGATCGTCGTTTCAACAGGTGAAAGCGGATACGTTGTTCAAGACTACATCACGCCCGAGAAAGTCTGATCTGCACGTACTATCGCGCACCGCCGCGAAACTCTCTACAATGGTAGCAACGCAGGGAGATAGGAGTCGCACGATGATGACTTTTTTCTTTGATGGCAAAAGGTAATTCGGTGCAAACACTTTTGATTGCCGCCCTCGTTGTTCTGGGTGGTGTCGTTCAATACATACTCATGGCGCAAGCCATCAAGGACCTCTTGGGCCGCCCACGTGTTCGTGGTGACAACAAGATCCTTTGGGGACTGCTGATTCTGTGCGTTCCGATGATTGGCGCATTGATTTACAGCTGGATGGGTCCGACCAGTTTCCTGCAACGTTCGACCAGCGTTCCAGGCAAGATGGCGCCACCGCAGTCTGTTTCCGGATTCCCAGCGCCAGAGCGTGACCATCGGATGCCCCCTCCGGCGAACGTCACACCGATTCGCGCCGCTCGCTCTCTGCGTAGCCGTCCGCTTCAGGCGAACGAAGCACCTTCATCCCATGGTCACGCCAGGGATAAAAACGCCTCATCGATGCCTCCGTGGAAAACAGGTTCCTAGGTTTGCCTGATGCAGGATAGGCGTTTCGCGTCCCCCTCTCTGCCCTTTGTGGGGACATCCCTTTTCATCTCCCCCAAATTTGCGGGGCATGATACAGGTTCGCATCCAGAGAATCCGGGCCGATTTACCGCGATTCAGCAAGCGTTGGAATCGAGTAGGCTGCTTGACGGGCGCTCACTTTCGGCGTTCGAGCCTGCGCGCGACGAGCAGATAGTGCGGATTCATTCCGAACGTCATCTGCAACGACTCGAAGCGATTGTGCGCCAAGGCGGAGGCTGGATCGACCAGGACACGATGGTCGATGTTGATTCACTCGCAGTCGCACGCCTTGCGGCAGGTGCCGGTATCGCTGCAGTTGAGCATGTTTTGTCGGCAGCCGAGGGTAAGCGACATGCCTTCACCCTTGGCCGTCCCCCAGGACATCACGCACGACCCGATCGCGCCATGGGCTTCTGCCTTCTCAACAGCATCGCGATCAGCGCCGCCCATGCACTCGATACGGGCCTGGATCGCGTTGCGATCATCGACTGGGACGTACATCACGGCAATGGTACCCAGGAGCGCTTCTATAGAAGAAGCGATCTGTTTTTCTGTTCGATGCATCAGTGGCCACTGTATCCCGGCACCGGAGCCAGTAACGAACGAGGAACGGGCGCTGGAACAAACTGGACCCTGAATCTTCCGCTTCCAGCGGGAAGCGGTGATCTCGACTACCTTGACATCTTCGAGCGCGTCGTGGCTCCCGCAGTTCGCAAAGCTCGTCCTCAGCTCATTCTCGTTTCCGCCGGATTCGATGCGCACGCGCATGACCCCATAGGCGGCATGTCGGTGACTACCGAAGGCTTTCGCTCATTGACGCATCGGGTATGTGCCCTGGCAGATGAATTGTGTGAGGGGCGGTTGGTGTTCATCCTCGAAGGGGGGTATGACCCGACAGCGCTTGCCACGTCGATCCTCGCCACCATTGAGGAACTCGATCGATCATCTCATTGATGAGGTACCGTAGGTCACACTGTCGCTTCCACGAGTCGATACTGCTCAAGCTTTTCGCCCTGAACGACCGCGGGTTCGTGGATGTGAGGGTGGAGATGCATTGGTTTCTTCATTCCAATGCTGCTGATTCTGTCCGAGTCTCGTATCCTTGTCAGCACGTGCACAGCGTGCGACAACACCGTATCGATGCTTCCGTGTCCGGACAAGCCCATATTTGCAGAGTATGTTGCATTCACCACCGCGCTTCCCTGTCGCCACGATCGCCTTTAAGAGGAACGATGCATCCATGGCAAATCCCCAATCGAATCAGGACAGCGAATCCGACGTGGTTGGACCAGACGTTCAGTCCGGTACGCGATCGATTTCGAACGCGGTTCAGAACCGTCAGGACGATGATCGTCGCCGCGATGAAGCGCGAACCGTCGCCCTTCAGAATCAGGTTGATGAACTCCGCCAAGCCATGCGGGAGGTAACGACTCGCCAGATTAAGGACGAGGAACTTGCCAAACAGCAGGAAACCATCCTTGCCCAGACTCGACTCTCGATCGAACAGAGCCGCCAGGAAGCCCAGCAGTCCTCCCAGGCGCGAGCGCTTGACGAGAATCGGACCCGTCAAATGGTCCAGGACCTCGAGGCGCGGATCGACGACGGAACGCGTCCGATTCGTTCGCTTCAGGCGCACGTTACTGAATTGCTCGACACCTCTCGCCGCAAGGTCGACGACAGCAGTCAGAACCAGCAGCGATTCGATGAACTCGTCACCATGATCGAGCACCTCTCTTCACTAGGCGATCGAACCACGGCGATCACTCACGGCCTTCGCGACAACATCGAAGGCGTTCGGAGCGAGGTTGATTCCCTCCGGCGTGATGTGATCCGCACCGACGACTCCGTGAAGATCGTCGACCAGGAGGCCCGACGCCGCACATCGGACGTGCAGGATGTAGCGGAAAGCTACGGGTCCCGGCTCGACGAACTGCGTGCAGACCTGGCACACCTTTATGACACCCTCGAAGACACTCGACGCGGACTTGTTCACGTTGATCCGACGCTCGATGAACTGCGAGCTGGAGAGCTTTCGTTACGGCAGGACATCACCCGCCTGCAATCGACCGTCAACGAGCGTCATGACATGTTGATCGACATGTATGACGACGCACGGCAGGAAACTGACGCCCGTTTCGACCAGATTCGTCTAAATCTGGAAGAGCGGTCGGAACGACTCAACGAACGCCTTGATGAGGCCAACGAAGCCCACCGTGAACTCACCTATCGAGTCAGCGATCTTAATGGACAGCTCGAGGAATTGCGCCAGGTCGATGCCTCACTGCATCGCGATATCTGGTACCTCCACGAGCAACGCGTGCGCGTTCGACTGGAGCAGGTACAGGAAGAACTCGATATCGCGACATCCCAGCGCCGAGACGCTGAATCCGACGCTCAGAGTGGATTGGGGGGTCGATTTCGCCGTCGCACGTCAAATACCGACAATGTGGATCACTAGGCCGGTGTCAAGCTAGTTCGATCGATTGAGCAAGAACGTAGCGTCTCGTATCAATGCATCTCATCATATAGTGCACAGATGCACGATACGAACAGTGCATCGAATGCCAAGGTGGCACACAACGAGTTCTGGCAGACAGTTATCCAACATGTACGTTCACCATACCGAACATTATTTGTTCCAACTAGGCATATGTCATCGGGTGATGCCCACCTATTATCCCGAAGTGATGGGATTTCTGCCCTGCACCGTCCATCGGCACACTATTCCTTGACTCATTGGCAACCACCTTTTGCCGACTTCCATGGCCGCTTGGGATAGCCCCCTGATGTCAGGACAAATTGTCCACATTGTCCTCGTCTGCACTCCAAAAGAGTCTCGTTGACGCTCCTATCGCGCTTGACACCTCCATCCGGCATTGTTATGGTCCTCTTGTCCCGAGGGTCAGATACTCCTTGGCGTGGCATAACTTGGCTGGTATGAGCGCTAGGGCACAGGTCGCTTGATTCACATCTCGATGCTTTCAAAAGAGGAATTGAGCAGATCGCGGCGTGTTGAAATTGCGACAATGACGTCATGATTTGACACAGCAATAGGTACCTCGAAGCGGATTGATAAGAATCAGCACTGTGTGTTCGATTGACGTGGGGAACGAATAGGCGATTGGTCTGGGAAGCAACGATGTAATCGTCCCGACTGCTCCAGAAGGTACGTACCTTCTGACCGCCCGTACGCATCTCGACAATTGGCAATATCTCCTTCTGACAACGATGTCTGGGATTGCGAAGAGAGACGATCTTCGCATCTGTCGGAAAGTCGAGATTGCATCCGGAAGCGAGCACTTGTTTGCCAACGATGAATGTCACGATTGCAATAAACCGTTTTACGGTTCTGTCTCCGACACAATCGGACTGACTGAGGGGCTGCTCAGTCGTTAGTGTTTACCAGGAGGGGGAGGGGTTGTCTAAGCTCCTTAAGCGAGTCCATAATGGACTCTTTCTTGCCGTTGCGGCACTTTTATGCGTGTCGCTTTTCGCACCGGTGATGACGGTTGCCGCGCAGGATTCTGCGGCGGGCACGACGATCGTCGCCAACACAGGTGGCGACGGCGCAACACTTCGACAAAACGCCGGAGCGGACGCTCCCGCAATTACCACATTGGCCGAAGGAACCGAAGTCATCGTTCTTTCGGGGCCACTCTCCGGTCCAGACGGAAATACCTGGCTCCAAGTCTCCGCAAACGGTTCGACCGGTTTCGTCAGCGCTGCCTTCATCGGCACGAGCGCTGCGTCGTCGACCTCAGCGTCTTCAACTGTTGCACCTGCAACTGACGCACCAACCGAACCAGCAGGACAAGCGCAAAATGCTCCTCAGTGGGCTCAACCGATCGAACAAGCTGTTGTTGTCAACAACTCGGACGTTGGAAGCTTGCCAGTGGGTGGTCTCTCCGTACGTATTGCAGCATCGACTGATGCCGAGGCTATAGCGCATGTATTCGCAGGTGACCGCGTCGAAGTGACCGGACCGAAAGTGTGGTTGGGCGATACGCCGTTTTATCCTGTCAACTATGGAAACGGCGGCGGCTTCGTCAACGCATATTTCCTCATACTCGATTCGGAGGCCGTTACTGAAGCCCCGAGTGAAGTAGTTACCGAAGCCGCAACCGACGTGCCAACGGAAGTCGTTACCGAGGCTCCTACCGAAATTGTCACCGAAACCCCAACGGAGGCAGTCACCGAGATCCTGACTCAGGCTCCCGCGGAAATCGTCACCGAAGCCCCGACGGAAGCTGTCACCGAGATCCCAACGGAGATCCTGACTCAGGCTCCTACCGAAATTGTCAGTCAAGCCCCGACAGAGGCAATCACTGTCGTGTCCACCGAAGCGGTAACTGAAATTGCGACTGACGTCGTCACTCAGGTATCAACCGACGCGAAAGCAAGTGATCAAATCGGAACTCCCGTCGTCATCCTGACGTCTATCGTCACGGAGACTCCAGTCCCTGGCAGCACCGTTACACCTGCAACGGACGACAATGCAAGCCCGGTTGCGACGGAAGCGACCTCTGACATACAAGACGTAACAGAGATTGCGACCGAGCAACCTGCTGGGACCGCAATTGCCACGACACCGACCACGGAGGCATCACCCTCTACCACGATGATACCGGTCCAAACCCTGGTCACGTCGGCTCCGGACGATGCGAGTGCCATCGGTTCGGCAACGGTAACGGGCACTAACGGCGAAGGCATTCGATGCCGTGTCGCAGCGGATTCGTCCGCGAGCACGATTGTTGTCCTGGCTGAGGGCACCATCGTAAAGGTCTTTGCGAATCCCGGCAACGGATGGTTGCAGATCGGGTGCGGCGAGCAGTTGGGGTATGGAAACGTCAACTATCTCTGGTCCGGTGGCGCAAGTGATGCCGACATCAACGCTGGCGGCCTGCTTTCCGTATCCGGCACCGGTGGCGGTCTCAATTGCCGCACCGGGGCAGGTACAACCTTCCCCGTCATTACGACAATCGCGGATGGCACCGCCGTCTCGGTGCGCGGACAATCATCCAATGGCTGGACTCCGGTGACGTGTGGTGGTCAGCAAGGATTTGTCTCTTCCGCATACATCAGTGTTAGTCCGGTCAGCGGAGGCACAGGTGCCGGTGCATCCGGAACCGGCACGATCTCCGGTACGGGCGGAGACGGCGTTCGCTGCCGCACTGGGGCAAGCACGACAAGCAGTGTCATTCTGGTTGTCGGCGAAGGCACGACGGTCACCATTCGCGGTGCAGCATCGAATGGCTGGACTCCGGTAACCTGCGGCGGACAAAACGGATTTATCTCGTCTCAGTTCCTAACCGGGAGCGCGAGTGGTTCAACCAAGACTCCAACACCTGCTTCTGGTGGGGGCACGTCGACTGGATTTGTATCGGTTTCTGGTAGCGGTGGCGGCGTGAATTGCCGATCCGGTGCCGGGTTGAACTTCGCCGTGGTTGCTGTGGTCGCCGACGGCGCGACCGTTGCCACTCGGAGTGGTTCCACGAACGGCTGGCAGGCAGTCACGTGTGATGGCCAGAACGGCTTCATTCTTCAAGAACTCACGTCGCCAGCTACGGGAAGTGGTTCAACTCCGACACAGACGCCTGCACCAGGAAGTGGAAGCGGTGCCACAGGGACAGCTACCATCACTGGGACAGGCGAAGACGGTGTTCGCTGCCGGATCAGTGTTCCAAATGGTAACGTCATCACCCTTCTTGCCGAAGGATCTTCCGTAACGCTGCGCGACACCGCAAATGGCGGTTGGCAGCCAGTGATCTGCGGCGGTCAGAACGGCTTCGTATCGTCCCAATTTCTGACAATCGGTGGTGGCACAGCGCCAACCGCCACGGCGATCCCAGGCGGGGGGACGAATCCTTCAGGCAACCTGGTTAGTGGCGATCACGCCAAGGTACTGTCGGACCTCAACCTTCGCTACTCCCCTTCCCTCGGCTCTGGCGTTTCGATGGTGGTTCCAATTGGAATCGTCGTCGAGATCACTGGAGGCATGGATAGTGGTTTCTATCCTGCCAACTACGATGGCCTCAAGGGTTATCTGAGTGGCGATTATCTAGCCAAGACTTCTGACGCGCTGAGCAAGCGGGGCGGTTCCGGTAATCCGGGAACAACACCGACGCCTGCGCCAGGCGGAAACGGAAGTGGTGGCGGGTCTGCCACTGGCAATGCCTTGGTGAACTTCGCGATGGGCTATCTCGGATACCCATACGTGGCGGCAACCCATGGCCCTGCTTCATTCGATTGCTCAGGGTTCACGTACTGGGTTGCAATGAACGTCATGGGAATCGATATCGGGACTGGAACATGGACCCAGTCGGTCGCAGGATCACCCGTGAGTCGTTCCAATCTGCAACCGGGCGATCTCGTCCTGTTCCAGAACACCTATAAGGCTGGGCTCTCGCACGTAGGTATCTACATCGGGAACGACCAGTTCATTCACGCGGAGAACGAGGATACCGGAGTACGGATCAGCGATCTCAATTCGCAATACTACTCTTCTCGCTGGTATGGAGCGGTCCGACTCGGATAATTCCACACCATGAGAAAGTGGGAACAGAAAAGGAGGGGCAAATGCCCCTCCTTTTCTGTTCCCACCATACGTGACTGTAGCGTGGCCAATAATGCAAGCGACTTGTCTGGAGGTGAGAGCTCTTGTGCGCATGATCGATATTCCAGGTGTAAGGACCCGCATCGCCTTGCTCGACATTCCTGGCACGGACTCGACAGCCCCTGTAAGGGTCTTTCTTCATGGACTTGGCTCGTCCTCGATTGCGACGTTCCCGGAGATCGTCGCTCACTCCGCACTTCGCCGCTCACGATCGGTCCTTATCGATCTTCCGGGGTTCGGATACAGCAGCGCCGCTAGCAAAGTGACGAAGAGTGCCTTGAGAAACGCAGCGATCAGGTTTTCGAGTGATTCGGATGATTCCAATGAGTTTGATATCGAGAGCTAAGCCGAGGTCGTTGCGCGCATCCTGGAGCATCTGGAGCTCTCTCACACGCATGTGGTAGGGCACAGCATGGGTGGATCGATTGCCGTTTCCCTCGCTTACGTCCGACCGGACCTTGTCTCGCACCTGACTGTTGCCGAACCGAACCTTGATCCGGAGCATGGCACCCTCGGCACGCATATTATTAGCCGCGTTCGTCGAAGATGGCTATTCCAATCTCGTCAGAGGCATGCAGCAGCAGGCACTTCGAGGTGAAGGAAACGCCGCGATCTTCGTCGGTACACTCCTGCAGGCATCTCCCCTTGCCATGTATCGGGCAGCCGCCTCCCTGCTTGCCGAACGCACTCCCACCTTTCGCGACCAGTTCATCCATGCCAGAATGTCCCGCACGTTCATCGCCGGCGAAACCTCAAACGATATCCTGGCAAGTGACCTGATCTCACATGGAATCAGGTTTATTGAGATCCCCAACACCGGTCACGTCATGATGGACGACAATCCGGAGGCATTCGCGGAAGCCATCGCATCGATCGAGGGCAATGCCCTCTCTTGATGTCACGACGGAGGCTTTCACCGCCGCATCTGCGTACATGCGACGAGAACCGCTCACGCCCCACGCAAAACGCCCACGACCGGATGACTCCGGTCGTGGGCGTTTGCGACTGGCAAAGGGATATGTTTGGCAAGCGAAGAACCATACCTGATCAGGAAGCTATCACGCCGTCCTCATCGACCACGGCAGCTCCCGCCGCACCCCCCTCGTTACCATCGAATGCAAGGCGCGACGAGAGTTCAGGCGACGCGGCCTTGATCCGATCGCGAATGTCCTCCAATACTCCCGGGTTGGCCTTCAGATAGGTCTTGGCATTCTCACGCCCCTGACCAAGCCGCTCCTCACCAAGATAGAACCAGGCACCACTCTTCCGCACGATCCCAAGGTCAGTCCCGACGTCAAGCACACTGCCCGAGACGGAAATGCCCTCGTTGTACATGATGTCGAATTCAGCCTGGCGGAAGGGCGGAGCTACCTTGTTCTTGATGACCTTGACTCGCGCCCGGATACCAATGGCATCCTGTCCGTCTTTCAGCGTCTCGATCCGGCGAATATCCATCCGTACAGATGCGTAGAACTTCAGCGCGTTACCACCGGTGGTCGTTTCCGGCGAACCAAACATCACACCGATCTTCATACGCAGCTGATTGATGAACAGCACGCAGGTATTGGAACGGCTGATCGCACCAGTCAACTTCCGTAGCGCCTGACTCATCAAGCGAGCTTGGAGACCAACATGGGAATCACCCATGTCACCCTCGATTTCGGCCTTCGGCACCAACGCGGCAACAGAGTCGATCACGATGATATCCAGCGCTCCGGATCGCACCAGCGTCTCGGTGATCTCCAATGCCTGCTCGCCTGTATCAGGCTGCGAGATAAGCAATTCATCGAGGTTGACGCCAAGCTTGCCAGCATAAATCGGATCGAGCGCATGCTCGGCATCGACGATCGCCGCCATACCACCCATCTTCTGCGCCTCGGCAATGATATGCAGCGCCAACGTTGTTTTGCCGGAAGACTCAGGACCGTACAACTCGACGATCCGTCCTCGTGGAACTCCACCAATACCCAGCGCCAGATCGAGTGCGATACTGCCGGTCGGAATCGAATCAACCTGCATCGGATTGGCTTCGCCAGGAGCCATCTTCATGATGGAACCCTTGCCAAACTGTCGCTCAATCTGGGCGATGGCCATATCGACCGACCGTGTTCGTTCTGCCTGCTCTTTACGCTCGGCTTGATCTTTCATGGAAACTGCCTCTCCCGCTGATTGGGCGTTTGCGCCCGGTGTCTTGTGGCGCTATTGCGCTCGACATGGGGAATCATTTCGAGCATCATCTCATCTTTGATTCAGGAATCATATGCGGGGACCATCGCTTTTGATGTCGCCCGTAGATTCGTTTCCCTCACCTCGACGTGCGCCCCCATTTTCCATATGAGAAAAATGAGAACATCCGTTCGAATTGAATGCTAATAATACCGCGTTTGGAACATCTGCGCAATGCCTGTTCCCTCAGTAATGCAGGCCCCTGAACGGTTGCCGAATAGCGAACGTACGATCTCTCTGGTTGACGCGAAGGACATTACCAAGCTTACTCTGGAATAGTCAGCGGGATGGTCTTGCCTTCGGCGGGAGCCGACGCTTCAAACGTCGCTTCCGGGACCACAATCTCTTCGATTGACTGCACTCCTTCGTCCACAGCGCTGTCGGAATCTCATGCGTGACATGCGTGCTCGACCCTGAAGAACATGCCTCTGATTCATTTGACTATTGGCCTCGTCAGAGACTCGGAGCATGCCTCACGCATACCGCAAGAAACCCCGCCGTCAGCGGATTCTTGCGAGCTTGAGAAGCGCTGCCATGGATGCTCCCTCAGTGGCTGAGGCTGCATCCGCTTATTCCGTCCACCTGTCGACAGTCATGCGTTCCACGCCTTAAGACGCTGATTGCTTCGATCCGAACGAGGGTGTGCCGCACTGCGCAATTGCCTGGGCATTTACGCCTCCCGCTTCCCGCGCGAAGCACCCCGGCAGGTCCTTGACAAGAAGTTTCTTTGCTGCCTATGATTCGCTCACTTGGCCGGACTGTATACAGAACACAACGTCACTGATTACGTGTGGTTACGTTTCCATCCCGAAAATCGCTCCGAGAAGCGGTTTGGCGGAGGGGAATTGACGCGCGCCCGAAGATGCATCTCGTTGTTGCACCGTTCCTCGGTGAAGCAAACCTCGCCCCGCCAAGCAGGTGGCGTTGGACAGCAGGAGTTAAGACCATGGCGACAGATGTCGGAATCAGAGACCGGGGCGGCGATCGTCTTTTCAATATCTTCAACTACGTGGTCCTTCTGGTTCTTCTCGTTGCCGTTGCCTACCCGCTCATCTACGTTGTGAGCGCCTCGATGAGCGATCCACGTTCTGTCATCTCGGGAAAGATGTGGCTCTGGCCGGTCGATATCACCTTCGCTGGCTACAAGGCAGTCTTCAATAATCCCAAGATCATCACCGGCTTTCGCAACTCTCTTTTCTATACCGTCGCCGGGACGTTCGTCAGCATCATCCTGACCCTGCTGGCTGCCTATCCGCTGTCCCGTCGAGATCTCGCTGGTCGCAATTTCTTCATGGTCCTCTTCGTATTCACCATGCTGTTCAACGGCGGTCTGATTCCCACCTACCTCACCGTCCGCGAGCTAGGGCTGCTCAATACCCCGTGGGCGCTGATCTTCCCAACCGCCCTTTCCGTCTATAACCTCATCATCACGCGTACCTTTTTTCAGGTGACGATCCCGAGCGAAATGCTGGAAGCTGCTCAGCTCGATGGCTCTAGCGACTTCCGTTTCCTGCGCGACATGGTCATCCCGCTTTCCGGTCCGATCATCGCTGTCAACGCCCTCTTCTACGCCGTTGCCCAGTGGAACGCCTACTTCAACGCGCTTATCTACCTGACCAACCAGAATCTCTTCCCTCTCCAGTTATTTCTCCGAGAAATCCTGATCCAGAATCAGGTCGATGTCAGCCAGATGGGCGATATCAGCAAAATCGTCCAGCGACAGCAACTCAGCGACCTGTTGAAATACTCGCTGATCGTTGTCGCCAGCATCCCGGTTCTGATTATTTACCCGTTCGTCCAGAAGCACTTTGTCCGCGGTGTCATGATCGGTTCTCTCAAGGGTTAGCACGATAGTTGGATCCATCGAATCCAACTGGCAGCAGGGCATCCACCTGCATCCGGATCCGGATCGATACCCTTGGAGGAATGTTCAATGCAACTTTCATCGCCCACAAAGAATCCGATCGTCAACACCATTCCGGTCACCAGGAAGACGACGAGAGTCGGCACGCTCCGAACCAATATCCGGCGCTGCTGGCAGCTGTATGCGATGCTCGCGCTGCCACTCCTCTGGTTGCTGCTCTTTGCCTACATCCCGATGTGGGGCGTGCAGATTGCCTTCAGGGATTACAAGACGCGCGGTGGCTTCGCTGGCATCGTCAATTCCCCATGGGTGGGTTTCGGCAACTTCGAACGATTCTTCAATTCGTTCAACTTCTGGCCGATTCTCCAGAACACGCTGATCCTCAACGTCTATTCCCTTGTCGCCGGTTTCCCATTGCCGATCATCCTCGCGCTTTCGTTGAACTATGTCGGACGTCGATGGTTTAAGAAGACGGTTCAACTTGTCAGCTATGCTCCCTACTTCATCTCAACCGTGGTCATCGTCGGCCTGTTGTTCCAAATGCTTTCGACCACCGGGCTTGTGAATCAGCTGCTCGGGTTGTTCGGCGTCGATCCCGTGTACTTCATGTCGAACCCCTCGTACTGGAAGTCGATCTATGTCTGGTCTGGCGTCTGGCAGACGGTGGGCTTCGGCTCGATCATCTATCTGGCGGCGTTGGCGGGCGTGGACCCGTCCCTCCACGAAGCGGCCATCCTCGATGGCGCTAACAAACTGCAACGAATCCGCGACATCGATCTCCCGGGCATCCTTCCTGTCGCGGCGATCCTGTTGATCCTGAACATGGGCAGCCTCCTCAGCACGGGGTTCGAGAAAGTGATCCTGATGCAGAATCCTCTCAACCTGGGCACATCGGAAGTGATCGATACCTATGTCTATCGCGTTGGTCTGGCGTCACAGATTCCACAATTTGCCTATGCGACGGCGATCGGTCTCTTCAAGTCGGTGGTCGGACTCGTCCTTATCCTGTCTGTCAACCGCATCGCCAAGAAGATGAACGCCGCCAGTCTCTGGTAGCCATTCCATCTCGGCTGCCGCACGGCGTCGCCAGATACGACCACGGCCACGAACACGAACGAGCGCCTTCCTCCAGGGCGCTCGTTTTCGATGGCGATGTCTCATCGATGCCTCGCACCTCTCACCTCTCACCACCCAGCACGATGCGGAAGCGGGAACAATCCAACGATCTGCAGTCATTGCTTCAAGCCGATCCGATTCAGGGTGGGATTAGGGTCGGGTTTCAGGGTTGCGATTTCGCGAACAGGCGGATACCGTGTCCCGGCACATCACGTCCGTCGATCATCATCGCTCATCAACCGGGAGCACATCATCGTGACGACTCTCCAATCCGCCGCTGCTTCGCAGCTCGCTCGGTGGACCATTCCCGATATCAGCCAGCCGCTCTTTACCACCGCCAGATGGATCTGGGACGCAGGCGAACCGAGTCCGCGCAACGCATGGCGCTGGTTCCGGCGCTCGTTCGAGCTTGATGCCCCCGCTCCGCTGGCAACGATCCGGATCACGGCCGACACCCGTTATGTCACTTATGTCAATGGCACGCAGATAGGACACGGTCCGGTGCGAGGCTTTCCGGATTGCTGGTTCGTCGATTCATGGGAGATCGGCCATTTTCTCCGCGTCGACGGTCCGAACACGATTGCCGTTCACGTGCTCCACTTTGGAGTCGCGACGTTCGCCGATCTCCGCAAGCAGGGCGGTCTCCTCGCCGAGATTCATCTTTCGGATCAGTCCGGGTCCGCCGCCGTGATTGGATCCGACGATTCGTGGCGAGTGACGACCCCTGCCAGCCACAATCCGCGTGCCACTCGGCTCTCCTGCCAGCTCGGTTTCACCGAGCAGATCGACGCCCGTCTGGCACCCGATGACTGGACCTCCCCATCGTTCGACGATTCCGACTGGGGTCCGGCCATCGTGATCGCGGAGATTGGTGAGGGACCGTGGCGAAGATTGGTCCCCCGAGACATCCCGCCATTGCAAGAGCAGTCTGTTCGTCCGTCCCGGATCGAGCAGCTCGCATTCGTTCGCCCGGCCCCAATCAGCGCGGCGATCGACCTCCGCGTGCAGATGTCGCCGGAAAGTGCAAGCCACGCCAATCACATCTCATACGAGGCGTATCTCACCACCACGCTGCGTCTCAATGAGCCAACCACTGTCACGATCTTCTTGCCGGGGCCTGATTACAGGCATCCCGGAATCAACCTCGACGGACGTTGGTACCCGTTCACATCACTCGAGGCCGGACCACAGGAATCGCACAGCCTGACGCTTCCGCTCGAACGTGGCGATCACTTGCTCGTGATCGGTGTCTCCGGCCAGGATCATGGGCACACGTTCAGCCTGCTCGTCGATGCCGATGCTCCGGATTCGATCTCGTTGGTGTCGCCACTTTCCGGAACGGACACCGACACGCCATTCGCCACGATCGGACCGATCAGGGGCGTCGCCGTGGGCACGGTCGAACTCATATTCCCAACCGTCCCACCGATTCCCGAAGACATCTCGACACTCGCGGAGACAGTCAGTGATGCAGCCGGCCTGCTCGGCTTTGGCAATCTCCTGCGACCGATTCCATCTGCACTCGTCGGTCCGGTCAGCCTCTACGGACTTTCCGTCCATCCACGCGAGCGTGACGAGGCCGCAATTCCAGCCGAATTGCAGGCGAGCGTCTCGGGCAACAGCATCTCGATCCCACACCGCGCGGACCGCGACACCGAATTGATATTCGATCTCAGTCGCGAGTTCTCCGGCTTCGTCTCGTTCGAGGTCGAAGCTCCAGCCGGCACGATCGTTGATGTCTACGGATTCGAATACCTGCGTGGCGAACATCGGGAAGATACCCTGCGGCTCGACAATACACTCCGCTACACCACCCGTGTGGGTCGCCAGCAGTACACCTCGCCGTCTCGTCGCGGCCTCCGTCATCTTCAACTGACGTTCCGCAACCTTGGAGATTCCCCGGTCCGCCTTCACGACATCAAGGTGATCGAGAGTCATTTTCCCGTGTCGGGAGTCGGCCACTTCCGGTCGAGCGATACACGGCTGAACGAGATCTGGGAGATGAGTCGCCGCACCGTCATTGCCTGCATGGAAGACACCTATGTCGACTGCCCCGCATTCGAGCAGGTCTTCTGGGTCGGAGATTCGTACAGCAGCTCGCGTTTCGCCGCTTACCTGTTCGGCGCCGAGGCGCTCACCGAGCGCTGCCTTCGCGTCGTGCCGGGATCGGGACCTCAATCTCCCCTTTTCGGCTCGAACGTCCCCTCCGGATGGGACAGCGTCATCCCCAATTTCACGTTCTTCTGGGTCCAGGCCTGCAACGAGCACTGGTTTCGGACAGGAAACGGTCAGTTCGCGCGCGACATCTGGCCGCACGTGCAATCGACCCTGAACGCGCATCTTTCTCACCTGAACGCCGCCGGAGTCTACGAGATCGATGCCTGGAACCTGCTCGACTGGGCTCCGATCGACCAGCCGAACTCGGGTGTTGTCGCCCACCAGAACTGTCTGCTGGTGCTCGCGCTCGACGCCGCCCGCTCGATAGGCGAGGCAGCCGGCGAAAGCGAGGCGGGGACAGGCTTCGGGCGCGCCGCCGCTGCCCTTCGCCAAAACATCGATGCAACGCTCTGGTCGTACGATGCCGGTGCCTACATCGACGCGATCCACAGCGATGGACGGCGTTCGAATGTGATCAGCGTGCAGACGCAACTCTTTGCCCTGCTCGCCGATGTCCCAACCGGCGAGCGCCTCGCCCGGATCGAATCGGTCATCGTCGACCGACCTGCGAAATGGGTCCAGATCGGCAGTCCATGGATGTCGATCTTCCTCTACGACGCCCTGGCGGCTCGCGGGTACACCACCGACGCGCTGGCCGATGCTCGCCACAACTACGGCATGATGCTCGACCACGATGCGTCTACCTGCTGGGAAGTCTTCCCATCATCTCCGGTTGCGGGTGGCAACACATTGACCCGCAGCCATTGCCACGCATGGTCGGCTGCCCCGGCAGCTTTCTTTCCCGCTCACCTGCTGGGAATCCGGGCGCTGGCACCGGGTTGGAAAAGCGTGCTGATCGCGCCCGAACCATGCGGTCTCTCGTGGGCGGAGGCGACCGTGCCTCTTCCCGATGAAGGATTCATCGAAGTGAACTGGAGCATAGACGAGCTGGGCGCGATGACGCTCAATATCAACGCGCCCGAAGGGATCGATATCCAACCCCGCCTGCCAGCAAACATCACGGGCGTAATCAATCTCTACCGCCACTGAAACGCGGTCCGGGCAGTTTCCTGAAGATCCGGCGTTCGACATCCAGACAAGAGAACGGTCGGCCCAAGAAGACATGCCGACCGTTCTCTCTCGTCCCTGAGTGGGATGGTCGTTCTCCCCGGCTTCCCGGCGCTGGTCGCGTTGGCGGGATGGCTTCGATCCCTTCGATGACCGATGAGCACCAACCTGCGAGGAGCATTCCGCCTCGATGTCGCTCGATGTGCAGTCACGTGCCCTCCTTTCCTAGGACATCTATATATATATATTTATTCCCAATGTAGCGCGAAATGGCGTGGGATTCGCATCATCATGCGTTCAATTACATATTGAGCACCGTGCGGATATGCTGGGTGATATTCAGGCTGGGTGCATGGAGCAATAAGGAATGCATATTGGATGAGGCCCTGCACGATCCGATCAATCCCGCCCCAGACGGCGGTACTCGGCGATCGCATCTCCCTCCAGCAATGTCTGGCCAGGTTCACGGGCACGACGGTCGATAGGTGAGCGAAGCGGCAGACCGCGCGATGCCTACTGCACGTCCAAGGCATTCGGATGAACTACTCTGTCGCAACGCTCTTTCAGTTCGGAAGCTCCGGCACGATGTCCACTGACCTCACGGGATCGACGCGTTCGGTTTTACCCGGCGCGGTGGCGAACCTCCCGCGGTTGTTACCGACTTGACTCCACGCCACCTCGCCACCTCCATCCGGTTCGCTGACGAAATCCGAACGAAGCGAGGCATGACTTCTGGCGTGACTTCTTTCCCATGTCGATCCGTCCCGACGCGGAACTTTGCGACGTATCAATAGTAGGATATGACATTCATAGATGTGTCCCATCCAGAGGCGGCCGCGCTCCCTCATCCCGAACAATCCGCCCTCGCTGTGACGCGGCCGAACGCCATCCGGTCATTGCAATCACGTGTCATGAATCGGAGCCGTGCGAGCGGTGCGTTGGCGGGAGGTGCGGCGTTGCTGGCAATCGGCGGTCTGGATCCACAACAGGCGGCGGCTGGTGCCCGATCCGATCGATCGGACGGAATCCTTCGTGATCTCGACGACGCCGCCGATGCCTGGAAGATATGGGTTGATCCGGGCAATCTGCCGGACGGCTCGCTCCTCTATGACCATTCCCTCTCCGGGCACTCCGGGTACTCCGGGCAACCTCGCCGGTGACGCGTTGCGGCTGGCAATCACGGGCGGAAATCGCCCTTACACCCACCTCCACGGGTACCGAACGCTTCAGCAGGAACCGCACGTCGTCGCCGTCGAGATGTCGATGCGCTGGTGGTTCAGCGAGACGACGTGGAACAACTACGGCGAGCCTTCACGAATCCAGGCAATCGAACCAGCGATCAACAAATGGGGTGTCGATCTCCGCTACGAATGGGCGCTCCAATGGCAGAACGTGAGCGATGGATCAGGGAGCCTGGAGGATTCCCCCGCCTGGCGCATCTGGAGCGGAACCGAGTGGTTCGACACTGGCCATTCGCAACTGCTGGAGCCGGATTGCTGGCACGATCTGATTCTCCATGGCGATCTCATCGACGGAATGGTTCACTACATCGAGATGATCTGCGACGATACGATCATTCCGCTCGGACAATCCTTCGCACCAGTCGCGACCGTTGGCAATGACGATCTGGTCGTCACCCTGCAACTGGGCGGCAACTACGCGCAGGACGCCTACGAATGCCTGTTCGACGACCTCACGCTCAGTTGGTGGAACCGGACAAGCCCGTGGTGACCCCTTGATTCGCACATGACCCGATATTTATCCCGTCCCTGTCGACCGATCGCCACATCACCCCCCGACCCGCCCCCTACTTCCCTACTGCAATCGGCCTCGCGTGAGGGTCGGCCAGATCGCGATCAAAACGCCATGACGAGCGACAAGCAGCTGATCGTGCACGTGAATCGCCTGATCGCTGTAGCCCACATGCAGGGTCACCCGATCTCCGGCGCGTGGAGTATCGGCGTCATGATCGAGCGTAATCGTGCCGTGCTCGGCGGATAACGCAACCAATTGCACGCCCTGAATCCCAACCACTTCAGGTGGCCGGGCCGAAGGATCGATCGACTTGCGCCCCGCGTCGAGGATGATCCGGCGCGGTGTCGGGCGACTTGTGACCGACACCACCAACGACAATGCGGGTTCGACCGGAACATTCAGCGCACGGTACATTCCGTCCCCGAAAATACCGCCTCCGGCCTGCACCTCCGTAACACCTGGCATCTCGCGGGCAGTCAGGAACGTCCCTGTCCCTCCGCAGGAAACGATCTCGACCGGGATTCCAGCAGCGCGAATCGCATCCGCCGTCGCCGTCAACCGTCCTACCGCAGCCTGAATCTCCAACATGCGCGTGGCATCGTCCGCGATCGCGACGGCATGACCTTCCCACGCCATTACCCCCGCAAAACGGAGCGACGTCATCTGACTCAATTGCGTGGCGAGCGCCACCGCATCCGGACCGGGTGCGATTCCGGCCCGTTGCATGCCGGAGTCGACCTCGATCAGCACCCGTGGCCGCGATCCGAACTTCGCCGCTGCCCGGTCCAGCTCACGCGCATTGGCGATGTTGTCGACCGCGACAATCACGTCGCAATAACTCGCCAGAGCTGCCAGCCGTCGCGCCTTGATCGGTCCCACAATCTGGTTGGCGATGAGCATGTCACGAACCCCGGCAGCGGCAAACACCTCTGCCTCCCCGAGCTTGGCACAGGTGATACCGATCGCACCGACTGCCAGTTCCCGATGCGCGATCGCCGGAGACTTGTGCGCCTTTGCGTGCGGTCGCCAATCGATTCCACGCTCGCGAGTCAATGTCGCCATCATCGCGATGTTCCGGTCGAGCGCGTCGAGATCCACGATCAGGGCAGGGGTATCGATCTGGTCGAGCGGCAGGCCGATGAGCGTTGTCAGCATGAATTCTTCTCGCTGGGGAATGCCTCGAGGCGCGGTGTGTATCAACGGGCGCATTGTAGCGGGGAAATCCCGGAATGGAAACGCCCCGGTGGGTGGGCAAACCGGAGACGGGACGATGCCGTTGATGAACGAGCCCGGGAATTGATTTCCCGGGCTCGTTCATCAACTATCGGTTATGGATCAGAACCCATCCCCTATCCGGAAGTCACGTCCCGTCGCAGGAAAATGATATAGGAGAGTGCGACGAAAATTGCGGTATAGACACCAATCACGATCGCCGCGATCCAGCCTGCCTGCTCCGTGAGTCCAACTTCGAGAAGTTTGGTCGAGTTGTATGCCAAACCACCCTTCTGGATTTTCCCGAAGACATCGCTGACCGGATTGAGAATCGCAAAAAGGGTCGGTTCGAGAATGACCAGACCAAGCGCAACCCCGATACCTGCCGCGTTCGACTTGGTCCAGAGGGCAAGCAGGAATGCGAGCGTCATCGTCGGCAGGTTCTGATAGATCAGGCCAACACAATAGGCAAGGACATCGCCTAAAGCACCTGCGCTGAAGTTCCAACTCTCTCCGACGACGATGGAGGAGACGAAGGACATTGCGATCGTCAAAGCGGCGAGGATGACGCTGAACACGATGCAATAGATCAGCAACGTGGTGAACTTGGCGGTGAGCATGGCGGAGCGACTTCGCGCTCGTGCCAGCAGCGGACGAATCGTATTCCAACTGAACTCGTTTCCGATCAGCCCGGCAGCAACGATCACGAGCATGATCCCACCGAAGAGACTGTTGAACGAAAGTCCAAACTGACGAATCTCTGAGAATTTCAGATTGTTCTTCAGATCAGGGGCGTTTGCCGAACTTGCGAAGAACGATCCGATGGCGAATCCTCCATAGAAGAGACCGACCATCAACGCCGCGATGACGATCAGCAACCATGATTGCGGCCGCCGCCGCATCCGGAACAGTTCGCTCTTGAGAAGATGAATCATGTAAAACTCCCGCGTGCAGGCTCGCAAGCCCACATTCTGTACCCGATCGTGCTGCTACTCATACGCTTGAACATGAACGCCGGTCGCAGCCTTTTCAGGTATTCAGCTCTTCACGCTTTCGGATGGCTCGTCGGTCATCTCCAGGAACAGATCTTCGAGCGAACTGTGTTTCGAGGTAATCGATCCGGCGAACATGTTCTGTTCGATCAACGCCCGATTGATCGCGACGCCGGAATCGTCCGGGGCCACCACGATCAGTCGACCTTCCTCGAGCGTGACCTGCTCGACCACGGGTACCCGCCGTAGCGCCCGCATCGCCTGCTCCGGATCGACATCCGGCACAATCACTTCGATGTAGCCACCACGTCGCAACATGTCATCGACGCTTCCCTCGGTAATGAGCTTGCCGCGTCTCACGATCATCACGCGGTCGCTTACCTGCTCGACTTCATGCAGCATGTGGCTCGCGAGGGGAACGGAGTGTCCCTCTTCGGCGAGACGCGGGATGATCTCTCGAATCTCGCGCTGTCCGGCCGGATCGAGACCGTTCGTTGGCTCGTCCAGAATCACGAGACCCGGTTCCGTCAGCAACGTCGAGGCGATCCCGAGCCGCTGCTTCATGCCAAGCGAGTAATTCTTGAACTTGTCCTTCGAGCGCTCGTGCAGATTGACCAGCTTGAGGAGGTCATCGATTCTGCTCTCCGGAACGTTGCCGACGGCCAGCGCATGCGCCCTCAGATTGTCGCGTCCGCTCAGATAGGGATAGAATGCCGGGTTCTCGATGATCGCACCGATGTTCTCGGGCACAACCGCGGAATTCCCGGCCAGATCGGTCCCCACGATCCGCACCGACCCGCTGCTCGGCTTGATCAGCCCGAGAATCATGCCGACCGTTGTGCTCTTGCCCGCGCCATTCGGCCCGAGGAACCCAAGCACCTCTCCCTGGCGAACGTCGAAGCTCAGGTCGTCAACGGCCACAAACTGTTTGAACTGCTTGCTCAAGCCGATCGCCTGCAGGATCGGTCCGTCACCCCGACTGGCAAGATGGCCGATCCCGGAGGTACCCGGCACGTGTCCACTTGTGGCTGAGGAAACACTCTGGTGTTCCGCCTGCGAAATACTCACATGTGCTCCTTCGTCGTTATGTCGTGACAGGAATGGGGAGAACCCTATTCCTGTCACCCCTGATTCGGGTGACTCCCCGTGATCCGGATCTTGGCCCGGTGTGCATCATTCCGGCCAACTTCAACTCTATGGTGCCCCGTTCGCAGCTTTGCGACGAGGATGCGTCATTTCTGTGACATGGAACAAGCTCTATTCCAAGCTCACTCTACCCATGGCGATTGTCCTCGGTTGTGGTTACTGGTTGCGGTTGTGATTGCAGGCTAAAGACGGACGACGTCAGCCAAACCAGACACGGCGGACCGGAGTACCTCAAGATGACTGGTTCACGACGTCCAGGGGCATTTTCGGATTTCCAACTGCCAGAACCCATCGGATTTGGTCACTGCGCGCCGGTCGGGCCAAACGAAGCGAGCCGACATCTGCTCCATGATGCCGGCTCTCTCATCTCACTCCCTATCCGAACGATGTCGTAGTGCTCACCTCGCGGGAGGTGCAATGAGCGGCCCTCCGGTCGAGGAATGTCCCTGCTGTTCCGCTCTCGCGATCGCGACAAGCCGCTTCTGCTCCCGCTTGACCACGAACTCCGAGCCGAAATAGCTGCCGAGCACCACGATCAGCGCGATCGCCTGCGCGATCAGGCTCTCCCAGATCGAATAGACGCCAAACCACTGCCCCATCCAGTAGGGAACCGTCAGCCCCGGAACCGCCGTGATCGGCATCCAGCCGACGATCTGCATGACGTGCACGGTGTTGCCGACCATCACCACCAGGACGAGCGCGATCAAGCCACCGGTCACCATCAGCATCCTCTTGTGCGGCAGTTTCTTCTGCAGCGCGGAGACGAGCACACCAACGACGCCCGTCGCCGCCAAGCCGAGCAAGGTGCCCTGAATCACAACCCAGGCGCCAGCATCGAGCACCAGCGCCTGCAGGAAGAGCACACTCTCGGCGCCTTCCCGGAAGACGCTGGTGAATCCAAGGATCACCAGTCCAAGTACCTGTCCGGCGGCACCACCGATCAGCAACCGTCGCCGGGTGTGCTGTTTGGAGATCCATTTGGTCCAGTACACCTTGTGGAAGAACCAGTTCATGATGATGAGCAGGACCGCTATCGCGATCAGCGAGACAACGGCCTCAAGCTTCTCCCCGTAGCGCGCAAGTGACGACAGAACCGTCTGGGCAAGCACGAAGAGACCGGCCGTGGCAAGGAGCGCGGCCATCGCTCCCAATGCGAGCGGCTTCTTGAATCGCTGATTTGCCCCGATCATGCTCGCGATCAGGGAGGCGAGGATCAGGACCGCCTCCAATCCTTCGCGGAAAACAATCGTCGCCGCGTTGAAGATGACCACCGCCTTCGCCGGTCGACCAACCCCAAGTCGCTCCTGACCCTCAGCCAATGCCTTGTCGAGCTCCACACGAGTTTGCCTGATCTCGTCGATCGACGCATGATTCTGGAGCGCGACCGCCAATCCCGGAGTCGAACTGGTCCCCTGCCAGAACAGCTGCTCGGTTCGATTCGCGAGCTCGGGAGCAAACGCAAGCAACCGCTTTTCGGCACCCACTTCGTAGATCGCATACGCTTCGAGTCTCGCCGATTCCGCCTGGTCCCACTTGCCGGCGACAACCGCCGCTTCCAGCTGATCGAGCACGGAGCCGATCACGTCGAAGTCCGCGTCACCGCTGGAACGCGTCCATTCCTCTGGCAGCATCGCAGTGAGCTGTCCATGGATGCCATCGATCTGGGACTGGATGACGTCGTTTCCCACGACGTCGGTATGTTGGGCGGCGTCGTGGAGCTGCTTCTCGAGGGTATCGAGGACCACCTCGATCTGATCGGTCGCAGCAGCATCCTTCTGCTCGAGCGTAAGGTGGAGATCGTCGAACGACGCCCGCGCGCCATCGAGAAACGCCTGCGCTTCCTGGATCTCGATGTCGAAGATGACGGTGCCGTTCTTGACCCCACGTCCGTATTCAACCGGCACGAGCGAGAGGTAACGCATCAACTGTCCTGCCCGTCGCGCCTTGTCCTTTTCGGAGAGCGGGACTGCCCGGAATCTGCGCGAGAGTGCCGTGATCGAGGTCAACGACCCATCAATCGTGGTGGCGTTGCCGGACGTCACCGCGGTGGACAGGCTGGCAACGGTCGCGTCCGCCTGCTGACGCGCAGGTTGGCCCGCCTGACGTTTGTAGGCGGGTGCGACGGTCGCCCAATACCCCTGGACCATCGCCGCCGATTCGGCATGCCGGACGTCGAGTCCCTGTGCGGAGGCACTCTTGAATACCGCCAGTTCCGCATCGAGCTTACTCTGATACGTGTCGAGCAGATCCGCATCGATCGCGGCAACGGCAGCCTCGGGCGTCATCGTGCCCAGGACAAGCTTCTTCACGGCCAGCGTCGCATTTGCCCCCGGCCGGGAGAACCGGGTCGTGGGCCGGAACTCTCGCAGCAGAAGCCACGCAGCGACCGACGCCGAATCGTTGTTTCGGGCCGCGGCAACTGCTTCGTTGTAGGCGCCCCCAAGCATCGCGGTCCAGATATGCCCACGGGCGGCGGCCAGTCCGACTTGGTCGTTTGCCGCCACCGCCTTGGCGGCGGCCTCCGCGTTCTGGCGAATCGTCGCCGCCGATGCCGGGTCATCGCCAAGTGCCGCCGTGAACGTCTCGATTCCGGGAGCGACCTGATCGAGGTCGCTCTTTGCGGCTGCTGCGTCGTCAATCAGGAGATTCTGCTGCGCGTCGTATAGACCGCTGCGGACTTCGAGCGCGAGGGTGCCCGGCTGAATGTTCAGCTCGGATTCCGCTCGAACCGTGGGCGGGGAAGATGCGGCCAAGGAAGCCGACACCGCAATCGAGCCCAAGGGAACCAGGAGCGTCAGGATCGTGAGGAGCGCAACGAGCGCAGTGTATCGCCATCTGATCGACATGGGATGTATCCGGTCTCCAAACCATCGATGTGCACGTCAGGACGCCGCCTGATGTGCAGCTCGAGCACGTGCGATGACGTATCAAGACTTCCTGGATGAAAACATCGAGCAGCGCTGCTGCCTGCGTGATCTGGCCAGCGAGCGATTCGGCGCGAGACTGGACCTCGCTACCGAACTGGTCGGCCTGCTCGGTGGTGTAGCGGGTACCGGCACGTTCGTTGTGGTACAGCTTCTGGACAAAGCCGACGAGCGTATCCATCTCTGTCTGAATCTGGTTTGCAAGTTCGGGTGACGCACCGGCGACGACCGGACCCGTCTTGTCGTAGGTCAGCTGGAGCCCACCGTAGATGCCCAGAACATCGAGCAAACGGCTGTTCGCCACGAACCCGGTTTGGGTACTTGCCTCGCCCAGCACGAACGGCGACAGCTTCCAGTCGTTGAAATAGCCATCGGCGGTTGGCAGCATCACGACGAGCGCGGTAAATGCATCCGATAGCGTGGGCACCCAGGCGTCTACCGCGGTCGCGAGTTCATTCACCGCCTGGACGACGACGTTCGACAATCCCAGGCAGTAGTTGGCATCGGGAAGGCCATCCGGAATCGCCATCTTGCCATCGTCGCTGGTATCGATCGCCAGGCCGATGTAGGCCGGATCGGTGCACCACAATGTGGGCTCCAGCAGCGTGTGGAAAAGGTTCCCGGGGTTCTCGAACGTTCGCCCGTCCGGGAGCGTGAGTGTCCATTGGCGCGCATTGGTCGGATCCTCGACTCCGGTGGGCCCGGCATCAAGCCAGACATCGTATTGCACGAGATTTGGCAGGCCTGCGTCGAGACCTTCGACCATTTCGTAGTTGCCGTGTGCATCCTCGGTGAAAATCTGGCGCATGCGGGTGAAGTCGGGTTCAAGCGTCGCCTTGTTTGCATCCCAGACCGCCTGGTAGTCGAAGTTGACGCCCTTGGCGAGGTCGTAATAGGTCTGAGAAAGCGCCAGCAATTGATCGGCCCCGGACTTCAGGGCGGCAACGTGTTCCACGACATACGATTTCAATCCGGCAAGATCAGCCTCTCCGGCGGCAACTGGCGAAGACGCCGGCGTTGCCGCGTCCTGCGCAGCTGCCGCCGATGCGCCGATCCCGGGGCGTCCACCCACGAGGAGCGCCGCAATCGCCAGTCCGGCCCACAATCGACGGCGCATCGGAACCGTTCGATCGAGCATCGATATTGCAGAAGTGCCTGTGGATATCACACGTTCAGTAATTGGTCTCGCCACGCTCATGCTCCCTGTACCATTGCACGTCATCCCCGACCTCCCTGTTCCACGGAACTTCAGATTCCCTGCGTCATATCCAGAAATGGCTACAGTTCACAGAAAGCGGGTCTTCGAGATCCGAATTTCAATTCAGAGTAAATTAATCTGATTTACAGTGCGGATGGTACGGATTGGGAGCGCGGTGTGTCAGGGCGATCCGCACGACAAGAGACACCCTCCGGTCATCACTGACCGGAGGGTGTCTCCTTAGAACGATCGGAAGGTCGTGCGAGGGAGCTGGTCTCGAAGATGTGGAGAGATCCGATTTCTCTCGCTGAAGGGTTGGTTCCGAATCCAACGGCCACGACGTAGCCATGACGTGGCTACCACGCAACCACCAGCGTGGGGTTTATCGGGCGGCTCGCACCGCATCCGATCTGAAGACTGCTTTCCAACTTGGCTTTTGCCCGTACATCAGCACACCAACACGATAGACACGGGCAGCGAACAGAATCCCCGCGATCGCGGCCACGATCAGCAGGCCGATGCTGACCGCAACCTCCCATGCGGCCGGATGTCCCACCACGATGCGCATCACCATGGTGAAGGGCGCGGTCAGCGGGAACAGCGACAGGACCCGAGCCACGGTGCTATCCGGCGCCGAGACGGTGAAGATCGCACCGAGATACCCGACCATCATCACGGTGGTGAGCGGTGACACGGCCTGGCTGACTTCTTCCTGACGGCTGACGAGCGATCCGACGGAGGCAAACAACGAGGCAAACAGTGTGAAGCCGATGATGAAGAAGACGAAGAACGCACTGATCGCCGTCACCGATATCGACCCGAAGTCGATGCTCGCGATGGTTGAATTCTCCACCCCCAACGCGTCTGCAAGCCGAGGCTGTGCCGCGAACGCGATCCCGCCGACCAGCAGCATCGGAACCAGCTGGGTGAAACCGGCGAGCGCGATGCCGATTACCTTTCCAGCCAGCAGGTCACGCGGAGTTGCCGCATTGATCATGATCTCCATGATCCGGGAACTTTTCTCTTCGACCACGCCCTGCGCGATCCACTGTCCATAAAGCATGATCGCCATGAACATCAGAATCGTGAAAGCAAAACCCACGGCATAGCGGGCGCCACTGGCGGCATTGCTCTCCGAGCTGGCAGTATCCGTTCCCTGCAACTGGAACGATGGCGGAGTGGTCGCCTGGCTGAATTGCTGCGATGAAACGCCCGACTGTGCCAGCCGATCCTGCACGCTCAATGACGCAACGGCGGCGTAGATGCGTTGGGCTGTCGTATCGTTGTCGCCAGATTTCGTGTCGAATCGGAACGCCAGCTTTCCAGATGTGTCCCTTGTCGCGACCAGCACACCTGCAATTTTGCCATCGGTGACCTGAGCGCGGGCCAGGTCAGGATTCTCGTTGGATGTGTCGATGAGGATCTTGTCACCGCCAACAGCGTCGCCGGTTGTCGTGAAATACGGAGCCAGGTTCTCGGCGACGGATGCCTTCGCCTCGTCGATGACGACGATGTGGGTTTCGCTCACCTTGTCGTCGCTGAACCGGCCGATGATGGCGGGCACACACGCCCCCACCAGAATGATCAGTACCTGTACCAGCGTCACGATCCGAAAACTGCGCTGGGCCAGACGCGTCGTCCATTCGCGTTTTGCAATCAGCCTGATTCGAGTCAGATCCATCGTCTACACGTCCTATCTACCATTATGCCTATGTTCGTGTCCCCAACCTGTCCAAGATCGGCGCAGCCGTTACGTTACGCCCTATACAACGATTGGTTCCCGTGCGCGCTCTTGCAGATGACTCTCATGCTGTTCCGGCTCGGGCAGGTTTCGGACCGCCGACAGGAAGACATCGTTCAGCGAGGGATAGCTGATCTCGAAGCGGGTGACCAGTGCTTCCCGACGCATCGCCTCGGCCAGCACCTTGCGGGCATCGCCTTCCGAGGGGACGGAGAGTTCCAGGTAGTCTTCCCGGCGCCGCTGGACACGAACATCCGGCATCTGATCAAGCCAGGCGATCCGGGCATCGCCATCGATTGCCAGCTTCACGAGCTGCTGACCGGTGCTCTGACGAACACTCTCGACATCACCGGAAATGACCAGATGCCCCCGATGGATGATCGCGATGTCGTGACAGAGTTCCTGTGCATCGTCCAGCTGATGGGTCGAGAAAATGATGGTCTTGCCACGATCCCGCATCATCAGAAACGCCTGCTTCATCTGCTCGGCGTTGACCGGGTCGAGCCCGCTGAATGGCTCGTCGAGGATCAGAATATCCGGGTCATGCAGAATCGCGGCCAGAAACTGGATCTTCTGCTGGTTCCCCTTGCTGAGCTGCTCGACCCGTTTGTGACGGTTCTCCGTGATGTCGAGCCGTTCGAGCCATTCCTTGAGTTCGCTTTCGATCTTCGTCCTCGATGCACCATAGAGTCGCGCGATGAACATCAGCTGATCGTCAACCGGCATCTTGGGATAGAGACCGCGCTCTTCCGGCAGGTACCCGAACTCCCGGCGAGGGACATCGGTGTTGGGTTTGCCATTCCACGTGATCTCGCCACGATCCGGCCGGATGATGTCGAGGATCATGCGCATGGTCGTGGTCTTGCCAGCACCATTCGTCCCAAGGAACCCGAAGATGCGCCCTGCATTGACGGTAAAGTCGACGTTGTCGACTGCCTTGAACGTGCCGAACTCCTTCGAAATGTGTTCGATGTGGAGAGCCATGTGTCCTAAACCTTTCGTTATCTGCATGGTAGTGCTAGGTCGCCCGTGAGCTGGGAGGGACCCTCGGTCCGTTGCGCTATCCTGTAAGTATCTGTGCAGATTGTTACAAATTCTCGAACGAATCGTGTCGCTGAAGCATGCAGATAGCGACAGATGCTTCATAATCAGGTCATCACAACGGTATTGAGGAATCGGGCTCTCATGTCCGAAGAACGGGAGAAATTCATGACCACACATCCAGAGAATGGGCTGCAGCCACCTACAGACGGGACGATCGCGCCCTACGGCTCCTGGCGATCGCCGATCACGGCGTCGATGCAGACCGCGCAGTCGACAGGCTTGCGCGAACCGGGAGTCGATGGTAGCGACCTGTTGTGGATCGAGTCACGTGCGAACGAGGGAGGGCGCAGCACGCTGGTCCGTTTGCGCCACGGCGAGACGACCACCACCGAACTCACCCCGGCCCCGTTCGATGTTCGCTCGCGGGTGCACGAATATGGAGGCGGTGCCTGGACGGCCCTTGAAGGACTCGTGATCTTCTCGGATTTTACCGACAACCGGCTCTACCGGATCGATCCCGATGGTGGGGCGCCACGACCGATCACGCCCGAAAGTGCATGGCGATATGCGGACATTCACATCGATGCGGACCACAACCGCATGATCGCGATCCGGGAAGATCATTCGCTGGCGGATACCGAGGCCGTCAACACACTCGTGCTGCTCTCGCTGGACGGCCCGAATGCGAACGGCGGCGACATTGTCGTGTCAGGCACCGATTTCGTCTCGTCTCCCCGCTTCAACCGCGACGGAACTCGACTCGCGTGGCTGACGTGGGACCATCCCAACATGCCATGGGACGCCAGCGAGCTCTGGACCGCAGGCATTGACGGGGCCGGCAAACTTGGCGAGATCGTTAATGTCGCGGGTGGCGAAGGTGACTCTGCCTCACAGCCACGCTGGCTGGAGGATGACTCGCTGGTCTTCGTCGCCGAGCGCACCGGTTGGTGGAATCTGTACCGATCATGGCCGGCGGCATCCGGGAACGAGACCAAGGCACTCCATCCCCAAGACGCCGAATTCGGCGTGCCGCAATGGGTATTCGGCCAGTCTACGTGGGATGTCGTCGACAACAACACTCTCGTGACTGCCTGGACATCGAATGGTGAGTGGTCGATCGGCACGCTGGACCTGACGTCGGGCACGCTCAGTCGTATCGACGTGCCGTTCACAAGCATCTCGGACCTGCATGTTCAACCCGGTACCCGGCACGTCATTTTCGCCAGCAGTTCGAGCACGGTTCCCGCCCAGATCGCGTGGATCGATCTTGCGACTGGTGAGATCACCACCATCCACCGTAGTCGCGAGATGGAGATCGACGCCAGATACCTCTCGGTCCCCGAAGCGATCACCTGGCAGGCGGCCGACGGCTCCGACGTGCACGGCTTCTACTACGCCCCACGCAACGCGGATTTCACGGCGCCCGACGGCGAGCTTCCCCCGATGATCGTCGAAAGTCACGGTGGTCCCACCGGCGCGACATCATCGTCATTCAGCCTGTCGAGACAATATTGGACGAGCCGCGGGTTCGGCATTCTGGATGTGAACTATGGTGGCAGTGCTGGCTATGGATCCGGGTATCGCGAACGATTGCGTGATTCCTGGGGAATCGTCGATGTCGATGATTGCATCTCCGGTGTCCAGCACCTCGTGGAAGATGGCAAGGCCGATCCCGGACGCCTCGTCATTCGCGGGGGAAGTGCCGGAGGCTACACGACGCTTGCCGCGCTTGCCTTCCGCGATGTGTTCAGCGCAGGTACAAGCTACTTCGGCATCGGCGATCTGGAAGCGATGGCAAAGGAAACGCACAAGTTCGAGTCGCGTTATCTCGATGGACTGATCGGGCCGTATCCGGAGGCGATGCAAACCTACATCGAACGATCGCCGATTCATCACATCGATGGCCTGAACAGCGCGATGATTCTGTTCCAGGGACTGGATGACAAGGTCGTTCCGCCCAATCAGGCACGGATGATGGCCGACGCGGTCCGCGCGAAGGGTTTGCCGGTCGCACTCTTCCTCTACGAAGGCGAAGGTCACGGATTCCGGAAGTCGGAGAACATCGAGCGCACGCTGGTGTCCGAGCTTTCGTTTTACGCCCAGCTCTACAACTTCGATCCGGCGGACGATATCGAACGGATTGTGGTCGACAATCTGTTTGCCGCCGCTGACTGATCGTTCACCCATTATGGGCACAGGTCGGGAACGAGACGAACCCGCAGGCGACGTCATTGTCGCCCGCGGGTTCAGCCTGTCACTATTAACGACCCTATTGCACGATCTGGCAACCCCTTTGGACCTGCTTCTTTCAGTTCTCCCCGCGCGCAGTTGCGGATTGCTGCTCCTGCTCCTGTCGTTCGCGGCGCACCTGCCGGGCCCGGCGACGCTGTCGCACGCGCCGCTGGAACGACGCGTTGATGAACGCCCCAAAGAGCATCACATGGGCCAGCGCATACAACGATGCGACGATCAGTGACACAAAGCCGAGCACCTGACCGTAGCGACCAACTCCCCCGACCGACCGGATATAGAGGGGGAAGACCTGGGTTACGAGCAGAAAGAGGGCGGCGGCGGTAAGTGTTCCAGGCCAGACGTCCCAGAACCGTTGTCCGGCATTGGGGAGGATTCGATAGACGACAAGGAACAACAGCACCGCGGAAAAATACGACACGCCATACGCGATCAGCTGTCCGGTCCCGCTGGCCAACACGAATCGTTGCAGAGCCTCCGGCAATTCCTGATTGACGAAGAATGTCGTCGCAATCGGCAACAGACTGGAGACGATAAAGAAAAAGGTGAAGAGCATGATGACGACGAATCCACGTCGCTTCTCACTGAAATACCCGCTTCCGGGGACACCATAGACCCGGTTGATGTTTCGGGCCAGCGAACTGATGAATCCAGTCCCAGCCCACGCAAAGCCAATCACGCTCACCAACCCCAACCAGCCACTGTTCTGACGCGCGTCGACGGCCTGCTGGAACGCGTCAGTCGCCACACTGCCTGCCGGGAACACGTCATCGATGATGCGCAGTGCACCCGCAAGCACATCCTGATCGTTGCGAAGGAAGAAACCGGCAACGGAGATAACCAGAAAAAACATTGGCAGCATAGCAATCAGCGCGTGATAGGCAACCGACGCCGCGAGATCACCTGCAGCTGACTGGATGTATCCCCGATACATCCAGCGGACAGGTGTCACACTCCATCGCCATCCTGCCGGTCCGCGTTTGAGTTGGCGCGAGATGAAATTAAAATCAATTTCCGGTGGCGGTCGCCTGGTTTCTGATCGCGGGTCGAGATAGCGACCAAAGCGACCACGCGCCTCACCCATCCACATCACCATCGGCGGCGCCCCAAGATTACCGGCGCAAGGAAACGTTTGCCTGACACTTTATTTCGTTGCAGGCACGTCTCCGTCTTGCTTGTCATCACTCGACCTCCAGAACAATCGGCTCCAAGGCGATTGCCTGCCCGGTTTGACAGGCTCGATCTCCTTGACCGCCTTCACCGCTACCAATGGACCAAAAAGACTCCATGTCTCGGTGATCACACCCCCGACAAACTTGAACGTCTCGTCCCCTTCGGAGGCTACCAGTTCCCCGCTGGGTGGCGTTCCAAAGAACTCGCCGACCTGGGTCCCAACCATAGTGACCCGGGCCACCACCTTGTCATGATCGCCCAGCACCTCGCGGATGGTCAGCTTCCCATCCGGAAACGCCGTTCGGAACGTCGTGATCACTTGCTTGACGCCATCGCGCCCTTTCGCCTGTCCGGGCGCCCGGCTATGGTCGACCAGACCTGGAGCCGCCAGTTCATCGATCCGTTCGAGTTGACCCGTGGAGAATGCCTCGTACCATTCGCCGACCATGCGCTTGCGAGTTTCCGAGTCTCCGGTCGTGAAGAGGTCCGTGCCTACCCACGCCGCGACGATCGCGAGCGCCGCCACGATCGCCAGGCGGCCTACGTTTTCCAAAAACAACCCATTAGCGCGACTCACGACTTCGTTGCGTGGGAGCGCTACCGACACAAATGACGGGCCGTTGTTGTTGACGCCCTCTGGTATCGACACGTCGGCACGGGCAAAGAGGAACTCATCACCCTCGGTCGTGCGTACGCTGCCCCCTGCATCTCCACCTTGTGCCTCCGGTGTCGTTATCACTTCCGGAGTTGCGACTAGGGTCACCGGTTCCGTTGGGACGTCGGCCGGATACTGGGCGATCAATTGTGCGGCTTGGTCGAACATGCGAAAGATCGTACCTGGGGGAGGATCTGCCTGTCCTGCAAACGAATCAAGTGATCCAAACGGCAGCACGACGAACACCAGCCGGTCGACGCTGCCCGCACTACTGACGACAGGATATGCGTAGGCAATCGTGCCACCGAGCGAACCTGGCCGGTATTCGATATCGCCAATGGTGAGTTCGGGAGATGCGAACGCCTCCGCCAGATGTTTCGAATTGCCGCTGAAATACTGTGAGGGAATGCCGCTGGCCTGGCAGGGAACGCTGCCATCTCTCGCAAGGATGCCGATATTCTGATAGGTGTAGGCATTGTCACCCAACAGCGCCTGCACGAGGCCCGTGCATTCGGCCATGTCGTTGCCACGCAGTTCCGGCAGACGTGCGAGTGTCAGCAGATAACGCCGATTCTGATCGATAATTCGCTGCTGATCGGCGGCAGCAAAGTTGGCAAGGCTGGTCGTCTCCAGCTGAGCGGCAGAGAGGGCATCGGTTCGCTGTTGCGAGGCCGTGTAATAGAGCAACCCGAGCGAAGGCAATGACGACAGCAGCACAAGCATGACGAGCCGGAATCGCAGCCCATGGACGTACGGCAGCCTTGAATACCAGTTGCGGAGCCTCGACTTCATCGCCGCATGCCTGCGCCCTTCCCTCACCATCGAACGAAAACCATGTTTATCCAGTCCCAAGGAGTTGTTTAAACGATCCTACCCTAAACTGCTCCAGCACCCGAGTCAATCCCGGTCGATACATCTGGCACTCGGCCAATACCAACGATCAGGTTGTCGACAAGATCAGCTGCAAGTCCCGCATGCAGTGGGGCAACGCCCGGCAGCAGGCGATTGCAGACAACTCCACAAACCTGATCGAGAACGACCTCGAGATCGACAATGGAGCGAAGTTGCCCCGTGCTCGCACCAGCCGGAGGCGCGTCTGCCGCCCACCGTCGCCTGGGCAGGAAGTAGCGTCCGCAAATTTCGTGTGCGAGGATGACGTCCGTTTGGGCCTCTCCAACAAGGCCGGCAATGACCTTGCCCGCCAGCGTTCCGGTGAGCATGCGGATCAGGACCCCGATCTTTGCCCGGAGATCGGCATGAATTTCCCCTGTATTACCGAAGGCAATGCGGGATTTGGCAAAGGTGAAATACCCATCGCTCCGTTTCGCTTCGCGGACGTCCGCGCGGTCGCTCGATTGCAGATTGTGACATGTCGCTCTCACATGAACCCTTCCGTACGATGATTCTATAAGACATGTATATATTTATTTAAATATTTCCGGACCATCCGTCTCGCGATGCAAGCGGATCGTCCTGGCCACTTTCCGTCCATGCTAGAAAAAGCCTCTTCATGACTGAAATACCCCAGGATACAGAATCCAGGGTCGCCATCGTTGCGGGATCAGGACGCCGCATGGGGCATGGGGCGTGCAATCGCCCATCGACTCGCCGGTGACGGCTTCATGGTTGTCGTCAATTATTCCTCGAGTCCGAATGCTGCGGAAGGAGTCTTCCAGGAGATCGATCAGGACGGCGGCAATGCCATCGCAATTCAGGTCAATGTCAGCGAGTGTGTCGACGTCGAACGTCTCTTTATGAATATGCCCGCCCGCTTCGGTAGGATCAATTGTCCAGGGCGTGTTCGCAAAGCATCCGCATGTGGATGCTGGGCGTCGATATGGCTCTCCCGGTCCCCGGAACGCCACCGGTCGCCCGGGAGAACCCACCTCAGGAGAGATTTCTCGACGAGCTCCGATGCAGCTGCCCGACGCAGCTGCTGAAATGCAGGTGTTGGTCTTGACTAATCCGGGCAGGGGCTGTCAAAAGATGTGCCTCCCCGATGTCTGCCAACATGGCCCCTCCACCGCAGAGCGGTGGAGGGGCCGGTGCATCTGCTCGATGCAGCTTGTCGATGCAGCTTCTCGATGAAGCTTCTGACATGGGGGACCATTCCGTAGCGTGGCGGTTCCGACGAACGAGCACAACGTTTGCATTCCGCTGTAGCCAAGGACTTGGGCGGTCGCGGCATCCGTGTCAATGTCATCTCGCCGACACCAACCGATACCCCTTTACAATGACAGGAAGAGCGAGGCATCGCTGACGCAGATGGCACGGATGCACGCATTCGGCCGGATCGCCCAACCGGGGGAGATTGCATATGCCGTGTCGATGCCCGTATGCGCGTTGGCAAGGACGCACGCTGAATACCCTGCGTTGGATCACCGGGAAGAACATCCGAGTCAACGGCGGTCTCATGCAGTGTGAGCGCTCCAGGTTGCACATCAACCCTTTTTCGCGAGAATGCATGGAGGAAAGGCGGCCGCAGAACCGGTCGCCCCCAAACCGGCATCTCTCTCGCATCCAGGGGAAAGAACCTCCATGACCGCCTCACCATCCGCACGGTATCAATTGAATCAGGTACTCGCAACCGCCAGATCGAACCAGCAACGCGACCTTGCCGACCTCCTGCGGCTCGTCGCCCAGCCGAGCATCAGCGCGCAGGGCATCGGGATCCGCGAGACCGCCGCGATCGAGGAGGAACTCCTGCGGAGCGCCGGGCTGACCACACAGATCTTCGAAACCCCGAATCAGCCGATGATCTATGGCGAGTGGCTGCACGCACCGGGCAAGCCGACGGTCCTCTTCTACGGCCACTACGACGTGCAGCCTGCCGATCCGCTCGAGTTGTGGACCTCGCCACCATTCGACCCGACGACCCGTGACGGACGAATCTACGCGCGCGGGATCGCCAATAACAAGGCGCAGGTCTTGTTTGCAGTGAATGCGACCTCGCCGTCCCAATCCACAGGTGTGAGCTCGTCCATGCCGCGCTCCTTCGCCCACTTGGCGTACCCTTCCGGGTCGGCTCGCCACCAGTCCTGCTCGCCCCATTGGTGGCCCTCCCACGGCGCGACCCGCATTTCGAGCGTCCACCGGGGGTCGTGGCCGTCGTCGTAGACCGTCACCGTGACACCGAGCTCGCCAAGCACGGCCCACTTCTCGTCGATGGTCAGCTCGTCGACCCTGGCCCACACGCCCCGCTGCCAGTCGATGAACCGCTGCCTGGTCGCCTCCAGCCCTACCCGCGATGCCGCCTGTGACTGCAGCTCCGCAAGCTCGAGGGTGGCCTTCTGCAGCCGGGTGTCCAGCGCCTCGAGCCGAGTGACGATCTTCTTCGCCGCGGAGTCGGGCACGATCGCCAGCCGGCCTGTTAGCCGGTCAATCTCCGATTCCGCAGCCTTGACTTCACCCCCGGCCTGCTCGATCCGCGCGTTCAGCGAACCGTCTCGCGCCTGGTCGGAGCTCCGCTTCAGCAGAACGTCGGGGTCGCCCAGGACCTCACGGCATATCTCCCATGCCTCTGGGTCGATCTGGCGGACCCCGATGTTGGCCTTCCGGCAGGCCTTGGTGGCGCACTGGTAGTAGAACCGGCGGGGCGTCCGGCCGCTAGGTCTGGACGTGATGCCGTGCATCTTGCCGCCGCACTCGCCGCACCGCATCCGGCTCTCTCGCAGGAGGAACTTCTCCGGGTACTCGCCACGGCGCGGGGAGTTAGCCTTTGCCGTCACCCGGCGCTTGTTGGCCCTGTTGTACAGCTCCTCGGTGATGATCGCCGGGCCGTCGAACACCGGGCCCCGCTCGGACTCCGGCTTGAGGTACGACGTGGTCTTCTTGCCCTTCTCGCGGCGCTGGCCCCACATGCCGCCCTGCCATTTTCCGAAGAACTTGGGCGACCCCGGCCCGGCCAGGATGCGGTCGATCGCCGAGGTGCTCCACTCCCGCTTCCCGCGCAGGGTCAGGTGGCCCTCCTCCTGCAGGATCGCTGAGACGCCGTACAGGGACGCCCCGTTGGCGTACAGCTCGAAGATCCGCCGGATCGTCGGTGCAGTCAGCGGGTCCACGAGCACATCGTCGCCCACCTTCTTGTAGCCGAGCGGGATGGTGCCCATCGGCTCGCCGGACATGATCTTGGCGTTGATGCCCTGCTGGACGCGGAAGGACAGCTTCTCCAGCTCAACCTCGGCCATGAAGGCACGGACGGACCTGAGGAACCGGCCAATGGCTGTGTCGTCGTACTTCTCCAGGGCGAACTCGACACGGCCACCGTGGCGCTCGACCTCTTCCATCAGGATGTAGTCGTGCCGCTGGTCTCCGGTGAGCCGGTCGAGGACCGAGCTCATCATGATGTCGACATCCCCGGCCGCTACGCGCTCCCGGACCTGGTTGAGCTGGGGTCGTTCGTTGACGCGGCGCGAGATGACCTCGCGGTACACTGGCTCGACCACGGTGTACCCGCGCTCCTCGCACGCCCGGCGACAGTGCGCCTCCTGGGACTCCAGGCTGGTCTTGTTGTCGGCAGCCTGGCGCTCCGACGACACCCGGCAGTAGATCGCGCAACGCTTACCGGCCATGATGATTCTCCTCGCCGCCAGTATAGTTCCCGGGATTGAAGCCCTCCACAGCCTCCTCGTCGATCAGCCGTGCAGTCCAGCCAGGCTCGGCTTGTTGGAAGCCAGCGATCAACCCCCAGGCATAATCTTCCCTGCGTGTCCGCACCCACGTGGCAGCAACAGTCTGGCCCTGCTCCTCAAGCAGGGCCAGCACACACGCGACGTCAAACATATTGCAGCTGCCTAGCCTGCATGCCAGGTCGATGCCCTCGAACACCGCAGCCGTCACCAGGACCGGTCCGTCAAACCGTGGCATCGCCATCCTCCGGTTCCACAGTGGCCGCCTCGGCGATAAGCTGAGTCTCTATTGCCAGCAACTCCTGCTCAATGGCGGTGCGATCGGCATCCAGCAACGCGACCTTTTCCAGGTTGGCGGCCAGCCGGTTCTTCAGGGTCATCACCTTCGCGACAGCGGGGGAGGCGAATCCCTTGGCCCGGGCCTTCGAGGCTTTCGAGGCGGCGTTCGCCTTGGCCCGAATAGCCGCTGCTTCTTCGGGTGGGAGCTGTGCCAGGCGCTGGGCGTAGGTCAGCTTTGGCTTCTTGACAGGTTCAGTGGTGGTCGGCTCGGCGGCCTTCTTCTTAGCGGCGGAAATGGGTGTGGGTTCCACAGTGGTCTTGGTCATGACTGGCGCTCCTCATGCTATCCGGGCTGCCTCTCAGGTGGGCCGCTCGTATGTATTCATCATGTCGCGCTTCCAGCCATTCGTAAGCGGCTGCGCGAGCATGTGCATATCGGCATGTGGGACCGCTCCGTCGCGAACGCCGTCCAGCGCGGTCCAGCGGCAAGACTTCAAGATGGCATGGGTTGCCTACATGATTCCGTACAACTGACCTGACCGGTCTGAGCAGTGGATGGCTCAAGCTCGGCAGATCGCCAGCGGGAGGGCCGGTAGTGAGGTGGGATCATGTAGAATAATCCGCCAGCTACCCTCGTGAGTTTTGTTCTGTTTTATTGCATACCAGGGATGCGTTCGTGGATACAGCACGCCTTGAAGACCTGACGCGCGACGAACTGATCGACCTGATAAGGGAACGAGCCGAGGGCGGCATTAGCCTAGTATTTTCCGGAAAAGCCAATGCCCGGCGGCTAGCTCGGAAGGTGCGACCCCGCGTTACCCGCTATCAGAACAAGCACAGCCTTGGTACGCCAGAAGAGCAGTCATTGAACCAGTTGCTTGAAGGGGACAACCTTCAAGCCATGGTCACGCTCTACCGGCAGCGAGGACTGGTCGACCTGATCTTGGCCGACCCTCCGTACAACACTGGGAATGACTGGCGGTACAACGATAAATGGGATGAGGATCCGAACGACCCTGGCCTTGGCGATTTCGTGTCTGAAGATGATGGTGCCCGCCACACTAAATGGATGAAGTTCATGTGGCCAAGGCTGCAGTTGATGCGTTCGATGCTCAAACCTTCGGGCGTGCTGGCCATCTGCATCGATCATAGAGAGCTATTTCGTCTTGGCCAGATGCTTGATGAGTTGTTTGGAGAAAGCAATCGGCTCGCCATAATCAACTGGCAGAAAACGACCGCACCCCGCTCGGACTCTGGTCACATTACTTCGGCCACTGAATATGTATTGGTCTATGCCAAGGACGAGGACGCTGCAACTACAAATCGTCTTGAGCGTAAGGCCAGCAGCGATCGCCGCTATGGAAATCCTGACGGAGACAAGGGCTTGTGGCGAGAGGGGAACCTGTCCGCACGCACCTATAGCCGCTCGGGGGATTTCGGAATCCAATCACCGTTCACCGGAGAGATTCACTATCCTCCGGGCAATCGCGCTTGGGCCCATCCGAAGCGCAACATTTTGAGATGGCTCGAGCAATGGGGCACCCCCTTCACCCCAGTTGACATTGGAGATGGCCGTGAGAAGGCTCTGATCGCAAAAGGCGGTAAACCCGGGATCATCCCATTTGAGGTGACCCGTAGGTCACAAGACAAGCTTACCGTTGGACCTTGGCCGTTCGTCTGGTTTGGCTTAGACGGCCTCGGGCGTCCAAGAGTCAAGACTTATCTTGAGAACATAAAGAGGGGTGCAGTTCCAGTCACCTATTGGGTCGACGAGGCCGATGAAATACTCGAACTCGGTGCGACGTCTTGGAACCATAGGGAGTCGGACCGCAGTAGTGATGGGGTAGAAGAGCTAAACGCAATTGTTGGTCCCGGCCACGGTTTTGATACAGTGAAACCGCTGAAGCTCTTCCAGAAAATCCTTCAACTTTGGTGCCCATCGGATGGTCTGGTCCTTGACCCATTTGCTGGATCGGGTACAACCGGTCACGCCGTTCTGTCGCTGAACATCGAGCAAGGTGCTTCCAGGCGGTTCATCCTGACCGAACAAGGGCGGCCGGAAAGGGGTGATTCCTACGCGAGAACCCTGACTGCGGACCGGCTGCGTCGCGTCATTACCGGCGATTGGGCCAACGGAAAAGGTGAGCCGCTGGGCGGTGGCTTCAAATTTCTCACGTTGGGTAATTAGGTCGATGCCACCGCGCTTCTGCAAATGGAGCGAGATGAGATGGTCGACACCGTCATTGCCTCTCACTTCGATTCCAATCGGCGGCGAGGAGCCGGCCTGATCACTATCCCCCCAATGGCAATAGGCATCTGGTGGCGAGGAACGTCGATAGCGAGGGCATCTTCCTCGTCTGGGACGGTGCGAACAGGAACACCGACTTCACCGAGGACGTCTATGAGTCCTGCTCACTAGAAGCTGAAAGGGCCGGACTGAAGCCTTTTTTTCACGTCTATGCCCGGCTCTATCTCTACCAGTCGGAGGATGTCGACTTTTACCAGATTCCAGATCGGATCTTGGCTGACTTTGGATTGAGCTTCCGCAATGACGCCTTCAATGAGGTGGCCGAATGATTGAGCTATTCGACTTTCAGCGGGCCGCAGCTGACCAAATAGCTAGTCGATTTCGGGAGTACGCTTCCGATCCGGCCATTGCTGGCACCCAAAAGCGATTAGTAGCTGTCCCTTACTTTCAAGCCCTCGCCTCGGTCACAGCTTCCGGGAAGACGGTCATACTTTCCGACGCAGTGTCGAGCATGTGCACCTACGCAGTGATCCCGCCAGTAGTGCTTTGGCTATCCAAGGGCAAAGTCGTCGTCGAGCAGACCTTTGAGAACCTTTCGCCTAACGGTAAGTACAACCATCTGCTCGGTGATGCCGATTTCTTCAGCCTAGCGGAATTTGACTCGAGACTGGTGAAGGAGGCGTCGGTTCCCCAGGTCTATTTCGCCACTGTGGGAACTTTCAACCAGAAGGACCAAGCGGCAGGCGATCGCTTGATCTACCGTTCCGACATCGATAACGCTGAGCGTTCCACGTGGGAAGCCCTCAAAACGCGCGAGAACCAGGACGGTATCCGTCGGCCGTTGGTTGTGGTTTACGATGAGGCCCACAACCTTACCGATCAACAAACCGACCTCCTCCTTGAGCTTGAGCCTCAGGCGTTCCTGCTAGCCAGCGCCACAATGAGGCTGCCGCTGAAGTTGGGCCAGCAAGTTGATCTGATCAAACAAAATGGTCGGACGGATGATTGGTTCACAACATACGTAAGCGCAAAGCAGGTTGCGGACTCAGGACTTATCAAAAGCACGATTGTCCTGGGCGGCTACCGTTCGCCGATGGAAGAAACCGTTAGCACCATGCTGGCGGATATGGGCAAGGCAGAGCAAGAAGCCGCGCAGGAGGGGCTAGATGGTCGACCCAAGGCTATTTACGTCTGTAACACCAACATCGTCGAGGGAAACGCATTCCAGAAAGACGACGCGCGAAGGCCATTCCTACAGCGGGAGGCGCCGCCGATCCTCATTTGGCGACATTTGACCGAGCAACATGGCATCGATCCCAGTACGATCGCCGTGTATTGCAATCTGACGGCCAATAAGGACTTCCCACTGCCGGATGACTTTCACCTGTTTAGCGGCGGCGATAAGGACTACCGCGACTTTGTCGCCGGGGGCTATCAACACATCATTTTCAATCTGGGTCTGCAAGAGGGATGGGATGATCCCTTCTGTTATTTCGCGTACATCGACAAGAGTATGGATTCTAGAGTCAGGATTGAGCAGATCGTTGGCCGGGTGTTGCGTCAACCGTCAGCCAAGCACTTCCCCTCAGAGCGGCTCAATACGGCCCACTTCTACATCAAGGTGGACAGAAACGATGTCTTCAACCAGGTTCTTGCTGAGGTAAGCAACAAGCTCTCGCAGGACGCACCAGACATTCGACTTGTACGTAAGGATCCAGAGAAGAGTCCACCAGAGGACTTTGAGGCTAAGGGCGAGTATGTGGTGCCGATGATCGCACACGACACGACTGACGCTGTTGAGCCAATCGCAGAACTCCTCAATTCTCTCACTGATTACCGCAACGACGACGGCACGAATACGAGATCTGAAGGCGAGCGGCGGGTGGTAACCCAGCACCTCGGTGAACAAGAGATACCTACGGCGGTGTGGGAGTCTTTCGGTCTAGCTGGTTCGGTTTCCGCAAGATGGCTGTTTCAGCGGTCAGTGAGTGCGAAGTACCAGAATGCTTTGGGGCTCGCACCAGTGTCAAGCCCCAAATTTGACGCATCTATCGGCTTCGACAGCAAAGCTCACAAGCACATCGAGTCTGTAGCCGGCCAGGTTGTCGACGCCTTTTTCGAGAATGTACGACTCGTTCAACGGCCGAAGAATCCCTATAAGGTGGGCGCCATTTTGGTGCGTCGTGACGAGGTGCAGCCGTTCTCAAATGCCATCCATGAAGGGTACGACGGGCTGAATCCTCTGGAACTAAAGTTTGCTCGCGAATTGGATCGAACGGACCTAACTTGGTGCCGTAATCCTTCAAGGAATGGTTACGGTGTAAGCCTGCTGACAATTGGCCCTACCAAGACGTTTTACCCGGATTTCCTGGTCTGGAAAGACGACACAGTGTTCGCAATCGATACGACTGGCGACCACCTTCTTAGAGAGAAGACCGGAAGAAAGCTGCTCTCTATCACTCCACCGAAGAATGATGATCGGCGAGTCGTGATCCAACTGGTATCGGAAAACAAATACAACCGCAATCTGGAATTGGAAGAAAAAGGCGGATACACCCTGTGGGACCTTCGCCAGGATGGCTCCCTTCGCGCTCGGCACTTCCATGGAATCGATGAGTTACTAAAGCTGGCTCTTCGCTAACAGGAGCCGGACCAGGGCAGATGGGTCAGCACGAGCCGCGGTTGGATGACGGGACTGGGATCAGAATGACCTGACGGCCCGGCGCCGCATCCGGGGGCGACCTCAGGGGTCGGATGCTGAAGCATGAAGTCCTCGGCACAGCGCGAGGCCGAACATGCGACAGCCGTAGTACCATGAAGCCCCCCGCACCGAATCACAGCCAGGAGAGCACATGGTGGAACAGCGGCAGCCCGTCGACCTCAGCGACGTGGTGGAAGTCAAGGAGTTCAGGATCAGCAGTGCAGACACTAACGGCGTCAATGCGTACCTGCAGGCCGGGTGGGTGATGATCGCCGCCTACACTGAAGGGATCGCCGAACGCGACGGCCAGGACCAGGTCTACGCACTGGCGTGGCTGCGAGCCAACGGCGACCCTGTGCACCCCGAGTTCAAGACCGAGCAACAGAAGTGGCTGGAGAAGCGAAGATAGAGGGCACCTGGGCACCCAAGCCAGCTTCCCGATGTTGTACAAGGACCTCCAGGAGGTCGATTCTTCAGACCCCTTGATCCTTATCATCTATCGATCGTCTGATTCCACTGGGTTAGGTGACGAGGAGGTGTGCGTGTGTTCGGGCCTGGGGGGACCAACCCTCCTAAAGAGCAGTCGATCCCCCGGTCATTGCGATCGTTAGAACTTCCGGGTCGCCGCGCGTTTCATGGCTTTCTTCTGTTGGTCAATCCGCTCCTGCTCGAGGTCTTGCTCGGCCAGGTTCAGCAGGTCATCCAGCTCGTCGGCATCAACCTCGCCGGATTCAACGACTTCGCGGACGCCAGCCTTGTACTGGCGGGACCAGGTCGCCAGTGTCTTGAGTTTGGCTTCGGTGGTTAGCTGTGTCACAGGTGTTCCTTCCTAGTTCCGGTATCGCGAGCGAGCCATCGGCAGGGGTACTGGCTTTTTCGGCGCTGGTTCCGGGTCAGGCGCCAGTACTTCCTTGGCGATCGCATCGCTGATAAGCCGTGCCTTCTGGGACAGCCATTCTCGCTCGGTCCCACCAGAGGCAAGCCAGCGGGACTTTAGACCCTGCTCCAGTTCGTCTCGCCGTTTCTTGGATGCGGCCTTCGCGGCATCGGCTTCGGCCTTGGCAGCATCACGCTCTCGATCCGCCTTTTCCTGGTCTTTCTTGGCTCGATACTCGGCTACCTGTTCGTTGCTGACGAGGCCGTTATAACCTCGGGACGTAGCGGCCATCGTAGTTCCTTCTAGCCTGGTTAGCGGCGTTCACGCTTTAGATAGTCGGCCCATTGCGCCGACTCTTCGGTCTCGACCACTCGGCACAGTCGGCCCCATTCATCATCCGTGGTTCCGGAGATGCGCAGCGCCTGGGCAATTTGGGGCTGATGCGTGGTGTCGAAACTGGTCGAGCCACCGCGGATGTAGGCGGCGCGGGCTTTGGCCAGTTGCTTGAGGGTTTCAAGAGCAGCGGCTTTGGTGTCAGTGGTCGTCATTGATTTTCCTTCACAGTAACGGGACATCGGGCAGTCGGGTCGTTGGTCAGTCGGGCCACACCTCCCCCCTCGCCGCGAGAATCGCTTTCGCCTTATCCACGAAGCCGGCGGACTCGATATGCTGTTGGCGCTTGGGGGTCAGCGAGCCGCCGTTCTTGAGGGCGAGGAGGGCTTTACTGGCCAGGCTGCGAGTGTGGCCTTCTAGTGTGGATCGACATTTGCGGGTGGCGGCTCGGCACTGCTCCAAACCTTCTGGCGTGGACCTGAGCTGGCGTTTGTACTCTCGACTGGCATCTTGCCCCGCGGCACGATACTCTGGATCGTTGGCTAGGCGCTGGCGCTGGTATTCGCGATTGGCCTCGTCATATTCGGGAGTGCCACGCGGGTACCGGTTCGCCGGGCCGCGCCTGCCCAAGAGATTCCCGTTCTCTAAGGCCGTGCCCTGCTTGACCATCTCGGTGACCATCGTGGTCTCGAGCCTCTTGGCCATGGCCTCAGTCAGGCCGCTGAGTATGGTCTCTACCCACACGCCAGGGCCGTTAGGCTCCAACTCAGCACGGATACGCCGACTCACAGGACACTGGCTACCGGCCCTGTCTGTGGCGCACCGTGCGGCGGCGACGTGGGTCTTGTACCTGGCTTCAACGTCGCGGCTGATACCCACGTAGAAGCAGGCCGTATCCCCAACGCGGCCAAGACAGTACATGCTCCAGACGCGGCCCTCCTGTTCCGCCTGGTACTGAGCGATCGCAGCATCAGCGAGCTCGATCATGATTGTCTTACCGAGCCATTGATCCGCCGGCTCGTCGGACTCAAGCAGGCGGTTGGTGATCGCCGCAAAGCGGGCCTGCTGGCCTTTGGTCATGTCTTCGGCGACGATGCCGATCATGGCCTCTTCAATAAGGTCAGGCAGGATTCCAGGTGTGACCATTGTTATTCTCCTTCTAGAGCCAACTCGTCGTCGTCATCCGGCGGAAGCAGGCTCATGTGGGGCGTCGCGAGGCTGGCGAGTCGCGCTTGTTCCGTGGCAAAGATGCTATTGCCCTGCGCATCGTGTTCCATGGAATTGGTGACGAGGCGCCGATTCCCCCCTTCAATGACGTGAAGCTCCAGGGTGATGGGCCCAGTCGGCATGGGTTCGGTGTCGGCTCCCAGCTTTGGGTACAGCCCCAGCATCTTGGACTTCTCTGCCACCACCGAACGCAGGGCGTTGGCAGTGGCTGGCAAGTCTTCTGCCGATAGTGAGCCGATGTTTCCCATGAGCTGCGCCTGCAGGGCGTCCAGGGTCATCACCTGGTCATCGAAGACCGTCTCGAGCTGGCCATACGACTTCCGCCAGTCTTTTCTTAGCGCCTCGACATCCCCCGCCACCGTGCCGAATGACACTTGGAGGCGTTCTGCGATCTGCCGGTAGGGGGTCCGTTTGGCGACGAGGTCAGCAACCAGGGCACGCCTGGCTTCAATCGTCACCGCTTCCGCTTTTACTTGTCTGCTCATGCCATATCTCCTTGATCGCCGCATACGCGATCGGTTTTGAGGGTCGGGGGCTTCATCAGGCCGGCGCAGGCATCCCAGCTACGGCGCGGCCACGGCAAGCGATGGTACCTAGCCGGTACTACTCAGCTGGCTCGTTACTTCGCTCCTGCGCCGGCCTGATGAAGCCCTCGGACGTCACAGGGATCGAGCGGTTATCAGCGAGCCAGTCCCAGTACGCGAAGTACGTGAAGTACGAGGTTCTCCACCTCTTACGTATCTATCCTTTACCCCTCCTCTTTTTAGGAGGGGTAAGAGTGAAGAAGCCGCCTGACCAGGGTCGAAAGTGGGTAAATAGGTAAGGGATAGAAAACCTCGTACTTCACGTATTTCACGCATTCCGGGTCGCTTATTCATCACCAGCCAGCTCCCCTGCGGCCCTGATCCGGTCACGTACAGCAAGCTCGGTTGAGGCGTAGACTGTCTGCCTTCGACTGTCGATCACCCAACGGCCATCCTTGGTACCAGGGCTGCGCACCCCCACGTAGCCCACCGCCTCGAGCATGTGAGGCACACGTCGGCTCGTCTTCTTGTCGACCAGTGTCTGGCTGAGTGTCCAGAAGTCATCCACGTCGTCTCCGCCGTAGATGCCGTCGTTGGTGGACTTGGAGAGTGCCCTCGCCCTGTCAATGACCATGCCGACAGTGATTGCCGGCGGCCGGATCACCGAGCCGTCAGGCCCGCGCTTTCCCAAGGCGTCCAGCACATCACCGAGCGCGCCTTCCTCGGGTGAGGAGTTGGCGTCGACCATCGCCCAGAACGCCTCGGTCTTCTTCGGAGGTGCCTTGGGGTTGAAGCCGCTGAGGTCATACCCCTCGAGGTATGCCCGCACATGGCCGAACCCCTCGTCCTCGTACCACTGGTAGAACTGGGCGAAGAAGTCCTCATCGAATTCCTCTGGCCGGACCTCCGACCACACCACAAAGTGGCGCCGGTCATCCGGTGGCAGGTACAGACCGGTGGTCCTGTTGTTCGTGGTGAAGACGACGCTGACGAGGTTCAGGATGCGGTAGGCGCCGACGTACTTCTGGTCGATCCTCAATGTCTCCGGTGGTGAGGCGGTCAGTGACTTGGTCCGCTCGTAGAAGCCATACCGATTGGCCTCCCCCAAGTCGCGGGCCTCGGACACCCGCAGCAGCACGTTCTCCAGGTACTCGTTGAACCGTTCGGCGATGTTGGATGGTGTAGCTTCTCCGCAGTTAGCCGGCCCGACAGCTCGCACGACGCCTTCGAGGATCGTGTCCTTGCCGATGCCTTGCGTGCCACCGAGCACCAGGGCGTGATTGACCTTCTCCCCGGGCCGTTGGACTCGATGGGCGAACCAGGCAACGAGGTGATCGCGCTCGTCTGGGTACAGCCGTTCAATCAGGTCGAGCCACCGACCGGCCTTGGCGGGGTCGCCATCCATTGGCTGCGGCGCCTTGTACTTGTTGTAGGCTCGCGCACCCGTGTGCTCGATCATGCCGGCTTCCTCGACGATGACGTTCTCGAGGATTTCCGGTCCGCCGGGCAGCCAGGTCAACTGGTGGACGGGCCTGTGCGTGTCGAGCCAGCTGGAGGGCTTCCACTTCACCGGGTCGCCGTCAGCGTCGAACCCGTCGGTAATCAGGTTCAGGTTGCCATTGACGCCGGAGATTTCCCACAGCGCCCCCGTTGGCCTAAAGATGTACTTATGGCTGGGCAGATACGCATGAAAGTCATCCCGGCTGAGCCTGATGGCCTTACTGCTGACCGCCAGCCATTTGATGATGCGGGTGATGACCTTCTTCGCCGTGTCGGTGCCACCGAGCGAGTCAATGACAGTCGGCCACCCGGTCACGAGCTCGCCGGTGTCCAGCTTCCGCCTGGTATCCAGTACTTTCGCCGTGGCCGATGAGTCCGAGCCGATGCCCGCGGCGATCGCGACGGAATCGAGGACCGCGATGACGTCATCCTGCTGAACGCCAGCCCGGAGCAAACCACCGGCTAGCCCCAGCTCGAAGTCATGCCGACTTCCCTTCGCCGGGTAGTGCCGGGCCAGTAAAGTTGATGCTGCCAGCAAGGCGACGGCCCGCTGCAACCCCGCGTTGTCGGTCCTGGCGGCAGCGGGAATCCCCGGCCCGTCCCAGTCGCTCCAGTTGATCGGCTCGCCGGATACGTGAGTGCTGCCCGGCAGGACTGTCTGCGTGCGGTTGGACCGTAGCTCGACCAGCATGCCGTTGTCACCGTCGTCCGGCGCCGGATCCTCGAACTTGTCCGTGGCGAGAGGTACACGGTACAGCCGGTGCGATCGTGACTTGCTCGCCCTGCCGAACACGGCGGGTGTCGGCGGGAGGAACCTGTCGGCAATTGCCAGGGCCTCGGGGCTGTCGAGGTCGACGTCCACGAGGTTGCCGGAAGCGTCGCCAAGGCGAACCCCGATGTTGTACGGCTGCTTGGCAAACAGTAGCCGCAGCTCGTCCAGAGAGAAGTCCTGGTGAGGCCAGTCCTTGAAGATCGGGCTCTTTTCGCCCGGTGCGATCGGGGTGAGGGCGTACCCGGCATCGATGTATTGCTGGAGCTCGTGCTCGAGGTGGATGTGTCGACCATTAGGACTTGCGCCATTGGACGACCCGTTGGAAGACGGCCCACTGAGGGGGGCTCCCGATTGATCCGCCTGCGCGGTATAATGTGACTGTACCAATTGAGGTCTCCTTGACGGGTGGCTTGGTCGCTCGCCCCGTCTGTGGCTTAGGTCGGCTGTACTTCACAGCCGGCCTTCGCTATACCTAAACCGCGGCCAACTCTTCCAGCAGCTCGGGCTGCGTTTCCCAGGTCCGCGGCCGTGTTCGTTTCGCCTGTTCCGAGGCCCTGGCGACCTCCCGCCTGGTCGACCTGATGACGCCCTCGATCTTCACGAAGTGCATGGCGCCGGATCTAGTCCACCCGACCAGGGTCTGGCGCGGGATGCCCGCCTGGGTGGACAGGTCGGTGAGGGTAAACAGGCCGACGTCTTCGGGGGTGGAGGGTGCGTGTGCCATGGATGGGGACCTTTCATCTTGAGTTCCGAGGTATGCTCCTATCTTGACGTGTCTCAAGGTGGAAGTAAGCGCTTCGGGAGGCTTATGCGGCACCTGACCTAACCTGTGCAATATCTCCTGCTCATTCGATCACTTTTAGGTAGACGTTACTGCGAAACACCCTAACCTCCGAGCCGTTGATCCTACAGACTGAGCGAGTCGCACAAGACCAGCTGACCATAAGGAAGGGCCGGAATCGCACCCCGGCCCGTTTCCCTACTTACTTGCCCTGTATGTCGGGTCCCATTTGCGGCGGTTGTACTCCCGCTGCTTGAGGAGCCGGCGGTTACATTGCGCCTCCAGTTCCACCTGGAGTCGGTCCCGTTCCACCATCATCTCGGCGAACTCGGCCTCGCGATCTTTCCTGGCCTGCTCGGGGTCAGCCACCCCGCTACTGGTCGTCGCCTCCATCGTCATTCCCCCGTTACTCGTTGGAGGGCGTCCCGCAGCTGGGGCCAGTAGTAGTCGTTCTTGACGTACTGATCGAGGCGCGCCCTCAGCGCCGCCTCGCACTGCGGCACCCGGAACCTGACCTCCACGTACGGGGGTGAGTCCGGCAGGGACCAGCCCTCGATGCCCCGGCGCCACTCGCCGTCGCCGTCCTCTTCCTCCTCATTCGCCCAGACGCCGTATGCCACTGCGCCGTCACGCGGGTACCACAGTGTGGTCATGTCGGGGCCCTCACCCCCCCATTCATCCGGCGTGGCAGCCAGCACTCTTCCGAACTCGTCCGCCACTATCTCCAGCACGGCCCGTGACTCGGCTCGCCGCACAGCCGCCACATGAATGGCCTCCCGCATCTCGGCCGACACCCACTCCTTAGGTGCCTTCGCCTCCACGGTTGTGGACTTCTCACGGCGCTTCGGCGTCCCTGCCTCCCCCTTAGCTGCGTGCGCCTGTCTCGACGCTTCCGCCAACCTCTCGAACTCGACCTGTGCGGCGATCGCCGCTTTTGGTGCCGCTGCCTCTTCGTTACTGATCGTCGTTTCCATCGTTCTCTCCTGATGGGCCGGGGTCGATTCCCCGGCCCATGTATTCGCTAGTCCGCGGCGATCGATGCCACGGGTCGCAGCTCGGTGGGCTGCTTTTCTGCTCTCTCCCGCTTTCGCGCCTCGGACCGCTTGCGGTTGTACTCGGCCCTTTTGAGCCTGCGTGCCTCGTCCTGCTCGCGTCGCCGGCGCTCGTACTCGGCGTCTTGCAGCACCTTGACCTGGCCCTGGAGCGGGCCGAATAGCTCGTCCAGTCGATACAGCACGAACCGGGCTGTGGTCCTGGCCGATGAGACCTCGCGGAGCTCCTGCCTCTTCGCCACCAGCATCGCTTGGCCCTCCGGGGTCGACAGCATCTCCACCAGGCAATCCGTCGCCGCTTCCCGATACTCTTCGGTTGTGTTAGCAGCCACTGGCCACTCCTTTTTGCCCATCCGGGCTGGTGCTTCGGCGACAAGACAATCCCGCCGCCCGTTCCTCAATAGTGAGGTCCGGCTGCGGCGGGATCAACATCTTATTCGGCCAATATCGAGGTTGCCTTTACTTAGCCGCCACAAGGCATTATCTTGTGGACAAAGACCGTCAATCGGCTGCGAGCTCGCCCCCTATCCAGGTTGCCCGGATGGCCACGCTTTGTTTCCACAAGACACAGCACTTCAGCCACATCGCCGCGATCCGGGCCTGGCTGGAGACGACCGGCTCGCTTCCGGTCAATGTGAAAATCCTGCTCGAGGGCGAGGAAGAGATCGGGAGCCCGAACCTCGACGCCACCGTGCTCGCCCACCGCGACCTGCTGAACGCAGATCTCGTCTACACCTCGGACGGCCCGATCACCGATGACCAGTTTCCCGAGATCGCGTTCGGCGTGCGGGGCATGCTCTACGTCGAACTCCACGCCTCCGGGCCGAACCGGGATCTGCATTCGGGCCACTGGGGCGGTGTCTCGCCGAACCCGATCTGGGAACTCGTCCGCCTCCTGAATACCATGCTCGACGATCAGAACCTGATCACGATCGACGGTTTCTACGACAACGTGAGGCAGCCAACACCGGGCGCGCGGGCCGCGATGGATGCCCTGCCGTTCGATATCGGCGAGACGCTTGGAAGGATCGGTCTCACGGAGATGGTGCCTCCGGCCCACCTCCCCTACGCGGACCGCATCATGGCCCGACCGACACTGAATATCGCGGGGTTCACCGGCGGCTATGGCGGTGAAGGCAGCAAGACCATCATTCCGGGCAAGGCGACGGTCAAGATCGACATGCGGCTGGTGCCGAATCAGACGCCGAACGAGATCTGGGAGAAGATCGCCGCCCACGTTGCGGCGCACGCACCAGGGATCGAGATCGTGCGACTCGACGGTGGAATGCTGCCGTCCTTCACACCGGTCGAGCATCCGCTCGCCGATGTCGTACGGTCGGCGGTGGAACGCGGATTCGGCTCGCGACCGATCGACATCCCGCTGGTGGGCGGCAGCCTGCCGGATGCGACCTGGACGAAGACCCTTGGCCTCCCATCCTTTCTCGTGCCATACGGCGCACCGGAGCAGGCAAACCATTCGCCGAACGAGAGCTATCGGATCGACCGCTTGTGGCAGGGGATTGCGACAAGCGCAGCATTGCTCTCGCTGCTCGCCGATATCGATGTCGATACCACTACCACTACCGCAACCGATGCGCAGGCCACAGATCAGGAGATCTGACGCGTCTCGGGTACACACCAATCCTGCATCCTGATTGCATCCGATGTCCCAACTGTTGGAGGCGGGACCTTGTCCGTGCCAAGGCAGGGCGAACATGGGGTTCGCCCCTACGAGACGTCTGCGGATACACGGGACGCGTGGGCGACGCGCCGGTGGGCGAACACGGGGTTCGCCCCTACAAGACAAGCGGTTCACGCGGCAGGTTGCATCCAAAAGACACGCAATTTCCCGGGCTGGGATGAGGCTTGGGTCAGCCTTGCGCCATCAAGTGGTCAACGCATGCGAGCAGGGCGTCCTCTGTGCCGAAGCTGCCTGCCTTGGTCGCGACCAGAAGCGGCGGCAATCGCCTGGACTCCACGACTCCCCAAGGCATCGCGGGGCGAATCTCGCCGCCAAGATGCATTGAGGTCGCACCTATTTTGGCAAATACTCCGGCGGCGACATCCCCGCCAGTAAGGACAAATCCACCGATGTGACCGCGCGATGCGGCTTCGGCCGCAACCTCGGCCAGGCGTGAGACGACAAACGCGGGACCGTGGAGGGACGGATCGAGCCCGGTCGTGGTCAGGAGCACCGAGCGCCCGGCAGCGAGGTGACTTGCCAATGCGTCGATGGTATCGTGAATGGCTGTCGCCGGATCGTCGATATGGTCCTGATCGAGACAGATGAAGGGATAGCCCGCCCGGCGCAGTGCATCGACCTGAACATCGGTCGCCCGGTGTCGACTCCCCGCCACAATTAAAACCGGTCCCTTCTCAACTAGCAAGGAACGACGGGATGGTGGCCCTGGGACCAGCGGGAGCACAAACGCGAGCTGCCGGGCAAAGCCCGCCGACCCGGAGAGCACCCGGATATCGCTGCTCATCGCCGCACTCGCGAGAGTAAGGAGATCGGTATCCGTCTCCGCATCGGCAACCACGATACCTTCCGTCACATCCAGCAGGACTTGGCGGACCGTATCGACTCCCATGCGAATCGTCTGAAGACCGAGGGCATGGACCTTTTCCGCCCCTCCGCCGCCAGCGCCGCCATCAAATATGGCGAGGAGATCAGAGGTCGTCGTTTGCTCTCCGAATGGACTCAGCTCGACCGGGACCCCTCCGATGAACTGTCTTCCCCCGAGGGTCGTCCGCGATTCCTCCGGCAATGCAGGGGCGACCAATGCTCGCCGCACGCCGAGTTCGGCCATGATCGCAACGAGTTCTTCGCGAGGATGACCGCGCAGCGCGGAGTCGATCTTCTTGTAGACCCGAAAAAGGGATGCCCCTTCCAAGCCAGATGACAACTGCCAAGCCTGCCCGATCCGCCCGACCGCATCACGATTCAACCGTTCGGCGGTACTCGCATCGGCATCCCGGCTCTCTGTCGAGATCGCAAGGACGTCGGGGAGGTCGGGCAGGTCATGCCTGTCGTGGATGTCCAGGCTGTCGGCATTCAGCTCCGACGGGGCCACGAACGAGATGGTCGTGGCGAACCCGCGACTAGCAAAAGATGCAGCGGTGTCCGCTGCGCCGGTCAGGTCGTCAGCCAGGATCACGAGTTGGATCACGTTCGGCGCAGCCGGCGCGTGAGGGACAGTGCCATTCTGTTATCCCGCACGGCTGGACACCGGACGCGAGGCCCCGAGCTGGATGGCAATGTCGATGGCGGCGAGCATGCTCTCTTCACTCGCGCGCCCCGTTCCGGCGATATCAAAGGCGGTCCCGTGATCGACCGAGGTGCGCAGAATCGGCAACCCGATGCTGACATTGACCCCGGAATCGAACGCGATCACCTTCATCGGGATGTGTCCCTGATCGTGGTACATCGCGACCACGATGTCCCATTCGCCCTTGGAGGCGCGGAGAAACACGGTATCCGGTGGCTGCGGATCGCTGACGTCGAGACCTCGAGCGCGGGCATCCTCGATTGCGGGGATGATCTCCCGCGCTTCCTCGTCGCCAAAGAGTCCCCCTTCGCTCGCATGCGGATTGAGACCCGCGACTGCGATCCGAGGTTTCGGGATGCCTAGCGCCTGGCATGCGTCGTCGGCGATATCGATCACCTCGCCGACGCGCTGACGGGTGACCCGCCTGATCGCCTCGGCCAGCGAGACGTGGGTGCTGATGTGCACGACGCGAAGCGACGGGCCGACGAGGAGCATGCTGACGCGCTCGGCTTTGGTCCGGACCGCGAGAAGTTCAGTGTGGCCCGGATAGGTGAATCCCGCCTTGTGCATCGCGGCCTTGTTGAGCGGGGCGGTGACGACGGCGTCCACGTCGCCCGCCATCGCCAGATCGCAGGCCAGAAACACGCACTCGACCGCCGCACGACCCGCCTCGGCGCTGACCTGTCCAATGTCATAGCCGCCATCTGGCGCCGTTTGGAGATCGAGCAAGGTCACGATACCTGGCTGGTAGCGCCCATCCTGCGGCCGGGTGACGACATCGTAGGTGAGATCGGACGCCCCGACCCACGCGGCCGCACGCTCGAACGTCTGCCGGTCGCCGATCACGAGCGGTCGCGACCGGGTGTAGACATCGGAATGCAGCAACGCCTTGAGGATGACTTCGGGACCGACCCCTGCGGGGTCACCCATGGTGATGGCGAGTAGTGGTCGATAGTCCTCTGCCGGTGACATTGACATGTCGCGTTCCACCTTGTTGAATCCTGGGTCGTTCGTCGTGAGGGCGCGGTGTTTTGAGCCTTTGCCGCTTCGCGTTCGCGGTGGAGTGTATGGAAGGTGCCGGGGACTGTCAACGAATCTGACTTCGCTGAACATCTCGTCATTTCGGAAGCGCGCCGGCAGCGCGCAGGAGGCGCATCAGCAGCGCATGTGGGCAAACACGGGCATCATGCAGGCGCGACGGACTTGGGTTGTTCACGCGGACGAACATGGGGTTCGCCCCTACGGGAAGTCGCGGATACATGATACGCGCGGGAGGACATGCAGTCTGCCCCTACGGAAAGCATGATTCCGACGTTTACGTATGCCAGCGCAGCTTGCTTCCAGAGCTTGTGGCATCTCCTAGGGGCCAACCCCGAATTCCCCCATGGCGAGCCGCCATGATGGTGCGAGACAAATCCTTGCCGCTTTCCATTCAGGCTTCGAATGTCATGAGGAAATGGCCGTATCTGACGCCAACTCCTTTTCACCTGCCGAATTGTTCCCGGTGTCAATACATCGATACCCACCCCACCTATGCCCTTTTCAGGCAGTGGACGCACCAACCTGCCGGTTTGTTCGAGACCCTCCATGACTTCTCGAAAACAGGAGTGGCATGTCCCCTGCGTTAACCCTGATGTCTCACCTGGCAGTTTCAGCACCAGTCGTTGTGCGCACCTTACCAGCAGGAGTGATGGAGATTGAGCCGCAATGGAATGTCCGGAACGCAGACGTTCGAAAAAAGCGGCCGGAGTGCGCGGTGCGATAGACGAGACATCGACAAATGAGGCGAGAGTGTAGCGCCAGACGAATCAGGGAGGGAAGATCTTGGACAGCGGAAACAATTACCAGGCAGGCTTGAGCGAGGGCATGGACGTCGTTGGATCGGACGGTGACAAGGTTGGAGACATCACCGAGATCTCTTCCAATCATTTCGTGGTGAAGAAAGGTTTGTTCTTTCCGCACGATTACTACATCCCAACTTCAGCAATCGCCAGTGTCGATGGGAACAAGGTCTATCTGAACGTGACCAGGGACGAGGCAGTGAATCAGGACCCGTCCTGGGCGCAACGTCCAGTCACGACATCCTCGACAACCTCCAGCCAGAAGACCGCGTACGTCGACGATACAGCCGGGACGGTATCCACGAACGCCTTGGGTTACGCCGACAGTGCTGCCGTCGGCCCGGCAGGCGATATAGCAGTTGGCACCCGGAGCCGAGATGACGGTCTGAACTCCGATCTGGCGCCATTCGAGCACGAACAGGACTCTGCACGTACCCATATGAACGAGGGTGACGACATTCTCGTTCCACTCGCTGAAGAAGAGTGACCGCCACCAAGCGCAGCGTCGATCGCGGCAGTGTCAACATCGAAAAGAATGTCATCGCTGAAGAGCGAACCCTGGAGGTGCCAGTCATGGAAGAAGAAGTCCATGTCCAGCGCCGCACAGTGGATCGCCCGATTGCGGCGGGCGACGATGTCTTTACGGAAGACACCATCGAGGTGCCCATCCATGGCGAAGAGGTCGATGTGCAGAAGCGGGCACGCGTCGTCGAAGAACTGGAGATCGAAAAGCAAGCGGTACAGGGCACCAAGCACGTGACCGGTACCGTCCGACGTGAGGAGGTGAACGTCGAAAACTTGCAGACGAACACCGTCAACACCAACACCGCCTCCCAAACTGACGAGGGGCTGCTCGACAGGGCTCAGGATGCCGTCAAGAGCACGCGCAAGCCGAGAAATCAGGGTCGATAGGCCGCCTTTGTGCGGCTACTCTCTCATAGACATCAGAAGGGATCACCATCATGAGCCAGCAGACAGAGCACTTACTCCCAGATGAAGAGCAGGTCGTCACCGGGCGACGCCCGATCGGTACCAGCGTCGGTACCTACAACAACGATAGCCACGACACTGTCGAGGTCAAGAATCGCGTTCAATTCGGTCCGATCATCGCCGGAGTATTGACGGCCATCGCCACCCTGCTGATCCTGACCGTCCTCGGGCTGGCGATCGGCTCATCCGCACTGGAGCCGCGTGACGCCGGGAAGGGGCTTGGTTTCGGCGCGGCGGCATGGGGCATCGCCAGTGCGCTGATCGCCTTCTTCCTCGGCGGCTGGGTCGCCGCGAAGACGGCGGCGGTCGCCGGTGCAGGGAGCGGCATCATCAATGGCCTGATGGTCGGCGCCGCCATCATCGTCATCGTGCTGTGGCTGACCGGAACCGGGGTCAGCTCCATCATCGGCACGCTCGGCAGCAACATCGGCGATATCACGAATCTCGCCAAGACTTCGGGAACCAGCACGCAGGACATCCAGCAACAGGCACAACAGGTCGACACCAAACAGGTTTTCGATACCGTCAAGAACAGTGCATGGGGAACGCTTGCCGGCTTGATCCTGCCACTCATCGCAGCAGGAATCGGTGGTCTGGTGGGGCACAACGAGCGACGTGAAGTCATCCAGTCGGGTCGTTGACATTTGATGTTTCCATATTCGCCGTATGGATGCCGCCCTAACGGGTGGCGTTCGCACGGCTCCCACAAGGAGTTCACTGATGGACAAACTCAAGGGTATGATGGATGGTTTCAATCCAATGGATCTCAAGAAGTACGTCGAAGGCGTAAGCTGGCCGATCGGCAAGGACGATTTGGTCGCGATCATGAAGCGCAACAACGCTCCTGACAGCGCGACCAGCAAGGTTCAGGATTCGAATGCAAGCCAGTTCACGGACCAGAACGATCTGATGTCCAAAATCGGCTTGTAGCATCTGGTGCACATCGTCGAGCTGAGATGTAAAACCGGGCGGTCCTCTCGGACCGCCCGGTTTCCTACGTCATTTTCCACAGGTCATTCCCTGGAGCATGGTCCATTGAACAAGACAGGTCGCTCGCGTCCAGATTCAGGTGACGACGACGAGGGTGAGATTCGCCAGGCAGGTTTGCGAAAATGGACACACATGATCGCCCAGTCGGCGCGTGATCTTCACGCGAGCAACGCGTTGGAATGGGCAGCGACGCTGGCCTTCTACGCGTTCCTCTCCCTTTTCCCGTTGCTCCTGGCGGGAATGATCCTCGCATCGTATGTCACCGACGCGGCATGGGCGACCAGGCAAGCGACCGAACTGCTGGGACATTTTCTCCCTGGTGGACAGGGCGAGATCGAGCGAATCATTGAAGCCGCCATCGCGGATCGCCGGCGGGTCGGTATCATCTCTCTCGTGATTCTCCTATTTACTGGTCGCCGTGTGCTCGGTGCACTCACCAAGGGCCTCAACCTTGTGTCCGACGTCGACGAGCAGGACGACCCGATACAAAGGCGGATAAGGACTTCTTAAAGGAATCCACCGCGTTGCTGGAGGCGATGGCGAGGTTGCGAAGCGTCTCAACGAATTGCACAAGAACTGGCTCAATCCGGAAGGTGCGTCCGAGACGGAGCTGAAGAACGAACCCTGACGTATCTTTCCAACGCTCGTCCGACATGGCTCGCCAACGGCCACGCGGCGCTCGATCGAGCAGTCCAGGCGGTGTACGGCCGGGACGACGATCCGGCGATCACCACCGCCGAGCGGCTTCTGGCGTTGAACCTGAAGCGGTCGGCAGGATAGTGGGGCGGGAGCGGGAGTGGGGCAGTGGCGTCATGTATCGAGCGACGCTCGATCGAGTCGACCCATCTGCCCGATGTCACTACCAGGACAGGCTCTCGGGGTGCGGCTACTCCGTAGCCGCACCCCTTGATAATCGCAATAACATGCGGCTTATCCCGTCATGGCACCAACGATAACCCCGCTGTAGTCCGACTCAGCGTGTACCACAGTTTGTCGTTCATTGCCGAAGCCGGTTCAGGATGTCTGGCAACGATGGATGCATTTCGGTATAGTGACGCAGGAGATAACGTCAACCAACAGAGAGGACGTGGGTGTGGCTGAAGGCGAAGCAATGACCGGCGACACAGAGCGTGAGCAGATGCAACGAAAGCATGTGCTCGCCGTCAATGGAGATACCGCCTTCCTGGACCTGATTCGGGAACTGCTCCAGGACGAGCGGTACAACGTCACGACGACGAACTATGTGCCCAAAACCTTTGACCTGATCGCTTGTTTGCAACCGTCCCTGCTGATTGTCGATCTAGTGATCGGGGAAGTCGCGGGTTGGAAACTTCTGGACCGCCTCCAGGCCGAAGCAATCACACAGGGCATCCCGGTGATCGCGACATCGACCATGCAACGACTCCTGGATCGGGCCAGTGCCGACCAGGCACGATATGGATCCAACCAGTACCTCGTCAAGCCGTTTGATCTGGACGACCTGATCGATACGACTCGGCGGCTGATCGGCCCGGCATGACCCTTCAGCCAGACGAAGGATCGTCCCCAGTATTCTGGTGGTTGTCATACAAACGTTCTCTCGAAAGGTAATCGATCAAACTCTTATGCGCGCGCATCACCGAGGTGTCGATCGCTTCGAGAGCAAGGAGAAAGTGTGGCGGAAGCGGTCGGTCCATCCGGCTGGCGTGTCGATGAAGCAGTTGCGCCCGTCCCCTGGTGATAGCCAGCGCCGTGGACACCTCGTGCAGCAGGTCGGTCTCGTCTTTTTTCAATGGACCTTGATGTGTCATGGCTTTCGTCCTTGGCATCAGGGCGACGGAGACGTACGCCTCCGCCTTCTATGCATTCGGCGTGCCGGGAACACTGCCGGGCGCACTGCGAGAATCGCCGTACCATGGAAGGCCGGAACCGAGTTGCTGGAACATTCCATGCAACGAAACCAAGCCGATGCCCCAGAGACGCGCATGCAGGATGCCGCCTCCAGGGTCTGACGGCCGGTTATGCCGGCAGAAGGAGCAAGTATCGTGGCAGTTCGATTTGGTGTTCATGTTCCGCAGGGCTGGACGATGGATCTGGAAGAGATCGACGATCCGATCGAGCAGTACGAAGCGATGACGAATGTCGCGCGGGTAGCTGACAAGGGAGCCTGGGACTCGATCTGGGTCTTCGACCACTTCCACACCGTGCCCGAGCCGGTGATGGAGACGACGTTCGAGTGCTGGACGATTACCGCCACGCTGGTGCGCGATACCCAGCGCGTGAACGTCGGGCAGATGGTCGGCTGCAACGGCTATCGCAACCCCGCCCTCTATGCCAAGATCGCCTCGACCGTGGATGTCGCCAGTCACCATCGCCTCTTCGCAGGGATCGGGGCGGGCTGGTACGAGCACGAATGGCTGGCATATGGATACGGCTTCCCGGACATCCCGCAGCGAATGGGCATGTTCCGGGAAGGCGTCGAGATCATCCACAAGATGTGGACCGAGGACAAGCCGACCTTCCAGGGGAAGTACTACTCCATCGATGGTCCCATCAATGAACCGAAGAACGCGATCGGCACGCCGGAGGCAAAGATCCCGCTCTGGATAGGCGGCGGTGGCGAGAAAGTGACACTCAAGCTGGTCGCGAAATACGGTGACGCCTGCAATCTAGGAGGCGAGCCGGACGTGCTGCAGCACAAGCTCGACGTGCTGAAGGGGCACTGCGAGAAAGAGGGTCGCGACTATAACGACATCATCAAGTCCACCGGATTCAGCGCTCATCCGATCGGCCCGAACGATGACCCTGCCACCGCAACCGCCGTCGCGCGCGGAAAGACCTCGTTCGAGGAGTATTCCAAGAGTCGGATCGTGGGCACGCCGGAGCAGATTCGGGAGCGTGCCCAGCCGCTGCTCGATCTCGGATTCGACTACTTCATCATGGGCTTCCCGCGCATCGCCTACGACCAGGAGTCGATGATCCGGTTTTCCGAAGAGGTGATTCCACTCTTCGCCGAGTAGCAGCAGACACAGCCGGAGTCGCCCCTGTCGGTCACAGATAGATTCGGACCGACAGGGGCATGGCAACTGTTCTGTGGTGATACCAGGTACGCGCCGGTTACGCACCGGCTGCCTGCACTCCATGTTCACGATTGCGCTGATTCTGGAACCCTGTTTATGGGCGATTCTTCTGGGGTGATCGTGGGGGTTGTGGGATGCTCGACTGGAACCGATGAAACGTCTGGCACCGGCCGAAGCGGGAAGGGACATGACCTCGTGTCAGAATCTATTACCAGTGCGGACATATCCGGGCAACCGGAAAGTGCACTTCAGCTTCTGAACGTTTTCGTCGGCGAATGGCACGCAGAGGGACTTTCGTCGAAAGCGACTCCAACGAATCGCACCACTCCCCGACCGTTCCCATGGTAACCATCGAAACGTTCCACTGGATGCCCGGTGGGTATTTCCTGATACATGAGTGGGAAGGCACCGTCGGCGACCAGCCGATTCGTGATATGGAAATTCTGGGCCGGGATGCGGTTTCGCGTGAATACATCTCCTGGGTTCTTTGATAACGGCGGCAACCATCCTGTCTACCGTGTGACTGAGCACGATCGCGTCTGGATCTACACCGGCGAGTTCCAGCGCGCCACTCATACCGTCAGCGAGGACGGCAAGTCGATGAAGGTTCACTGGGACTGGTCGAAGGATGGCCAGAATTGGAACTCGCTGTGTGATCTGAAGGGCGCCAAGTCCTGACGGCAGCGAGCGCAGTCTTTCGGCGCGCCCACCTATCGCCTTGGCACCAACCCGCAGCCACCGATCTTTTTGCGCGTGCTTTCAAACGTGTAGGTCCGTGCTGATCCTGCTGGTGTCTCCCCGCACGCCGGGCTTCCCATATCGTAGGATCAGCAAGACACCATCGACGCTCGCTGCGTGTCTTGCCGGGAATTCGATTGGTTCAGGTCCCCGAGGTCAGCGATCGCATGCGAAGTCGAACTCAGATCGCCGACGATGAAGGAACCTGGAGCGCATTTCGGTCTTGGTCCCGGATAGGGCCCCGGTTTGGATCCGATCTCGTTGCGGTCGCCTTGTTCCTGATCGCGGTCTGCATTGTCATGCTGTTTCGCTGGCATTATGACAATTGGCTGACCGAATACGATATCTTCACGTTCTTCCTCCCGTGGTTTGGCATGATGGGCGATCGGCTGCATGGTTTCGATATTCCCGGCTGGACCCCCTTCTATCTGAGTGGAACGGCGCTCGCGGGTGATGCATCGGCCGGGTGGATGTACATCCCGGTGATGGTCGCGTTCTCGCTCCTGAATGTCACCACGGCGTTCAAGACGATGATCCTGATCCAGGTAATCCTCGGCGGAATCTCGACCTATGTTCTCAGTCGTGTCGTTGGCTTCCTGCCGATCGCAGCCCTGGCCAGTACCACGGCCTTCGCATTCGGGCCGTTTCTTTCCGGCCAAACGAACTACACCACGATCGGTGGTCAGGTCTCGACCTGGATTCCGGTTGCGCTGCTGGGAGTGGAACTCTCGCTGCGTTCTCCACGCGTCGTCAGCCGACTCGCATGGTGGTCGCTGAGCGGCCTCGCGGTCAGCCAGATCGCCGTCGCCTGGCCCGGTCAGGGTCTGGTCAACGCGCTCCTGATCATCTCGGGCTGGATTCTGTACCGGACGGTACTCTCGCCGCCGCACCTGGCACAAACGTTCCAACCCGACCGCATCATCCGACGATTGACGACGGCAAGCGGTTACATCCAGACCGCCTTTGTCTCACCAACCGGAGCGAACGAACGCGTCCTGACCAGATCCGGGCCGAGCTCCGCGGTCTCGAAGATCGTGGCGATCCGGGAGCGTTTGCTGTGGGGTGCGCTGACCGGCGTCGCGGTGCTGGGCAGTGGACTGGCCCTGGCGGCGGCTGGCATCCTTCCCCGGCTCGACGTCAATGCCCAATCGAGTATTGCGGGTGGCGACTATGCCGGGCTGATGGGTGGTGAATACAACCCGCCGGCATCGGTCCACCAACTATTCTCGCAACTCTTCATTGATCGCATCGGATTTCGTCCGACCAATCTGAGCGGCGTGGTCGTCGTGCTGGCGATGTTGGCACTGCTTATCGCGATCCGGCGCTATTGCGTCCCGTTCTTCGGCACCGTCTGGATCGTGGGAATGATCCTGACGCTGCACGAGACACCGCTGCACCGACTGTTCTATCTGATTCCTCAGTTCGAGAATATCCACGAGCACAGTCCCCAACGGCTGCTGTGGGTTATCACGCTCGCCCCAGCGATGCTCGCGGGAGCGACCGTGCAAACGATCATCAAGCATCCGCCGACGCAGTACGCAATCGCGCTCGTGCCGGTCCCCCTGGTGGTGATCGGCGTCGGTGCGCAACTGACGGCAAACGAGGGCAAGATTGGGTGGGTGCCATACGTCTCGGCGATCGTAGCGACCATCCTCGTGCTGATCGTGGCGCTTCCGATCCCCATGTGGTCGAAGACCGCGGCGGCGGCCCTTCCCCGCTATGCGTTAGCGGGTCTGATCGCGCTCCTCTTCCTGATTCCCACCGGCAGCGACATGCTCGTCGCACTGCTGAAGGTGGAACCCATCGATTCTCCGTTGACCTCCGATCAGGAAACCAGCGGGATGATCGACCTCTATTTCTCTCGCACGGATCCGGGTGGCGCCGGCGAGTTCCTGCAGGCGATGCAGACGCGAAGCGGTCCATTCCGCTTCGTCGCATTTGCGGGGAGAGACCCGGAACCGAACCAGCCATCGTATTCCACACGCAGGCTGGAACCAGCCGTGCTGGCGGTACTGCTGAACGCGCGCGCGTCGCGGCTGGGACTCGATCTGATTCAGGGCTACAACCCAAGCCATCTCAAGGACTATGACGAGTACTTCCGGGTGCTGAACGGAGGAATGCAGGACTACCACTGGCAGGATCCCTATCCTCGCGCCCTCGGCCCCAACCCGCTGATGGACATGCTGAACGTTCGCTACATCGTCGTCGATGCGACGATCCCGGCAGGAAACCCCGAGATCGTGGCAATCGCGACAGGGCGCAGGATCGTCTTCCGCAATCGGCAAGTGGTGATCTACGAGAACCCGGATGCCTTCCAGCAAGCCTGGATCGTGCACGATGTGCGGCCGGAAGCGAGCAACAGCCTCGTCGAGCTGAAGTCCGGTGAAGTCGATGGCCGCGAGATCGCGTTCGTCTCCGGTCCGCTTCCGAACGTCCTGCCGGCGGCGCCAAATGTCGTGGAATCGGTGCAGGTGACCGCCACAAACGGGGACCGTCTGACGGCAAACGCGACGATGGGGACGCCGGGTCTCGTCGTGTTCAGCGAGGTCTATGCGAAGGGCTGGAACGCCTATGTCGATGGCAAGGAGGTCGACATCGTGCGAACCAACCACGCGCTACGCGGTATCGCCGTGGGCACCGGTACGCACGTGATCGAGATGCGATACGAGCCGCGCTCGCTTCGGATCGGTTTGTGGATCACGGTCGCAACAGCGCTTGGGATGCTGATCGTCACCATTCTGGCGGTCGCGATGTGGTTCCGCTCCCGCATTGCAGAACATGCTCCGCCGCCTCCATTCGACATCTCCTCTTCCCGCGAACAGGGATCAAACGCTGACGGTCGGAGGTTGCGGCTCCCGATGAGCGGAATCCACCCACCATCCACCGTGCGGCGGCGGACCATCTCACCACCCACATGACATCTTGAAGGCATCATCCATTCCGCCTAAAGATGTGAAGGCGGGTCTGGTGGACCTGGTGGCCGCGTGCGGTCGCCTACCAGCGGGGAAGCAGGCGCTCCCAGGTCGGGTCGACGGTTCGGCGCATGTAGGTAACGTCGTCGCGGTCGCGATAGGGAATCCGCTGGAAGCGTTCGTATCCGCGCTGGAGGGCGTCGCGATCGACTTCGATGCCGAGTCCGGGCGTTGTGGGCACGATCACCGTGCCATCGACAAAACGAATCTTGCCGCCCACCAGGATGTCGTCTTCCTCGTGCAGCCATGTATAGTGGGTATCCGCGTCGTAGGTCAGACCGGGCGTCGCGGCAGCGAGATGAGCCATCGCCATCAGCGAGACTCCGAGATGCGAGTTCGAGTGCATGCTCAGCCCGAGACCGAAGGTCGAGCAGATCCGTCCCAGTTCGACAACTGCCTTGAGACCGCCCCAGTAATGGTGGTCGCCCAGAATGACCTGAACCGCGTCCTTCTCGAACGACTCACGCACATCCTCGAAGCTGGTGACGCACATGTTGGTGGCGAGCGGCATGTCGATTCCCTTCGCCAGCAACCCGGCCCGGACGGCAGCCATCCCATCGATCTCGGCGGTAGGGTCCTCGAAGTACTCGAGAGTCCCTGCCAATTCAGTGCCGACCCGGATTGAAGTCGCCACCGACCAGGCGCAGTTTGGATCGATGCGGATCGGCATATCGGGGCCGAATGCATCGCGCATCGCGCGAACCACCGAGATCTCGTCCTCCGGTGGAAAGACCCCTCCCTTGAACTTGATGCTTTTGAAGCCGTACTCGGCAATCATCTGGCGGGCCTGCGCGACAACCGCATCCGCCGTCATCGCCTCACCATAGATGTCCGTCCGCGCGTCCTCTCCCTCGCCACCGCCACCGGCGTGCTTGTAGAAGAGATAGGCGCTGAACGGCGCAGCATCGCGAACCCGACCACCAAGCAATTCCGCGACTGGAACCCCGAGCGCATGGCCGGTGAGGTCGAGTGCAGCGACCTCGAGCGGGCTGAACGTGCGGGGCAGCGCGCTATTGATGCGTCGCGGCGTGAGGTCGAAGTTCTTGAGAACGGGATCGAGATTCGTGGCGTCCGGAAACCCGAGGCGGCCCGCAACGACCTGATAGATCCTGTTGGAGCTGCTCGAGTCCAGTCCGATGATGTCGTCGCGAAGCGCCTGCAGGTCATTGGAGGTCCGCGTCGAGAAGGCGGCCTCGCCGAATCCGCTGTACCCGTCATCACCCACGAGCTCGACGATAATCCTGTTCACGTACGGTTCGTGGATGCCCACGGCATTGCGAAGCGGCGCGTCCGCGATGGCTACCGGTGTCACGATCATGTCCGATATTCTCACGAGCCAGTCCCCCAGTGCAGGCAACGTCGACGATGCCCGTGTATCCCGTTCGCAAATTGACTTGCACCCTGATTGGGGTCAGTATAGAAACTCAGGCAACGTTGTCAAACACTCGCGGCGGTCCGAGCGATGATCCCGCCGCGCTCGTTCTGCCGTCCCGCCGGACCTTGCGGGTCATGTATCCGTCCAGTTCACCTGCGCGTAGATGGAGAAATCAGCGATGTCGACTATGTCAGTGTCCCAGCGTTGGCACCCCGAGCAGATCAGAACCAGCCTGCGAGGGGTGCTCGCCTTCCCGATCACTCCGTACTCCGACGATGGCGAGGTCGATCTCGACGCGGTGCGCGCCAACGCCTCGTTCCTCGCGACGAGCGAGATCTCCGCGATCGTCGCACCGAGTGGAACCGGAGAGTTCTTCGCCCTCACGCCTGACGAGGCGATCGCGGTCGTCGAAGCAACCGTCGAGGCTGCCGGTGACAAGCCGGTGGTTGCGGCGGCAGGCTTCGGATCGCGAGTTGGCGCTGATCTGGCGCGGCGATCGGAAGCGGCCGGGGCAGCGGCGATCATGATCGTGCCCCCCTACTATGGAAAACCGGACCCGGAAGCACTTATCGCCTACTACGCGGAGATCGCGGCGGCGACATCGCTGGGCGTGATTCCCTATGCCCGGGATGCCGCAATGTTCACCCCGAAGATGGCCGAGCAACTGGCGGTCCGGGTGCCGCAGATGGTCGCGTTCAAGGACGGACGCGGTGATGTACGGCTCTTCCAGCAGATCCGCGAGCATGTGATCGACGTGCTTGGGGAGGAACGGCTGGTCTGGCTGGCAGGAACCGGTGACGATTTGGTCGGTCCCTATTTCGCGGCGGGGGCGGAAGGATTCACATCGTCGCTGGCCTGTTTCTGGCCGGAAGCGGCGGCCGAGCTTTTCCGCCTGGCAAGTACGGGCGACTTCGGAGGTCTGGCCGCGTACCACAAGCGCGTCGTACGTCCGATCTATGCCTTGCGCCAGAGGCGACCCGGGTATGAGGTGTCGGTGATGAAGGCGGCAATGGAGATTCTCGGTCATCCAGCAGGGCCGGTACGGCCCCCATTGGCAAACGTTACACCCGTCGACCGTGAAGAGCTGGCACTCCTGCTGACCGAATTACAGGTACCACCTCGGGCCGACAGGAAAGCGTGGACGCTTGCCCGTGTCGCTGGCCGCGTGTAGATTCACCTTCGAGTCCCAGACGGACGCGCACCCAATAGAGTTGCGTGTCCTGGCTCCGCAAACGGTGCGCGTGATTCATGACGGGAGGCGCCACCATCGCCAGAGCACCGCGAAGGCTCAACGCCCCTCGATGGGCAATCACGGCCGGCACTGCTGACGGTGCTCGATTGCTCACGACACCCGATGAAGTGAACGGAGAGTAAGAGCGAGTATCGTCACATATGGCGACGCTCACCGTCGTATTCGTCATGTCGTCATGGTGACGCGATGGCGATCGTCCTCGCGGTTGACGTGGGGGACGTCGATCAGTCCGCTGCATCCCCGACTTGGTGATAACCCTGCCAAGCATCGTTAAACCCAGCAGAGAAAGAGAACGGAGACGCACGATGGCACGCGGAACTCAGTTGAAGCGCAGCACTCCGGAAGCGGAGGGCATCCCTTCCTTGGCGATCCTGGATTTCATTCATGCGCTCGAGCAACGCACCCACCCCCTGGACGCGGTCCAGGGCTTCATGCTTCTGCGCCACGGGAAGGTGGCGGCGGAGGGATGGTGGACGCCTTATGGCCCCGACTCTCCGCACTCGCTCTTTTCGCTGAGCAAGAGCTTCACCTCCTCCGCCATCGGTCTGGCGGTCGCGGAGGGACTGCTCACGGTGGACGACATCGTCCTCGAGTTCTTCCCGGAGGACGCACCGGCGGACCCCAGTGAGAACCTGAAGGCCATGCGCGTGCGGCACCTGCTATCGATGAACACCGGGCATCACGAGGATACGACCGGGCAGGTATTTCGAGGCGGGGACGACAACTGGCCTCACGCTTTTCTGTCGCTGCCCGTCGAGCACCAGCCCGGCACGTGGTTCGTCTACAACACCGCGGCCACATACATGCTCTCGGCCATCATCACCAAACTGACGGGCGAGTCCCTGCTGGACTACCTTCGCCCGCGCCTGTTCGATCCGCTCGGCATCGAGGACCCCACGTGGGAAACCGATCCGCGTGGCGTCAATATCGGCGGCAGCGGCCTGCACATCAAGACCGACGACATCGCCCGCTTCGGCCAGATGTACCTGCAGAAAGGCACCTGGCAGGACGCGCGCATTTTGCCTGAGGCGTGGGTCGCCGAGGCGACGAGCGCCCATTCCGACAACAGCAACACCCAGACCAATCCCGACTGGACAGTCGGATACGGCTATCAGTTCTGGCGATGCCGGCATGATGCCTACCGCGCCGATGGTGCCTTCGGTCAGTTCTGCATCGTCATGCCTGAGCAGGACGCCGTGTTGGCGATCACCAGTGGTCTGCAGGACATGCAGGATGTGTTGGATAAGGTATGGGAGCATCTCCTGCCCGCCATGCGGCCGGAAGCGTTACCCGCCGACCCGCCAGCCCATGCCGAATTGAACGCCAGGCAGTCGGCGCTGTCGCTGCCGCTGCCGGAGGGGAAGCCTGCGTCTCCCCACGTGCAGCATTGGTCGGGGAAAACGTACGAGCTGGAGAGCAACGAGCTGAAGTTCGACCGCGTCGGGATCATATTCGACGATGATCGCGGCACCCTCATCATGCGCGACGAACGCGGCGAGCACTCCGTGCAGATCGGCTCCACCGCGTGGCTGAAGGGCCGTAGCGACGCGCGTGGGCGTGGCGACGAACCCATCGCCGCGTGCGGAGCCTGGACGGATGAAGACGACACCTTCGAGATGCGGATCTGTTATCTGGAAGGCGAGTTCTGTTCAGTCTTCCGCTTCCACTACACGAACGACGAACTGCACCTAGACGTGGAACCGAACGTCTCCTGGGGCTCGAACCCGGTTACGACAATCACTGGCCGAGTATCCGCATAGGATGCATGATTCCGCGCGACTGTCAGCTTCCTGACCTCCGAGTTTCCGCTCATCGGCAGGCCGCAGGTCAGCAACGCGGTCTCCACCGAGTGCCATCCCCGATGCCAACGAGAACGATTCACACGGCAGATTCACATTGCCCGTCGCTTTCTCGCACACGGTCACAGACATCTGGAATTCAGTGTCTTGTGAGCGTGAATTCGTGCCCGTCGCCGATGTCGACTGGCTCGATCGGACGTCCAGCAATGGCACATTGCAGCTGCTCGAGCAGCTGCTCGTGCAGTCACTGGGACGACATCTCCCGCCGCGACGTTGTCGCGAGAGATATGGCGGGTACAACGCAAACATACAGTGGGATTGACACCAAGGCATGAGGCCGTTTGTTATGTACACACGATAGAATCGGTGCTGTCACATGTGGTTGAAGGAAACAGCGACTGTCTGGAGGCAACGATTCCCGATCCCGGTCATGGTTGACGGTTACGATCGCACGAAGAAATCGCGGGCCGATCGCAGATCGGCACCGAGTCGCTCGTGGCATGGTTGGCTAGGGATCGACCCGCTGTCCAATGTCGTTGCTCGATGTCGCTGCCCGATGTCGCTGACCGATGTCGCTGACAAGACAGGGTCCAAGGCGCCGCGTCGGAATGACGTGGACCTCCCGGCGGTGTGCTCCAAGCCGGCGATAGACACGATCATCTACGGATGGCCGTCACATTCTCGTGCGGTCACTCGTCTCCTTGGCAGACCCGGCTCGATGCAGCCGCCGGCGCCGCTGCCCGCGCAGTTGCCGGCGCAGCTGCCGACACGGGGTCGCCCCCTGGAACGAGCGCACCTTCGCTGACCGATGGAGCGCAGAGGAGATCGAGGATTCATGTCAACGCGAGTCACGAAGCCGTCTAATATGTATGGCGTACAGCAGCAGATTTTGGGTCTGAGTCCGAAAGGAGATAACCTGGAGGCAGGTTTGCTGAACCTCGTTCGGATGCGCGCGTCGCAGATCAATGGGTGCGCGACCTGCCTCGCCATGCATGCGCGGGAGATGCGCGAGCAAGGGGAGCGGGAGGATCGCCTCTATGTCCTGAGTGCGTGGCGCGATACCGGATGGTTTACCGAGCGCGAGCAGGCGGCGTTGGCATGGACAGAAGCCGTCACGACGCTGGCAAATGGTGAGGTGCCAGATGAGGTGTACGCACAGGCTCGCGCCCAGTTCAGTGAGCTTGAACTGGCGGAACTGACGCTCGACGTGATTGCCATCAATAGCTGGAACCGCCTGAACATTGGCTTCCGAGTACAGCCGGAACCACTCACGATCGAGTCGCAGACAGCAGTCACCGCCGGTTGACCGATCGACGAGGCGGCTTGGCAACGAACGAATCATGGCGAGCCATCACAGTGATTGATCCTCAGAGCAGTCATGCCTACCAGGATACCCAGCGATATCTCTTCGCGGTGGCATACCGGATGACCGGCAGCGCCAGGGACGCCGAGGATCTCGTGCACGATGCCTGGATCCGCTATCTGGATGCGGGCTCGCCCGCTGTCAATTCGCTTCGCGCCTACTTGACCACGATCATCTCACGCCTTGCGCTCGACCTGATGAAATCGGCCAGGACGCAACGCGAACAGTACATCGGCGAATGGATGCCAGAACCGGTTCTGACCGAGGCGGTCATCGCTGGTCCGGCCGACACGATCGAGCAGCGTGAAGAGGTCTCATATGCCTTCCTCATTCTGCTCGACCGCCTCGGTGCCGAGCAAAGGATCGTCTACGTGCTGCGCGAAGGGTTCGGACTCTCCTACGACGAGATCTCCATCCATCTCGACAAATCGACTGCCGCCTGCCGGCAGCTTTTCCATCGCGCTCAACGTATCCTGGCCGATATCGCCCAGCCGACGATTGCTCCCGCCGTCGAGCATCGACAATTGATCGAAGAGTTTCTCGAGGCCGTTTCGACGGGCAATGTCGCTCGTGTCACTCGTATTCTGGCGAAGGACGCCTTCTCGATCGCGGATGGCGGGCCGGATCGTCTGGCCGCTCGAAAGCCGATCCTCGGTCGCGACAGGGTCGCTCGCGGCTTGGTCGGCTGGGTATCGAAACCTCGTTCCGGACACCTGATTGATTGGGAAATCGTCGACCTCAATGGGGCACCCGCGATCGTCGTCCGCGAAGACCATGTCATCGACCAGGTCATGATCCTCGACATCCGGGACGGCCAGATCACTGCCTTGCGGACGACGCTCAATCTCGCAAAGCTTGACCACCTCAATCGGGCTCTCACAGTGAATCGTCCCAGCGACGAGTAATGAGGCTGGTGCGATCCTCCTTTTTGTGGCTCGACGGACGTTACTGTGATGATCGACTGTAGCTGTCCGATGTAAAGTAGGGTTTGCGGGATATTCGCGGGTACACGGAACGGAACGTCGCCCAGATGACCACGTCAACGTCTTCATCGACTGATCGCAAACCCTTTCGCCTTGGATTCTTCTCCTATCTCGAAGGGACGCAATCTGCCACAGCGATCTACAACGATGTCGTGAAGCTGTTCTCGGCGGCGGACGAACTCGGATTCGATATGGGCTGGGTCGCCCAGCATCACTTCAGTCACCATGGCGGACTCCCCTCCCCGTTCGTCTTCTTCAGTTCGGTTGCGGCGAGGACCAGACAGATTGGATTCGGAACGGCCGTCATGACCTTGCCGATCGAGCATCCGGTTCGGCTCGCGGAGGAAGCAGCCGTATTCGACACGCTGCATCCCGATCGGCTTGAACTGGGTTTCGGGACCGGCTTCGGCTCGAACGAGGTGCTCGATACGTTTGGCGTGGAGAATCGGAACCGGCGTGAGGTCTACGATGGCACAATCGAACGGATTCAGCAGGCATTTGCGGGCAAGACTTTGAACAATGCCGACGATGTGCTCTATCCGCCCGCCCAGCAACTCAATCACCACCTGTGGGAAGCGCCGTCTTCCGATGACCGCGTGACCCTCGTCGGCGAACGCGGCAACGGCTTGCTTCTGTCCCGGGTGGCGATCGGGGCGGGGGATCGTCCAACCGACGAAGTGCAGCGCTCACTCGTCGACCACTACAAGGCTGCGTTGCCGGCTGGAGTCGAACCGCGGATCGCGCTTTCGCGGTCTGTCTACCCATCGAGCAAACCGGATGTAGCCTACAACGACCTGCTCAAGGGGCTGGACGAATCGCGCGTTACCCGCACGAAGGCGGGCCAGACATTTCCAGCCAGGTCTATCGAGGAAGAGTTCGATCACTTCAGCATTCACTGGGGCGATCCGGAACGTGTTATCGAGAGTCTGGGACAAGAGCCACTGTTGGGAGAGATCACCGATCTCATCTGCCAGGTCTCCCCGGGCACTCCGTCGTTCGCGCAAACGCTCGATGCGATCGAGCTGCTCGCGACTCGCGTGGCACCTGCCCTCGGCTGGAAGCCCGCCAACAGATAAATTCCCGGGCAGGGATCATTCTCCGGACTTCCGACGTTCTCTCCATGAATGCAATGTTGCCCTTATGGCATCATGCTGAGACACGGGTCCAGGGAATGGGGAAACATTGGAAGTAGTTGCCGTGCTCACAGTCATCGTCATCCTGCTTGCCCCGGTTGCTCTGGGATATGCAATCGGCTGGGTCATGCGGGGACGCCGGGATGGCCGGGGGATTGTCGAGGGCGAAGGTCGGCAGAGTCGTCAAGTCCAGAAGATCGAACGTCAGGATCGCGGACGCCGCGAACGGCACGTTGATGGGAGCGAGCGGCCATGGTTGGTCCGCGAGCTCGACCAGGCGCCATTCACCAACGTTCTGACACCCAAACAGCGACTCGACCTCAAGGTGCATTATGCCTTCGAGGTCGATGCTTCCCCTACTGCTCCAGTTCAAGTCGATACACCGCTCACCGAGGTCGATCGCGCAGAACCGGAGGACCTCCCGGAAGTGCATGAAGTGCAGGCTGCGGGACCGGCAACGCCCGCGGCTTCCTTGCCGCCGGTTCCTCTCCTCGAACCTGCGGAACGCGAACCTGACCTGATGCCGTCGCGACCAAACGCGACGGCATCGTCACTTCCACGCTTCCGGTCCACAACCAAACCGGCGATGGCCGCCCCCGCAACCTGCCGTGATGATTCTCTGCTGGAAGAACCGGAGTCCCCTGCACGTCCGTTTCCATCCCAACCTCGCCGCGAGTGGGATGCGGCGGTATTGCTGCTCTATCTGGGTGCGTTCCTGATCGTTGCGGCCGGCATCGTCTACGCCTCGTACAACTGGTCCAGCCTGGGACCGGTCAGCAAAATCGGGCTGCTCGCGGCGGCAACCATCGCCTTCGCGGGGACCGGGCTGGCCCTGCTCTCGTTTGCCCGCCTGCAACCGGCGGCCGTGACGTTCGTTGCGATTGGCGCGCTGCTCGTGCCGACAAATGCGATCGCGGCGCATACCGTCCTGGGTGGCGCCGATTCCCCGCCAGGACTGACCATCCTGCTCGGTTCACTGATCATGATGGTCCTCTACGGCGCGTTTTCGTTCCGTCCGGGAGGGTGGGCCTACACCTATGGGGCAGTCATATCAGGCCTTCTGGCGGTCGGCGCACTGCCATCAGGATTGGGCGGTCTGCATGGCAGCTGGGGCATGATCCTGCTGACCCTCGCTATCGCCGGGTCACCTGCCTTGGCAGATCGTATGACGGGTGATTGGCGTCGATTTGCCAAGCCACTTGTCTATTCCAGCCTGACGGTCCTCCCATTCTCGACATGGGCGGGTGCAAGCGGGGTCATCAATGGGACGATCTGGTTTTTGCCATTGTCGCTTGGCGCCGCCGCAGTCACGACGGCGGTCCTCGCCTGTCGATCGCGCTCCCCGATTTTCTCAGGGCTGTGCTCGCTGCTGACGATCTGCACGGTGGCCGGTGTCCTCATCGCAACCGAGCGGCCAGTCCAGGACTGGTCGCTCGTGGCGGTCGCGATGGCCTTCCTGCTGATCCTGATCACTGAACGTGGGCCGTCGCCCGCGCGAGTCCGGAACACCCGATCGCTGCTGCTTGTGGAGGCGGTCGGCCTGCTGTTGAGCGCGGTCGGCCTGGCCGACGCCACGGACCACGACTGGCTCCTGACCTTCAGCCTGATAGCAGGTCTGGCCGGGACCGCGCTGATCGCCTGGCTAATGCACTATCGATGGATCCTGCTTCTTTGCAGCGTTTTCGCAGTTGCCGCCTACGCCTCGATCGCGACCTATCTCGGCGACGCGGCAACGACGCCGCTGGGCCGTACGCTGTTCGAACTGCCCGTGCCGATTCTGCTGGCGGTGGTTGCCTTCCGATTCGATCGAAAGATCTCCGACGATCATGCCCGAACGTCCTGGGGGGGTGCCAGTCTGGAGCGTCGCGGCGCTCACCGCGATCGGTATCACCCTGATTCCTGCAGTCTCGTTGAAAACGACGAATGGCCTGCTGACCGCTGCGATGTTCTCCTCCATTTTTGCAATCGTGAGCCTCACCGCCGCCTGGTCGGTCCGGACACCGATCGTGCGCGTCGCCGCTGGACTCTGGGCAGTTCATGCCATCGGCTTGCTGGTCGCCGCGTCGTCATTTGGTCCGATCGACAAAATCGTGCTTGCGCTCGGTGGCGCAATCCTGCTTGCCGCCGCGTCGTATGGATGGGCAATCCGGGAGGAGCAAACCCGGCTTTCCGGACCTGATCTCCTGAAGCGAATGCCAGATCTTGCCGTCTTCCTGGTCGCGTCGATCGCCACCCTGTTTGGCGTGCTGACAGTGACGCTCGCCTATGTTGTTGCGAGCAACAAGGGTGTCGTGGCCGATTACTCGATCAGATGGACGTGGGCCATCTATCTCGCCATCCACGTCGCGATCGCGGCCTTGACAGGATATGCCGGATACCGCAGACGTCACCGGGTTTCCGGACCGGTCACCGCATTCTTCCCGCACATCGCCCTTGTTTTCGGACTCGTCGCCATCGTACTTGGATTGCGGATGGCCACCGACGATCCCCTGATCTGGTCATGGACTGGCATCGGCGTGGCAGGAGTGTTCATCGCCTTGTCGCTCGCCGGAGATCGATCGCGTCCCATGACCGCCTTCGCGCGTCGAATGTTCGCCGGGTTGCAGGCAGCTGGAATCGTTGTTGGTGCGATCGCCGTGCCGGTCAATCTTGCCCTGGCATTCTCGGCTGCACGTCACGTCAATGACTGGGTTCAGGCGGCACTGTACGTGGCTGTTGGAGCGCTCCTGTTCGTCGTTGGGTGGGTCAAGGGCCGACCCTATTCTACCTACGCCACCTTTGCGTCCTTCACGCTGACAATCGCGTTCACCGGGCGTGGACTGGAGAGCGATCGACTCGAGACAGGTCTCTACATCCTGCTTCTCGCATGGGTGATCGCCGGCACCGGCATTATTCTGCCAACGACAGGACCTTGGCGTGGACAGCCGAAGATCTTCCAAAACTCCGCGTATGCTCTGCCGATCGTGACGTTACTCGTTGCGATCGACGATGGCAGGAGAGTCCGACCCGACACGGGCGAGTGGCAACTGATCGTGCTCACGGCGCTGACGATCGCGGGAATGCTGGCGATCGAGGCGTGGCGGCGACAAGATCCGGCCCGGGGAGCGGCGGCCTCGGCGATCGCGATGCTGGCGCTGCTGATGGAGATCGCAGTGAGCGAACCCGTCAACGTTCAAGCCTATACTGTGCCGCTTGCAATCTACCTGTTCGGTCTGGGCTGGGCCAAACGCCGTCAGCACAAAATGCGGGATATGTCGCTCGAAGTTGGTGCAGCCGTCCTGATCGTCCCGACCTTCCTGCAGGCTCTGAACGGTGATGCTTTCGGTTGGCTTCTGCTGGCCGGTGGCGAAGCGCTCGCCTTTTTCGTGGTGGGCCTCGTGATCCGCCAGCGGGTGTTGATCGGAGCGGGCATCATCGCCATCAGTCTGATCGTGCTGCGGATGATGGTCGATGCCATCAACGCGATGCCAAGCTGGATGATTTTGCTTGTGGTGGGGATGATCCTGCTGGTCGGCGGCACCGTGCTGATAATCTGGAAGGAGGCCATCCGGAAACATCTCGGCGACCTGCAGGCGCGATGGCAAGCACTGGGATAGAGGCGTGACGGGATGAGAAACACTGACGTTCGATTGCTGTTGCGGTTGTAGGCTGTTGTGGCTGCGATCGCACGCATCTTCGGATCTCTTGCCGCAAACCCGCTGCGATAGACTTGTGAGGCACACGACGTTTGTCGACGCCCTGATCTGCCTCGACCTGTAATGGAGAATGCGTCTTGGATACCAGCCTGTTGGCAACAATCATCGGCGGCATCGCAGCGGTCATTGGACTCGGCATGGCGGCAATCGCCATCATCGCCAGCCGAAGCATGAAGGCGTCGCAGAGCGGTCAGGCGACGGCCGCCGACGGTCATACCCCTGTTTCGGCCGAGAAGGGAGACCAGAACGTTGCCATCAACGGCAATGGCAACGTCAACCTCACGGACACCGATTCTGAGCCGGCAACCGATGATTCGAACGCGTTCACCGACCCGTTTGCTCCCGAGGTGACGAACGAAGAGGATACACCGGAGGTCTGGGGATCGGTCTTCGATGACCCAGCCGACCACACCGAGACAAAATGGGGATTCACAGGTGAGGACGCAACCGAGTCCGCGGCGGATGAGGTTCGGCCCGGGACGAAGGAAACAAAGGAGAAGTAAGAATGGACGATCTGAGCTTCGGCATGTCCGAATTCGCGATCTGAATTGTGATCCTGCTGCCGGTGATGCTGACTGTAGCGCTCCTTCGGCGATCAAAAGCGGCACCTCGCGACCGGCGCAACGCGGCCTTACCCGTTCGACGAGATGACGTCTGAACGGAGGCGAGCTTGCCAGGCAGGTCTCTCGTCCTGTTGCAGAGGGACGGGCTCGGCTGCTGGTACGGCAGGCACATATCAAGGAGGGTCTTGCGCTCCGTTTCGCATTCGATGCTGCGCCATGGAAAGCCGCTCCTCATCTTGCTCCCAACGGTGAATCGACCCGGGACCGCCTGGACCGCTTGATGCGAGCAATAGGCTTTGAGCGTCGCATGGCAGCGCGCACGACAACTCGATTGTGAATCCCCGCAATTCTGATCGTGCAATAGGCGAACATCTCCTGCGCCGAAAGCTGAATGGCCCGCGACCCTCGGAGTCGAGGGCCGCAGGCCGAATCCGCGCGGGATATCACGGGTGCTGTGGAGGAGAGATCTCCGACGGGTCATCCTCCCCTACTCCCAGCGAATAGTGACACGCTCCCTGCCATGGCCGTGCAGGTTCATCCGGATATGGGTCTGCTCCACCGACGTCGCGACCGAGAACGAGGAGTCCGGCACGATTGTGGTCGTGGCCGGCAATTCCAGCGCCAGTTCATCGACGTCACCGGTCAGCCGCAGCGTGATGCCATCGGCATGGCGCGCGACGATCTCGGCGGTCGACCACAGCAGGCGGACACCTTCGCCCAGATCGAGATCGACTGGCAGCAACACCCCGTCCCTGGCGCGGAGGGTCACCGGACGACCACCAAAGAGCTGCGTCGGTCCTTCGGAGATCCTGATCGTCTTGTCAAACCCATCGAGATTGAGCGCATGCACGAACCGTTCGCCCGCATCATTGCGAGTCGAGGTCAGGAAGATATTGCGTTCATCGCTGTCGTGGACCAAACCGGGACGAACACCAAGCGCCGCGAATCCCTTGACGAAGAAGTCCAGATCCGGAGGCAATTCGCACGAGATGACAATCGCCCGACCCCCATTGCTGCCAACCGGAATGTCGAAGCCAACCGCCTCGTCGGTTCCGTAGACGCGGAAGAGCGTGCCATTCGCAAGCGGGAGGAACGTCTGCGCCGTACCGACCCTCAACTCCGGACGCGGCTCCGCCCAGCCGTCGGCATTCACGGAGAGGAAGTATGAGGAGGTCGAACTGCGCTCGCCAATCTGCGTCAGACCGAGCGCGTCGAGCAACACGCGACATTCAATCCCGGTCATGTCGAAAAGAGGCACTTCTCCATGGAGGAACAGCCTTCCGCCCTCCTGCAGATAATCGACCAGCTTCTGCTGAACGTCCCTCGCCATATAACGCGCGGAAGCAAGGGAAAGAACCGGAACATCCGTTGCGGACAGGGGGCGATTCTGGATGTCGACGGCAGTGTAGCGGAACGTCAACTGCTGGAGGGCACGAATCATCGCCTGTCCAGGGCCGCCGAAGCGATTGACGCGCAGGTTGTCGGCGATCGCGGCCATGACCGGGTTTCCCCGGTAGATGCTCTCCGTCATGAAGTAATCGGGGACGAATCCCATCGCGAGCGCATCGCGCTCTTCGTCCATGGTCGCGATCTTGTCCTCGAACGCGAGAAGTGTCGTGTTCGCCTGTGCAAGACGGTCGTAGGTGTAGTTGAGCTGACCCTCGGGTCCGACTGGAGCACCCGTGCCGTGACGCTCGCCGGTAAAACCGATGCGGTTGTTGCCATCCGCGGTGTCGCGATCGAGCAGGGTCTGAGGGAGGCACCGTCCTCTCCCGCTCGCCACTCCGGGTGAAGCCTGTGGGTGCCACGACCGGGATCGACGTGCGACCCATCGATCGTGGCCGCTGAGACGCTCAAGATCAGCTATCGCAACGCACCGGGCAACCGGTGGGACTGGATCGGCATCATCCTTGCAGATGAGAAGGTTCCTCAACATTACCTCGGCTTCGCCTCCACCGATGCGGGGATAGATGGGACCGTCACCATCGAAACCGCTCCGCTGGCGGAATCGCTCGTTCCCGGCACCTATCGCATCCTTCTGCTCGAAGATGACGGATACGTGATCCTGGCCGAGACGTTGGTCGAGATACGACCTGCGTCCTGACGTGGTGGCAACACGCCTGAGAGTCCGTATCGCGATCGCGAGGTGCTGCCGCTCCGGCTTGATGCGGCTTGGTAAGGGACATGTTGCCAGCTGCCTCAATGAGACCGGACCTTCAGGAGTTGATCGCGATGCCGGCGATCTTGTGCCGGAGATCAACATCTCCCATATGAAGGCATCGGCGATCGAGATCAGCCCTTGGGAGAGCTCGTGCTGTATCACGCATCAAACGCTGGGCCGACGCGAAAGAGAGATTTCCCGACAAGCTCCTGTACAGCGGCCCGTCGCGCGGCGCGGCCTGCTGCGTAAATGACGGGAAGGAATCATCATTCGTCCAAGTGTCTTCAAACGGGGTCACCCTCTTCAGGGTCTTTGAGCCAGCTCACAACGATCGAGCCTGGAGGGAACGTTCCGAATCGTCATGGAAGATACCTCTCTGCCGCTTGAACCTACCCCCGGGTAGTCCCGGCGGCGAAATCCCGTCAGGTGGACAGCGAGACCCTATCGGCTGGTGCCGTTTCATCGGACGGGATATTCATTTCCCGGGTGGCGCGGATGAACGGAAGCGCCAGCAGCAACGCGGTAAAGCAGACCGCGGATATCAACAGGATGCGATCGAGGCCCCAACGATCGATCAGGTTGCCAAAGACGGCCATTCCCAAGGGATCGGCGATCGAGGCGAGTGCCGAGAAGCTCGCGAAGACGCGACCGCGCAGATGCAACGGAATGCGTTCGAACCGAACCGTGACAAGTAGCGGGTTGAGGGGCCCGCTTAACAGGCCAGCCAGCCCCATCGCCGCCATGAGCCAGAGAAATGGCAGATCCGGGACGAGGAGCCAGCGCATGAGGGCAACCGAGGCGAATGCGGAAATCCAGATCTGCAGCCGATAAGCACGGACGCGGTGTCCGAACATGCCGAAACTCGCACCTCCCATCAGGCTGCCGATACCAAACGCGGTCAGCAGCCAGCCGTATTGGGACGCTCCTCCATACCGATCGTTCACGACCACCGGCATGATCACGCTGAAGAACGGTCCGTTGAAGAAGTTGGTGAACAGCAGCGTGATCGCGAGGGCGAAGAGCAGGCGATCCGCGCGAATGAAGCGCAGCCCGGCCAGAATCTCGTTCATGCGAAAACCTGGAGCCTTGGAGGATTTTGCCGAGCGATTCGGATCGACAGCGCTCTCGATGCTTGGGGTACACGCACCGATCAGGAACGCGGAGATGGCGAATGTCGCGGCATCGAAGAGCAGGACGTTGACGGCGCCGATGGTGGCGATCAGGACGCCAGCGATGGCCGGACCGATGATGATCGCGACCGCATCCGACATCTCGAACGAGGAGTTCATCGCCTCTGGTCTGTTTCCCGAGCGCTCCGCCAATCCCGGCAACATCGTGCGACGGGCGGTCAGCCCGGGGATATCGAGCATCGCACCGAAGAAGACCAGGATCAGAAGCTGCCAGAACTCAAGACCAACGGTGAGATGCAGGACAGGTATGAGCGCAACGGACGCGCCCGAGACGATATCCGCGATGACGCTCATCCGGCGACCGCCGAGCCGATCGACGAGGATTCCGCCGAAGATTCCCGCCAAAAATGCGGGCAACGCGAATGCCATCCCGGTCAAACCGGTCTTGCCCGCACTACCCGTTTCCTGCAACACGAACCAGGGGAGCGCCACCAGCGTCATCGTGTTGCCGATCAGGGAGACGAGGTTCCCCGCAAGAAACGCCGCAACGTTCACCCGCGATATGTCACGCATGGCGGTCATCGGCTTCCTGCCGGAATGCCAATGTCGGACGCGGTGGCGTGGAGCACTCGTCGCTCGGCGGACGATTGAAGCGAGGGTCCAATCCACGTGCCAGAGGGCATAAGGTTGCCGTGGTGTCCGGATTCGACAAGATCACTGCTCATGAGACACTATCGACAAGCATGATCGTATGCAGCGCGACACGCTGCCATACTTGCGGCATGAGCATGCCGCGGCCAGCGGCGGAGACGGCGGCGGTGTCCTCACTCCCGGCTCCAGTGCCGTCACGGTGATGAGCGACTGTTCTCCAGCAAGTTCCATGGAAAGGTTGGGATGGCATGCGAAATCGATCAACTCCCCGCTACACCAATCGCCAGGTCGCCATCTTCTTCGGCACGGTTGCCATTGGCTCGATCATCGGCATCACAACCGGTGATATCGTGACCTGGCTCATGACAGGCGTCGGGATCGGTGCGCTGCTGATCGCTCTCCTGACCCTCCGCACCCGATAGTCCCTTTCGGAGACACGTATGCCCCTCGACAACCAGAAAGCTCCAACTCAACCTACAAATGACTCGCGCAGAGATGTCGCACTGCCAACATCTGACGATCTCATGCGCGCGCGAAAGGTTGTTATCAACTATCTTTCGCCCACGCCAATTTTACCATCCCCCGCTTTGGGGGGGACCGTCCTGCTGAAGCTGGAAAGCATGCAGCCGACAGGCTCGTTCAAGGTGCGGGGGGCGATTGCGGCGACGAGCGCCTTGCCGGCGGGCAGCCGGATCATCACCGCATCTGCGGGCAATCATGCTCTGGGAACCGCGTGGGCATCCGCCCAGCTCGGTGTACCCGCAACCGTTGTCGTCGCGGAGACGGCATCTCCCGCCAAGCGCGAGGCGTTGGCGAAACTCCCGGTCGAGCTGATCGTGCATGGAGCGGATTACGACACCGCAGAAGCCTATGCGCTTGACCTGGCGAAGCAACCATCGCGGCAGGCGACATTCGTTTCAGCCTACAACGACCCGCAAGTCATCGCGGGTCAGTCGACGTTGCTGGATGAGATCGTGGCGCAGATCGGGCGCGGTCGCCCTTTGACGATCGTAGCGCCGGTTGGTGGCGGCGGACTGGTGGCCGGGTTATCCCTGCGTGCCGGCGAGCTCTCCACGGCCGACCAGCCGATCCGGATCGTCGGCGTCGAGGCAGACCAATCGCTCGCCGTATCGGAAGCGGTCAAAGCTGGAGGCACCTGCGAGTTCCCCATCGGCGACACCATCGCAGACGGTCTCTCGGGCAATCTGGAGCCCGGGTCGATCACTGTCGGCCTGATCGCAGAACATACGGAAGCGCTGGTCCATGTCAGCGAAACCCAACTCCATGCCGCAATCCGGTGGCTGGTCAAACACCATGGCATCATTGCCGAGGGAGCCGGCGCCGCACCGACGGCGGCGCTTCTTGCGGAAAAAGTCGAGATGAACGAGGGAGTCGTCGTCGCGATTGTTTCGGGGAGAAATATCGCATTGCCGAGATTGGCGGCGATTCTGGCGGAGACCGGGGACTGATTGGTTCCGAACCAGTCCAACCCACGCTCAGAGATTTTCGGTCCTGTCTCCGGGCCCGCAACGATTCGTGCAGAAGCTTACACCCTCAATCGGTCGAAGCCACAGACCACCTCTTGGTAAAGGGACCCATCTCTCGTGCAGATTCAGTCCAAAAACGCGATTCCTGGTGCATGGAACATTCCGTTCTATCGAAGCACCGCCGTCAGCCTGTTTCTAAGCGGGATGGGCGTCTCGGCGGCTCAACCCCTGCTCACGTTGTTCTTCGTCACCCACCTCGATGTGAGCCCGTCCGTCGCGAGTCTCTATTTCCTGACCGCACTGGCCGGTCCCCCGATCAGCATCCTCACCGGACGCCTCTCGGACCGGCTTCCCGGCAGAATGCCGCTGATCCGGGCCAGCGCCCTGTGGGTTCCGATCGGCTGGATAATGCTGTCACTCACGCAGCATATGTGGATGGTCTTCGCGATCGGCGTCATCTGGTCCAGTTTGGGGCCACGGTCAACGCTCGGACGTTTGCCGCAGTTCGCGACGATCTCATCAACCGGGGCGTACCACATCATAATCGCCTCGTGTCGAATATCCGGGTGGCATATGCGCTGGGATGGGTGGTCGGTCCGATTTTCGGCAGCTGGTTCGGTCTCGCGTTCGGGTTGCGTTCCCTCTTCCTGGCAACCGCCCTCCTCTACGTGCTGAGCCTGAGGCCGATCGCGCGCTTTTCGATTGCCCGGGCGCAAGTCGGGCCTGGAATCGGCAACGCACCCGCTGGCGGGGACTCGACCATGACACTCTTCCTGTTCGTCGGTCTCTGCATTCTGGCGATGAACGGGGAGACGATCAAGTGGTCGTTCCTGCCGCTCTACAGGAGGAGTATCTGAACGCACCGGCATGGATTCGTGGTGCGGTGATTTCGACCCATCCGTTTCTCCAGCTGATGCTGATTCCATTCGGCGGTTGGCTGTCGGAACGCTTCGGTGCCTACCGGCCGATCCTGATCGGTATTGCCTGCGGGATCATCGCGCAACTTCTGTTCGCAACCGGCAACTCGATCCCGTTCTTCTTCCTCGGACAGGTGTTCAGCTCGATCCTGATCGCGACGGTGTTGAGCCTCGGCATGACGGTCGCGATGGACATCCATGCGACCGGTCCCGGATTCGCGACCTCGGTTTTTCTGGGCGGATTGGGCCTCTCGAGCACGGTCGGTGGCTTGGTCGGCAGCATCGGGGTCGCGCGCCTGGGGCTGCCGCATGTCTTCTTCCTGCCGGCGATCACCGGCGGCATCGCAGCGATCGGAATGACGGTACTTTTCATGAAGACGCCGTTGTTACGGCATCAGGGAAGCACATGATCGATATTCCAGAGGGCCTCGCCATCGATATCAAGCGGCAGGCGGGTACCGCCGCAGACTCGTGGCTGGCCAGGCTTCCCGCGCTTGTCGAGCTTCTTTGCGACGAGTGGAACCTGACGATCGAAGGATCTCCCATGCATGGCGCGCGTGGACTCGTCCTGCTTGTGGATCGCCATTCCGAGAAACTGGCATTGAAGGTCGCATGGCCGGACGAGACAACCGCCCGGGAATACCGCGCCCTCGCGGCATGGGACGGGCGTAGCATGGTCCACCTGCTCGATTCCCGGCCCGCCACCGGTTCAGCACTCCTGGAACGACTGGACGCGAACCGACCGTTGTCGTCGATTCCGATCGCCGACGCGATCTCCGTTGCGGGCGGGCTGATCCGCACACTTTCCGTCGAGACCGACGTACAGTTCCCGACGATGGCGGAGAGGACCGTGGAGATCTCGACAACATTGCCGCACCGTTGGGAGACGATGGGCAGGCCATTCTCCAGACGACTGTTGGATATGTCGCTTCAGCATGCGCTTCAACTGGGACAACGACCCGCACGCACTATGGTCGACTGGGATCTTCATTATGACAATATCCTTGGCGGGTCGCGCCTTCCCTGGATCGCGGTCGATCCCATGGTCGTGCTGGGAGACCCGGAGCTCGGTCTCGCGCAGCTGCTGTGGACCCGGCTCGAAGAAATCGACGGTCCAATTCAGCTCAGGGATCTCTTCGACTCGTTGATCGATCATGCCGGGTTGGACCGCACGCTGGCCGACGCGTGGGCGATCGTCCGCCTCACGGACTACTGGCTTTGGGCATTGGGAGTCGGGCTCACGATCGACCCGGTCAGATGCGCGACCGCGATCGAATGGCTGGGATACTGACCCATCTGGCCCGTCAGCATCAGAAGTCGATTCGCATGACGACCCGTGGGCCGAGATCGTCGAGGCCAAGCTCGCGCTCGTGCGCTCGTACAGCGGCGAGTCCCGGCGTCAGTTCGGCCTCCGGCAGCACATGATATCCGCGTCGTTCATAATACGGACCGTTCCACGGGACGTCGCGATAGGTCGTCATGACCATTCCCGGGTAGCTGTTGCGACGAGCCCAGTCGATTCCGGCTGCGATCAGCGCGGTCCCGATCCCCTTTCCTGTGTGCGTGGGGAGGACAGCTATCTGTGCAAGGTGCGCCATGCCATCGAGTCGATCCAGGCAGATGAACCCAATGATCGGGTCCCCGATGACGAACACGGCGGGAGCGACACGCAGTTCCGAGATCGACATCTGCCCCGGCGGCAAGGTGATCCCCACCTGTTGGAACATCCTATCCGCAGCGGCCTCGATCGACGGCAGCTGGCAAAGGTCGGCCTCACGGGCTGGTCTGACAATGTGTGTGTCCTGCAACTCTGCCCCTCCACTTCCTTGTTATGTCTGGTCTCGGGGTCACTTGACGTTCCGGGCATCGCCACGGCAGAGTCAATGGTCGAATCATGCGGATCGAAGGGCGGATCAAGGGCAGGAGGCTATCGTCGCACGCACGTTGGAGCGGCGCGCGTTGGCGTAAGCTCCACGATGAAACCCATCAACGTTGCAACCATGGCAGCGGATACGATAGCACTGAGTTGCACCTGCTGGAACGGTCACGATTGGATAAGGATGGGGACCGCATGAAACATCACCTGGCGAGTGTCGAGTTCGAACAGATCACAGAAGATGTGAAGGCGCACCTCGCCTCGCTTCCGTCGGCAACGGACTCGTTTCACGAACAGCACGTGCTCAAGGCCAATCACTATCAGATCATCGTCGATGAAACCGTGGCGGGATTTGCCTCGATTCACGAACAGGGAACGATCACACAGTTTGCCTTGGCAGAGTCGTACCGACACCTGGGGCAACCGGTCTACGCGCGTTTGCGAGGACACGAGCATGTTCGAACGGCACTCGTGCCTACCAACGACGAGTTCTTTCTCGCGCATGCGCTGGATGATTATCGCAAACTCTCCAAGCAGGCGTGCTTTTTCGCGCTCGCTTCGACGCGCGTCACCGCGATCCCCGGCGCTTTCTCGCTGCGTCTCGCAGGCAGTAAAGACCTCGACGCGATTCAGAGGGAATCCGGTGATTTCTTCGAAGATCCCGAGAAACACATCGAGCAGGGTGAACTCTTCCTCACGGAACGTGATAGCGATGTGTGCGGCTTCGGCATCATGCAGCACAGCACGTTGCACGCGCAGACCGCCAGTATCGGAATGTTCACCATGGAACGCGCGCGGAATCAGGGTGTAGGAGCAGCGACGATCGGCCTGTTGATCGCGGAATGCCAGCGACGCGGGATCAAACCCGTGGCAGGATGCTGGTATTACAACCACGCATCCAAACGGACGTTGGAGAAGGCGGGTATGTACTCTCCCACCAGATATCTGAAAATCGAGTATTGAAGTATAAGTAGTTGAACAAGGATGCGAAGGAAAGGCACCGACCGATGTCGTATGGGGAATTTATTGCCGTCTCGCAGGACGTCACCTATAATCATCGGGTGATCCAATCCTAACCCCATTCGCGAAGAGTTCCAGACGATGACAGAACCGCGCTCCCTCCTAACGATAGGATATGGAATCCGCTCTGCGGATGAATTCTTGGAGCTGCTCGTTCGGTATGAGATCAAATACCTTGCTGATATTCGCTCTCATGCATTTTCGCGCTTTAACCCTGATTTCAGCCAGGATTCACTTCAACGACGCCTGGCTGAATCTAACATCAAGTACATTTTCATGGGCGACACCCTTGGTGGTGATCCACAAGATGAGTCCGTCAGAACATCCAGCGGTGGACGGGGTGATGCCGCCAAACACCGCGTGCTCTATGAACTTGTGTTCGAATTACCATCCTATAAGCACGGTATTTCCCGGCTGCAGCTTGCATGGAAACAGTCTGCGGGACTTGTTCTCATGTGCAGCGAAGGAAAGCCAGAACTCTGTCACCGAGCCCGGTTGATCGGCGCTACGTTAGAGGAACAATCGATCCCGATCTTTCATATTGATGAGCGCGGAGTGCTGATCAGTCAGCAGGATGTGATGCTCAGGATCAATAATGGCCAAGCAACGTTGCCTGGTATGGGTGTCTCTCCAAAGGCTGCGAAATCGTCGCGGGCTTTCTAGTATCGATCGTTTGAAGGAAGGAGCAGAAATGCGGATCGTCACGATCGGCGTTTACGGGTTTGACGACGGCAAGTTTTTCGATGCAGTGTTGAATGCCGATGTAGATATCCTCGTGGACACTAGGCGTCGACGTGCAGTAAGAGGTCCGAAGTATGCCTTTGCAAATAGCTTGAGGCTTCAGCAGCGACTTGCAGAACTCAGCATTGCCTACACTCACCGGCTGGATGTGGCACCGTCAATTGAGACACGGCAATCGCAGGACCAAGCCGATAAAGCTGCACGAATCCGCCGACATGACCGCAATATGCTGAGCGAGTCATTCAAGACAAGATACGTTTCGGAATGCCTCGCGCATCTGAATGCGTCGGAATTTGTCGCATCACTTGGCGATCGAATTCAATCCGTTCTTATCCTCTGCGTTGAAGGTGACCCGAACGCCTGTCATCGATCATTGCTCGCGAACAGATTGGCCGAAGATTTAGACGCCACAGTGGAGCACTTGATGCCATGAGTGAAGTGGTCATCATCGCGCTCACAAACATGCGCAACGGAAATCTCTGCGTCGGTGCTGTGGAACTCAATTCCCTCCAGATGCTGCGCCTTTCGCCCTCGTACAACCCGGAAACGAAGCAAGCCCACTACCGGCAACCATCTCAATTCGCCCTGGGCCAAGTCTGGGACATTACCTATGTCCCCAGATGGAATCTACTTCCCCCTCACATGGAAGACGTCAACGTTCTCCAATCACACCTCCAAGGCACCATGACCGACCTTGGCTGCTGGGTTCGCAAACACGCGGAACGAATTCGTGTCCATACTGGTGGGCCCAGTGGTCTTCTTGATGGCATTCTGAAATTTTCACCGCTTAGTCACGGACAATATGCAAGATCGGCGTATCTATCTCGAAATGCGGATCGATACGGAACTCAAAGTTTATGTCTTTGGATTCCAGATCAAACGCTCATATATGAGAAACACGACCGAGGTGGCATGCCCGAGCATCGATTCAGTTATATCGCTACTCATCCGGGACATTCCTCAGTAAGGTTAAAATACTCGGGAATAGAAGCGAGTCCACTCTCGATTAGCGCCAACACCTTATTGAGCGTTTCCCTCGCGCGTTGGTGGTCACCACCTGATGATCCAGAACGCATGGAACAGTGCACACTTCAACTCTGCAATGTCTTGTCCAGACCATCGACAACCGATGGTTTTCTCCACAACTCATAAACTGTGTTTGATCAAGGAATTGGATCGTTCGCATTGCCGTCAACTCCTCAATCCAGTGCCCAAAAAGTGTCCAATCCGAGGATTGACCGCGTGTTCGCCTTCAATGACAAGATCGCCTTTTAGATTGCGGAATGCCTGCGCGGCGAAGGAAACGGGAGGGGCCAAGTGCCCCTCCCGTTTCGCCTACTCCCCAGCGCCAGGAGATCAGGCAGCGCGACGATCGTTCTCGTTCCGGCGGATCGCCCGGGTCGCCAGCATCTCGTCACGTCGACGGTTGCGATAGCTGACCCAGAAACCGGCGGCGAGCAGTGGCCAGGCAATGCTGAGCAGAATCGCCGTGCCAGTATTGCCGCCGGTCGGATCGAGCATCCCGGCCGCATCGCCGGAACCTGTGTTCGGAGGGCTGGTCGGTGCCACGCAGTTGTAGATCCAGACTTCCGAGTAGGCGTTCGGCTTGACGACGACGTTGCCCTTGCTGTCGACGTTGTTCGACTTGGCGTGGCACCACTTGCCATCGACTTCCAGCAGTTGGTAGGTCCCCGGCTTCAGGTCTCTGAACCGGAGCAGACCGTCCGGATTCGCCCGACCGATCGTCGCGGCGTCGAACTTCTGCGTATCCGTGTTGTACGCGCTGATCTGGAAGCGAGCCTCCTGATCGCTCAGTCGACATTCGGCATCGTAGTCGAAGCCCTTTGGTGGGCTCTTCACATCACACACGTACTTGTGGACGAGGATCGTGCCGGTGTCCTTCTTTGGCACCTCGGGAACATTGAACATGGCGCAGTGCAATGTCTGGCCCGACGTCAGTGCAACCGAGAGCGACGTGTTGACCGCCTTTGAATCTGCCGGCCAATTCGAGCCGAGACCACAGAAGATGTAATTGACCGGAATGTTGAACGGGCGATCTTCCGAGATCGTGTACGTCCCGGCGGTGAGATTGGCGAAGGTCGATTGCCCCGTCTTGCCATTGTCTCCCGTGACGTGCTTCTGGGTAACTGGCCCCGCGACGCGCGTCGTGACTCCATTGGTCAGCTGTGTCGCTGCCGAACAATTCTGCTGGAAGTCGTCGTAAAGCGTGCCGTTGAAGCTCGATGTGCAGGTGTACTTGGTCACCTGGATCGTTGCCGCAGCTGGCTTCGGCGGCTCGACGAAGTTGATAACGACGACCGTCGTGAGCTGTCCCTTGACGACCTTCAGTGCAACCTGGGAGTTGCCGGGCAGATCCGGGCTGGTCTCGGTCAAGGTATAGAGACCGGCGGTGACCGTCACCTGATACTTACCTGTTCCATTGGTCGTGAAGGCACCTGGGCCCCCCTCTCCCTTCTGAGCCTTGAGCGTGAACCCGGTGCTTGCGGGGTTGCAGTTCGCGGTCTTCGCGAGCTGGGCATTGCCCGCGGAACCACCGAGGAACTGGGTCTTCGATTGTCCTGCCGCGGCCGGGCAGACGAATTTGAGGACCTGGACCGAGCCGGTATTGGCGGGTGGCGGTGCAAGCTTGTTCACGATCGAGACGACGGTTGTCTGACCGGGCTGCACCTTGATGTTCTCGACCTTCGGCGCAGGGACGTAGCCGGCCGGGGTCGTCGTTTCGGTCAGGCTATAGGTACCCACCGAAACCGTGAAGATGATATTGCCGTTCGCATCCGTGCACTGTTGGGCATTGCCATCGGTCGCGAGATCGAAGCAGACCCCCTGGAGCGGGTTGCCGTTCGGATCGGTCTTGCGGACCTGCACGCGTCCGGTCTTGAGACTGTTGGGGACGGATACCTGAGTCGTCTGGCCGTTGCTGATGGTGACCTGGCGATCGGGCGCGATCTGGTAATCGGTCGAAGGAGCAAGTGTCTCGCGGAGCGTCCAGGTACCGACCGGCACCTTGTTGAAGATGATCGTCGCGTCGTTCTTGCCGTCGGCGTTGTCGCAGACCTGGGTAGTGACCGGATTTTCACCATCGTAGAGACGGAAGCAGCCACCCGGCAATGCCTTCTTCTGAACATCCTGCTTGTGAACGATCAGGGTTCCGGATTCCGTCGGCGGCGGCAGCTTTTCGTTGGCGACGGTCACGTGAACCGATGAGCCCGGATTGATCGTGATGTCGCGGTTGGCCGCCTTCCTGTAGCCGGACGGGGCGGCGGTCTCGATCAACGTGTAGTTACCGGGGACGATATCGTTGAAGGTTGTCCTGCCATCGCCGACGGAGTCATCGGCGTCGCAGAACGGGCCATAGGTGTGGGTGCTGCTCTTCAACTGGAAGCAGGCATTCGGGAGCAGGGAACCCGCGTTCGCGGAATCGACCTTGGTGACGACGAGGCGACCGGTCTTGGCGATGTTGGTCACATCGATCGTCTGATGCTGCCCCGCGATGATTTTCACGCTGACGGGATCGGCGACCTGATAATCGTTCGTCGGCGTCCTCGTTTCAACGACCTGGTAGACGCCAGCCTTGACGTCCTTGAACACAACGCTTCCGTCGCCCCGCGTTTCGTCGGTCGCGTCGCAGATGGTCTGCAGCGTGGTATTGCCCTGGCGAAGCGCGAAGCATGCGTTCTTGAGCGTCTTGCCGTTCTGATCGATCTTTCTGATCGTCAGGGCCGATGTCTGCGCCACCGCATCGAGCCGCACCTCGAGCTGATCGAGGGCGCCGGCCACGACCGTGGTTTGCTCGCCGCCATAGGGGGTGAAACCGATCGGTGCGGTCGTCATCGCCAGGTTGTAGGTTCCAGCCGGGACATCGATCAGACGGATCAATCCATTCGTGCCATTCTGATCGTTGGGATCGTTATCGCAAACGGCGATGGTGCTGCCACCGGCAGCCGGCCGCAGCTCATAGCAGGCACCTGCAAGCAGTTGGTTGGTGGCGTTGTTGCGCGTCGCGATCTCGACTGTTCCGGTTGTTGGTGCCGGATCGGCCACAATCGCGATCGTCACGTCATCCGTCCCGTTGGCAGGGATGATGAGCGTGCCGGTTGTGGCGCTCTTGAACCCGTCGATTTTCGCTCGGCTCTCGGCGGTCAGTTTCACGGCGTACGTCCCAATCGGCACGCCGGTGAGCGAGATTGTTCCCAACGCAGAATCGGAATCGTCATTGCCGTTATCGCAGAACGTGCCGAAAGGTGCACCACCGTTGGTGTTGGTGAGTTGCACGCAAAGACCATTCGGCAATGTTCCGCCCTGAATCGTGAAGAGGATTTTGGCACTGCCGGTCTGCGGAGGTGCAGTCTCGAGCGTAAAGGCGGCGGTTGCCGTCGCACCGGCGGTTACCTCGACCGCAATGGGATCAGGCTGGAGATAGGCAGCGGGGAAACTCGTGACGGCAACCGCGTGCTGTCCGAGCGCGACATCGTCGACACGAATGGTGCCGACAGCCGGATCGCGATCGTTTGCCGTGTTATCGCAGACATCGATACCGCCATCAACGGAGATGCAGGCGCTTGCAATCGTTTTGCCGCCCGTGTCCTTGATGGTCGAGAGAATCGAGCCGGACGGAATCTGCGTCGGTGTGGCGGTCGGCTCGACCGTCGGCTCCGCCGTAGGACTTGCCGTCACGGTGGCGGTGGCCGTCGCCGTCGCTGTTGGTTCAAGCGTTGCAGTTGCGGTGGGAGTGGTCGTCGCCGTCGGCTCAAGTGTCGCAGTTGCAGTCGCGGTAGCGGTCGCTGTTGGCTCAGGTGTCGCGGTTGCGGTCGCCGTTGGCTCTAGCGTTACGGTGGCCGTCGCCGTTGGCTCTAGCGTTACGGTGGCCGTCGCCGTTGGCTCTGGCGTTGCGGTGGCCGTCGCCGTTGGCTCTGGCGTTGCGGTGGCCGTCGCCGTTGGCTCGACAGTTGGTACGAGAGTTCCGCCGAAGCTCACTTCGGCAACCTTGGCGGCGTCGACAACCACATCCTGCTCAGGAAGATTCAATGCGTCCTGCGATCTCTCGGTAATGGACACGGTGTATTCGCCTGGAGCGATATCGTTCAGCACGATCGTGCCGTCAGCAGGATCCGTGTCGCCTTGGCCGTTGTCGCAACCGGACGGTGGATCGGCAAATCCGATTCCGCCGGAGGTATCGAGGGTGACACACACCGGCGCGCCATCAGTGGCGACACTGCTGACGTCGACACGCACAGCGCCCGTGTCGCTACCGGTTTCCACCGTGGCCGTTTCGGTCGGTGATCCTTCGTCGGTCGCGACGGCCACCGGAGTCTCGGTTGGTGCCGCATCCGTCGCGGATGCCTGTTCCGTAGGAGTCGTATCACCCGAAGGAGCGGACGTCGAGAGTGTCTCGGACGTTTGTTCGCCCGCGACAACCGTCACGCTTCGATCGAGGATCTGCTGGGTGCCGTCGGGCACTGTGGTCTCGCGCAGGGTATACGTTCCGGAAGGAATACCATAGAAACCAAGGCGGCCATTGTTCGGGGTCGGATCGGTCGCATCACACGTCTGCGCGGCAACATTGTTGCTGTCATCGACGAGTTCGAAGCAGCTGTTGCCGACCGGTCGATCGTTCCCGTCTCGAAATTCGATGATGAGATCGCCAGGGTCACCGTATGCACCAGCGGTCGGCGATGACGCGGTCTCGTCCGTGGGAGAAACCTGTTCCGTTGGAGTCTCGGCAGTCGGAGATTCGTTCGGAACGATCCCACCATCGGCTGTCGGGGGAACAATCTCGGTCGCGACTTCCTGCGTCGGCTCGACTGTTACTTCCTCGGTTGGAATCTCTTGCGTCGGTTCTGTGGTTGGTTCTTCAGTCGCGGTCGCCGTCGGTTCCGTGGTTGGTGTCCGGGTCAACGAGACTTGAACGGTCTCATCGGTTTCCTGCCCACCCTGGATCTGGACCTGGCGATCGACGATCGCGTCAGCTCCGTCGGGGCTCTGCGTTGCGTGCAACGTGTACTCGCCGGCAGGCATGCCATAGAAGCCGACGCGGCCATTGTTCGGGGTCGGGTCGGTGGCGTCGCACGTCTGCGCAGCGACGTTGCCACCAGCGTCCAGCAGCTCGAAGCAACTATTGCCGAGTGGCTGGCCGTTCTCGTCCTCGATGGTGACGACCAGGTCACCCGGTTGCGCGGTGGTTGGCGCAGGGGTTTCTGTCGGCGCCGATTCAACGGTCGCGCTTTCGGTCGGAGAAGATTCATTAGTGGGAGCGTCGATGATGCCACCTTCTTGGGTCGGCGTCTCGATGCCATTGCCGCCGCCATCAGGTGTATCGGTCGCTTGCACATCAGGCTCGGAGGTCGGCTCGGACCCGGCAGCCGACTGGATGGTGACGCTGTTGTCGCCAGGCTGGAGGCTGACATCCTGATCGGGAGCCTTGTCCTGACCGGCAGGTGGGATCACTTCGACGAGCGTGAAGCTGCCGGGATTAATACCCTCGGGAAACGTCAGGGTTGTTGTTCCGTTGCCGTTATCGCAACCCTGGTTGACGATCGAACCGCCGCTGCGAAGCTGATAGCATCCGCCCGGAAACGGATTGCCGGTCTGGTCGGTTCGGGAGATCGTCAGCGATCCTGCGGTCAGCGTCTGCGTGTTGACAACCTGGCCGTTCGTGTCGATGGTGAGGCGGACCGGCCCCTGATCGAGCGAAACGTTCTGCTGATCGCCGACGGGGTTGCCGCTGGACAGCAGTTGATACCCGAAATCGCCGCCCTGCGAATTGACGATGGCAGTGAGATTTCCATTGTCGGGTTGAAGGGGGATCTCGCCGTTGGACGTGCTGAGGGTGAACAACTGCGCGAACGATTGCGCAACGGTTTCATAGGTATGGGCGTTGAACTGCGCGAACAACCCGAGATCACCATCGTTGATCGTGATCTGCTCGGTTCCCCCATTGAGTCCACCACTCCCGAAGGTGTACTGGTTTCCATCGGACCCCGCTACCACGAACTGGTAGGAATACGAGCCCGCCGGAACGGGGAAGACGCCCTTCCAGACGCCATCGAAATCGGTCAGTGAGAACTGACCGAAGTCTCCCGAGATCGAGACCTGGGAGGGGTTCGCGATCACCGTGTTGTCGTTTTGCGCCTTGTGATTGGTGGACGTCTGCGGAAAGATCGGCGCCGCGAGCGATTGACCTGCACTGAAAATGGGCATGAGAAGGCCCACAACCAGAACGATCGCGCTCACGACGTGAACGGCGCGTCCGGATGCCTGGAGTCTGCCCCCAGAGTGACCAAGGTGTCGCGTGAAACGCGAGACGCTCTGGCGAATGAACGCACGCCGTGGCTTGGAACGGGATGCCTTCGTTGCGCCTATCTGGCGAGACTCGGCGTGTGACATGGAACTCCTCCGTGGTCGGTCCAACCGATCGATCTCTTCAGAACCCGCAGGTGTGTGTGCCGGCATATCTGAGCGTCCAGTCATCTGCATTGTCGGTCATCCCGCCCGTATCGTCGTTATTGGCCTCGGTCCAGCGCGTTATCCCCACGGTACCACTCCGGTGATCGTTGCGAACGAAAACGCCAGAGAAAAAACCAGCTCCCCGACCCGAATGGATTGCCCGCAAGCACCTGGCAACGCCACGGATCAGGGAGACTAGCGAGAGGCAGAGCAGGGAACGTAGTGGGGAAAGCTCATTGGCCGAAGTTCGGTTGCCTCTCAGTCTTCAAAACGCACCATGCGAAGAATTGGTTACACCGTGACCGAACGAGTCGTGTCGATTGCACCTCTCAATGGAGGATGGTCTCTTCCTTGAGTCGCGAACGCTCGCTTCTCGATCATTTCACATTCTGTTGGCATCGGCTTAATACGTCTCCAGCCTGACGGATCAGAATGAACATGGGCGTTGCTCTTGCCTGGTGTATCCGCCGTTCTGGAGTTCCCGATGAAGCTCACATTCCTTGGAACCGCGGCGGCGGAAGGATTTCCTGATCCCTTCTGCGCCTGCACCAACTGCGAAGATGCCCGTGTCGAGGGAGGGCCTGCCCTGCGGATGCGTTCGTCCGCACTCATCGATGACCTTCTGCTCATCGATTTCGGTCCGGATATCGCGAAGGCCGCACTGCAATTCGACGTGCGGCTGATATCGATCCCGTTTGCCCTGCAAACCCACCCGCACAGCGATCATCTCGACGGGCTGACGATATTCGCGCGGGCCGCCATGTGCCAAGTCGAATCCCTGGAAGTCACACGCTACTTCTGCTCGCAAACCGCTATCGCACGGATGGATGAACTGCTCGGACTCGGGAAGCGCGACCGCACGTTTTCCGACCCAGCAGTCCAGAGCGAGTTCTCATTCAACATCGAAACCATCGCTCCCTGGCAGGAGACGCACGTCGGTCACTACCGCGTGCAGACCGTCGCCGCCAACCACGATATCGGCGTCGAGGCGATGCTGTTCGCGATCGAGGACACCAACACCGGCGACCGCCTCTTCTATGGCACGGACACCGGATCGCTCCCGGGCGAAACATGGTCACGCCTCGCCGGACTCGGCTGGAGGTTCGATATCCTGATCCTCGATCACACGTTCGGTTTTGGCGCACGGACGAACGGTCACCTCAATCAGGAGCAATTTCTCGAAGAAGTTGAAGCCGCACGTGCAGCAGGCGCGATCGACGACGACACACGTGTGTTCGCGACGCACATCGCCCATCATAGCAACCCCGCCCATGGCAAGCTTGTCGCCCGCGCGCAGCTACACGGATACGACATCGCCTACGACGGGCTAACGATCGATACCGCCGACAAGGGATCCATGAGTGGAACACGTCTCCGTTCGGTCGTGCGTTGAGAAACGGGCCGTCCCTTGGTGGAGCGCCTCAGCATCTACCCACAGCCACCGGGAATATCTGACGATCTGTCACCAAACGTTGTCGCGCCCGCCGATCCTCGTGAATGGCGACTCGCCATGTGCCCAGCGCCGCATCTTCTGAGACCGATCTACCCTGCATATGCACACCAGTTCCGGAACCGGCAAGGTGCAAGATATTCACGTGTTCCTTGACCTCGCCGGCATTTCCCTTGAGACTTTGTTGGGGTTTTCAACACTTCAAGGGAAGATGCGCAAGCCCGGGGCGTATCCGTTATGCCAGGGGAGATCTTTTCGTGCGCCTCAAACTTCAGCTATTTCTCGTGTGGATTGTGCTCTTCTCCATCATGCCGGGGGCTGCGGTGATGGCGCAGGTCGAGGCTGCACCACGCAGCAATCGAGATGAGCGGGCCGCTTCCGACAAGGTCTCGGCGAATTCATGCGACAGGAACTCAGGTACAGCCGGCCTCGCCTCCCTATCGCGTGTTGGTGAACCCGCCCACAGACAGAGGGGGCTGTCTGGCAGCGACGCCAGTAGCCCGATTGAATCGGTCGCTCGGCAAACATCACGCCGCGTTGCCCAATAACGAACAATAACAACCATGAGGGATGATCGCGATCTCGCCAGCTTCAATCAGCGATGCGATCAGCGATGCGGTCTGTGATGCGATCAGCGATACGTACGGACAGGATTTTTCTATCAATGGCATGGACGGTTACAACAGAACATCTGGAACGGTTGGCCATCGGGGCCGGCATTCTCGGGACGGGTGGTGGCGGCAATCCCTATCTCGGGAAGCTGATCGCGCGCAAGTTCCTCCGCGAGGGTGCGCAGATCCAGGTCGTTAGTCTGGACGAGGTGCCGGATGATGCCATCGTCATCTCGGTCGGCGGCATGGGATCGCCGACCGTAGCAGTCGAGAGGCTGCGCAGGGCCGATGAATCGCTGAACGCGATGAGGGCACTGGAGCATCACATCGGCAGGAAATTCACCCACATCATTCCGAGCGAGATCGGCGGCAGCAACTCGACGATTCCGATGATCGTCGCGGCTCAGGCCGGCATCCCGGTGATCGACGGCGATGGCCAGGGGCGCGCGTTTCCCGAGCTTCAGATGGAGACCTATCTGATCTACGGAGTCTCACCGGCCCCTGCCGCCCTGTGCGACCACTTCGGTCACGCGACAGTCTTCGATGGCATTGGGGATGGCAAGACGCTCGAACGCTATGCGCGCGCGGTGACGATCCAGATGGGCGGGGCCGCCGGGTACGCCTATCCGGTGATGACCGGCGCGGAGGTACGCCGCACGGCTATCCCCAACACGCTTTCCCTTGCAATCGCCGTCGGTGATGCTGTCCTCAGCGCCCGCACGGAGCACGTCAGTCCGGTCCAGGCGGTCTGCGATGTGACCGGAGGAAGGCAGATCTTCAGCGGCAAGGTGATCGATGTCGAACGCCGGATGGTCGGCGGCTTTGCACGCGGTCTGGTGAAGCTCGAAGGCTCTGGAGACAACGCGAGTCAGACCCTGGCGCTCGATTTCCAGAACGAGAACCTGATCGCCCGGCGCGAGACCGGCGAAGTACTTGCCGTGGTCCCGGATCTGATTTGCCTCATCGATATCGATAGCGGCGATCCGCTGACGACCGAGATCGTGCGCTACGGCATGCGCGCGTCCGTGATCGGCATCCCCGCACCGCCGGAGTTGCGGACACCGCAAGCCCTCGCGGTAGTCGGTCCGGCCGCGTTCGGGTATCCCGACGTCATCTATTCACCCTTGCCGGGGACATACGGTGGTGAGGGCGGCTGGGCTCGCGTCGTGTGACTCACGACACCGCGATTCGCCGTGCATTCAACGCAGAGACCCCACCGGATGGGACCCGGTGGGGTCTCTGTCTCCCTGCCGAAGCAGCTCGCGACCGGCGGTCATCGCCGGTCCGGTGAGTCTTCCGCCCGAATCCGGGGCCGAATCAGCCACCCACCTCACGACGCGACGGACGAGATTCGCTGGGTTCTGAACGCGAGCAGCTCCGCATACGGGAGGCGATCGATCACCAGTCCGGGCTCCGTGCTCGCGGTCACCCGCACCTCACCATCCGGCCCCCAAGTTCCACTCCGACCGCACGAGACCCAGCCGGGTCCGCTTCCGCTCAGGTTGGCGAGCAGCGAGAACATGCGATGATCCATCGCGCGGGAGGCGAAATGGAGATCCAGCCGTCGAATCTCGCTGACCGTGTACATCGCCGATGTGACGTACACATCAGCGTGTTCTCCAGCCGCGGCGATGGCGTGAGTGGGAACAGCCGCATCGTAGCAGATCGCGATTGCGACCTTCCAGCCACGCACGTCGATCGTCGTGGGCGGATATGCTCCCGCCACGAAGTGATCGTTCTCGGTTCCATGCACGTGGATCTTGCAGGCAGTTTTCCGCGAACCGTCGGGCATGAATACGAGCGATGCCAAACGCGGAACACCGTCGGGATCGTGGTACGCGGCACCGACGATCGCCGTGACGCCTGTCTCGATGCAGACATCTCGCAACGGCCAGAGCCGCGCATCATCGTTCGAGACCCAGACATCCGGGGCGTCGAGCTGACCGAGGTCGTATCCAATCAGGGCCAACTCGGGAAAGACTACAAGATCCACATCCCTGGTTGCCGCTTCTCGAATCAGCCCCACGAACGATGCGACATTCACCGCGACATCACCGGGTACCGGTGCGACCTGCGCCGCAGCGACGGACAGAATATATACTGGCAAGGTCGTCATGGTTGTGCCCCTCGCAGAAGTTGTTGAACTTCCCTGGCAAGAATCGGGGGAAATTCGGTCACGATATCCCAGATTCGCGTGTCATCGATCTGGTGGTAGTCGTGAACCACAACATTAACATTCCAGCGACCGATCGCCCCACGATAGTTGGAAATTCTCACGAGCGTTTCAGGATCGTGGTCACGCACGCGCATCATCGCCTCACCGATCGTGATGAGGTTTCGCTCGATCGCAAAACGAAGATCCTCATCCGAAAGGTAGCGTTCGAGCGAGGCCGCTTCAACCTTGCTGGCCTGCGAACGATATATGCGCACGCACGGGAGACATCCTTGAGATAGCTATTCGCTCGAGGTTGCATCATAGATGACCCGTCTCGTGGTATCCGCTTCCTGCCGGAATCTGTCATCTTTCAACGCCTGACTCATGACGAGATCGAGTGGAGACCTTACAAGGAGGCGCAGATCATCCTGCAACGCCAGATACCGTCGATATTCCTGGTACGCGCTCTCCGGCTCGTCCGGCTTGCTTGAATGAAACGAGGAAGTCGACGTCGCTCGTGAGTGGATCGTAGTGATCCGTCATCACTGAACCAAAGATTTCCAGACGTTCGACCCCATGGATCCGTGCGAGCTCCACGATCTCGGGAAGATGTCGCTGAACGATCGGCGGGCGGTTGTTTGTCGTCCTGACCTCTGTCACGGGATACACCTGTGCAATGAAGCTCTCTGCTCGCAACCTGTTCCTATTGTAACGGTGATCTCGCTTCGACAACCCATGGGGCCGAACCCACCTTCGAAGCTTCGCCGGGAGCCGGGAGCCGGGAATGGATTCGATCCTCCATCCACGTCAGTTAGCGAAAAAGCCTGTAGCAGAATGCCCGCGGAGTTTGCAGACGTGGAGAAACAACCCGCTCACGGCGACAATGAGTTTGTGAGAGCTGGCCAAGACGACGTGCATCGCCGGGAGAATCAGCATGGAACAAGACGTCCTGGTCAAACAGGTTTCGACCGAGGAACTCGGCAAGACATGGGGACCGCGGCCTACCGACCGGATGGTGGACCACATCAAGCGACATGGCGTGTTGGTACCGGTCCTCGCGACACAGGCGACGGATGAGGATGGCGTGATCGCCTGGCGCCTGATCGACGGAAACCGGCGCGTTGCGGCGGCCCGTGAGGCTGGGCTCCTGACCGTTCCAGTAATCGTTCTGACCGATCTAGGCGAGGACGAGGCGGCGGAGTTGACGATCGCCGCGAACACGCTCCGCACCTCGAACCCGGTCACCGAGTGGTGGGCAATCGATGACCTCCTGCAGAAGGGGCACCGGGAGCAGGATGTCTCTCAACGAACCGGTCTCACACCAGCGACGTTGAAGTCGCGAGCAAAGTACGGCGGTCTCGATCCGCGCGTTTTCTCCGGACTTGTCTTCGGCAAGATCGCGCCCTCGGTGGTCGACAAGGCAAGCCGATTGCCGATGGAGGCGCAAGATCGAATCGGTGACATCTACGAGCAGACGGGCGGCTTGCAAACCTATCACGTCGAGAACGAGGCCAGGAAGTATCGGCAACCACGAGCGGGTTCCGTGCCGCAATCCGTCGCCGAACTGACAGTCCAACTGGATGCGCTAGCCTTGGCGGCGGTCTCACTCGACCTGGACCGGACAGCCTGGCTCGCGGTTGCGGGCGAGGCGTTCGAGCGAGCACTCGGCGTCGATGGCGATGGGGCAGAGTGACCGCACCTGTCTGCCATGTCCGCTCTTTTCGTCGGTGAATCAGAAGATCTCGTTAGCCCGCATGACGATTCCGAACGCGTAACGGTCGTCTTCAGCCCATGTCCCGGCCAGATCCTCCAGCGTCCGGATCGTTCCGGCCCATCCCGCCTCGAACACACGCTGATACGTCGGGTCGACTCCCTGCAGTTCAGAGGGGAGCGGACGAGAGCGGCCGAATACCTCCGCGTGCATGTGGGCGATCTGCGCCCGGGCCGCCATTGCGCCACTTGTAAAATAGGGACTGTCACTGTTGTCCTGCGGGTCTCCGGTGACACCGATCCCTGCGGGATTCAACCGGATGGCCCACCAGTCACTTCTCCAATAGTCTGTTTCGAGTGCGGATTGGGCCACCAGGATCGCGGGGTCGAATCCAATCTGCGGCGCGAGCCGGTAAGTCTCCCGCACGTATCGCTCGACTTCGTCCATACGGACTGCACCGACTGCGCGCGCGAACGTGATAGCCTGCTCTGCACTGCCGCGCGAGGGACCCACGATCGTGTTCGTCGTATCGAACGGCGCCCCCGGTTCCGAGGTCGGCGGGAGTGGGGGCGGGAGCTCAGCGCCGCCGATGGCGAGATAGGTACTGAACGCCCAGCCGCTATATCCGTTCCAGGAGACCGAATGGAAGCCGTTGCTGGTCTGGCCGGTGAGCGTCAATGTTTGCCCATTGGGGATGACGATCAGGACTGCGTATGATGTCGCGGGCCCCGAACGCAGATTGAGATCTGAGGTCGTCGTTGCGGAGGAAGTCGGCTCCGGAATAGTCCCATCGATTGTCAGATAGGCAGCGGATACCCAGCCGGCACGCCCATTGAAGGAGACCGGGCTGAAGCCGGTCACGTTCGGGCCCGTCAACATCATGTGACTGTTCGCGGGAATCACGACGATCACGGCAAACGACGTTCCTGGCCCGGTCCGCAGATTGACTGCCGTCGTCGACGTCACCATACCTTGGGAGACTGGCGGCGGCGGTGCGGGCGTGACAGTGAAATCGAGATACGCTCCGAACGCCCAGCCGCTGAACCCCTTGTAGGTGACGGAACGAAAACCATTCACATTCTGCCCGGTGAGGGTTACGGTGGCACCCGCCGGGAGAATTGTCACGACCGAATAGGAGATCGCCGCCCCAGAACGGAGATTGAGCGAGTCGGTCGTGGTCGCCGTCGCATTGGGGCTCGGCGAGGCTTCGTCCTCAGCCAGATAGGCCCCGAAGGCCCACCCATTCTGGCCCTGGTAGGAGACGGAGCGAAATCCGTTGGTGTCCGGCAGACCTGTCAGGTTAACCTGGATGCCTGCGGGCAGAACGGAGACGACAGAGTAGGACAGACCGGGACCGCTACGAAGATTGAGCGAATCCGTGGTGGTAGCAGTTGCGATCGACTGCAGACTCGCGGGAGCTACCGGGTCGACCGATTGCGCAAAGATCAAGGCTGGTTGCAGCAAGCCAAGAATCAGGAGAAGCGACCATAGCCCATGTTTGAATCGGTGCATAAGTGCCCTTTTTTGCCGTGGCAGTGTCCGGATCTGCGTTTGCCAATTTGTCAACCCGTCTTTACTAGCACTATAGATGCATGCAATGTCTAAATCCACTATCGCGATGCGACATAAGGGCTAGCCGAGGATTCGGCACGGTCGTGCGCATGGTGTTCCGACGCGATGATGGGCGGTTCTGATTTACGAGGCTGCGGGTTCTATACTTCCCCAGGAATAGCTCGCGTTCACTTTGTGCAGTGCGGAATCGGATCAGGGAGCATCACGTTTACCATGACGGAATCACCACAGGACGCGTCAGACCTCTTTTGGTCGGGGCCGAGCCCATACTGCGAGATCGGCAGAAACCACCCCCGCGATCGCCATCGGATGAAGGCTGTGGAGGGACATGAATTGGTCTGGGGCTGCGATCGTCACTCTCTCTTCGCGCGATTGGTCGCCTCGCATCAGGCGGAGTCGATCAAACGAAACGACGAGTTCCCGATGCACGATGGGAGCGAAGGTCTGGTGACCGGCCTCGGTGATGAGCGACCAGGCGGCACCATCATCTACTTCCGGGCGAAATAGGAATCGCGGTGTGGCCCGGATTCTCGTGCCTGGAGCCTTTCTGGACGAACAATTCCTCGGGATACTCAAAACAGGGTGCTGGCTCGAATATCCACTGGTTACACTCCTCACTCCTCGCCGTGGGGCGCGAACCTGACCAGCCGGTGATGTCGTTCACGACGCAGGCTCGCGCTGAAAAAGATGCCACGCCAGTGGATCAGGCCGCGGTGGCGTAGCTCCCAGTCCAGGTGATTGATTCGGAAAAGGCCGCCAGGTGTAGGGCCAGACGCACTTCTACTCCAATCGACCGCATCGCCGAACCGGGTTTCTGCAGACGACGGTGTCGGCGACGGCGTTTGCGACGGCGGTCGACACGGCGCGGACCGGCCCACCGACTACGGCGTTCATAATTCTCGATGAGGCAACGGGGACCGGCACTCTGACCTAGACGACCGCCGGCAGCGCGACCGGCGCCGGGTCGTATCGCGCCGGTGGCGGGTGATCGATCCAGCACAGGAAGTCACGATGATGCATCGATGATGGGCCCGTCCTGAACGAAACGCTGGCAATCGACTTTGGGCACACCACGCGCTTCATGGACGGGCTTGGTGCCGGCGACACGATCGACGCTGCAACCCTTCCCGCACCAAACATCTTCATCTCGCTCGACGTTCCCGAACAGCCGTATGAGGCAGACACCCCATCTCTCCGTCTCACAGTAGCCGTCTGGCCGCGAGACGTGTGGACGCGGCTCCGAACATCCCATCTGCCACACCCAGGCAGTCCTTTCTTGGTGAGCCGGTGGGCCAACATCTGGCTGTCGAGGACCGGTCTCCATGACCTGAGGAGGCCGCTTGCGACATGTCATCCGCGCGAGACAACCTGAGGCGTATTTCCATTCCCCGCTTTCGGACATCAAATCCGATTCGCCCGCCAGAGCCGGACTCAAGCTTCGGAATGATGACGATGCGGCGCCGCAGCTTCATGCATTCCCTGAGGGCGTGGCCTACAGCTTTCGATTCCAGGCAATCGCAGACATCCCTGTTCGGGAGGGGATGAACGAAACCGAATCCTTTTAACATTCGACTGCACGGGACTCCAGGAATCAGCCGATGACGCGACATATTCCGGTCCGATCAGTCCAGCGCGAACGATCCGGTGACGATCTCTCCCGCTGGCTCGTATATCCCCATCATGACTCCTGTGGAGGAGAACTTGCTGTCGACGAGTTTCAACCCGGACGGGATGGCGCCTTCCGAGAACAGGCGTTTGCCCGATCCGATGACAAGGGGAAAGATCCACAGGCGGTACCGGTCAACAAGGTTGTGGCGCAAGAGCGTCTGGATCAGATTCCCACTGCCGTGCACCTGCAGCTCTGGGCCATCTTCCTTCTTGAGCGCTGCGATGCCTTCGGCCGCGTCTCCCTCGATCAGGACCGAGTTATTCCATTCCAGCGTGGGATGACTCCGGGACGCGACGTACTTGGTGGCGTCGTTCAATGGCTTGGCGGCCTCCTCCTCGGTGGCGTCTGGCCAGTGGGCGGCAAAGATGTCGTAGGTCCTGCGTCCAAGCACGAGGTCGAACGGCGTGCTCATCGCCTCACCCATGACCTGACCCATCTGCTCGTCCCAATAGTTCACCGACCAGCCACCGTGCTTGAAGCCGCCGCTGTCATCCTCTCTAGGTGCGCCCGGGGCCTGCATGACTCCGTCGAGGGTCAGGAAGGTGCTCACGATCAGCTTTCTCATCGCTCATGTCCTTTTCGGTCGAATTTCCAGCTTGCATCAAGCCCAACTCAGCATAAGAGACAACCAGCGCGCTCGGCTTCTTCCGCTTTGCGATTTCTCATGTGACGTCGTGTCTGACTTGGCCCTCAGGAACATCAATGCCTTTTGCGATTTCTGAAGATCGCACGAAACGATTCGAAGGATCGGCGCAACGGCAGAGCCAGGCACTCGCCATCCGCAAGCGCGCCAAGATCAGGTTGACCACCCTGAGTAATGACATCGACCGCTTCAGCAAATTTATTTCGGTTCACGGGCGATGACGAATCTTCCTCAACCGTGGCGGTTTGGGATGCGCCATGAGGCAGGTCATTGGCTCAGCGGAAGCAGATCTGATGCAAACCGCCAATCGGAGACGTCCTCCCTCCGCTCGATGGCTCGACATTCTGATTTTTCGGCAAATCTACGTGAAATTACGGACGCCATGGATACCGAGGCATGACATTCTGATCAGACGACGACCCGCCTGGGTGGACCAAGAAGGAGACCTGCATGAAGTTTACGCGCCGTCAGTTCGTCACGACCGGAACCATCGCCGTCCTCGCTCCCTCGATCGCAACGGTGACAGCGCTGGCCGCTCCGCCGAAGGGGATACCGGCAGACGCCACAGAGGCAACCTTCGTCGATGCCGTCGACGGCGAGAAGATAAAAGTGACCATCGCTGGTGAAGATCATGAAGTGCGCCTGATCGGTGTCGATGCACCGGAACTCAAGAACGACGACGACCTTCCAGAGTGCTACTTTGCCGAATCGACGTCAGCGCTCAAAGCCATGTTGGCGGGTCGGACGCTCTATCTCGAGTCGGATGTTGAAGACAAGGATAGCAAGGACCGCCTGTGGCGCTTTGTGTGGATCGAGGGCACCATCGTCCCTACCCTGGTAAACGACCAACTTCTCAGAGATGGAACGGTCATCCTTCGCACGGAAGAGAAGAACACCAAGTATCAGGATCGACTCCAGAAAGCAGCGAAGAGTGCCCAAACGGACGGAGCAGGTTTGTGGGGATCCTGCGGTGGCGGTCACGTTGCTGAGACACCAGTCCCGGAACATGGCAGCAAGGGCGATCCTGGTGTTTTCGGCGAGGAACTCACTGGCGAGAGCGTTGCAGTGACACCGACAGACGCGTTCATCTCCTACGATTACAACTATTCCACCCCCAAGGGTGGATACAAGTTCCTGATATTCAACGCGAGCATCGTGAACAATAGTGATGACGAGAAGAAATACAACACTGATCAATTTCAGGTGAGAGATCTTGACAAGGACGTGCTCCACAAGGGAACGTTTGTACTTCTCGATCAACCACTTGGAAATGGTGCGCTTTCACACGGTTCGTATGTCTCCGGGCAAGTAGCCCTTGAGATCCAGGAGACCGCAACCAATCTCCTTCTTCAGTATCAAGTGTCAGCCTATGGAGACAATATCCTCTATTGGACTCTCACGATTTAACAGCGATCAGTGCCGAAAGGGATAACGTACACGCGACTGAACGTATGCCTTCGTTCTCGAAAGCCGCAGGGGTGCCAGCTCGACTCTCGACTGGCACCCCTGGGCGCCCATCGTCCAGTGGCAAGGTCGACGCGGCGCGGACGACGCCGGAACGCTCTGGAGACGTAATCCGGTCACTCGTGTCAAGTCGCCAGAAACACACCTGTCCCATGGTGCGCAGTCGTTGCGGTCGTACGTGCAGCCTTTCGAATGCGCCCTGTGTCCCCTGAATACATCGTCCACGGCAGCCAAACCCGACGACGCGGCAAGAACCATGCAAGAATGCAGGTCGAACGTCCGTCTTTTAAAGGAGAGTGGGCGTCTCCGCGGACGCCATAACCCTCTACTTAGTTCACTCAAGGTTGACGACCATGATTTCTTCCGGCTCCGTGCACGATCGATCGATCGACCGGCAGCTTGCATTCGCTCTCGATATCAGTCCGGGTGCTTGGGTGGCTGCAGGTTCTACCGGTCGCCAGGATGGGGCGGCCGCATATCGCCAGGCGGTGGATCGAACGATCGAAGTGGCACGCATCGCCGACCGCGCGGGAATCGAATCGCTCTGGGCACCGGAGGATCCGGATGGCTGGGATGCCTTCGCGGTCCTCGGCGCGATTGCCAGGGAGACCGAACATATTCGAATTGGAACCGGAGTCACCAATCCCTACTACCGCCATCCCAGTCTGATCGCGGCTTCACTCTCAACCCTCGATGCGCTCAGCAATGGGCGTGCATTCCTCGGACTGGGTCGTGGGCAGACGGAATGGTACAAGCACGCGCTTGGCATGCAGATCGGCAAGCCAATCCGTGCACTGAACGAGACGATCGACCTGCTGCATCAGTGGTGGGACGTTCGATCGACGGCCACGTCCACGGAAGATGCGACCGAATTCGCCATCGATTCATGGAAACGCGTGATCCGCCCGGTTCAAACTCGCGTGCCAATCTACCTGGCGGCCGCTGGACCTCAGGCCCAGCGTCTGGCAGGCAGAACGACCGACGGAGTTCTCTTCAACGATCTCTCCTCGTCGCATTTCATGGCTACCTCGATCGCAGACGTGTGCGCTGCCGCCGAGGCAGCAGGGAGAAACCCCGCCATGCTTCGATTTTTTGCGCGCGCGGCAGTCCACATCACCGACGATCCCGAAGCCGTATATGAGTCACGCAAATCCACGATCGCGATTATCCAGGCGCTTCCAGGCATGGAACGATTGCTGATCTCGCCGGGCTTCGATATCGATCAGATCATGGACGACGTCCGCAAAGTGATGAACACGGACGAGATCCTGGCGCGCGGTGGCGCTTTCAGCGATCTGCGAACTGGTGGCGACATCGAGGCTGCCAAGCGGCTGATTCCGACCGACCTGATGCGAGAACTCGTGATCGCGGGATCGATAGAGGATGTTCGGGTTCGACTGGCGGACCTGCACGACATCGGTATCACCGATGTCTTCCTCGCGGCCCAAGGTCCGGAGGTCACGATCGAATCGCTCGGCGAGTTGCTAACGTCACTTCGCTGACCAGACGGGCGGCGAGGTTCACTCCAACCTCCGTTGTGCTGGTGCGTGGGAGCGATGTGGGCGGGAGAAGCGTGCATGCGTTCCCATGACCGGATTGCAGGAAACGGTGCCGTCGCTTGGCTGGATAGATATCAGGACCTATTCCGACTCAGTCGATCCAAGCTGATTCATGCCGCTGGCTACTGCCGCTTGACGTTTCCGGATGCTACCGACAAAATCCATGGCAACCGTGATTCTCGGCGCGAACCTGGTGGATGAGATCGACGATCTGCTCGCGAACCGATGTCGAAGGGCGCCGCGACGCAGGGCAAAGCGACATCGAGCAGCGAGCATCGATACGGCCTAGCCTACCGGGATGGTGAACTCGCTCAGCATCCCGGCTACCGTGCACGGAATTGTGAAGGTCGAGGTCGAGGTCGATACATTCGGTTAGTAGCTCCGAAGACGCACGGACGAGATTCGTCTCCACACGGGCGGCTTCAGAAAAAACAACGTCCAGCGCGGTCTAGCGTGGATTGTTCAATTCGGTATCGATCTCTTGATCCTCGGTGATCACAGGTACGCCATCACGGCTGGCCTTTGCTCGATAGAGGGCAGCATCGGCAGCTCGAATCAGGGATTCCGATGTCTCCCTGCCTGGGGCTGAAATGGCGACTCCGATGCTGGCGCCGACCTGATGCTCATGCAGGCCAAGCTCCATCGGCTTCGTGAGCTGGGTGCATATTTCCGCTGATATCGCGACCACTCGCTCTCGCGTAGCTTCCTCGATGAGCACCACGAATTCGTCACCACCCATCCGTCCTCCAACACTCGTCCCGTCCAGTACATTCGTCAAACGCCGGCCGATCTCTGTCAGCACGTCATCCCCTGACTGATGACCGAATCGGTCGTTGACGGTCTTGAAGTTGTCGAGGTCGACATAGAGCACGGCGATGCGCACCTTGCTGACTTTGGAGCGCAAGATGCCAAGCTCGATCTGTTCCAGAATCCCCCGGCGATTGAGGAGGCCGGTGAGGGGATCCATCATCGCCTGCTCGGCGAGCAGGCTCTCGATCCGCTTGCGATCGGTGATATCCCTCGCCTGCATCGAGAATCCCTCTACATCGGGAACATCGAGGAGGTTGGCACCGGTCAGTTCGAACCAGCGCCATTGTCCATCCCGGCGTGCGAGGCGAATCTCGGTCCGCTTCGTCTGTCGCGGCCACGCTTCCAGTTCTGCCCGGAAATCGATGATCCGCGACCAGTCAGCCTCCACGACCAGATCACGGAAGGCCGTGCCCACCGCAAGGTCAGGCTCGATGCCAAGACTCCGCTCCGTCGCCGGGCTGGCATAGCGAATCACGCCATCAACTCCCACGATGAATGTGGGGTCCGACGAGAGTTGGGCAAGATAGCGGAATCGCCTGTCGGCTCGTTGCCAGTGCTGCTCGACGCCCTCGCCGGTGTTATGGGGAGTGTAGGCGTAGGCTATATAAACCGGCATGTCGTCCGCATCTCGCACCAGCCAGGCGGTCACATCAAACCAGACCATATGCCCGGCCTTGTGTCGGAACGCGCCTATCCGCCGGAAGTGCGAGATCAGGCCGGCGGTGAGTTCGACGGCGACATCGTGGTCGCCATCGGGCGATTCCGGTCCCAGCACGTCTTCGTTTGGCACGGCGTCGAATTCGCCGAGGGTGTAGCCAAACATCTCCTCGATCTGACGATTGCCCGCCAGCAGTTTCCCCATGGACGAATCGAAGATGGCGATGGCAGCAGGGGCCTGGTCGAACAGCGCCTCGTACCAGGATGCGTCGAGTCCATACTCGGATGCTGCGGGTCGCGGTGCGATGGTGTCGCGGGCACGCTCCAACTCGGCGCCAGTAACCGCATATCCCCAGATGATTTCGGTGAGAACGGGTTCGAACCACGGTGCGACGATATCGATCAGGTCGATCGGCATGTCACTGACGGCGCACCGGACGAGCGCGAGCCGATAGTCTGTCAGAGCGGCAGGTGTTCCCCTGCAGAACTCCGCGATTTCCAGCCCGACCCCGCGAATGAACAGCGGCACGATCGGCGGCGTGAAGATCGCGCTCACGATCCCGGTCAAGTGGCCGTGCACGATCGAGCGAACGAACGCAACCGTGTGCGTCGAGCGCAGATGCGGACGAATCGCCGCTACCAGTGATTCGACGATCTCCTCGAACTGGATCGCGTACCAGGCTTTCGCTCGCGCTTCGAGCGCCATCTCACCCTCGACCACAAGATGATCGGAACTCGACGAGACAGTCAAGGGCACGTCTTCGTTTGCGATTCGCTTGTCCAGGGCTTGTAAGTCCATTGCGTTTCCCCGATGCACGAAAACGTTGCATCCAGCCGCGATGCTCAATCGACAGCAGCGGTCGGGTTACAGCGGATATGTGGTTGCAGTCGGGATTCGCGAACCCTGTTGGCTGGTCGACCTGGCGTCGACCCCACATTGATCCCCCACAAGAGTTGTAAACAATATTTTCCCGCCACATGAGTATACCGACCAATCGCCAGTCGGCAAGCCGTTGCAGGCATTCGATCGGATGAAATCCTGTCCACTTGATTCGCGGACATCGCTGGTAATACGAATTTCCAGAGCGTTCGGATCACAGGTCCGGTCAAGCCGCTGTTCTCGACCCCCTGTGTGGCCGACACAGGTTCAGGATGGGAGACAGTAACAGCGGGCATGAGAAGCTTTCGAGGTTCAATACTGACCCCTGTTCCGGCTGGCAGCGTTGGCATCGTGCCGCCAGCCGCATGTCAGCTCACCGCGGATTCGGTTATCGCGAACCGGTTTTCATCTGCATCGAGCATGGCGGCACAACCGATCGGCAGCGTCAGCATGGGTGTCGTATGGCCGCAATCCACGTCAGCCAGTATCGGAAAACCAAACGCCTCGGTGCGCTCGATCACGACCTCGAACAGGCGATCCTTTTCCGCTTCTCCATATCCATACGGTCTCGCGAGCACAATCCCGCTGATCCGGGCGAAAACGCCCATGTTCTCGAGATCCATGAGTAATGCGTCGACATCCATTGGGGACGGTTTCCCCTCGGACGTCTCGAGAAGGATGATCGCGCCAGTCAGATCCGGCCAGTATCGAGTTCCGCGCAGATGCTGAAGACTCTCCAGGCAACCGCCGATCAGCGGTCCAGTCGCCGATCCGCGCCTCAGCCAGCGCCAACCGGTCGCGAGCCGGGAGGTGCGAGCTCGCGTCAGATCTTCCCCCGTTGACCAATCGAGAAACTCGTCCGTCCAGGTTGATGAGGCGCTGACATCGCCGATCGGATTGGCTGTCGATATCGCCCGCATCGCAGCATCGCGAGTGAACTCGGGCATCTCCGGGAACTCCGCCCAATCCGTCAACAGCGACGGGCCATTGAAGGTCGTCAGTCCCGTCATTGTCCAGATCGCGACGTTGAGAACCGTGATGTCGGAGAAGCCTATGAAGATCGTGGGATTCGCGCGAACGAGATCCCAATCGATCAGCGGCAACAGATGACAGGCATGATAGCCGCCGATCGTGCAGACAATCGCCTTGACCTCCGGTGCCAAAAACATCGCGTGCAGATCCTCGACCCGATGCACTGCCGAGTCGGAGATTTCGCCATGATTATTGAAAGCATGCGGCGCAACCCTGATATCAAACCCCAGGCGTCGCAACTCCGCCATGCCCCGTTCCGCTCGCGGCACGAAAGCTGGCCCACCAAACCACGATGGGCTGATGATGCCGACCGTATCACCAGGCCGCAACGCGGCGGGCTTGATCATTGTGTCATTCTCCTGCTCGATCCTGTCCCCAATGTGACAGGCTATCATGAGCTGATCTATCTCCACATCCTGGACGAATCGGCTCTCCGCGCCGCGCCGGGGACCACGCAGGCAATCGCGAAGAAAGAAACGCCATGATCCAGAACCCTGTCGATGCAGGCAGCGACGCGACCGAGGAACGTATCGCCGGCCTGCTTGCGCAGATGACGATCGAGGAGAAGGTCTCGCTGCTGGCGGGGGCCAGCATGTGGGAAACGCCCCCGGTCGAGCGGCTCGGCATCCCTGCGTTCCGTGTCTCCGACGGTCCCAACGGGGCACGCGGCAGCGAGGGGTTCGTCGGTGGCGAGGTTACGTCGGCTGCCTTTCCGGTGGGAATCGCCCTCGCGGCGACATGGGACCCCGAGCGAGTCGCCGACATCGGTGTCGCGCTTGGCGAGGAAGCTCATGACAAGGGCGCGCGCCTTCTGCTCGGGCCGACCGTCAACATCCATCGTTCACCGCTTAACGGCCGCAATTTCGAGTGTTACTCCGAAGATCCGTTCCTGGCGTCCCGGATCACGGTCGGCTACATTCGCGGCCTGCAGTCACAGGGTGTCGGCGCGACCGTGAAACATTTCGTGCTGAACGATTCGGAGTTCGAGCGCAACTCGATCAGTGTCGAGGCCGACGAACGAACGCTGCGGGAGATCTATCTGCCTCCCTTCTACGCCGCCGTGAGGGAAGCGGGAACCTGGGCGTTGATGAGTTCGTACAACCGGATCGACGGCGTCTATGCGGGCGAGAACTCGGCAACGCTGCGCGACATTCTCAAGACGGAATGGCAGTTCGACGGTCTGGTCATGTCCGACTGGTTTGGAACGCACAGTACCGCCGACGCGATCAACGCGGGGCTCGACCTGGAGATGCCCGGGCCGCCGCATTGGCGTGGCGAGCAGCTGCTCGCCACGCTCGAATCAGGTGACGTCAGCGAGGAAACGCTCGACGATGCCACCCGTCGGATCTTGCGCACGATGGTGCGGACCGGCACCTTCGATCGCCCGGAGACTGATCCCGAACATGGTGTCGACCGGCCTGCGCACCGCGAACTGATCCGCAGGACCGGAGCCGAGAGCATTGTTTTGCTCAGGAACGAGCGAAACACGCTGCCGCTGGACATCGCATCGATATCGAGCATCGCCGTTATCGGCCCCAACGCGAAGACGGCGCAGATCATGGGCGGCGGTAGTGCTCAGGTCAATGCCCATTACGCCATATCTCCCTGGGACGCGCTGCAGGAGAGATTTGGCGGGACGGTCGATCTCGCCTTCGAGCAGGGAGCAACCAATCACAAGCGTCTCCCCTACGTCCCGGATTGCCTACTCGAAGACGGCTCCTACAGGCTCGATTTTTATGACAACACTGGACTCAGCGGGACTGCCGCCCAGGACTCGACGAGTTCCAGCAGCGAGCAGATCTGGTTTGGACCGCCTGCCCCCGGTATCAACGGTCCCGAGTTCTCGGTTCGGATCGGCTCGACCTTCACACCGGCGGAAAGCGGTCAGCACACGTTCAGCCTGACGAGTGCCGGGCTGAGTCGATTGTCGATCGATGACGCCATGGTGATCGACAACTGGGACGCGTGGGAGTCGGGTGACTACTTCTTCGGGTTTGGAAGCAGCGAACGCCGGCAGACGATCGACCTCGAGGCGGACCGCGCGTACGCCCTCCGCGTGGAATACAGCCAGCAAGGTGCGACTCCGTTGCGGGCGGTCCGGATTGGGTATCTTCCGCCCGAGGATTCCAGAGCGATCGAACGAGCTGCGGCGATCGCCGCCGCCGCAGATGTCGCGCTTGTCTTCATCGGCCTGAATGGCGAATGGGATAGCGAAGGACAGGATCGGCCCGGACTCGATCTGCCCGGCAGCCAGGATGAACTCGTCGCCGCGGTTTCGGCAGCCAATCCGCGCACGATCGTCGTCGTGCAATCGGGCGGCCCGGTCGCGATGCCGTGGGTGGTGGAGGTCGGGGCGTTGCTCGAAGCGTGGTATCCCGGACAGGAGTGCGGAAATGCCATCGTCGATGTCCTGTTCGGCGACGTCAATCCGTCCGGCAGGTTGCCGCAATCCTTTCCACGTCGGCTGCAGGATAATCCCGCCTTCGGCAACTATCCCGGCGAGAACGGCCATGTCCACTACGGTGAGCGCATATTCGTCGGCTATCGGTGGTATGACGCGCGGGAGATCGAGACGCTCTTTCCGTTTGGTTTTGGCCTCTCATACACGTCGTTCGAGTACGGCGATGTCCGGCTGAGCGCGACCGAAATCGCACCGGGCGAGACGCTCACGGCCGACATCGAGATCACCAACACGGGCACGCTCATCGGCAAGGAAGTCGTCCAACTATATATCCGGGACCGGGAGTCCCGACTTTCCCGGCCCTCGAAGGAGCTCAAGGGGTTCCGGAAAGTCGAGATCGAGCCAGGGGAAACCAGGCACGTGTCGTTCCCGATCGACCGCGCGGCGCTCGCCTTCTGGGACGATCGCGATCATCTCTGGATCGCGGAAGCCGGTGAGTTCGATGTTCTGATCGGCTCATCCGCCACGGAGATCTTGAGCCAGGCAACCTTCCACCTGACCAAGAACGAGACCTTTATCCGCCCCTAAGGCCCGAGTGTTGTTGCCAAAGGCTGTGCCTGAGCCGATCAGTCAGATCAGCCACCTGGGCTGATCCGACGCAGGGCGGCGCGGTTCGGTCCACCATCCCGGGCTTCTCTCGGAACGGGTCCTCGATCTGCAGATTGCCATTGCTTCCGATCGTCACCGTATCGCCCCCGACCTCAAGACGAAACCATCCCCGACGAAACGTTTCGTCGAGGATGGTTTCGTTTGGTTTGGACGCTTGACGACGTGAACTGATCTGTCACCCCAAGTCCCCCAGGAAGTGAAGCCTGGCGCTGAGCCCGGCTCGCGCTCGGGGCAGGCGTCCCCCTTTGCTCCTGCGATGATAGTGCCGACCGCATCATTTCAGTGAATGGGGAGGGGGAGGGGCCGGCGCTGGCTAGCAATCGATCCTGCCGAGTGTCGCGGTGGGGTGTTGGCAAGAGATGCGTTCACGCTGAGCGTTATGTCGTAGGTGACGTGGTCCTGTGGCAGAATGGTCGGGCGCGACGCTTGTACCAAGACTTCAACGACGAAGGATAACCATGCCATGCCTGCCCCTGATCCACGCCCCCTGCGAACACAGCGACGCCTGCTGGACGCCATCATCGCTCTCGCGGAGACGCGCGACCTTTCCACGGTCAGCGTGAGCGAGATTGCCCGTGCCGCCAATATCGATCGCGGGACGTTCTATCTCCACTATGCGGACAAGGGGGCGTTCATGAACGCGGTGATCTCGATGCTTCTCGAGGAGTTCGAAGAGATGGGATCGGCGTTCGAGAAGCCCGCCATGTACGAACAAAGTGGTCTGCGGTTATCCGAAATCCCGAGCCTCTACAAGGTCATCGGCAAACACCCGGCACTTTATCGTCAGTTTCTCGGCAAATCCGGTTCGAGCGACTTCTACAACCGCCTGCAGGCGCAGATGGAAGCCCAATTCGTTCGCCTGTTTCAGGTCCAGGACCCGCCCACCATCTGCGGCACCATTCCGCTGTCTGTCCGCGCAAGGTTCGCCACATCGGGATTGCTGGGGTTCGTGACGCTCTGGCTGGAAGAATGCAACGAGGACGAGATCGATACCTACACCTGGTGGGCATGGGAGTTGTTGACCTCGATCGGACTCCAAATGCCCGTGATGATCGCCGAAGAATGATGCCAGCCCCTCCACTCACAACCAGTTGCCACACGTCGTCCTCCTTTGTTCGATTGTGCGATACCATGCAACCTCTTGGACATGGCACACATGAATGGACGAAGGTATGGCATCTGCAGCGAGAAAAGTCATTGTCACGTGCGCGGTAACGGGCGGTATCCACGTACCGTCCCAATCGGACCATCTCCCGCTCACCCCTGAGGAGATCGCCAGTTCCGCGATCGGGGCGGCGAAGGCGGGCGCCACGATCCTCCATCTTCACGCCCGGAATCCGGAGGATGGCAGCCCCAACTCCGACCCCGATATCTATGCCAGGTTCCTGCCGGCCATCCACGAACAAACCGATGCGGTGATCAACATCACCACCGGTGGCGGGCAGCGCATGACGCTCGATCAGCGACTCGCGGCGGCGCGGCGTTTCAAGCCGGAGATGTGCTCGCTGAACATGGGATCGATGAACTTCGGGCTCTATCCGATCGCGAACCGGGTCAAGCAGTTCAAGTACGACTGGGAGCCGGTCTATCTCGAGAACTCGCGCGATCACATCTTCAAGAACACCTTCACAGACATCGAATACATCCTCAAGGAGATCGGTGAATCGAACGGCACACGCTTCGAGTTCGAATGCTACGACGTCGGACACCTCTACAATCTCGCCCACTTCGTCGATCGTGGACTGATCGAGCCACCCTTTTTCGTGCAGACGATCTTCGGCATCCTGGGCGGAATCGGCCCGGATGTCGAACAACTGATGCATATGCGGCGCACCGCTCTCAGCCTGTTCGGGAATGACTATGTCTGGTCCGTACTTGGAGCCGGTCGTCACCAGATGAACCTCGCCACGATGGGCGCGATCATGGGCAGCAACGTTCGTGTCGGACTGGAAGACAGTGTCTACCTGGGCCGGGGTCAGCTGGCGGAATCGAACGCCGTGCAGGTCGAACGGATCAGCCGCATTCTGGGAGAACTCTCCCTCGAGATCGCGACCCCAGCCGAAGCACGAGCGATGCTGCAACTCAAGGGCAAGGACGGTCTGACCTTTGCCTAACGCGTTGGATGGCGTCGCTGCCTTGCGAAACCGTGGGACACCGATCCGGCGGGCCGCCGCTCCGTGCTGGCGCACGTGGCACTGGCCAGTGGCGCCGCGTTCGACCATCATCAACGAAGAAGCCAAAGCTTCCGTGCCGCACTCAGCAGCACGGAAGCTTCTTCGCGTTCAGGTATGGTATGCGCCGGTATCCGCACGACCGGCGTCTGGCACTATGAAACCACAGATGCCTCTCCTCAGAATAGGGGCTTTTTGGACGGTTCCGGCGTCCTAGGATGGGTATGACGTATACCGTCAATCGTGCCAAGACGCACAATAACATCTTGACATCCCCATTTGCTTCCCCTACCATGCCCTTACTGTGTGAATTCAAATCATCGTTGACTCGTCTGGAACTCAAGTTTCCTTCGTGTTGGCTTTCGTGATCCGGTTTTGCCGTCGATAGTTCCTTATTTCGCAAACTATCGATCCACCGGCGTTGTCTGCCTCTCGCAGGAAGTTTTCCCGTCCTGAGAACCACCGGGCACAACAACCCTCAGGAGGAACGTTTCCGTGACGAACGCGCTTATCGGATGTGGTCAGATTACGTGGGACAGGAAAACCATGTCCTCACAGGAAATTTTGGGTGAAATCGCGAGTGCCGGATATGACGGGTCGCCCGTTCCGGCCTCCGACCCTGAGGCGACGGCAGACCTCTTCTCACACGCCGGGCTGAAGCCGGCCCCTGGTTATCTCGGCGCTCCATTCTGGGATGCCACCGCAACGGACGACATTGTTGCGCGGGCGAAAGAACATGCGCGAGCCCACCAGCACCTTGGGCTGACCGAGATGTACGTTGCTGCCAACCTCACACCCGAACGCCGCGCCGTCTCCGGTCACGTCAGCGCCGCCGATGCGCTCTCGGACGAGGGATTCGCAACGCTTGCTGCAACCCTGAACGCGGTTGGGCAGGCCACGCTGGAATACGGCGTATCCATCTGCTTTCACAACCATGTCGGTTCGTTTATCGAGACCCGGGCAGAACTCGATCACCTCTTCTCGCTCGTCGACCGCTCGGTCGTCTTCCTCGGGCCAGACCTCGGACACCTCGCTTGGGCAGGGGACGATGTCGTTGCCCTTACCCGGGATTACGCTGCAGATGTCAAGACCCTCCACATCAAGGACATCAACCCGACCGTGCTCGCCGAGGGCGTGGAGAAGGGATGGGACTACGGAACGTTTTCCGATCATGGCATCTTCACGGAACTCGGAACCGGTTTCGTCGACCTGAAAGCCTCACTCGATGAACTCGGCGGGGCCAATTATCCCGGCTGGATCATTGTCGAGACCGATGTCACGCAGCTTCCCACCGCACTTGAAAGCGCAGAGATCAGCCGAGCGTACCTGAGGAGCATTGGCCTGTAGCTGCACGGGGCTTACAACCCCCCCGATATGCGGTGATCCACTCATCACTTCGCATCGACACGCATCGCCCCATCGCGATGTCCACCAGTTGCACCAGAGGAGCCAGATCATGTCCAGGCGATCGATAACCCGACGCGAACTCGTTGGGTATTCAGCAGCAATCGGGGCGGGAGCAGCGCTCTCCACCCAGGCACAATCCCTTTCCGCGCATTCACAGGCGCCCCGGGAGACGCGGTCACTTGTCGCCGCTCAGGATGAGACTCCTACCTATGCGAAGGCGATCGAGACGATGCCGGCGACCTTCGCCGAATCACCGATGCTCGCGGAACTGGCGAAAGCAGGGACGATACCGGCGCTGAAAGACCGATTGCCGGCGGAGCCACTAGTCGTCCAGCCAATCGAGATCGGGCAATATGGTGGCACCGCCCGCGTCGGCAACATCACAACCGAGCTTGGCGGCTACGACTGCGATTTCCTGGTCGGGAGACCGACCCATTTCCTGCGATATACACCTGACCTGGCCGCATCTGAACCGAATGTCGCCAAATCGGTCGATGTTTCCGAGGACAAGACCACCTACACCATCCACATGCGCGAGGGACTCAAGTGGTCCGATGGCAAGCCTTGTACGTCGGCAGACCTCCTCTTCTCGATCAACGACTGCTCGCTGGACAAGAATCTCACACCCACCGTCGCCAGTGATCTCCGGCCCGGTGGCACCCCCGTCAAGGCCGTAGCGGTCGACGATTACACCGTCACACTCACCTTCGGAGTGCCGCATCCACGTTTTCTGCTTTCCAATCTCCCTCATCAGTATGGATGGTATGAAGCCCATCAACTGCATCCAGCGCACTATCTGAAACAATTCCATTTGACCTACAATCCCAAGGCGGAAGCAGAGGCCAAGGCGGCCAAGTTCAATACCTGGGCCGAACGCTTCCTAGATATGGACCGTCACGGCATCAACCCGAACCGTCCAACTCTTGCCGCCTATACCATCGAGGAAAACTCCCCGACGGTTGTCCGCTACGTTCGCAATCCCTACTTCTGGCAGGTTGATGCCGAGGGAAATCAACTTCCATATATGGACTATGTCGAGATGGAGCGCCTGCAGAACACCGAGTCCTATCACGCCAAGATCGTGACCGGGGCATACGATTTTGCCGCCGGCAATACGGATGTGCTGAACTTCCAAACTTACGACGAGTCATCACAGGCGGGTGACTACAAGGTCGGCGTATGGTCCAGCGGTCGTGGCAGCGAAGTGTTCTTCCAGGTCAACCTGAACGTCGAAGACAAGATCCTGCGGACCATCCATCAGGATGTCCGTTACCGCCGCGCGCTTTCACTCGCCATCAATCGCGACGAGATGAATCAACTGCTCTTCTTCGGGCAGGCAACCATCCGCCAGATGACAGTGCTGCCAACGTCGATCAACTTCAAGCAGGAGTATGCCGACGCCTTCATCGCCTATGACGTCGAGCAGGCAAATGCCCTGCTCGACGAAATGGGCCTCGCCTGGAATGGTGACAAATCGGCCCGGCTGCGGTCCGATGGTCAACCGCTCCGCTACACCTTCGACTATTTCGATGGAGAGGGCCCGAAGACCCCAATCCTCGAACTCGTCACGGAATACTGGCGAGCGGTCGGTCTCGACATTTCCGCCAAGTCGATCACGCGCCAGCTTCTCAGCCCTCGGATGACGGAGAACAAGGAGCCGATGTCGATGTGGCACGGTGATGCCTCGACCGACATCCTGCTTCCGGTCGATCGCAAATGGTCGATCGGGAAGGTGGGTGACGAATGCACCATCGCTCCGGTCTGGAACGACTGGTTCCAGACGGACGGAAAATCGGGCGAGAAGCCGCCCGATTGGTACATGAAACCGCTGATGGCGTGGAAGAAGTACAGCGAGACACTCGATCCTGAAGCCGCCGCAGAACTGCTCCAATCCCAAGCGGACAATCTTTGGTCGATCGGCACGGTCGGCATGACGCCGTGGCTGGTGGTCGCGAAAAATCATCTCGGCAATGTCCCGCTGACCGGCATCCATACCTGGGACGGCCTCTTCCAGTTCCCGTATCATGCGGAGACTATCTTCATCCGCCAGTAGCATCCTGACGGGAACACGACGCCACCGCCGGCGAGTACGACTGATGATTGTCCGCTGGCGGTGGACCCAAGTCTCGTCATGGTAACGACGCGTGGATGCAGAAAGATGGAGGGGCAGATGGGAGCCTACATTGGCAGACGATTCCTGTACATGCTGTTGCTGCTTGGGCTGAGCTCGATCGTCTCGTTCGCGATCATCGTGCTTCCGCCCGGAGACTATTTGACCTCGTACGTGGCGCAACTTGAGTCGCAGGGCCAGGACATCACGGACGAGCAGGTCGAATCACTGCGAGCCGCCTACGGATTGGGCAAGCCGATGCCGGTCCAGTATGTACAGTGGATGCGGAAGATGCTGTTCGATGGTGATCTGGGACGTTCCTTCGCCTGGCGGGCGCCCGTCACGACGCTTATCGCCGAGCGGCTGCCGGCCACCCTCCTCGTCTCGCTGGGTTCGACGCTGGTCGTCTACCTGATCGCGATCCCGATCGGGATCTATTCGGCGGTCCGCCAGTATTCGATCAGCGACTACATCATCACCTTCATCGGATTTCTGGGCCTGGCAATTCCCAACTTCCTGCTCGCGCTGATCGCCATGATGTTCGCCTACAACCAGTTCGGCATTTCCGTGGGCGGTCTGTATTCCGCCGACATGGAATCGGCGCCCTGGAGCTGGGCGAAGTTGGGTGACCTGCTCATCCACCTTCCGGTACCGCTGATCGTAATCGGAATCTCGGGAACGGTTGGCATCATTCGCGTCATGCGGGCAACCTTGCTCGACGAATTGGGCAAACCGTACGTCGAGACAGCTCGTGCCAAGGGCGTCAGCGAGATGCGGCTGCTGTTGAAATACCCCGTCCGCGTTGCGCTCAACCCGATCGCCAGTACGGTCGGCTGGCTGTTGCCAGCCATGTTCTCCGGCGCGACCATCACCGCAATCGTGCTCAATCTGCCGACAGTTGGTCCGCTGCTGTTGCAATCACTGCAGACCGAAGACATGTTCCTCGCCGCCGGCATCATCCTGATCCTGACCGCACTGACGATCATCGGGACCTTCATTTCCGATTTGGCCCTGATGTGGCTCGACCCGCGCATCCGCATGATGGGAGGGAGATAGCAATGTCCGCCCGTGCTCGACTCTTCCCTGGCCTGTTCCGGCGGCCTGCATTCGATACCGCTCTCCCGGCTGGAGACGAGGCGATCGAGATCGCGACGCCTCGTCAACTCATGTGGCTCAAGTTTCGTCGTCATAAGCTGGCGATGGTCGGCATGTCGTCGATCGTCCTGCTCTACACGCTGGCGGTCTTCAACGGCTTCTTCGCACCATCGACACCCGATGCCCGCTCCTCGTACCCGTATGCGGCTCCGAACCGGATTCACTTCTGGAACGACGGCGGCATCGACCCGTATGTCTACGGGCTGACCGTGAAAACCATCCCTGGCACGATGAACCGGAGCATTCAGAAGGATACGTCGAAGAAGATCCCAGTCCACTTCTTCGCACGCGGCTCCGATTACACCATCCTTGGTGTCATCACCACCAACGTCCATCTCTTCCAGGCAGAGAAAGGCGGGAGTGTCTTCCTGTTTGGTACCGACAAGCTTGGGCGCGATCTCTTCTCGCGCATCCTGAAAGGGGCGACAATTTCGCTCTCGATCGGCCTTGTCGGAGTGGCGCTCAGTTTTGTACTCGGCTCGATCCTCGGCGGCTTCTCGGGGTACTACGGCGGGCCCTTCGATACCGTCGTTCAGCGCCTCATCGAGTTCGTGATCTCGATTCCCACCATCCCACTCTGGCTGGCACTGAGCGCCGTCATCCCGCAATCGTGGTCGGCAATCCAGGTGTACTTCGCGATCACGATCATCCTGTCTCTGGAAGGCTGGACCGGGGTGGCTCGTGTCGTCCGCGGTCGGCTGTTGCAGCTGCGAGACGAGGACTTTGTCCTCGACGCGCAACTCGCGGGCGCCAGCGACTGGCGAATCGTGATCGTCCACATGCTGCCCACCTTCGCGAGTTACCTGATCGTGCAGCTGACGATGGCGGTGCCCCTGATGATTCTGGGCGAAACCGCGCTCAGTTTCCTCGGCCTTGGTTTGCGAGCGCCGGTTGTGAGCTGGGGCGTGCTGCTGCAGGATTCCCAGAACGTACGCTCGATCCTTTCCTATCCATGGCTGCTGATCCCCGGGGCCTTCGTCGCATTCACTGTCCTCGCGTTCAGTTTCTTCGGTGATGGCCTGCGGGATGCGGCCGACCCGTACAAGAACTAGGGGATGTTTCGATGCATGACGTAGATGATTCGCACGTGACCCCATTGATCGACGTCAGGAATCTCGAGGTGCAGTTCCCACTGGACCAGGGGACGGTGTACGCCGTCAATGATGTCAGCTTCTCGATCGATCCGGGCAGGACGCTGGGAGTCGTGGGGGAGAGTGGCTGCGGGAAAAGTGTGACCGCGCGCTCGATTCTGCGAATTCTTCGTGAACCCGGAAAGATCGTCGGGGGCCAGATCCTTTACCACCGGCCGGAGGCCGCGAAGAAAAGTGCGCTGGAGGAGGAGCGCGCCTCTTCCCGGTCCGATATGAAGGCCGAAACGATCGATTTGACCGCGCTCGATCATCGTGGCAAACAGATTCGCGGCATCCGCGGCAACGATATCGCCATGATCTTTCAGGAGCCGATGACCTCGCTTTCTCCCGTGCATACCGTAGGCAATCAGCTCGTCGAGGCGATCCTGCTTCACCGCAAGGTAACCAAGCAGCAGGCGACGGAACTCGCAATCGAGATGCTTGGCAAGGTGGGAGTTCCGAATCCTCGCGAGCGGGTCGATGATTATCCGCACCAGTTCTCCGGAGGGATGCGTCAACGGGCGATGATCGCGATGGCGCTCTCCTGCCAGCCCACCTTGCTGATCGCGGACGAACCGACGACCGCGCTGGATGTCACGACCGAAGCCCAGATTCTGGAGCTGATTCGCGGGATCCAGAAGGAATCGGGCATGGCTGTCATGCTGATCACCCACAACCTCGGTGTGATCGCGGAAATGGCTGAAGAAGTCGTCGTCATGTACCTCGGCAAGATAGTCGAGCAGACCGACGTCATCTCCCTCTTCTATAACCCGCAACACCCGTACACCCAGGCGTTGCTCAGCTCGATTCCGCGGATCGGCCGCAAGGTCGAGGATCTGGAAGTGATCACCGGAGGCGTTCCGGACCCGATGAACATCCCGCGCGGCTGTCCGTTTCACACCCGCTGCAAGGAGTTCGAGCCTGGTCTATGCGATGTCGAGGTTCCGGCACTCAGGGAGATCGAACCTGGACATACGGTACGATGTGTGAAACGCTGACACACCACAGATCCGGAGAGAATATCTGGAAAAGGTGTGCTGGTGAGAGCCAGGAGTCTCATTTGATCTGTAGCCAATGGTCCGCATGGCCATACCGCGGCACGGGTCCAAATGGGCACAAGAGACCTCCCAAACACCCTTGCACGCATGGCCCTTCGTGGTCGGCAGGATAATTCGTGGCCGTAAGCGCCGCAGGACGGCAGGAGTTGGGGAGCACATATGGTCACAGCCACCACAGCAATCGACGTGTCAATGCGTGACGATAATCTCATTCTCGAAGCCAAGGACCTGAAAAAGCACTTCCCTATCCAACGTGGGTTCCTCCGGCGCACGGTCGGCGCGGTCAAGGCGGTGGACGGGGTCGACCTCGCGATCCGCAAGGGGGAAATCCACGGACTGGTCGGCGAGAGCGGCAGCGGCAAGACCACGACTGGGCGCATGTTGCTCCGGGCAATCGATCCCACTGCCGGCGAGATCTGGTTTCAGGATCAGCATCTCGGCTGGGTCGATGTGGCGACGTTGGACAAGAACAAACTGCGCCAAGCCCGGCGGAACATGAAGATCGTCTACCAAGACCCGTACTCGTCGCTCAATCCCCGCATGACCGTGCAGCAGATCGTCGGTGAACATCTGCTGGTCAACAAGCAGGCCCACGGCAAGGAGCTTGAGCGCCGGGTAGCGGAGCTGCTTGATCTGGTCGGTCTGCGGCCGGAATACGCGCAGCGCTACCCGCATGCCTTCAGCGGTGGCCAGCGCCAACGTCTGGCGATCGCCCGCGCACTGTCGTTGCAACCGCAATTGCTGGTCTGCGACGAGCCGGTTTCCGCGCTCGACGTCTCCGTACAAGCCCAGATCCTCCGGCTGTTACGAGAATTGCAGCATCAGTTCGGATTGTCCTATCTCTTTGTTGCCCATGATCTCAGTGTGGTCGAGAATGTTTCCGATCATGTCTCGGTCATGTATGTCGGGCAGATCGTCGAAACGGCACCTACCCAGGCGCTGTACTCGACACCGCTTCACCCGTATACCGAAGCCCTGATGTCGGCGGTGCCGCAGCCGGATCCGAAGGCGGTCAAGAAGCGCATCGTGCTCCAAGGCGAGGTGCCGAGCCCCGCCAACCCTCCGAGTGGATGTTATTTCCATCCGCGTTGCCGGTACGCGCAGGAGATCTGCACGATCGAAACACCGCGATTGGAGGAGATTCGTCCCGGCCATTTCGCACGCTGCCACTTCGCACGCACGCTTCACCTGCAAGGCTTTGTCGCGGACAGCGAGGGACCACCAATCCCCAACCAGGTCAAACCGACCTCTACGAGCATCAGCCAACCGCCAATGCATGTGAATTGACCAGACAGAAAGAGACAACGTGACCACGTCTCCAGCCAAGGTCGGCATCATCGGTGCCGGCAAGATCAGCGGTATCTATCTCGAAAACAGCAAGAAGTTCAATGCCTTCGACGTCGTTGCGATCGCGGACGTGCGCCTCGAAGGGGCGCAGGCACGGGCGACGGAATACGGCATCCCCGAGGCGTTGAGCGTCGAGGACCTGCTGGCGCATCCCGATGTCGAGACGATCATCAACCTGACGCCGCACCGGGTTCACGGTCCGGTTGGGTCGACCATTGTCGAAGCCGGGAAGAACGCCTACAGCGAGAAGCCGCTGGCGGTTCATCGGGAAGAGGGCGAGCGTTTGCTGGCAGCCGCGAAGGCACGCGGCGTCCGTGTGGGGGGAGCTCCAGATACCTTCTTCGGCGGCGCCTGGCAGACAGCACGCGCCCTGATCGATGAGGGCGTGATCGGCGAACCCCTCGGCGCCTTCGCGAACCTGCATACCCGCACGCTGCCGCGACCGGCGGGTGCCACGCCGCCATCATCCCAGTCGGTGAATCAGCCCGGGTACACGAGCTTCTACGCGACCGAATCGTTCGAATACGGCGGCGGCGCGATTTTCGATCGCGGCCCCTATTACCTGAATGCCCTGATCAGCCTGCTCGGTCCCGTCCGCCGGGTCACGGGATCCGCCCAGAAAACATGGCCCGAGCGCGAACAGGGCGGGCGCACGCTGGAAGTAAAGGTCCCGACGCACGTCGTCGGCGTGCTCGATTTCGCCAATGGCGCGGTCTGCAATTTCACGATGAGCAATGACGTGCTTGCCACAAACCTGCCACATATCGAGATCTACGGAACCGAAGGATCGCTTCGTTGCATCGATCCCAACGAGTTCACGGGCGATCTCTACGTTCGCACGTTGACCAACCCCGAGATGACGGCGGTTCCGCCCCGGTTCGGCTACAACGGCAACAGCAGGGGCGTCGGGGTCGCGGATCTCAGCGCGGCGATTCGATCGGGACGACCACACCGGGCAAGTGGTGAAATGGCCTACCACGTCGTGGACATCATCACCTCCATCTTCGACGCTTCGGAATCAGGACAGGCGGTCGAGTTGGCAAGCACCTGTGCGCAACCGGCCCCTCTCCCGCGGGGTTTGGAGGACTGGCAGATCGACGCCTAGGATCTCGGCGGCAACGCACATCGCACTATGCCATGTTGGGAGAACATCTCGATGACACTCAAGCTCGGAGTCCTGGAATCCTGGTTCGATGGGGAAACGGTGGTGCCGGGCAAGACTTTGGAAGAGCGGCTTGCGAATCTGGAGGCCGCTGGATATCAGGGTATTCAACTCTGCGCCGTCTCCGCTGGCCTGAGCCGGGCAGAGATCGACGCCGCGCTCACAAGATCCAGCATCAAGCTGCTTATCTATGGAAAGGGCGGTCAAATCCTGGCCGCCGACAAGGAGTCGCGCGATCAGGCGGTGGCGAGTATCTGTGCCGGATTGGAGGAGGCGGCGGAACTCGATGCGGTGGGATCGATTCTCGTGCCGGTCCGCGTCCAGCCCTTCATGACGCCGCCTGCCCCGCAGTCGTTCGGCATCCATCCCACGAAGTCGATCGTCGACCTGGAGCGGGAGATCCTGATCGATCAGCTCGGCAAGATCGCGCCGACGGCGGAGAAGCTCGGCAAGCCGATCATCCTGGAGCCGCTCAACCGGTACGAGAGCCACTTGTTGAAATCGCTCTCGGATGCGGCGGATATCTGCCGGGCGGTCGGCAGTCCTGGCATCAAGATGATGGCGGACTTCTTCCATATGAATCTCGAGGATTCCGACATGGGGAGGGCGATCGAGGAAGCCGCCGACTGTCTGGCCTACGTCCACCTCGCCGACAGCAATCGTTTCCAGCCGGGAGCCGGGCATCTCGACTTCGGCCCTGGCCTTGCCGCCTTGAAGCGCATAGGCTACGACGGATGGATGACGCTCGAATGCAAGCTGGATCGCCCGGCAAGCGTCGAGGTGCTGGCCGAAACGGCAGAGTTCATCCACGCGGCGTGGGCGGCGGCGTAGCTCCGTCCTCACCCCGTCAACGACTCTCCCTCAACGCGAAAGGCGCACGATGGCCGGCCCCGGGTTTCATCTACTCGATACAGAACCGACCGATCACGAGGTGAATGTCGGCCTGCTCGGATACAACTTCATGGCCAAGGCGCACTCCAACGCCTATAAGACGATTCCATACATCTTTTGGTCGGACGCGATTCGGCCACGCCTGCACGCCATTGCCGGCCGGACCGAGGAGCGCGTCGCGGACGCCGCCCGCCGCTATGGGTTTGACGGCTATTACCTCTCATGGGAGGAACTGGTCGCCGACGAGTCGATCGCACTCTTCGATAACTGCTCGGCTCACTACATGCACGTCGAGCCGACAATCGCCGCGCTCAAGGCCGGCAAGCATGTGCTCTGCGAGAAGCCGCTCGCGCTAAATGCCGCGGATGCATATCGGATGCTGCAAGCGGCGCGCGAATCCGGCCGCAAGCACATGACCGGTTTCAATTACCGGTTTCTGCCCGCGATCCGGCTCGCACGCGATCTGATCCAGCGGGGATTGCTGGGCGACCTCTACCACATTCGCATGAGTTACCTCCAGCAAAGCATCCACGATCCAAGTACGCCAATGAGAAAGCCAGTCCATCCGGACGCAGCCAAGGCTGGATCGCAGGCGGTGCTTGGATGCCACGCGGTCGATCTGACGAGATTCCTGATCGGTGAGCTCGTGACGGTAAGCGCCCTGACGCCCCGATTCGTCCCGGAGCGTCCCGGACCCGACGGCCGTCCCATCCGGATCGAGTCGGACGACGCGACGGTTTCGCTCGTCGAGTTCGCAAATGGCGCGGTCGGCACGGTTGAGGCATCGCGGGTGGCAACCGGGCGTCGCAACTCGCTTCGCTTCGAGATCAATGGCTCGCGCGGGAGTGTCGGTTTCGATCTCGAACGGCTGAACGAACTCCAGGTCTACCTCGCCGATGCCCCGATCGCGGATGTCGTCGGCACGCAGGATGTCCTCGTCACGGACGCCAACCACCCATATGCGAATGTATGGTGGCCAGCCGGTCACGTGCTCGGCTGGGAGCATGCGCACATCAACGAGATCCAACACCTGCTGCGGGCGATCGTCGATGACACGGATATCGCACCGTACGGAGCGACGTTCGAGGATGGCTACCGCGCCGCGGTCATCGCCGGGGCAGTGGAAGCTGCGGCGGAGTCGGGTCAGCGACAACTTGTACAGTACGAACCATAGAGGGAAAGTGACCGCACATGCTGCTCGGAATCGACACGTTCAGCCTGAGATGGCAGGGATGGGACGCCTTCCAGATGCTGGATTACGCCGCCAGCCAGGGACTCCAGAATATCCATTTCTCCGAACGGGCGAACCTGGTATCCCACGAAACGTCTTACCTGGAGTCGTTGAAGGTGCGCGCCGACGAACTGAACCTGCGGATCGAGATCGGCATGCGCAGCTTCAACCAGTTCTCGACGACGTTCGACGCAACGCTCGGATCCGGCGAGCAGCAACTCGCCGACATGATCGCGGTCGCCAGAATCCTCGGATCGCCCGTGGTTCGCTGTTTCGTCGGCATGCAGGCGGATCGTGGTAGTGCAGTGCCCGTCGCCCAACTGATCGACGAGAGCATCCGGACGCTAAGGGCCGCCGCACCGTTCGCCGAGGATGCGGGCATCGCGATCGCGGTCGAGAACCACGGCGGCGTGGACCTGCTCGCGCATGAGTTGAGGTCGATCATCGAGGAGGTGGATTCGACCGGCGTCGGCGCCTGTCTCGACACCGGCAACCCGCTCTATGGAGGAGAGGATGCGGTTCTCGCGACCGAGATCCTCGCGCCCTATGTCGTCACCGCGCATGTCCGGGACACTCGTGTCTGGGCGACGGAAACCGGATGCGCCGTGCAGTGGGCACCGGCAGGACAGGGTGACGTCGATCTGCCGCGGATTGTCGCGATCCTCCAGGATCACGCTCCGGATATCGCGCTCGATCTGGAAATCATCACCGGTGTCGGCCCCAAGGCGATCAACTATCTCATCCCGGATGACCCGTTTTGGCAGTTCTATCCGGAGATGAAAGCCCGCGACTTCGCCCGCTTTCTGGCCCTGACGACCACCGGAACGACCGGCCCGCTGGACCAGCTCCAGCTCACGGATGGCGTCTGGACGCCTCATGCATCGGAACTCGAAGCCTTTCAAACGCAGCAGCGACACCATCTGGAGGAAAGCATTATCTACAGCCGGGACGTGCTGGGATTAGGCTGATCGACGACGACGAACGCATCATCACGGGGAGAATCATGATGGACGAGTTTCGAGTGGGCATCATTGGATGTGGGCGGCCCTGGAAATCGGACGGGGCGACCGGTTTCGGGATGTCGCATTGCCATGCGCTGGGATACACGCAATCGCCCTATGCCCGTATCGTCGCGCTGGCTGACCTCGTGCCGGAGAACGCTAAGGCCTTCCAGGAGATCCATGGTGGGGATACGATCTACACCGACTATCAAGAGATGCTGGCGAAGGAGAACCTCGACATCGTCAGCATCTGTACCTGGCCGCACCTGCACGCGCAGATGGTGATCGCGGCGGCGGAGGCCGGTGTCAAGGCTATCCATTGCGAGAAGCCAATGGCGCCGACCTGGGGTGAGGCGTGTCGGATGGCAGAGATCTGCGCCGAACGCGACGTGCAGCTCACCTTCAACCATCAGCGGCGTTTCGCCCCCGAGTTCCGGCAGGCGCGGGACCTGTTGCGATCGGGCGCGATCGGTGATCTTGTCCGGCTCGAAGGCGCGTGTGGCAACCTCTTCGACTGGGGCACGCACTGGTTCGACATGTTCTTCTTCTACAACGATGAGACACCCGCGACCGCCGTCCTGGCACAAGTTGAACCGACGGGCGGCAACACCGTTTTTGCGGTAACGATGGAAGGACAGGCCGTCAGCCAGATCCGCTTCGAGAATGGCGTAATTGGTCTGCTCTCGACAAGTGCCGAGGAGGGCTGGCCGCTTATGACGCGCATCGTCGGCACCGATGGCATCATCGAAGCAGCCCTGCGCACGGCACCACTGCGCATCTTCACTGCCGGAAGCGGGGGCTGGCAAACCGTCGAACTCGATGGCGACAGGTCATTGCAAGGGACAGTCGCGCTCGGGGTTGTCGATCTTGTCGAAGCCTTGCACGATGGAAGGGAACCGGAGCTCTCCGTCAACAAGGTGATCAAGGCGACCGAACTGATCTTCGCCTCCTATGAATCGGCACGCAACTGCCGACGTATCGACCTTCCATTATCTGTGGCCGATTCAGCGATCTACGCCGAAGCATGACGCGATCGGCAGCTAGCGCCGCCGCCTTGAGTCGCATGCAGCCAGGAGCCGCATCATGCGGAATCCGGTTGCATCGGATGTGAACCGGCACCGCGGGTACCGATCACCCAGATCCGCATGGGGGACCGACTCATTCGGCGGAGTTTATCCTCGCAGCGCGAACGAGCGCAGTCGAAGGACTCCGTCGCGCAGCGCGATGCAGCCGCCAGGGTAAACGCCGACAAAGAACTCGGCAGCGCCACGGGCAGGCGCTCCGGTCGATTTGGCGGACAGTCCTGCGGGACGTCAGCCCCTCCCGCCGACCTTTTAATACGTCGCGTGCAACCGGATTCCGCATCAGACTGGAGTCGCAACCGGTATGGATGCTGGTGTCGCGGTGGGTTTCAAGCCCAGTTCGGTCGCAATATGGGCAGCGCTGCGGAGCGCCAGTGCCGCAATCGTCAGTGTCGGGTTCGCGGTGCCGGTCGTTGGAAAGAGTCCCGATCCGGCGAGGAAGAGATTGACATGGTCGTGGGTGCGGCCGAATCCGTCCGCCACGGACTTGGCCGGGTTGTCCCCCATCCTGACGGTGCCCATCAGATGACCGACGCCACCCAGCTCCTCGGCATGGACGATGTCGGTCGCCCCGACCGCTGCAAGCATCTGATTGTGTAATTCGGTGGCGGCTTTCCAGCCTCCCATCACGTATTTATCATAGGAATAGGTCAGCTTGGGACGAGGAATGCCGAGGGTATCGACCTGCGTCTCGTCGAGTGTTACCCGATTCCCGGCATCTGGCAGTTGTTCGATCATGCTGGCAAGGCGAACCTGAAATGGAGCGACCTTGACGATCTCATTGAAGAGCGACGCGCCGACCGCACCGTTCGCGATCAACGTCGACGCGAGGTTAAGAGGACTTCCGACGCTGTGGCTGACCTGGAGACGGGTCGCGCCGCGTTCGTTGCGGAAGTTGCCTTCCCGCACCTGATCGATCCCGGAGAGCTGCAACGGTCCGCGATAGCCGATGTATGGCTTCGGCACCTTTGCGCTCACACGCGCTTCCGGGTGATCCGCGAGATGGCGGCCCACCTGATCGCTGCTGTTGGCGACACCGTTCTGTGCGTATTCGCCCTTCGAGAGCAGGAGCAGCTTCGGTGTCTCGATCCCGTTGGCGGCGACGATGAAAAGCTTCCCCGTGACATCGTGCGGATTCCCATCCGGGTCCTTGAATTGGACGTGCGTCACATGGCCGTCAGCACCGATCGCGATGTTGAAGACAACCGCGTTCTCGGTGATCTCGGCACCGGCTTGTTCGGCGAGTGCGATGTGATAGGTCGCGTCGTATTTTGCCTGGATCGGGCAAATCGGAATGCAGGTCGCGTTGCCGCAACATTGCGGTCGATTCTGATACCCGACGACAGAGTTGCGCGCCTGCGGAGTGGCAAGCAGCTCGAGACCGAGCGTGGCCGCCGCTTCCCTGAACATGAAATCGCCAGACGCAAGCGGCAACGGAGGCATCGGATAGGCCGCACTTCGAGGCGAACCGTCGTTGTGTTCGCTGTCACCGGCCACGCCGAGTTCATGCTCGGCGTCGATGTACCACGGCTCGAGATCGTCGTAGCTGATCGGCCAGTTCACGGCAACGCCGAAGCGCGTTTTCATCTCGAAGTCGCTCGGCAGCAGCCGCGGACAGTTTCCCAACCAGTGCCAGGTCGTGCCACCGACCCGCCGCTCGTAATCACTGGAAAATTTCACCGGGCCGTCTTGAACGTAATAGTAGTCAAGATCGGAAGTGGTGGGTTGCGGCGCCCACGCCGGACTCTCGTAGGCGTACTGGCCGCTGCGGTATCGGGTGACGGCGGCGGTACGGTCGGTTCGCGGACCCGCCTCCAGGATTCGGATCTTCGCGCCCGCAGCAGCCAGCCTCGCACCGATCAGCGCTCCGGCAACACCAGATCCCACAATCACCGCATCGTATCGCACATCTTTGGTCATGACCGCTGCTCCTTCGATGGATATCCGACGAGTCGCGCCGTTTCCCCCAACTGGATATCGCTTGCCCAGTAACCGAAGCTCTTGCAGAGGGTGGGCTGGGTGGCATAGGGAAGTGCCTGCCATGAAACGAGACTGAAATAGATGTCGGCACGCTGCGGGACGGGTTCGCCGTCGTAACGTCCGAGATACCAGTACTAGAGAATGTTCACGGATATCCGCTGTGCCTCGGCCGAGATGACGGCGAGTGATTCCGGAGTGAATTCCAGGAGTGCCTCCAGGTCGGCGAGTGTCTTTTCGATGGCCGGTTCGGGGGCCAGCAACGCAGCCAGGCCGCCAACCGCATCCTGTGCGAGGTTGCCGCCGCCCACGAGCCGGACGGAGAGATCGAGCAGCTTGTCGTTGTCGATCGACGATGCGACGGGAGAGGCAGCTGGCGTCGCCTCCTTTTGCATCGAGTCATGGGCAAGGCTGTGTTGGGCAACCGGCATCGCCGCTGCGGTCGCAACCGATGAGGCGATAAGCGCGCGCCGTGACATGCGCGCGGTGGCGGACGAGCGGGATTCTTCGAGAGAGACCATTGGCTCGAATCCTTTCGCACTGAACAGGAAGGGATATCCACGACGAAACATGATGAGTTTTGCGGAGGTCTTTTGACGATATGGCGATTCCAGGGAGAAGTCAATCGTTTCTTGGCATGCGGGTATCCATTCGGCCTCCGAACGCTCCGGAAACAGGGATTCCTGCCCAAAAACACGGGCAACAGCGTGGACAATTCATGTCGGCGCGGTACACTCACTTCTGCTCAGTCGACGACGTTCGACGATCCGGAGACTGGCAGGCGCACTACCCGTCATGTTCTCGCATCGGACGACTTCTGATCCCTGTTCGACACCCGTTCACACGCCCCTCCTCGTATTGGATAGACCGTGTTCAGGAGATATGCGCTCGTCGCAGCTGGTATCGCGGCATTCGTCCTCATCAGCTTTCTCATCGTGGAAGCCCTCGATATTCCGCTCCTCGTCGACCCTTCCAGCCATCTGGAACGAGGGGGGATTGGTGCTGCGGTTTTGGGTGTCGGTCTCCTGGTCGTTGATGTGCTCCTGCCCGTTCCGTCCAGTCTTGTCATGACTGCCCAAGGGGCACTCTTCGGGGTCGTTGTTGGCACCCTTCTTTCGATGATCGGAAGCGTGGGAGCGGCGATGGTCGGGTATCTGATCGGCCGGAAGAGCACTGGCCTCCTCGCGAAGTTCGTCTCCCCCGAAGAGCAGGCGCAATCAGGCAAACTCATCACTCGATGGGGATTGCTGGCGTTGATCGTTACCAGGCCAGTGCCGGTGCTTGCCGAGACAACGGCGATCATGGCCGGAACATCTTCTCTCTCCTGGCGACAGGTGCTGTTTGGAGTCACGATCGGCGCGCTGCCGGCATCGCTGATCTATGCGATTGCCGGTGCGTATGCAACAAGTGTGGCAAGCGGGATTCTGGTCTTCGTGCTGGTTATCATGCTGGCAGGTGTGTTCTGGCTTATCGGCTGGATTGTCGAGAAAAAATTCCTGGTGCCGCGGCGACAAGCCGCACAACCAGATCAGTAGATACGGATTACGAGGAAAGGTTCTTTTCATGGTCGTTGCATCCTGGGAAACAAAGTTCTCTCGCGCTCAACTCGGTCCCCTGACAATCATTGCGGAGGGGTTCGCGTTTCCGAGCAGCCTCGCATTCGACGATGATGGCAACGCCTATGTCGGTGAGACCGGCATCGGTTTCGGTGGTTCATCCCGCGGGGGCAAGGTTTGGAAAGTCGGTCCTGATGGCGAGAAGACATTGCTCGTCGAGGGACTCGGCCATCCGCTGACCGGTCTCGTCTTTCACGATGGTTCGCTATGGGCATCGCAGGGGAGCAATCCGGGGCGCATCACGCGGATCGAACTCGATGGCACCCACAAGGACATCCTGAGCAACCTGCCAGGGGGCGGCAACTATCACACCGGTGAGGTCGCTTTCGGTCCGGACGGCAAGATGTACTGGGGCCAGGGAGCGATGACCAACACTGGTCTCGTCGGTCTTGATGCCCTGATCATGGGTTGGCTGAAGAAGCTCCCACATAGCGTCGACATCCCCGGATACGACATTGCGCTCAACGACGTGCGGGTCGAAACGATCGACCCGTTCAAGAAAGACGATCCGGATGCCCGCCTGATTACCGGTCCTTTCTCCCAGTTCGGCGAAACCGTCGAGCAGGGCAAAGTGATCAAGGGTGAATCGCCTGCGACGTCGGCAATTCATCGCGCAAATCCTGACGGGACAGACGTCGAGATGGTTGCGTGGGGTATCCGCAACGCCTTCGGCCTGCGGTTCCTCCCGGATGGTCGCTTGCTGGCGATGGACCAGGGCGCCGACGATCGCGGCAGTCGCCCGGTCGGCAACGTGCCGGATTACCTGTGGGAAGTGAAGCCAGGAGCCTGGTACGGCTGGCCGGATTTCATGGGCGACGTTCCGATCACGGACGATCGGTTCGTGCCAGAGACCGGCGCTCGCCCAAGCTTCATCATTGCAAACCACGACGAGCTGCCACCACGAGAGAGCTCACTGGTCGAGTTCTCGTCCCATACCGCTTCCACCAAGTTCGATGTCGACCCGTCCACTCACGGTGAGGTTCTGGCGGCTGCCCTCTTTGGCGACGAGACGCCAATGACCGCGCCCGAAGGGCACCCGACCGTCGGCCGGGCGCTGGTCCTGATTCGCACGAGTGACTGGACCCAGCACATCCTGCTGACCGAAGAGATCAAGCGTCCGATCGACGTGCGATTCAACCCGAAGGACGGTTCCCTGTGGGTCGTCGATTTCGGTGATTTCGAGATGGAAGGCCGGTCCAGCGGCGTCGAAGTCGTCTCCGACCCACATTCCGGCAAGATCTGGCGAGTCGAAAACCACCCGGTTTTCCCGACAGGTGCTGCGTCGGAGTAGTCCCGGCGGATCGAACAGCGACTGCGGCAACGAGATGGGCGAGGAGTGATTCCTCGCCCATCTCTCGTTCAAGACAGCATACTTGCCATTCTGGACGGCGATCATCCCTGTCAGTATCCCGGAGTCCCGGAGTCCGATCATGGAAATCATCCACCCTGATTCTGCCGAAAGTCCGACCACACGCATCAATGGCGCACGTGCCTCGGCGTTTCTCCGTGATCATCTGGACGCGACTCCGGTTTCAGTATCGGCACTGGGTGCCGGTGCATGGTCAACCGCATTTGGATTCACGCACGAGAACCGGGAACTTGTGATCCGGTTCGGCAACTACCCCGACGATTTCGAGCGCGACCGGCTCGCCTTCCGCTTTTGCTCGCCGTCGCTTCCAATTCCACAAGTCATCGAGATCGGTCGGTCTCCGGAATTGAACTGTCATTTCGCGATATCGGAGCGCATGCAAGGAACGTTCATCGACAAGCTTGGTGCCGAGGAGATGCGTGGATTGCTGCCTTCCCTGTTCGAGACGCTGGACGCCATGCGTGAGGCCGACATATCGACCACGACGGGATATGGCGGTTGGGACATCCAGGGCAATGCACCGTTCGCATCCTGGCAGGAGGCGATGCTGAGTGTCGGCAACGACCACCCGGAGGGACGAGGTCACGGCTGGAGGGTGAAGCTCGAACACTCTCCAACCGGTTCGTCCCCGTTTGAGGAGGCCCATGCGCGACTCTCGACGCTCGTCACGGAGGTCGATGTCCCAGTCGAACGACATCTCGTTCACAGCGACATGCTGAACTTCAATGTCCTGGTCTCCGGCGATCGCATCTCCGCCCTCTTCGATTGGGGATGCGCCACCACCGGCGACATCCTCTACGATCTCGCCTGGTTCACGTTCTGGGGGCCTTGGTACCCGGCCTGGAACGGGATCGATTTCCCGGCGGAAGCAAAGTGCCACTTCGCTCGAATTGGCCTGCATGTCCCGCAGTTCGACGAGCGCCTGCGATGCTGCATGATCCAGATCGGCCTGGATTCTCTGGCCTACAACGCATCGATCGGTAACTGGAAGAATCTGGAAGATTCGACCCGTCGCATGCTGGAGATGGCTCGGGACACGCGAATCGTCTGATCGAACACGCCAAGACGGCTGCTCCGCCCGATACGTGCACTACGCTCTCACTGGGCGACTTTCTCGACACGTCTGCCGGCGGCGAAGAAGCCGCTGCAGCTCCACGGAAGGATGTGCCTTCATGACAGCTTCAGCGACAGAACACGGTATCAACACCGATATGAGCCGATATCCGCTGGGTATCGTCATCGCACATGCAGGCGATCGGTATTCACTCACCTTCGTCCGCGACTATCCCCACTCGTTCGACCGCGTATGGCAGGCGATTACCGATCCGGAACGCACACGCACATGGTGGGCGGCAACCCGGATCGATCTCCGTGAGGGAGTGCAGTTCGATATTCAACGGCTGAATGGCGAGAATGGACAGCCACAGCATTGGACAACGGGCGTGATCCTGCACCTCGATCCCCCTAACCTGCTGGAACAGACCAATTCGGATCACGGTGTTCTGCACTGGGAACTTGCGCCACTTGGCGACGACTCGACGCGCCTGACCTTTACCAACGAGTTTTCGGGTGAAGGGAAATGGGTCCCGATGTCGCTCGGCGGTTGGCATGCCCACCTCGATCACCTCCACGAGGCACTTGATGGCAAGGAAATCGGCTGGGCGGACTGGTATCCGGATTTCATACACGCCTGGCAATCGTTCCACGATGAGTATCAGAAGGTAGTGCCTGCGCAGCGGAGCACAACCTGATGCCGCGAGCATGCAGGCATATTGGCATGTCGACAAGTCGGCCCGACGAGTTCAATGCGAGTGCGTGAGATTGGACGAAACATGCGCGATATGCGAAGGATCGTGATCATCGGTGCGGGAATCGTCGGGACGGCGATTGCCAACCAATTGAGTGCGATCGATGGCATCGCGGTGACCGTTATCGAACGCGGTACCGCCGACCAGCTCCCCGGATCGACCGGTCATGCACCAGGCTATGTCGGCTTGCTCGGCGAATCTCCTGTACTGACCGATCTGGCCCGATCGAGCGCGGCGACCTACGATACGCTCAGCCTGAACGGGGTCGACGGATTCGCACGCGTTGGTGCGATCGAAATCGCCATCACGGAGCGGGGAGAACGGGTTCTGGAACGACGTACCGAGATGGCAATCGCCGCAGGTCTGCCCGCCCACTTGATCGATCCAGGGGCAACCATCGCGCTTGCACCCGAACTGATCGAACCCGGTTCGGTTCGGCGCGGGCTGCATTTCCCGGACGATGGCACCGCCCGGGCGAGCATCATCACCGCGAACTTGCGAGCCCGGAGCGAAACGTCAGGCGCCAGATACGTCAATTCCAATCAGATCGTTGGCATTGACTCGAGCGGCAATCAGGCCAAGACGGTGCACACGGCCACCGCCACGTTCGAGGCCGATGATGTCGTGATCGCAGCCGGGATCTGGAGTCCGCTGATCGCACGGATGATCGGTTTCGACCTGCCCCTGACTCCGGTGGAACATCCCTACGTCTACGGACCGCCACGGTCTCGCGCGTTGCCGCCCCTCGCGCCGATGCCTTTCGTTCGCTGGCCGGAAGACCACGTCTATGCGCGCCATCATGGTGCCCGCTTCGGTTTCGGCACCTACGATCACGAACCACGGCCGGTTGCCCCCGAACGTCTTGCCGAAGGTGCGGAGCGCCCTTGGCCGGCATCGATCTTCGACGATGCAATCGCGCAGGGGATGACGTTGCTGCCAGGCTCGAATCGTTTCCTGCCTGCCCTCCGGTTAAACGGTCTCTTCGCGATGACACCCGACAACCTGCCCTTTCTCGGGCCAGTCCCCGACCACGATGGCGTGTGGGTGGCCGCCGCGATCTGGATCACGCACGCGGCGGGATCTGCCGAAGTCCTCGTCGATCTCATGATGGATCGACCGGCACGAATTTCCGATTGTGCTGCACTTCGTCCCGGCCGCTTCGCCGCTACCGATACGGCGGACCTCGAACGGCGCGCCCTGAAGAGGTATCGCGACATCTACAGCTTCACTTAGCATCCCGACGGTATCGCCAGGCTTGTGAAGCACTCGATCTGCTCCGCCCCGATTGCACCTGGGGAATCGATTTCTCTGACATTCATGACGGTCGGTTCCACTAGCCGCCAGCGTACCCTTTCTCAATCCCGTCGCGAGGCGCGCCAATGGTCTGTCATATCTCGATTGCCGATACCGATAGATTTCCCGACACACTCCGATGCGCTGCCCGGTGCGCTGCCAAAATAATGCAGAGCACGACGATTGGTTTCTCGATGCCGGGCACCGGGTGCCGGATACAGGGATCTTCGTGGAGAGGAATCTTCTCGCGGGGTTATTGCTTATCATGCGTAAGTAACCGATACTTTATCCATAGAATCTTCTTTCAGACTCACGAAAGGTCTCCATCGCATGTCATCCTCAATACCGGCTGGCGCGGAAAAACTCAAGATCGCCATCATAGTCGGAAGCAATCGACCGGGACGCTTCGGCGGCAAGGTCGCGCCATGGTTCATCGGCGAAGCGAAGAAGAACGACCGGATCGAGATCGACGTCATCGACCTGGTCGACATCAAGCTCCCAACCGATCTCTCAGGTAGTGCCGAGACCGACGCCTTCAAGCAGCGTATCGGCGCCGCTGACGGCTTCATCGTCATCACTCCGGAATACAATCACAGCTTCCCGGGCTATCTGAAGATTGCGATCGATTCGGTGCATGACGAATGGAAGACCAAGCCGGTAGGCTTCGTTTCCTACGGGGGCGTCTCCGGCGGCCTACGTGCGGTCGAGGGACTGCGTCTCGTCTTCGCCGAGCTGCATTCGCCCACGATCCGCGACGCAGTCAGCCTTCACAATCCGTGGCAACAATTCGCCGAAGACGGGACCGTCGAGAGTGCCGAGACCATCAACCAGACCGCGGCCTATGTGTTGAACGAGCTGATCTGGTGGGCTCGCACCCTCAAGACTGGTCGAGAGACAAGCGCCTATCCGGGGTAGCTGGTTTCCCTGTGAACTCGAAGTGAATTGATGATGAGAGGGAGGACATGCGTGTCCTCCCTCTCGGTTTGACACATGCCTGGCGGGCAGGTCTTTCATCGGACCCGATTCATGGGAAAATGCACAAGCATGAGCCGGTCTGATTCCGGACATTCACCATCTCGTACAGGAGCATCGCAATGACCACGAACGACACCGGGAGTGCACCGGGGATCGAGACCCTTGTGCTCGAACCAAATGGCGTCTTCCCGAACAACCCTCTGCCGGTTGTGATCTATCGGCAGGCGATCGCCTTGTCAGCGGATGATCCGGCGTCCTCGATCGAGGAGCGATATCACGATCAGGGCTGGGATGGGGTCTGGCGCAACGGCATCATGACCGAGCATCACTTCCACGCTTCCGCCCACGAAGCTCTGGGCATCGCCCAGGGTTGGGTCCGCGTCGAACTCGGTGGCCCCAGCGGAACACCTATCGACCTCACCGCTGGCGACCTTGCCATCCTGCCGGCCGGAACGTCGCACAAGAACCTCGCACAAAGCGATGACCTCATCGTTGTCGGTGGTTACCCCTCTGGCCAGCGCCCTGACATGCTCTATGGCTCCGATGGCGGGCGGGACGCCACAGTTGCGGCGATCGGCTCCGTGGAACTGCCGCAAACAGATCCCGTATTAGGCGAACATGGGCCATTGATCGCATTGTGGAACGCCACCGTCAGCGAATAATCCGGCCACAAACTCGTTCGGTCCGTCGACCCTCTTCGTGCGTTCGATACGCGTCCTCATTATCCGTAATACCCTACAATCTTCGCAGCGAAAGCTGTGTGATGATCGAGGGGCATGTATGGACTTGGGATGTGTTGCTTGCGGCAGAGATGATGGCGACCACGAGCGTTGCCGCGCTTGCCGCGTGGTTGTCGTACGGTCATGTGCGTCTGTCGCGGCAGCCAAACATCGTCCCTTCGCTCGATTTTGTGGACGAGAACAAGATATATCTCAAGCTCACGAACTACGGTGAGACCGCCGTCGATGTCAGGATCAAGTTCACTCATCTGGATGGACCGGCGGTCGAGGACCTGCACCTTCGCTGCCCCGTACTTTTGAATGGAATCGATGTCCTCGCCGGTGGGCATACCCTGGAGGAACAGGTCGGAACCATCGATCCGGTCTATCTGGGCAGCGCCGATTCCACCGCTGCTTCCGACACAACGCAGGAGGGCCACGGCATCATGATTCGATACGCGGTCGTAATCGATTGGAGTCTGCCCGGTTCCGCCAAGCGCAAGGGTCAGGATTGGAAGCTTTTGCTCGATCAGGGTACGGTCGTTCGCTCGACTCGCAGAAGATAGCCCGGGTATCCACGACGGAGACCGCAGGTCGAGTCAGGTCCGGGCTTGTAAAGCCAGATTATTCATGATCCGGCGCTCCGGCGCTCCGGAGGCTCAGACATCACGCTGACGCTCGCCGGGATATCCTCGGATACGATCTCCGGTGAAGCATGCAGGCATTCCTGCTCGGAACAAACCGATGCAGGGCAATATCGTAAACCGTGAACAAGGAGTGGCGTTTGACATTCCATTCCGCGAACCCGGTTCGGGGGTTCACCGGCTGGAGACACTCGACGAGGGTCAAGCGATTCCCTCCCTGTGACGAAGATGACACGTCACCGACATCGATATCGCCAAAATCATGGGTGAAACCACCGTGTCGATACGTGCCAAACACGTCTGGTTCAGGCTCGTTGGAATCCCTGATGTGGCGTCCGGGATAGCCTTGCCTTCCCGTGAAAAGCCATCGCATCGACCAAAGGGATCATGGCTTCTGATGGCGTGGCCCCCATCGTTGAAGCTCCCGATCGGCAGGTTGGGGCTCATCGGTTTCTCGACCTGCCGATGACGGTCTCACGTTCTGCGATACTTGCCGGGAGCAGGTGAGAACCTTCGATCCAAACGATGCCTGCGGCGGAGAACCATGCCCCGAAGTTCAGCGACAGGCGGCCCCATCCTCTCGGTGACCCTTGCCCGTCAATCGCTGATCGCACGAAGCAGCATCGCGCCGATGGCGATGGTCGAGCATCGCGCCGGGATGAAGGCGCAGGCACCCATCCCCCCCTATATCGGGCTCAGATCCCGACTTCAGTCGTTCCAGCCGGATGAGCTGTCAGCACTCATTCTCGATCGCTCGGTCGTTCGCATCGTGCTGATGCGCGGCACGGTTCACCTGGTGACCGTCCACGATGCATGCATGCCTGTTGCGTCCGCTGGTACAACCGAACATGGATCTTTACCAGGAATGGACTCGTAAAGAGCACGGTGTCGATCGACGGATTCGTGGTGGAATCTTCGGCGATCACGCGCACTCCGAAATCGGCTGCCCTCATGATCGACCTCTTGGAGTCGGTGTCCAGCGTGCATCACGAGGAGATCGCGGCCGAAGGTGAACGACTGCCGGTGTTCGCCGAACAGGATGCCCAGAGCCGGGAGGCTACGTTCACCAGTCTCGCATGAAGTCGCCGGACGTGCCTGTCATCATTTCGACCTTGTGCAGCCATCATCGGCGAAGCGTCGTATTGACCTGGCTCAAAGTGACGACGCAGCGATTGCGAAGGAAACATCACGTCCTAGCAGGAAAACCAGCAGTTACCGAATCTTGGAGAAGAACTCGCGGACATCACCCACGAACAGGTCGGGCGCTTCCATTGCCGCGAAATGACCACCACGTTCGAAGTCGGACCAGTGGACGATGTTATGCCCGTGCTCGCCATACCGTCGGATCGCGACATCTTCGGCGAAGACAGCCACCCCGGTCGGCACCTCCAAGCGCGTCGGCCACTCATCTCCATGCATCGATTCCCAGTACAATCGCGCCGATGACGCCGCAGTTTGGGTCAGCCAGTAGATCGTAACGTCCGTGAGAACACGATCCCGATCGATCGCGCCACCGGGCGTCCCTGTTGGATTGAAGGTCCATTCGTTGAATTTGTCGATGATCCACGCCAGCTGGCCGACAGGGGAATCCATCAATCCATATGCGACGGTCTGGGGTCGAGTCGCCTGAATCTGAAAGTACCCGTTGCCCTCGGCGAGAAAGTTGGCGAGCCGGGCGAGGCGCTCTTTTTCGACCTCGCTGAAGGTATCGCGCTCCTCATCCGCGATCTCTCCCCAGGGAATGAACCCGTACGTCGCCGCGTTGACATGCACGCCGATCACATGCGACGGATCGGCTCGACCCATATCCGGGGCGATGAACGCGCCAAAGTCGCCTCCTTGCACGCCGTATCGATCGTACCCGAGTCATAGCATGAGTTCTGCGAACGCGCGCGCAATCCGCATCGATGTCCAGCCGGCTTCATGCGTCGGGCCGGAGAAACCGAACCCCGGAAGTGATGGAATCACGAGATGGAAGGCGTCGTTCGCGTCACCTCCGTGGGCGACCGGATCTGTCAGCGGCCCGATCACATCGAGGAATTCGGTGATTGAGCCGGGCCAGCCGTGGATCAGGACGAGCGGCGTTGCCTCTGGCTCGCCCGAACGGATGTGAAGGAAGTGGATGTTCTGGTCGTCGATCGTGGTCATGAATTGCGGATAGGCGTTCAGCTTCGCCTCCCACTCCCGCCAGTCATACCCCGTTCGCCAATATTCGACGAGATTCCGGGTGTACTCCTCATCCGCTCCCTGGGTCCAACCAGCATTCGGCAATCCATCCGCAAACCGGGTGCGTGCCAATCGCTCGTGGAGGTCGTCCAGTTCGGCCTGCGGAATATCGATCGTGAACGGGACGATCTGCGTGTTGCGTTCCACCGTCATTGCTGTTCCCTTCGCCTTTCTTGATTCCGTCTGGCCCGATTGCCATGCATACATGGTATTTCCCAATCAGGTTCATATCGTTCCTATATGGAAGGTAGAATCAGAATCAGCACCTTGAGATGCAACCGCGCCACCGAGTCACCGGCAGCACCAGATGATCGCTGCACGTATATCGAGAGGTCTTGCATGCTGGAAACGTCCACACGACTCCTGAAACTTCTCGCGCTGCTGCAATCCCACCGGGATTGGTCCGGGACAGAACTGGCCACACGGCTGGAAGTCACCCCGCGTACTGTTCGCCACGACATCGAGCGCCTGCGTCGACTGGGGTATCCGGTCGATGCCACGCGCGGGGCGGCCGGCGGATACCGGCTCGGCCAGGGCGCGACCATGCCACCGTTACTCCTGGATGACGATGAAGTGGTAGCGGTTGTGATTGGGCTGAATCAGGCGTCGAGCGCAGGAGTCGCGGGCATTGAGGAATCGTCACTTCGGGCACTGGCCAAGCTGGAGCGAATTCTTCCAGCGCGACTCCAGAGGCGGGTCGCAGCCCTGAGAGGTTTTTCCGTTCGTGTCCCGCCAGACACCCCAGGTCCGCAAGCCAATGCGGAGACACTTGCGCTGCTCGCCAACGCCTGCCGCGATCGCGAGAAGATCCGCATGTCCTACCGCAGCCATGAAGGAACGGAAACCCGGAGAATCGTCGAGCCGCATCGCCTTGTGAACTGGGGGCGCCTCTGGTATCTCGTCGCCTGGGACGATGGCCGTGGTGATTGGCGGACATTCCGGGTGGACCGGATTGCGAAGACCGATCCGACCGGCCTTCGGTTCCGCGAGAGGGAACTCCCTGCCGCCGACATCGCCACCTACATCACAGGCTACGGCTCGATGGCCGGATGGAAATACCGCGCCAGGTTCACGGTCTATGCTTCCGCTTCCGTCGTGCTCGATCGCATCAACCCGGCAGTAGGAATCGTGGAGGCGATCGATGACGAGACGTGCGTGCTGGAAGCCGGATCCGACAGCCTCGAGACGATGGCTGTCTACGTTGGCATGCTGGGGCTCGATTTCACGGTGACGGAGCCACCCGAACTGATCGCTCACCTTGCCGAAATCGCGAATCGCTATCATCGTGCCGTGTCGCCACGCGCGGATGCCGTGGCTTCATCCTGACGCCCTCCGATCATCCGACCAGATACAGAGCGGAGGGCAGTGGACGAGACGGGACTCTCGCCGTATCTTCGCCTGCTTTTCCAACGGGAGCGCACGTCAAACTGTGTCACGTCCCGACGACCGCGAACACGCTGGAAATTGGAATTCGCCTCGGGCATGGGCATTCAGTCCAACTGACGGCGGCATAACGCACCCTTCTCCTGGTGGTTCTCTCTGCTTTTCAAACACCGCGAGCGTTGTATAACCCATCGCACATCTCTATAGTGAATACCGCGATGGGTCCCCGTTCCAATGCCGCCTTGTTCGATTGATCGGGCGCAATCATGACGTTCGCGACAGTTCATGGCAGGGAGCGTTCGGTATGTCTTGTAGCGCAGACTGCATCGATCGCGACCATATCCCTGTGATACATGTCGGTGAGGGAAATGTCTTCTGGCAACTGCGCGTCTTAGCTGACCGTTTTTTTGTTTTTGGAGGAGAATTGTTTTGACCACACACCGGTTCGACGCGCTGACCAAGACACTCGCTACCAGATTGTCCCGCCGATCGGCCATGCAGGCAACGGGTCTCGTTCTGGCCACCGGCGTGGTGGGGATGCAACGCCTGCCAGCGCTCGCGCAGGACGCCTCACCGGCCGCCAGCCCTGCGTCCGAATGTGCGACCGGCAGCCGAGAGGACAACCTTGCGGTTGCGACTCGCTGGTTCAACGACGGACTGAACCAGGGGAATCTCGATGTCGTGGACGAGATTGTCGCCTCCAATGTAACGATTGATGCCGCGATCTACCCGTCAGGGAAGGGACCAAAAGCGATCAAGGACATCTTCACGTCCCTCCTGACCGCCTACCCGGATGTGCATATCTCGATCGACCAGTCGCTGGTCGATGACGATTACGTTGTCGTGCAGCGGACGGGCACAGGGACACAGAAGACCGAATTTCTTGGGGTGGCTCCGGCAGACGGTCTCCGGACCTGGTCAGGGATTCATGTATTTCACCTGAGTTGCGGGTGCGGGAAGATCGTCGAGGTCTGGGCGGAGGTGGATGGCCTGACGCAGGTTGGCCTGACGACCCCGGCAGATAACGCGCTGACCGCAACGCCGGAAGCGACCCCCGGCTTTGTGATTGGCGAGTGCCAGACCGGAAGCCGGGAGGAGAACACCGCGATCGCCGAGCGTTGGTCCGATATCTGGACCACCAAGGATGTTTCCCTGTATGAAGATATCGTCCATCCCGACGCCATCCATCATTTCGGAGTTTCACGGGATGTCAAAGGCATCCCTGCTCTCCAGGCAGGTGCCGAGCAGTTCTTTACCGCCTTCCCGGATCTGACCGCCACGACCCAGAAAATCATCGTCGATGGGGACTTCGTCGCGCTTCGGTTCACGGACACCGGCACGCAGACCGGCACGTTCCTTGGCGTCGAACCGACCGGTAAGCGCGTGAGCTGGACTGGTCTGGTCATCTTCCGGATCCAGTGCGGGAGGGTGCGCGAGAGCTGGTCCGAGGTCTCCAACATCGACATCTGGCGCCAGATCGGCAAGCTTGCCCCCGCAGCCACACCAGTGCCGTAATCCAATCTCGCCATTCTGATTCATAACGCAGCACGACCCATGTCCCGATATATCGGGACATGGGTATCTTTCTTCCGATCAGATTTGCCCAGGCGTTTGAAGCAGTCACGATGGCACCTGAAAGTGGCAAGGATGCCACCTGCCACCCATGTCCTGACGGTGACCGGTGCGGCCGCCGAAGGCATAGATGTGGTAGGGGTTGAACCCGTGGCTAGACACGACATGCCCTGTCTCTCGATGATGGGCTCGGCCCGCTCCTCGAAGCGCATTATGTCGCGTGCGCGCCACGCATGCTGAAAGTATTGCGTCCCAGGGGAGGACATACTAGTGGCGGAATAACATGATCAGGCGCTGGGATAGCCAGGGAGATATGCGTCGGGTTCCACTTGTCAGATGTTCTCGTTATTGCCTCGACATGCATCGAGTCCGGGTTTGCCTGGCGAACCGCTGATGAACGACAAAGCCGCCATGGAAGAATTCATGGCGGCTTTGTCGTAGTGACCGGTGGGAGATTGGAGCTTCGAATTCGAGCCCTATGTCGTCGGCGTCGCCGGTCCGGTTTGATACACGTAATTGGTGATAATGTACCGATCACCTTCCTTGCGCAGATACACCGTTGCCGTCAGCACCGCAATGTCAGGGCGACTGACGACTACGACGGTCGAGACCTGACCGTGGAAGAACGCTTCTGGCAGAACCACAATGTCGCTCACGCTCAACAGCGTCGATTGGAAACTGGTGTTATCGAGATCATCGGTCAATGGCGTCGAAGAAGCCTAGACCGATGATGTCTTGGCGGCAGCCTCGACAGCGGCCGGCACCTTGTCGTTTGGCACGCCGAGAAGGGTTGGAGCGTACGCCGGATCAATCAGGGCAAGCAGACGTCCAAGATCACCCGCGTTGGTGCAGGCCACTGACTGTCGCATGGTATCCATGACGGCGGCAATGGTGGCCGCATCGGCGGGCGTGCCCTTGGCAGTTGCGGGAAGTGGCGGTGCCGGGGTCGCCGCTGCAATTACGGCGATGTAGGTCGAGGGATCAATGGGATCGGGATCGACGGTACCGTCTGCCGCGCCAAGCAGCGCCGGTGTTGCGGCATCCTGGGCCATGACTGCAGGCGTGAATGCCATGGTCGCGAACAGAACGAGCAGAACACTGAATCGAGGGAATCGCAAGACGTGTCTCCTTCTTGGGATACGCACAACGTGATCGACGGCGAGTGATGACCCTCGCCGATCGTCATCACTCGATCACGCACGATCGTGACCAGACGAGTGTTTGCAAGGCACGAATGGCATACCACTTGCATCCTCAATTTGAGTATATGATCGTGGGGCACCGTGTGTTGGGCAACCCCGTCGCATCAGGGAAGAGAGCAACGATGAGCGATCCCCGAATTCATCCCGAATCCACTGACTGGACGGACGAAGAAGTCGATGCCTTCCGTGAGGCACTTGTGATCGATCAGCATTCGGAGATGGATCTGCAGGCCGATCCGATCTCCGAAGTCACCACCACACCTGCTTCGGACGATACGCAGCCAGCGACAGGTGAGCAGTCCGCCAAGGGCATTGCGAATCCGGGACCAGACACATGTGAGCGGAAGACGAGGGAGTCGTAATCCCATCGGAATTTCTCCTTGACGAACCCGATGGCAAGGTTCCTTCCACTCCGGGCACAATGACAAAAGAGGTACAGGAACGTACATGTTCTGTACCTTTTTTCATATACGGTGAAGGATGCGGCATCTGGATCATGCTTGTGCCGCATCTCCGTTGTCCCGATGTCTCGGGACAGTTGATGAGGGAGCAGGAGACCATGCGCATACCTGGCCTCGAGGAGATCAGCCTCTTTGAATTCGGTCGGCGGATCTACCGTCAATTCACAACTGATCGCATGACCACATTTGCAGCGGCGCTGTCCTACTCCGCCCTGTTCGCGATCTTCCCGTTCATCATTTTCCTGGTCGCCCTGCTTGGATTTCTCCACATTCCCCAATTCTTCACCTGGATTCTCGACCAGGCGCGCAGTGCGCTTCCGATCGATGCCTACCAACGCGTAGAGGATGTCGTCACCCAAATCCAGAACCAGCCTCAACGAGGCGTCCTTTCGTTCGGAATTCTGGCGGCGCTGTGGGCGGCATCGTCTGGTGTTCGGGCATTGATGGGAGCGCTCAATGTAGCCTATGGCGTGGAAGAGACGCGCCATTGGTGGAAGCGATACATCATTTCCGTCGTCTACACCCTGGCTCTGGTGATCTTGCTGATTGCAGCGGCAGGACTGATGCTTCTCGGCCCACAAGCCATGGAATGGCTGGCGAATCGTGTCGGCATGAGTCACGCCTTCGTCGTCATCTGGACGTGGCTTCGCTTTCCGGTACTCGTTGTCCTGCTCATGCTTCTTGCGGCGGTCATCTACTATGCCGTGCCTAATATCCGGCAGCCATTTCGATTTATCACACCGGGAGCCGTGTTTGCCGTGGTGATCTGGGTGCTCGCCTCGTTCGGCTTCTCGCTCTATGTGTCCAATTTCACCAATTACAGCGCGACCTACGGCAGTTTGGGCGGGATCGTCGTGCTGCTCTTTTATTTCTACATCTCCGCAGCCGTCCTGCTGATTGGCGCTGAAGTCAACGCCGAAGTGTACAAGCTCAAGATTGGCCAGCCGGTCCCGGACGTCGTCGACGAACCAGTCGCCGCATAAGACTGCACGTGCTCATGCGGCACGGGGGTTGCAAGCACGACATTGCCCAAGGGCACGATCAAGCCATGCGTTACCACCTGCAAGGACACACTATGGCAAGCAATCAACAAGAATGGGTTCTACCGAACGGGTTCAACGTCGTCGGCTGCGACAACGAAAAGATCGGGGAAGTCGAGGACGCGTTGGGTGACTACTTCACCATCAAGAAGAGCTGGCTGTTCGGGAGGGAATATTATGTCCCGGCAACCGCGATCGCGACTGTCGATGATTCTGCGGTCTACCTGAACGTCACCAGGGACGAGGCGCTTCATCAGGGATGGGATCAGGTTCCTGGTGAGAGCACGACCGCCTACGATGATACGCCCGGCGGATCCGCCGCGGGTGAAAGCTCGATCATGGATACCGAATCGGGCCTGCCCCAAACTGGCGGATCAACCGGCGAGAAGCAACCGTTTGATCATGCCGTGAGCGACGACGCGAGGCATGAGGATGACTCGGACATGATCCGCGTCCCACTCTCGGAAGAGAAGCTGACAGCGACCCGCCGCCAAGTCGATCGTGGTGCGGTTCGGGTCGAGCGAAATGTTGTCCGGAAAGGGCAGATCCTCGACGTTCCAACGACCGAAGATAACGTGCATGTGATCCGTCGGACCGTTGATCGCGATGCAACTCGTGGCGATACCCTGTTCCAGAACGGAACGATCGAGATTCCGATCCGCGGAGAAGAGGTTGAGGTCGAGAAGCATGCACGGATTGCCGAGGAACTCGAAATCTCCAGGGAAGCGGTCCAGCGCACCCGGCATGTGACCGATACCGTCCGCCGCGAGGAAGCCCGCGTTGTCGACACGACGGGAACCCTCGGTGATTATCAGCAGTCCGATACGGTGAACACGGCCGATCATCGCTCGAGGACCAGGTAGAGAAGAAGGCGTTTACTGGAATCGAACCATCGGCATCGTATGAATTCGGTGCTGGTGGTTTTTATCGAAGGGTTTCGAACGAGGATCGACACCTCGCCAGGGCGATCCGGGCTTCCGCCGGAGGACGTCTGTTCAGAGCCGATGAACCAAGCGGGAACGCGCGACGCATGTCCATCGTTTTCTTGTATGTGGCTAGCCTCGCCCCCCTATCGCGAGAACCTCCCGGTAGGTCCTCGCATGGGAGCATGGGAGCAAGTGAGTCTTGACAGAAAGTGTGGAGTGGGATTCGTCTTCCTCATGCCTGAAGTCGGTTGCAAGAGATTGGGACAGAGAACGCGCAAAACGTCTGATGGTCGGCTGTTTCCGAATCAGCGTAAAACGGTCGACCGTCCATAGTTCCCGGTGTGTTCTCCAATCGAGCGCTCTCGTCGTATAATCTGCGCCTGTCTGCAATGAACGCATGACCAATCGGATTCGCAACGAAGGACCGCTCCGTGACCAATGATGGACAGTTCGCTGGCAAGGTAGCACTCGTGACCGGTGGAGGCTCTGGTAACGGCAAGGCGACGGCGATCCACCTTGGTCGCCAGGGCGCGTCGGTTGCCGTGCTTTCACGACGACAGGCACGGATCGATGGGGCCCGCGCAGAGGTTGTCGCCGCGGGTGGCCAGGCATTCGGGATCAGTGCCGATGTCAGAAACGAAGACGACGTGAAGGAAGCCATCCGCCAGATCGACGAGAAGTGGGGACGTCTCGATCTGGTGGTCGCGAACGCCGGTGCCAACGGCGTCTTCGCGCCACTCGAGGAACTGACGCTCGAGGAGTGGCATCACACGCTGGACACCAATCTGACGAGCACCTTCCTGACGGTGAAGTCGAGCCTGCCGCTGCTCAAACGGGTGGGCGGCTCGATCGTGGTCGTTTCGTCCGTGAACGGAACGCGCAACTTCAACTATCCCGGTGCGGTAGCCTACTCCACGAGCAAGGCTGGTCAGGTTGCCTTTACCAAGATGATGGCGATCGAGCTCGCACAGCACAAGATCCGGATCAATGTCGTATGCCCCGGCGCGATCACCACGAATATCCAGGAGGCGACATTTCCACGGAATATCGATTCGATCCGGCGGCCGATCGAGTTTCCGAAGGGCCACTCGCCGCTCGCTGGTGGCCCCGCCGATCCCTCCCAGGTTGCGGAGGTGATCGCCTTTCTCCTCTCGGACGCGGCCTCGTTCGTCAGCGGCACGGAGATGTGGGTCGATGCTGCCGAGACCCTCCTCTAGTCACCGCATTTCGTCTTCACCACCGGGGGAATCCTGCAGCACCATCCAATCGAGCATGACGCTGATTTTTCTCCAGGGACGGTAGTTCGTGGACCACGATCTCAAGGATCACCTGCGGCCCATTCGGGCGAGATATGCCCACTCCCCTTGGTCAACTTCAAGGAAATCCCCGGCCTCGTTTGGAATGCCGGGGCATTCATGAGTCATCCGGTTGCTAAACGTGGCGACGCCCGTTGGAGTGACACAAAGATGCCGGCTCGGGGACATTCCCGAGCCGGCATCTTCGACTTTTCGGAGATCCGCGTGCCTCAATGGTGCGGTGAGATGGAGCTGAAAAAGGACAGGTTGTGGTCTCCAGGAAGCCCTCGTCACGCCACGAACAGAAAACGTTCCACACAGGTCTCAGAGCTGATCGACTCAGGCATCGCGACATTGGCTGATCCCGCTTCACCATTGGCCCCTTTGCCGCTTACCTGACCGGACCATGCCTCCTCCCCCAACGTGGCTAACAACAGAATGGAATCGCTGCTCGCACCCTTCCGGGACAGCCACCCCTTACGGCCCTCGAGCACCTCACGCTTTCATAGGTAGATGTCACCCGACTGGGTAGCGCCCTCCCCTCCTGTTGAACGCAGAGGCTGAGCCATTAGCTCGCCGTCACCGCCACCGCAGCCCGTCTCGGTAATCAAGCCCGCTTCTCTTGCGCGCTTCAGCCAGGTGATCTCGGGAAGCAGTCCGTCATTCTCGAGATCCCGATCACGGATGCTTGCCAGCTTACGAGCCTGCAGTCCGGGTTTCACGGGCATCGTTTATGCGAAAAGCTTGCCAGAAAACGTCATCATGGCTATAAACAGAATGATCGCGTATTTAATATCCCCACCTCATCCTGAAAGGACACTTCTCTTGACCACACACCGGTTCGACGCGCTGATCAAGATACTCGCTACCAGATTGTCCCGCCGATCGGCCATGCAGGCAACGGGACTCGGCCTTGCAACCAGCGTTATCGGGATGCAGCGTCTGCCAGCGCTCGCCCAAGATTCGTCGCCAGTTGCCAGTCCATCCGGTGACTGCGTCTCTCTCGGTCAAATCGAGAAGGAAGCCATGGCCACCCGCTTCTTCACGGAGGGGCTGGCCCAGGGCAATCTCGACGTCATCGATGAGATCTACGCTCCGGACGGTCGTCACAACGCCGCATTCTTTCCCGTCGCACCAAATCCGCAGGCCATCAAGAATGTGCTTGCTGGCCTCCGATCCGCCTTCCCCGACATCGAGGTCGCGATCGACGACGTGTTCGGCGACGGCGACTTTGTCGTTGTGCGATGGACGGATACCGGTTCCTTCACGGCAGAGGTGCAGGGTTTCCCACCCACCGGCGAGAAGGTCTCCTGGAGCGGAATCAACATCTTTCAGTTCACCTGCGGCAGGATCAGCGAGAGCTGGGCCGAGTCCGATACTCTGACCCAACTTGGGCTGGGTCTGGATACGGGCTCCGCGGTGCAGGCGACTCCTGATGCCGGGGCCACCCCAGCGAGCGATTGCGTCGATGGCAGCGAGGACGCCAATGTCGCGATCGCGGTCAAATGGTTCGATGTTTGGAATAGCAAGGACGTGTCGCTCTACGAGGCGCTCGTCACCCCCGACACGATCCATCATTTCGGTTTGCAACGCGATTCGGTCGGTTTGACGGCGCTCCAGGATGGCGTGACGGCGTTCTTCACGGCCTTCCCGGATCTGGTGCACACCGATAAGGAGATCATCGCAGATGGCGACCTCGTCGTGATACGCTTCTCCCACTCGGGAACCTTCACCGGCCCGTTCCTGGGGACCAATCCGACCGGCGTCAAGGTCATCTGGTCGGGCATCAACATCTTCCGGTTCGAATGCGGCGTGGTTGCGGAGAGCTGGTCGGAAGTAAGTGGCCTCGACCTCTGGCGGCAACTCGGCATCGTCGATGCACCGGGAGCCACGCCGGTGCCGTAACTGACGCTCGCTACCCTGATTCATAGCGCAGCACAACCCATGTCCCGACCTATCCGGGACATGGGTCGCTGCTGTCCGCGCAGACTCGCCAAAACGCCGTGAGCTACCGGCGGCCCATCACCTTCTTCATGGCGATCGCCGCGATTCCGCCCAGTACCTTACGGGCAATTCCCGGTGCCGGCATCAGGCAGGATTGTTGCCGAAGTGCTCTCGGAGGCTCGCGTCCTCCTGCCGTCACGTCGGAATGGTGCGAGTCAGGCTTCCAGCCGAACCGAAGAGAACAGCATGATGAGGGATCCGCCCAGAAGGACGACGGCGCCAACAACGAGTGTTGGCTGCAATCCCGCGACCGTTCCCAACCATCCTCCCAACGCGGCACCAATCGGAGCCAGGCAAAAGATCAGGAATCGACGTGCTGCCGTGACCCGCCCCATGACGTGAATCGGGGTGATGCGTTGGCGCAGGCTGATCTGGTTGATCGCGAAAACCGAGTAGGCAAACCCCCTGAGGACACCCGTGGACATCAGGAGTACGAGGGGATTGGGTATGTGGTTGGCAATTGGCGAAACGAAGGCAACGACTCCCTCGAAACTGGCCGATACGATCAGGATCCACCCCAACGGCCAGCGTGCGGCAGCCCTGCCTGCGAAGGCAGCGCCGAGAAGCGACCCCACTCCATGACTGGCAGCAAGGAGACCGAGTCCGATGGCGGTGAACCCAAGTACCCGGGTAAGGAACAGGATCTCAACGGTCATTTGAATCGATCCGCCGAGAACGATGACCCCCATCGAGATCGCCAGGGCGAGCAGCATCGGGGTCCGGACGAGCTCGTGGATGCCCTCGCCTATCTCTCGCCGGATATCGGCAACCGGATGACCGGAGGATGTTCGCTCGGGTTTCGTTTCTGTTGCCCCGATGCCGCCGAGAGCCCATGCCGAAGCGATGTACGATCCAACATCCGCCAGGATCGCTTTGGGCGCCGCGACGAATTGAATCAGCAAGCCAGCTGCTCCCGGGCCCGCGAGACTGAGCACGGCCTCGCTGATCTGGAGTTTCGTGTTGGCATCGACGAGTTGATCCTTCCTTACGATCGAGGGGAGAACCGCGACCGATGCCAACGTGAAGATCAGGCCGAGCGCCGCACTCACGAACGTGACAACCCAGAGCACCTGCATGGACAGGAACCCAAACAGCGCCGAGAGTGGGATGATTGCCAGAATCAGGGCGCGGCCGAGATCCGCGGTGATCAATAGCGGGCGGCGTCTGGCCCGGTCGACCCAGACGCCAGCCAGCAATCCAAAAAGAAGGTCGGGCAGTTGACTGGCAAAGACGAGGATGGCCATCTGCGCAGGAGTAGCATGGAGGGAGATGGATGCGATGACCGGAATGGCGATGCCGGTGATGGAGTTTCCAACGCCGGACACGGTCTTCGCGATCCAGAGCCGCAGAAACGCAGGATTCCGCCAGAGGCTGGGAGGATCCGAGGCGGGCGAAGTCGAGCCTGGATCGACTCGGGAAACGGCGCTCATCGTGCATCTCCTTCACTATTGCCTGGGCCCGAACCTGCATCTTCGTTCTGCACTGCTATGGAGATTCATGCTACCGGAAGAGTTCTCCGACGGCAATCCGCGAAACAGCGCTATCGCTGCGTCGCCGGGGGCCCTGTCCTCGACGAGCACCTACGTGAAATGCCGACCCTCAGGCAAACACCGGAGATGTTTCCACCTGTTTACCCCTGGCATCACCGTTGTCTCCCGACGCTCATTCATCTGTTTCAAATCAATGGAGACACAGTGATAGGGAGCGCCCTCGACCACGACGACAATCGAAATCCGACCCTCCGGAGCCTCACACCCTGCCATGGGAAACGCTCGATACGGCCAAGCGGGGCTGGTGCCCGCACGTTGTGCCGGTGTATGTGGGAGGGCAAATGGGTTGCCATGGCACCGTCCACCATTGATTCGGTCTCATCGGCATCCCGGCACCCGGTGCACGGCGTCGCGAGAGACCAGCTCCGGCATTCAGTCGCGCGCAGCCTGCCTGAACGCTTCGCACACCGTGGAACTGGCTCCAGTCGGGTCTACAATCCTTGCTCGGGTAATTGTCCGTCTGCAGGAGTCGATCGTGCGAATGAGCCCCGCTTCACGATGGGTGCTGGCAGGAGCAGATGCAAACGCGATGCATCCATGCGCCAAGCCCGAGGTAAAATGGCGCGGAGCTACCTGCGGGATTGCATGTCGACACGGAAGCCCATCCCGGTAGCACCGCGGGTAGCACCACCGGTAGCACCACCGGTCATCCGCACGGAAGTAGTGTGAGGTAGTGTTTTGAAGCCCATTTCTCAGACCCTCATCTTCGATGCTGACGATACGCTATGGGAGAATATTTGATCGCCACACACCAAATTTGGCGTCCGTAAGCCACAAAATGTGGAAGACAATAATTCAACGATACGCCCTTGGAACCGGTCCCGTTGTTCCCCTGCAACCAGGAGCATACCCGATCGGCCCGAAACGTCCTAGATGCCTGTCTCACGTATGTCTGGGCTGATGCCGAAAGATGAGCGTCGCACTCGGGCAGAGACTGCCATGCGGCCTCTCACATATTCAACCGACGCTCACTCCGTAAAAAGCAAAACATCAATCCCTGCGTCGCATCGAGCTCGCTTCGCTGTTGCCAGATCCTTCACTTTCCCGGTATCGTGGGGACTATGGATCCTGTCTAACCTCCCCTCGACTGCCTTTACCCATGGCTACTCCTGATCACGATTCAGGGCCGGGAAAAATCCCGGCCCTGAATTTATGGGCGCCGTGTGATGGTGTGGGGCGCCAAGGTGCGGGAGCGAGACGGCGCAATTTCCAGGATGCGCGATCTCAGATTGATCCTGTCGCCGTCGCACCGGATGCGACATCGGTTGCCTGTGCTTGGGCACCACTGATGTCACCCGCCAGGTTGACCGCAAGGCGGTGAACAAAGTGTCCCGTCCCATCGCTCGTCAGTGTGTCTTCACCGGTTTGGTGAGTCGTCGGCCCGCCGCCACTAAAAATATCGTAACCGAGTCGAACGACCTGGTTGGGCGAAAACCCGTTACCCACCACTTCAACAAATCTCCCGCCGTCTTCGATTGCATTCAACGTGATCGTGGGATTGGCGACATGTGTGAGCGGCCGCCAGTTATTGTTGACGCCCGACCAGTCGGAACCGGCATACCACCACGAGGTGTAGACCACGCCGTCATTTCCAGTAACGAAGAGGTCAATACTGTCCGGTGACTTGGCGAGCGCGGAAACCGGCGCGCCGGCGGGAAAGAATCCACCAATCGGCCGCCAGTTGTTGTTGACACCCGACCAGTCGGAACCGGCATACCACCACGAGGTGTAGACCACGCCATCGTTGCCGGTGATGAAGAGATCGAGGTTCCCCGGGTTCCGCGAGGTGGCCGCAACGGGGGCCCCAACAGGGAAAAAGCCGCCAATCGGTCGCCAGTTGCTGTTGACACCCGACCAGTCGGAACCGGCATACCACCACGAGGTGTAGACCACGCCGTCATTTCCAGTAACGAAGAGGTCAATACTGTCCGGTGACTTGGCGAGCGCGGAAACCGGCGCACCGACCGGGAAAACTCCACCAATCGGTCGCCAGTTGTTGTTGACACCCGACCAGTCAGAGCCGTCATACCACCACGAGGTGTAGACCACACCATCGTTGCCGGTGATGAAGAGATCGAGGTTGCCGGCATTGCGGGTCGTGGCGCTGACGCGCGCGCCCACCGGGAAAAAGCCGCCGATCGGACGCCAGTTGTTGTTGACGCCTGACCAGTCGGAACCGGCGTACCACCAGCACGTGTAGACCACGCCATCGTTGCCGGTGATGAAGAGATCGAGGTTCCCCGGGTTCCGCGAGGTTACAGCAAGTGGGGCCCCAGCTGGGAAGAAGCCACCGATGGGGCGCCAGTTGTTGTTGGCCCCTGACCAAGTTGCCCCGGCGTACCACCACGAGGTATAGACCACGCCGTCATTGCCGGAAATGAAGACATCGATACTGTCCGGTGATTTGGCGATTGCTGCGACTGAGGCTCCAGCGGGGAAAAAGCCGCCGATCGGAGCCCAGCCCCCCGTAATAGCAGCCCATTCGTTGCCGGCATACCACCATGTCGTGTAAACAACACCGTCTACACCGACGATGAATACATCAAGATTTCCGGCCGATCGACTCGTCGCTGCAATGTTACGTCCTGCTTGCATGGAGCGCCTCCCGATAACCATTGCGGAACAAGATGGCACACCCTGCTGCTGGCCCGGCGAAGAAACGCGGCAGATGCAAGACGAGTCCATCGCTGCTCAATGAATAAGGACCCAATTACGTAGATACCATGATACGGGCGATATGTCTACCCCACCACGTTTCACATAACAGAAACTATCACCGAACATTCGTCACGCACGCCACGACGTCGAAGAAGTGAGCTCCAATGGAGCCGGGCAGGCTGTTTTGGCTGGCGCCTCAGAGTGTCAAAACGGTCTTCCAGCGGATCAAGGACGAACTGGGCCTCAAGAGTTTTCACCCCCATCTCCTCCGCCACCAGGCAGCGACGATGATGGTGCGGAACAACGCAGATATCGCCCCGGTGCAGCGCATTTTGGGTCACAGCGACATTCCCACTACCCTGCAGTATCTCTCCCTTACGGATGCAGACTTGCGGGCCAAGCACGCCGTCGCAAGCCCGTACGATTCCCTCATGAGAGCGAACGAAACGATCTCCCCTCTCCGCCGCAAGCGCCTGAGTCTCAAGGAGTAAGAACGTCACATTTCGGCAAGCGCTCAATCAGGGGTAACCACGGGAGCGACGCTTCGCTGTTGCCAGACCCCTCACCTCACCGGTATGGTGGAAGCTATGGATCCTGTGCAACATCCCCTCGACTGGTGGGCCTACGGCGGCTACCGGGAAGTCATCCGTCAGACCGGCTGGAATCTGCCCAGGGCGCGGCGCGAAGTGCGCAAGGCGATGCGCGCCTACGGCTTCCATCCGATCGGGCATCGCGGCTACGCCGAGGTGCGCCGCCAGATCATGGACGGCGAGGTGCTCGATCACGAGTTGACCTGAATCAATGTGCACAGCAAAAACCGGGACCAATCGGCCCCGGTTTTTGTTTTTGGTGACCGCCGCTCGGTGTTCTCCGGTTCGTTCCGACCTTCAGGCGGCCGGCGGCTCCGACTCCGAGACTCTTACTTCAACGTGGCAATCGCGTCGCTGAGCTGCGCGTCCGTGAGCGCGTTCAGGATGAACGGCACCCGGGCCGGGTACTGCTCGATCAGCTGCGGGTCCATCACCAGGGCGATTGTCAGGCGAATGATCGTGAGGTTCGACGGGTGCTTCTCGCCGTCACACAATCGCCGGACAAACGAGGGATCAAGGCCCGAGTACTGCGCAAGCTGGTACTCGCTCTTTCCGCACAGCTTGGCGAGATCCGTCAGGGTTTTCGCAAATGTGTTCATGGCATCTCCAGTCACCCCACGTTGGTCGTGACGTACCTTGCAATGCATGATACCCGTCTGGTTCTCGCGGCAATTGCAGCGGCCACCTGCTCATTTTCTGATGATTTCGCTATTTGTCAACCGATATGCTTGACTGACGGCCACCTGTAGTGGTATGGAAATGGTGACCCACCTCACGTGCACGGTAGGTCATCGTTGTCCATGCTGGGGATATTTTGGACTGCGTGAGAGCTGTCAGATGCGAAAGCCAGGAACGATCGAAGAGCTCGGGTACCCCCGTGACGCAGTGCATGATTTGCAGCTCCGTGACACTATTTGGACAATGACCATCGAGGCAATGGATGAGCGCGAATGGAACATGGACTATGTCGTCGCTAGGCGAAAGACCTTTGATCTCGCTTCTATTGTAGACCGGCGACTGGCTTCACTCGGTATCCCGGTCTACACCTTCTCCACCACAGCCTCCTACCGCCCGCCAGGTGAGGGCGAGCTCAATCTGGACGGTTCCTACCGGAGACCGGAGGAATATACGGTTCATCATAACCTAGAAGGCCCCCGACGCGTCGCGACTTTACGGGCAACCATTGTCGCCTTCGCTCGCGGCTATCCCCGTCTCGATCCCAGGCGTCCCGAGACCATCCCCACGTTTCTCCACCCACATCGTGGCGACTCGAGGAAGGCGGCGGAGGCGGCTTTCCGGCTGCCGCAGTTTGATGCCACTCGTTTGCCTGCCTGGCAGCGGGCGCTCGTCCCACTCACCTGGGTCGTCGCCTGGTTCAGCTCCCTTCGCACCGCGGGAAAGTTTACAGTGGTCGTCGTCGTTCTGATAGTACTTTTTGTGGTCACCTCATAAGGAACAGTGGCATGGCGCACGATTCTCAGGTCACTGGTCCCCGCAGATATCTCGATCAGGCGGTCAACAATCAAGATCCGCTCTCCTTCCTGGTCATTGAACGGTTACTTAAGCAGTCCTCACTTAGCCGACTAACTTCGATGACACCGCTGCAGTATTTACTCGGTGGCCGCCGACGCTACCAGCGCGAACAGGCCTCCCTGGAGGATGTCGAGCGCGTCTGTGACGAGGCGTGGACTCATCTGGTCGAGCGATTACTTGCTGTGCAGTCGGAGGTGATCGTCTACAACGCATCTCGCGGGTTGCGCGCGCAAATCGAAGCCGACGCCCACCATTATCAAGTGCGGTCGCTCGCTCAGTCCGAGAGCCTGTACAACCTGGGCCGCCCCTTGCAAGAAGCACTGTTTGTTGATGAGTTGCGCCGGCAAACGCGGAGCCAACGTGTCCTCGGAAACGAGACGGAGCGCCAACTGAAAATCCGGGAACGGGTACAAGGTCAGGAGATCGACCGTTTAAACCGGGCAGCATTTGAAATTGAAAAGGAACGCACAGCACTTACCTTCGCGCAACAGAAGGCCATTCTTAAAGCTGAACAAGACCATGAATTGGAGCGCATTCGCTTGGAACAACGCAGTCCTGACAAGGCGGACCCCGCCTATCGCGCACAGCGTGACCGGTTTGCGCACGATGAATACACCACCATGATCCGAGACATCTTCGATAGTGATGACGATGATGAGGTCAAGCATCTGCGGACCAGAATGGTTCTGGACATGGTCAAGAATGCGCGATGAACAAGATCACGTTGGGACGGTACGCTGAGACGCGCTGCCGTTTTTCCTTGCCGCATAAAGCGCTCACGACTGCCGTCTATGTGGTGGGCTCCCCCGGCATGGGAAAGAGCACACTGCTCGGCAACCTTTGCGAGCAGTTCTGCGCCAGTGGTGATGGGGTGATATTGATGGATCTCAAGGGCGATCTGGCCCGCGACATCGCCCACCGCAGCCGTCACCCCGAGCGTATCGTCTACGTCCAGCCCGGGATTATCCGTTTCGCCGACGGCGAGCGGGTTTGGACGCTCAATCCCTTCGCCGGTCACCGGTCCCGCCCCGACGCGATCGGGCAGATCGCCACCAACGTGCTCGAGAGCTTCGACCGCATGGGTCGCACCGAACTGAGCATCATGGCCAATATCCGGCAGTCGCTGGCCCACGCGATTCGCCTGGCGCTGACCACCTCCGAACCCACCTTGCTCGATCTGCTGCTGATCGTGGTCGATCAGAGCTACCGGCAGGAGCTGCTGCGCCGGGCTCGCGCCCTCAATCACGTCTCGCGTCGCTTCTGGACCGACCTCGACGACCCCAAACTCCCGGCTCGCGAACGGCGCGGGCAACTCAATACGACCCGCAATCGCCTGGAAGCGCTGCTAATGGACCGCGACATCAATCTGTTTGTCGGCAATTACGAATCCACCCTCAAGATCAAGGGCTGGCTGGACGAGGGACGGATGATCCTGATCGATCTCGGACTGCCGCTGCCGCGCGGGATCGGGATCGATATCGGCAACGTGATCATGGCGCAGCTGATCACCGAGATCTTCCTGCGCGGCGAGACCAACAAGGCGCGCACCTGGCGGGTGGTCGTCGACGAATTCCACGAGTTCGTGGGCGACAACTTCGCCACGATCATTACCGAGGCCCGCTCCTACAATGTCTTCCCGGTGGTCGCCCACCAGGATCGCTCCCAGATCGACCGGATCCCGGGGCGCACGCTGCGTAGCGCGGTTGGACACGCCGGGGTGCAGGTGCTGATGGCCTCCAGTCCCGAGGACCGGGTCGCCTACGCCTCGTTGTATGGGCGCGATAAGGCTGATCTCGTACTCGGACTCGACCGGTTCAAGGCGAGCGTCTCGATCATCGACGGTCTGGCGGGCCATCGTCAATCGGAAATCCTGGTGCTAGATGATTGGTGGGGCGATCCGATTCCTGGGCAACTCGCCGGGTTGCAGCAGGCGGCGCACGCCCACACCTTGCCCAAGCGCGAGGTGGTGACCGTCAACAACGGGCGCTACTGGGATCGTCTGGACGCGATCGGTGCCCGGCCACAGCCAGGAGCCAGCGATGCGCGATCCCGACCTCAGCAACCTATCCCTCCGAAGCGGAAGCAAGCCCCGCCAGGGCCGCGTCCACCTCAATCCCCTCCTCGCCCGGCCCCGGCCGCTCGAAACGATCCCGCACTCGACGCAGACACTGATGTTGCTCGACCAGCGTCGCTGCTTGACGGCCCGCCAGATCTCTAGACTGCTCGTCCGGGGTGACGTCGAGGCGAACCCCGATCCCGCTGCCCGCGCCCGGGCGATCGCCGCCGCCGACCGCCAGACCAACCGGCGCACGTTGCGCCCCCTGAAGGATGGCGAGTACATCACCGTCGTGCGTCCCTTCCTGACCGGCGAGACCACCCCGCTGGCCCGCAAGGAGGTCAACGTGCTGACCGCCAAGGGGGCCGCCCTCGTCAAGCGGCTTTACGCCGACGAGGAGATGGGGCGTCAACTCAGGTGGACCCGGTCACTGCTGGAGATCGACAATACCAACCACGCACACAGTGCGCTGCTCAATGACTGGTTCATCGTGATGCGACGGGCGATGCGTGATCCCTGGCAATTGCGCGGCTGGCGGGACGATCGCGATCTGGCCCACCTGACGCAGCAGGGAGCGACCGCCTTCAGCGGGATGGTCCCCGACGCCGTCTTTGTGCTGTCTTTGCGCTCGGACGGAGCGTAAGACGACCATTTCCCCTTCATCCTCGAGCTGGATCGCGGCACCGAGTCGATCTTCAGCGTGCGTCAACCGCTGAAGGACTGGACCGCCAAGATCGAGCGCTACCTGAGCTATCTGGGAGGGCCGATACAGCAGGACCCCCTGTGGCGCGGAATTGCCCGGCACCCACGAGTGCTGACCCTGACCTCGACCGCCAGCCGGCGCGAAAACCTGCTCGCGGCAACCGAAGCGGCCGGTGGGGATGACCGCTTCTGGTTTGCGACCTACCAGCCCCTGCTCACTGATCGCGATCCCGTTCCCCTTTTCTGGCAGGCGCCATGGGCACTGCCCTCGGGCACCACGGTGACGATCGCCGATTTCCTGGACGTCTCGGTCCCGTCTTTGGTGCCGTCTTAGGCGTCGTCCGAGCGGTCACTGCACCCAACTCACCTGCTTCCGCATCGCGACCATGGTCGCTCCGCGCGTCAAGACGCCAGGCCCTGCGGGCGGCGAGCAAGGTGATGCGCTGAGCACAATCCGGCAAGCTGGCCCGCGTCGCGCTCTGGCAGGAACCCGCCCTCCCCGAGCACGCCCCGACCCATCCCGCCTACTTCCCAGTGTTCATCGCATCATCTTTTACTTCTGAGACTGCTCCCCCATCTTGACGCGCTACGCGGCCAGAGACGCATGCGGAAGCAGGTGAGGGGGAGGCATCCCCCACCCGTGACCCTCCGCAGAGTCAGACCTGACAGGAGGTGATTTCGTGATGGAGAACGAAAACGTGATTTTTGCCTCTACCCTGGCAGAGGCCATCGAGGATGGTGTGTTGATGGGGCTGGGATGGGCCCAGGACAAGCCGTTGATTGGCACGGCGGCGATTGTCGAGGATGTGCCCGCGCAGGAGCGGGAAGGACTGTTCCGGGACTTTCTCAGGTGGCAAGGAGAGACCGAGCCGGGACTGGCCGAGGAAGACCGCATGTTTGTGGCAACCGCCAGCAATGGCGAGACGGTGTGGGTGATCGACGACGGGGCCGCGATTACCCTGTTGTACCCCAGCGATTACTAGAGTTACAGATGGGAAGAGAGACAATAGGAGGATTATCTATGCACGGTGAAATCATGGTGATGGAAGTGATGGAAGAACACGAACGCCTGCGGGTCTGGCGGGAGCAGCGGGCGCGGGATGCGGAGTGGATCGCGCTTAAACAGTGGTGGGCCGCCGCGCGGGCGGTGGAATGCGCCGGGACCACCGAAGAACGACAGCGGGCGAACGCCCAGAAGACGCGCACCGCCCACCTCTACCGGGCCGAGTTACAGCGGGCCTGGCCGAAGTGGCAGGCCGTACTTGCCGAGCGCAAGCGGCTCCGAAAGGCATACGTCAGGAGTGATCGAGATGAGGTTCTGTAAGGGTTGAATCATTCAGTATCGGTTGGACCGTCCGTGACCCGCCACCGCGACCGGCGACCGGACTCCACACAACCTCTCCCTATGTTCACAGGTGGTGGGCGTGTCCGCAGCAGCGGGGAGGCGCTGCCCGGACACCGGCGCGGCGTCGATCGTGACGACACCTGGACGCCGGGTCACGCATTTGGGTCGGGTGACGGGTGGAGGGCTCCTCTCCATTATCTCACTCCGCTTCGGGTTTTGTGTGGGTACTTTTTATCCTCATTCCCTTATGGCGGTGGGTTGATCTCGTGGTTGACGGCGACCACAACACCAGCCATCGCGCCTCTCTGAGGTGAGGTGAATCGGAGATGAGGGGATCAAGCGGAGCGAAACCGTCGATTGCATCTGCGAACAAACTGGTGCTCAATAGAGGACATGACTCCTCCCCCATCCCCCGCCGGTCGCCGCTGGTGCGTCAGCCCACGACGCACTACCCGCTCGCAGCGATCGATCAGGGAGCGTATCTGCTGGCCATACTGGCCAGTCTACGTGGCGCGACGGCGATTCAACTGCGACGGGCGGTGTTCGACCGCACCTCCGCGACGCCCCATCAGTCCAGGTATCGCGCCACCAAGTCTCTGCGCCGTTTGTTTGATGCCGGCTTTGTGCGGCGGGTGCCGGTCTTCTGTCCGTCTGCGAGGTCGGATCAGCTCTCGTTACAGGTGATGCACACCCTGTCGGCGTCCGGGGCCTGGGCGATCGGGTTCGATCCGTCACTCGTCCGCAGCCGGTCCCCGAAGGCGCGTTCGGTGCTGACGCATGATTTTTGGCTGATCGAGCTGGGCGTGCTGGCGCTGGAGGGCTGTCCCGAGAGGCTCACCGTTACGCACTGGTGGAATGACCGGGTGCTGGCGGCGCGCAAGCGGACCGGCCAGCTGTCACTGCCCACGATTCCCGACGCCCTGCTCGTCGTGCGCAACTCGGAGACCGGCAAGGACTTCCCATGTCTCTTGGAACTGGATCTGGGCACGGAATCGGTGACGGCGCGGGGGGCGGTCAGAGCGGATGTCAATCGCAAAGTGGAAGGGTATCTGGAGTATCTGGGAGCGGGATTCCGGCACGATTTTGGGATCGACGCCCCGCCGATCGTGCTGATCGTGACGGACAGTGAGCGGCGATTGGCATCGCTGCGAGCCGCCACTCAGCGGCTGGGTGGTGGTGGCCGGTTCTGGTTCGCGACCCTGCATCGATTACGGCACGATGGCGATCTGGACACCAAGCAGATGGACTCTTCTCCGGGCCCGCAGGGTGCCTTCTGGGGTTTGAACTGGCAGACAGCTCACCAAGCTGGTGTCCGGAGTTTGGCGGCCCGCTGTGGGGTTTAGGGCGCGCAGTCCCCCTAATTCCGTATGATGCAGTTCAGGCTGAATCAGTTTGCGTCCGGTCGACGACGCCGAACTTCTTCAACTTCCGCCAGGTAATGCTCTACTGCTGATCGGACCAGATAGTCGCGATTGCGTTGCGGCCATGTCTTGAGCCCTCGTTCTGAGAAAGGCAATACGACGTTGTGAGCCGCAGCCATCATCTGCTGGAACACTTGTGAAAGGTCCTGGTAGTTTGTCGGCGCAATGCCGATATTCCCTGACTGCTGATACAGCTCGAATAGATCGGGTTCAAGCAAGTGCATCCTAGCAACATAGGTGTAGTTGTCGAGGTCGCCTCGCTGATAGTGATCGTAGAAACCGAGCACCTCAGTCATCAACGGCTCCAGCTGGCGCAGCACGCGGTCCAGCTGAGAAAGATAGGTGGCATGGCTGACCGTATGAGCTTTAGCAAACTCAGCGCTCGCTTGATACCGCTCGTTCCAATCGATCACAATCCCTTCGATCGACTCAATTCCCTTGAGGGCCAGAGGGCGGGCTGAGGAAGGCAGATCCGGGGAGAGCCATTGGCAACGGCAGATCCAGTTGGCGTGGGGAACATCGTCGAGCGACTGATACACGAAGAGCCAAACAGCGTGGGTTGGTTGACCCGCCCAATACCGCATGGTGATTTCACTCCGGAAGATGTCGGCCGACCGAAACTCCGAAACTACCTCCGCCACGATTTGTCGGACTTGCCCTCGGGAATCGATATGTGAGACTAGAATGTTGGCCGTATACCGTTTGGCAGCCGCATGACTCACGTCCTCTAAGGTAAGTACAGTAAATCGATTTGCAGGCGGAGGAATTTCCTTCTCAGCAACTTGCGATACGAGCATCACGCCTCCAGATAGCTCAAAACCATGCTGTCGCTTAACTTCATGCCCTTCCGGAGTGTAGTCCAGAAACAACACCAGGTCAGTAATGTCATAGATCTCGACCGGAGGATCATCCAATTCTTTCAGAGTATCGATCTTACCCGATCCGAGGTCTTGACTACTGACAAAGACAAACCGCTCGATCCCGGAGCCGCGCCATCGATCATAGTCGCGAAAAAACTTGGCCGTAGATCGCAATAGTGGAGCTTGTTCCTTCGAAAAGGCAAACACCTCGCGTACGTGTCGGTCACAAAGGACTACCGCATCTCGCCCTTGATCAGCCACTCGCCCAGCCTGGCGAATCTGATGGTATCCCTGTTGGCAAAAGAGATAAGCGACACAAACGTCTTCGAACTCTTGCCACCCAAGTGCCTCCTGAACAATCCATTTGGTGTAATCACGGGGCAATCGAGCTTCCTTCAGTTAATTCGAGCGGTTTGTATTGGACATAAATATATCGATGGAAGTGTAACTCACCGGTAGTGCGCTCGAGACGATGGACGAAGCCAAGCGTAGACAAGAAGTGTCACATGTGGGCCTTAACCGGGCACTGCTGGAAATCAAACTGGCTGACGCAAGTAGCAACGCGCTGGAGGGCTGGCAGTCTGAGACTACACTCACCATATTGCATCATAGATCAGTTTCGCCATGTCACTATTCGATGCTTCGCCCTAGTAACCAAGCGCTCGTGTTGTCAACTTATCAGGGTTGGTGTGGCTCGCTTGCTATCGTTTGCCGCAGTCCCAACTGGTCCTCGACCACGGCGGAGAAATAGGCCATCCGATTGCGCGGTACAGGTGCGTTACCGGGGTATTTTCGGCGGTCCTGGACTTCCCCTTTGGCTCGAAACAATAGATCGACAAACGCATCGCGTCCTACTCCAGACGCCTGGTACAGGTTGAGTGCCCGCTTTATGGTCACCCTTGGGTTGGCCTGGTCCCCGAGTTCGACGGCGAAGCGCTGCACGGTAGCGCTGATAGCCACCCGGTCATCCCGCCCTGGCTCCGGTAGTTTGCGCTTCCTCAGTATGTTGGCGAGACTCCCCTCTTGGAATGATCCATTGTGATGTGGTTGTGCTGTAGTTTGTGACCGGTTTGATGGACTAGTCGCTTCCGTTTTATCCACATGGTTTTGACCATTCGAATATTCGAAAACTGTTTCTTGTTCCCCTGTTTCTTGTGGGTTTCGTGGTGAAACCAGGGCTGGTTTCACCAGAGAACCAGGGGTGGTTTCATGGTGCACCTGGTTCTTGGTGGCAACTTCGGATGCCAGAGTTTTACTGTCGTGAAAGCGCAAGGCGTAAGTGGTCGTCTCGTTGCCCCGTTGGACCGAGCTGCGCTTGGTGGCCACGATCACGCCTTTTTCCGTTAACCCCTTGATGGCGCGCACGGCACTGGAGCGGGCTACTCCTGCGCCATAGTCCAGACGTTGCCCCTCCCGGGTCACAATGCCGTTGACCAGCTGACTGAGCGAAATGGCATCGGAGTCGCGCTTGAAGCCAAAGGTGCGCCGAATAACGTAGAGCAGGACGCGCAGTTCACACTCGGATAACTGGGGCATGAGCAGATCGAACAGCTCGTCGGGCACCTGGGTGTAGTTGGGGCTGGCAAAGCCGGGAAAATTGAGCGCAGGAAAGGGATGCGAGGTCATGGCCTCCAGCTTACGCGGGCAGGGGAGTGGCTCGTCAAGCGTCATGACGTGGTGACGCGCTGACGTCACCATGTCATAGCGTCGTGACGTGATGACGTCGTGGTGCCGTGACGTCACGACGTCGCAACGTCACGAACAGCGCAGCCAAGAAAGAGGGAATCTCTCTGATTGGGGGGTCAATGAATGCCGGGTGAGGTTGGTATTTGATTGCTTCGTGTTGGGTGACGTCAGCACGTCATGACGTCACCACGTCACAACCGGAAAGCTCAACAGGCGCTGGGAGTGCATGTTAGCGACCGGTCTTTTTGGCTTTGAGGCGTTGGATGGCCTGTGATCGGTCACCCTTGGCGGTGAAATCTTCCAGCAGGGCGTGCAGGGCCACCCGGCAGATGTCGTTCTTGCTGACGGCCAGGTCGTGATCCCACTTGAGGGCGGAGCGCATGGCTTCGACGGCCTTGGTCTCGTCGGTCGAGAGTCGCAGGCTGTCGCGGGAACTGGTCTCGCGGTTGATATCGAAGGCGGGGGAGACTGACGCTAATGACGTCACTGCGTCATGACGTCGTGACGTCACGACATCATTGTTGGGTAATGGCTCTGGAGTAATTGGGGTTATGACCGGAGTCACAACGGGCGGTGGCGTGACTGGTGGTTCCGGTGGGGTCTTCTTGAAAAAGGCCGAGGCGCCCATCAGCTCGTTGGCGACCCGATCGCCGTCGGGGCGTTGCTTGGTCATATTCCGTACAACTCCTTGATCGCATTGTGATAGGCGTGCGCGCTCTTGGCCGCCGGGTTGTAGGCGAAGATGTCCTGCTGCTTGAAGTGGGCATCGCGGAGATCGACGTTTTTGGGGATGACCGTATTGAGCACGTCATCGGTGTAGGTCTGGCGCAGGATCTTGAGCGAGGAGGCCGAGTTGATGGTCGGCTCGCTCATGGTGAACAGGAAGCCGGCCAACTTGAGGGTCGGATTGAAGTACTCGCGCACGTTCTGGATCGACTTCCCCAGTTGGACGGTGGAATCCAGCTCGAAGTAGCCAGGGGAGACCACCACCAGGACCTGATCGGAGGCGGTGAAGGCGTTGATCGTCAGCCAGGAGAGGGCCGGGGGACAGTCGATGATGATCTCGTCGAAGTCGTCGCGAATGCGATCGAGCTCCCGCTTGAGCCGCGCCTCGCGATGATCGATCGCCGAGGTCAGTTCGATATCCGTGTTGGAGAGCAGGATATGGGCGGGCACGATCGACAGTCCCGGTACGCTGGTGTGGTGGACGGCCAGCGGTTTGCGCTCGAGCATGGTGGCGTGCAGGGTCTGATCGGCGTCGATCTCCTGATAATCGGGGAGTAAGACTTTGGAGGAGTTGGCTTGCGAGTCGGTGTCGACGAGCAGGACGCGCTGTCCCTTACGGGCCAGGCCGGCGGCCAGGGAGATGGAGGAGGTGGTTTTGCCAGTCCCACCCTTTTGTGAGGCAACAGAAAGAATCATGGTGGTTCATCGGGACAGAAGCCTGTTTGGAAGGGTTTTCTGACACGATTCCTTTATGGTTAATGACTCCAGACTAGAGAAAATCAGCGAGGATGTCAACTAGTGAAGGGAATGTACGCTAACCTCGGAGGACAGTGAGAAAAAAGCTCACGACAAAGCCAACGACATTCAACGCGATGACAAACACCACAATATCAAACATCCAGCGCAAAACACGCGGAAATCGATCTCTGAATTGCAAGTATGGTTTCGGAACAAGATGCATATCTTGATCATAAAACGATGATGCATTCTTTGCAAGAAAGATAATTAAAACTATAGCGTCGGACTACCAACGCCATAGTAAAACTTTTCGCACGTACCTACAGGCGTTGTCCGCATTATCTGAGTTAGCAATTGCCCCTTGCATCCACCTCCCTTGCTGGGTGTATGATCCATCTACCCAAACAATACCCGAAGGACACGTACCGCCGATGATCTGGAGTCGCCCTCGCGATGATCCGGTTTGGCAGGCCGATCGGCCTGCGATGGTGGACGCATCATCAGGTGCACCTTTTTCGGCTCAGGCAGCACCGGGACACGGGACGTCACCGCTTCCGGTGTGGTGCCGAGTCGGGGGATTGTCTGGGACAGGTTCGTGTGGGGTGTCACCGACAGGCGGCACCTCATCTGTCCTCGAGGGACCACATCTCCTTCTCCTGGTGCTCGCGAGAAGCGTGGGCAGAGCAGCCAGCAGGAGATACCGGACCGGTGGATGCACATTCACAAGCAAACGGCACGCTGAGCAGGCAGGAACAGCGCAGTCTGGACCTGAAGGTCCGGATGGACGAGGCGATGGCTCGCCTGGCCCGTCAGCTCTCGGAGGGACACAGCGAGGACTATCAAGACTTCCTGATGTTCTACAGTCGATTCTGGACCTACTCGGTCCGCAACACCATGTTGATCCACGCTCAATGCCCGCAGGCGACACGCTGCGCGGGACTGCGCCTGTGGAACAAGATGGGCTACCACGTCAGGAAAGGTGAACACTGCATCTGGCTCTGGGCGCCGATGTTCCGCAAGGAACTCGACCAGGACACGGGCGAGATCGTGCAGGCGGTGACCGGCTTTGTCCCGGCACCGGTGTTCGATGCCTCTCAGCTCGTGGAATTTGAGGAGCGACCATTGCCCGCACCCTATCCGGTGCTCCCCGATGACGCGACGGAAGCGTATCAGCTCTGTGTCGCCAAGATCCGGGCGCAGGGGATTGGAGTCGAGGAGACGACCCGACTTCCGCATGGCGTGATGGGCGTGTCTCGACCGGGCCAGATCGTGATCGATCCGAGGCAGGACAGCCGCAACCGGCTGTTTACCTTGCTGCACGAACTCGTGCATCAGACCTGGCACCACGATCTGCAGGATCCGACTGGCACCCCGCAGCAACTGGAGTTCGAGGCGGAAAGTGTCACCTACGTGGTGGCGTCCGTCGTCGGTCTGGAACATCCCAGTGCCCGCGACTACCTGCTCAACTACCAGGTCACGGCCGACCATCTGTTGTATTCCCTGGCTGTGATTCAGGTGATGGTGCGCCACATGCTGCGCATCCTCGAGCTGCCGTTTGATGTCATGCATCAGCCGGAAGCGCTGGCTGCCTGATTCTGCGTTCGTCGCAATAACACCCGCGCCCTTGGACTTGTCCAGGGCGCGTTTTTCTTGCCCACGAGGTGATCGGAATGACTCGGGGAGTGAGCGGTCTGCTGGACTGTTCCCAGTAAGGGACAACGGGGTGAATGCTCACTGCGAAAGGAGGTGCGGCATGCACCCGTTAACGGAGACCTGGTGGCGACTGTTTGTGAATCGGACCGATGGCGCCCTGCGATCTCGGGGTCATGGTTGGTACTTCGATCCGGCGGTATTGACCAGACATGAACTGAGCAGCGCCCTGGCGGGAAAGCAGTCACTGGGCATCTACGCCACAGATACGCAAGGCCAAGCCCGCTGAATCCTCTGGCTTCGCTGCTGCGCTTGCCACTTTTCAGCGGACACCGTGTCAGGCCGCGCCTTGGGTCTCCAGTGCCATACTCCCCCTGGTACGCTCAACCTCGCCACGACATCGTCTAAGTCGTCTATGAGGGTCACTACTGCCGTCACATCGAGGTGATCAGCAAGTGTCTTAAGCACGTCTGTGTTGACGGCTGAAATGAAATCTTCGCGGCCCGTGTGATAGTACGCGGCATGCAGCACCAGCAGCGTGTCCTTCGTGGTATCAAACTGCTTGAGCAACGATTCCGCTGCGTCCTTCCAAATGCCAGCTAAATATTCTTGGGGGCGGGTTAGGAGCGTTTTGAGCGCTACGGATTCATCAGACTGGTGCAATTCGTTCAGCACCCTCCTGCGCTCGTCCCCGCCCAATGCTGGTGATCGACTGTTGTCCTCAAGCATTCGCTGGAGGCGCTCTCGGTGGAATCGTAGGAGTTCGGGCTCAAGTTCCTTGATATCCAGTTCGTGATTCTTCTGGTTCCTTGCAAATGCTTGAAGACATTCCGCAGCGTGGCGGACCCTGACTCCAGACGGGCCGGTAAGAATGACACATTGACGTTTGGAGGCCTGCATGTTCGCTCCAGTCTTGCCCAAGTGTTCCGTGGCTAATGCTATTCGATTCACCGTCATTCTCTCGCAGGACGAATATAGACGCCAACACGAGTGTGTCAATAACTACCGGTGCATCGAAACCGCGCCCGGTTTTGCGACCAAGCTGGAGTTGGCTCGTCAGGGAGATTCGAGTTTAATCCGTCGGGTAATTGCCGGGCCGTTGCAGTCGTCAGGTCTTCCACGGTGCTGCAGCGGGAACATCTCTCACCAGTGCCTTGAGCGCCTCATTGGGGAACTCTGGCGGAGTCCTTCAGGTCTTCAAACACATCTTGCTGGCGAGGAGACCGCTAATCCAAGTCGGTCTCCTCCGTCAAATCGGGCACCGCGACACTGTCGAGGCCCGGATTTAGACGAACACACTGAGATGGGTGTGGGGTCAGGGCCAGATTTTGACCAAAGCACGCTTCTCGTCGCTCTTCACCGTCCGCCGCAGCGCCTGACGACAGCGGCGGACGTCGTACGCCCTGTCCGCATGCAGTTTTCGGGGACGGCAGCGCCGTCCGCCAGACTCGGACCGAATCTCGGGCACGTCGTCGATGAGTGGCTCGAACACCATGCCGTCGTGCCGGTTCGGCCCAGCCAGGAGGAACGCCAGGGGAATCTCCTGCCGATCAACGATCAGATGCCGTTTCGTGCCCAGTTGCGTCACCCCCCTCGTTGCCGGAATGCACGCGCGATCCACGCTCGCCGACTCCCAGTCGACCTACCCCGCGGCGCCCAGCTCAACCAGGAGGGATCGGTGCAGTCGGTCCCAGATCCCGGCTTCCTGCCAGTCCTGCAACCGCCGCCAGCAGGTGCACCCACTCCCGCAGCCCCCTCCATCGGAAGATTACCCAGGGGATACTGGTCTTGAGCAAAAAGAGGATTCCGGTCAGACGGGAGCGGTTCGGCACGCGGGAACGACCGCCTTTGAAGTCGGGGCTCGGGTGGATGCAGCGGCGCAACTATGGCCCACAGCTAGTCGGGCAGTAATGGTTTGCTCATCCCGATATACTCCCACCGATCGTCCAGTTTTGAAATACACTCAAAGTGTCCTTAGGGGCAAATGGACCAAAGGAGGCCATGAAGCGCACGAGCGGGTTTCAGCGATGAGCAGATCGTGGGCATCCTAATAGAACACGAAGCAGGCGATGATGCGATGGCATTGTGCCACCGACACGGCATTAGCGAACAGACCATTTACCAACGGAGGCGCAGGGATGGCATCGATCATTGGCCTGGCAGCGCGACCCGGACTCTCGAAGTGCCGACCCACCCCTTTCGGGTCGATGTGCCAACAGCGAGTCGAGATGTCTTCGGCAATCTGCTTCTCCCATGAGTGATCAGGGGAGACGGCTGCCACATCCGAGCACAGAGCCAGTGTTAAGGTCATCGGTACCCAAGCGGATACCGGCGTCAAATGCATCTCCGGGCGCATCAGGGAGACCGAAGATGGATTGGCGAGGGGCGAAGATCTTAGTAGTCGGCATGGGTAGTTTCACTATATCGTAGCGTAATAGTTTCATTCGTAATTTCGACGCGAAGTCCTGCGGTTACCTTTTCCGGTTTCGGACGCCTCGTGGTGATTACATAGGTAGGCGGAACAAGGCTCTCGGATGTTGAGGGACGAAGTAATCAACCGTCGGAGAGGAGGTGAAAGACATGCCAAAAGCACAACCACCGCGCTCGGCTCCCCAGCCGCCGCGACGTCCGAACCCTGGACCCCTGCGACCAGGAACGACGACACCCCAGTCTGGTCAGTACAAGAATACGAAGACCAAGACCGAGGTGACATCGACCCAAGGGAACCCGCTTCCGCCGGGACCGAAGGGATCGCAGTACATACTCGTCGATGCCACGAAGCATCAGAACGGCTAGTCATCTGGTCGCCCCGCTCCCCGCTCGGTGACTGTCCCGCCTGCTTAGGCGGGACAGATCATCCAACAGGGACACCATTGACATGCATAGCCTGGTTGTATCGGGTAGTTACCTGCCTCCACGAGCGCCAGTGCATTCTCAATCTTGCTAATTCTGTCTGGCTCCCAACGTGCCAGGTATGGAACAATCTGTCGAGCGCCCGTTACCAAGTCGACAAGCTCTATTCCGACCTCGGCTGCCCCCAATTTTAGCTGAAGCGCCATGCGGGCGACTGACAGTGCCGGATGCTTCCTGTCGTCATCATCTCCTCGAAACACGAACTTCATAGCAATTGTCCGCCCGCCTCGGTCGCGGTACACGTGATCGATCATCGGATCGTAGCTCGCGATTCTTCCGTTGAATATTGCCGAAATCTCGGTAAGATCTTGCCAATTGTCCTGCCCAAGAAGCTCCACCATCAAGGCCGCCATCGTCAGCGAGGCGGGGCCGTACGTCGATTCACGCAAGGGCAAATGACGAATCTCCTCCTCCCAATATTCCGCCATCTTTTCAACGACTTCCCGAGCGGAGACGCCTCGGTTCTGCACCGCTTTGCTCTTGGCCCAACGCCATGTCGCAAGAGCGGCAAACTTGATCGTCTGGTATGGCAAGGGATCATGCTTTTGTTGGAGCTTGAGTATTGACCTGTATTCGAATTGGCGTGGGCAGCGGTCGAGGTGGGTGATTTGCCGCGTATTGATGATGCGGGGCGTCGACATTGGATTTCGTGGCGGCGGCGCCCTCGAGGAGTCGGCATCAAACGCATCCCACTCCACATGGTCGACGGTAGTATCTCCGGGCAGCAACTCCAGAACTTGCAGAAAAGGCGAAGGCAGCGCCGGCTTGCCTTTCATTGAAGAAGCCGAGCTCGTTAGGAACAGTTCGTCCTGCGCTCGACTGACCGCGACAAAGAACAATGCCTCCTCATCGCTGGATTGAAGATGGGAGGACATTCCCGGAACCGCCGGAATCCCCTTATTCTGGTCCTTGGCGGGAAATCTGCCTGCGACGAGGTTGGTCACGAAGACATAGGGATATTCCAGCCCTTTGGCAGAATGCGCAGTGATAATTTGGACCGCGTCCAGGCCCAGGGCTGATTCCGGAGTGGTAGCAATGTGTGTCCCATTGGCCACCAATCGCCGCACAAAGGCCAGGAACTCGGGAACAATGTGCGCAGGGTCGATCCCCTGAACCATGGGCCGGTCTGCGAACGCTTTGGCGATCGCAAGCAGCTGGCCGAGGGCGAGGAGCTGCTGAGCTGCTGTAACGGTCCCTTCTCGATACAGTCGCCGTGCTGGAGAATTTTGTCCAAACAAGAACCGTGTGAAAAACATCCACGGGCTCACGGTATACCCAATATCGCCGATCGCGTCCAATATCCTTCGGCATGCCTCAACGTTGGAAGGGTTGCTGAAATTTGCTGAGGGGGCCGTGGCCAGCGCTTCTAGCATCGTCATCTGCGACGAACGCGCAAACTCGATTAGTCGCAACCGGTCCTGCCGCGGCATGTGGAATTCTTCAAGCTCACATACCCCCATGAGCGCGGCAACGCTTCCATGGATAGCTAGCTCCAATAGGCTGAGGACAGCGCGGATCTCGGAGCGAGCAAAGAGGTCTCCTAGGTAGCACGTCGGTATCTCTCTCTGCGTCAGCACGTCACTGATGAGTTGAGCTTGCGAATGCGATCGCACCAATACCGCATGGTCACGGGGTCGCAGAGCGGCGGCTAGTCGGTCCTGGATGACCGAGGCAATGCCATGGGCCTCACTTAGGGGATCTGGCGCGGCCGCGGAAATAATGCGCGTTCCGTTGGCGCGGCCGCGATGTGCGTGCCACGACTGGGCTCCGCCGCCATCACCGATCAGAGTGGACGCGGCACCTGCCACATCGACGATGGCCGCGTCTGAACGGTAGTTGACCTCAAGCGATATCGTCTTTGCACCGGGGAAATCAGTAGAGAAACTGAGAATGTTCTCTGGGGATGCGCCTCGAAAGCGATAAATGGACTGCCGAAGATCTCCCACGACCCAAAGGCCCTTACCGTCCCCGGCAAGAAGTTGGAGCAGCGTGCTACTCGCCCGATTCATGTCCTGGTATTCATCGACCAGGACATAGTGGAACTCCCCACGAAGCTCCTGCGCCAGAGCACCGTCACGCTGTAACAAGTCAACACAGTGAAAAATGAGTCCACCGTAGTCTGTAACTCCCAACTCGTGGAGCAGCTGCTCATAGACGGGATACACTCGATCCACCTCTCGCCAGCGTTCTATGTCCTTGGGCCGTGCCGAGACGTCTCCTTGCACTGCTTGATTCACAAGCTCACCGTAGCGAGCAGGGGAGACCAGCTCATCTTTTGCGACGGATATAGCTTCGACGATGTTGCTCAGCGTCTGTCCAGGATGATCGAAGAGTCGATCGTCATTCAGAGGCAATGCTTCAATATTGCGTTCCAGTAGAGCGGCGGCATCTACATCATCAACAATAGTGAACGTTGGCGGCAGCCCCAGCTTTTCGTGGTGTCGGCGGAGTAGCTCCAGGCAGAAACCGTGAAAGGTCGTCACGGTTACGGACGAGCCAGCTCCCGGCTCGGCGGCCTGAATCCTGGATCTCATTTCTGCAGCGGCTCGGTTCGAAAATGTCAGAGCGAGGATTTGTGCCGGCGCGACACCGTGAGCAAGCAAATGCTGGATTCGGGCGATGAGTGTCCGCGTCTTTCCGGTTCCAGGACCCGCACTTACAAGTACAGGTCCCGCAGCAACTGTCGCGGCCGACAGTTGTGATGAGTCGAGCGGGGGCAGAGACGTGGAACGAGTCGCGCCGGTGCTGTCGTTTGCCAGTCCGAACGTCGAATTGGCAAGGACGTGAAGGACGGCAAGCTCAGATACGCCTGCGGTGCCCGCGATTTCGGAAACACTGTCGCCGGACACGAAACGATCGAGCAACCAACCGCTGGGTAACAGGAACTCGGCTGCGAAGATATTGGCTGCTTGCTCCGTCCGCTTCTTTGGATGATAGTCATCGATCCGCCCGGCGCCATAGAGAAGGGCTGGCTGCGCCGACGCTAAATTAACATCGTCCTGTTCACAGGTGCATTCCGCGACGTGCAACACAGCGTGACCAAGCTCGTGGGCAAGTATCCACGCCAAATCCTCAGAAGAGAGTGTGCAATCGACCAGGATGACGTCGCCGTCGCATACTCCTTGAGCGTTACGCAGCAAAGGATCGTCGGGAGTACACTCGTAGAGTTCCAATCCCTTGGATTCGATCGCGGCTCGCGCCAGATCCGCACCTCTCAGGTCTGTTGCAGCCACGAGGTGTCGAGTTTCTGCGGCTAGTCGACGGACACTTTCCCACTGATCCGTCATCGCCCGGCTCCCAATGCCTCGTGCTCCATCAAGGCTATCCACCACGCCCGGTCTTCTGGGGAAATCGCATGATCGACTTCCAATGCTTCCTGAAATGTCTGCTGACCGCTCGATTGAGGCTTAGACTTGGCCGAGAAGTGGGCTGGAGCTGCGCTTCCAACAGACACCAATACGCGCGAACTCGCCGCAGCGGGCCAGTGGAGCAAACGCAGCAAGTCCTGTCGCAGTCGTCGGGGCAGGGACTCCACCGCCACAAATCCTTTATCGATTCGGTAGAGGAAGCTAGAACTCAGTCGCAGCGTCTTCGCGAGCTGCTGTCGATCTATTGACAGAGCCGCGGCCCGGGCGGTGATACCCGGGCCAGAAGGGTTTGCCAACGGAGACTGCAAGAATTCCTCGGTGGCGCGCCGCATCGCGCGTTCAGCCTGTTCCAGATCTTCACTGGTAGGCCCGTCACTTTCACTGATGGGTCGTAACGCAAACTCCAGGTGGGCCAGTTCAAGGGCAAACTGAGGATACCGGACAATCCAGTCCCTCAGCTCCTCACCTCTCTCGCGGGCCTCAGTGAATGCCAGCTGAACTTGCTCGAGAGTGACTGCCTGTGCCATGTCATTCCTCCGCTAGGAATCTAGATGTGCGAGTTGATAGGTCTCCAGGAGACGACGAGCTTCTTTGAGATAATTCTGGACCGTTCGTGGAGAAACCTGCAGTATGTCGGAGATTCCAGGTTTGGTAGGGTCCTTGCTTTCGATCTGAAACCCGGCCTCACTCAAGAGAACAGCACGTCCAATCTTGTCCGGCAGGTGGGAGAGAATATCCTCCACCGCGATCGAGTCCAGAACAGAGTCTTCGACCGACATCCCGCCAGACGACAGACTCGATTCTAGTAGCCCGTCGTCCAACATTTCGTCGTATGAAGAGGGGCGTTCAATTGCCTTCTTTTCCCACTCACCACGTTGGCGCTGTAGTGTACGAGCAGCGTTCGACATGACAACAGAAAGCACCCGTAGCAGGTTGTATTCGAGGAATCGCTCCTTTTCCGAAAGATCGAGGATCCGTTCCAAAAGCTCCAGAGTGGTTAGCTGGATCAGTTCCTCGCGCAGGTGGGCATCCCACTTGAACGCCCGCGCAGCAAGAAGGTCGCGCAGCAAGAACATCAACCGATCCCACAATGGTTCACATTCTCTTTCAAGACCCTCTTGGTATAGACGTCGAATGCCGTAGACCAGCGTCTCCGGCTCTTCCGCGGTCACCAGTAACGAGACATACGCTGGGCCGACGGCAGCCGGCAATCGTTCAATCTCGAGTTGCGCTGGCTGCCGTCGAACATATTTGTCCGTCGGCTCATCGGCGGATGCATCATCTTGGTTTGTCATCGATCTCACCCCGTACTAGACGATTGAGTCTGTTCCCCTGCATTCATGATCACCGGGAAAGGGGTATATCCGGAAATTAGGTAGCAGCCTACAAATGCTAACGATTGCGAGTTCCTATGTCAGCCTCGTGCGGTGGCTCTCGAAGCCTGGACTGAGAACACCAAGTCCGCCCCTGCCACCATGCAGCGAAGAGAACCGAACACAAATTGCATCATTGGACGCCAGTGTGGTCGGCAGTGGGGCCATGGTCAGTTCCCAGCGGGGGTGATGACTTTCATCATCGGCGAAAATCACTGGAGGAAGTGGGTATAGGATTGAAGGCGGTTGGCAACGAGATAGTGAGGCAGTCGGCCTAACCCGATACTATCGAACAACGCTACGGCACTGATGGGAATGACTGTGTTCTTGACGATGTACACTATGCAATGAAGGTAGAAGTTTTGGCAGACCCTGGACAGATTTTGTAAGGTCAAGAATGGCGGGTTTGGGGCTCAGGAACTTCCAAGCAGATTACCATCCTATCGAACGCGGGTTTTCGCTTTATCGTTATGTATTCCAACTAAGGTTTCCTGTACTGATTCGCCGTCTTCTCAAAGTCCTGCAGCTGGTACAATTTTCTCAGACAGCGGGTCTCTGATTTCCTAGTAAGTTGGATGGGGTCTGAATACTGGCGAACGTACGCGCCCGAAGGAACTTACCGGCTCTTAATCAGCAGGTCGCCTATTGCCCTCTCATTCAACCCCCCAAACACGGGTAGTTCAAGCTTTGCTTGTGTAATGTTTGTATCAGAACAAATCTCGTATCTCTCATGGGTACCACATCTGCCGTTCTCCTTGTATACTTCAGGACGGCAATAGGTAAGAGGTTTGGCTGATTTGAGGTAAGCGGTCTGAGCCCGAAAACTCCGGAAAATGCCATTGTTTCCTCCGGAGCAAGATCTCTTCAGGCAGCAGTGGCCCAGACGATGTACACTACGGATTGAAGGAAGAAACCTTGGTAAACTGCAGGCAGTTTTTGTAAGGTCAAATACCCTAGGTTTGGGGCCGAGGAGCTTCCAAGTAGAATGTCGCCGGTTCGAGTCCGGTCTCCCGCTCCAACCCCATTTAACCCCCAGAATCAGCCACTCAACGTGAGTGGCTGTCGCTATATGTGGCGAGATGGTACCCATTTGTTACCCCGCCGGTGGAATGTAACCGCTTCTCCGATACGGAATAGGGCAGATTCTAGCGTTCTAAGTGTAGGAGATGTGTCGTGCCATTCGATTCTCAGACCTACCGCGTTCTGATCGCTTCGCCGTCGGACCTGAGCGAAGAGCGTCAAGCAGCACGGGAAGTCATCCTCGAATGGAATGTGCTCCACGCCTCCGCAGAGTCCGTCGTGCTTCTTCCAGTCATGTGGGAGACCCACATGACTCCGACCTCTGGGGTTCGCCCCCAATCGGCCATCAATGACCAAATCGTCCTCGATGCCGACATCCTGATCGGTATGTTCTGGACGAAGCTCGGAAGCAATACGGGCGTCGCGGCATCAGGGACGGTCGAAGAAATCGATCAATTTGCTGCGGCGCGAAAACCCGCCCTTCTCTATTTTTCGAGTCGCCCAATCGATCCCAGTACGATCGACACTACTCAGCTCCAACACCTCCGCGAATTCAAATCTGAAATGTATGCGCGTGCCTTGGTTGGTGGGTTCGCTAGTATCAACGGAATGCCTTGTCACGCGAACTGGGCGCCGGTTCGACGGCGCACGACCGCTTTCAAGAGCGGCTCAGGACCGGCGTCTTCGCCGTGGTGTGAGCAGCGCACCTTGCGCACATCGACGAGCTGGTCGGCTCCGACTGGAAATGGCAAGCGATCGACGGAGTCGTTGCCACAATTGTCCAAGTCTGACGGGCTATCTGCTCGGGTCGCGGCGAACGAAGCCCTCGCGCCACGCATAGACGGCGGCCTGGGTCCGGTCCTGAAGGTAGAGCTTACCGAGGACATTGCTGACATGACCCTTGACCGTCTTCTCCCCGATACTAAGTGCCTCGGCGATCTCCAAGTTTGACATGCCCTCAGCAATCAGCCGCAGCACCTCCTGCTCCCGCTCGGTCAGGTCGACGTAGGGGTTCGTTACCGACCCATGGTCACCGCGAACTGACTCCATCAGCCGGGCGGCCACCCTCGGGTGGACGATGGCCTCGTCCCTGGATGCGCGCCGAACCGCGGCCACGACCTCGTCCGGCGCGACGTCCTTGAGCAGGTACGAGAGCGCCCCGGCTCGAATCGCGGGGAAGATGCTGGCGTCCTCGTGGAAGGAGGTCAAGACGACGACCCTCGTCCGGGGACTCGCGGTTCGGATCCGGTGAGTCGCCTCAATGCCGTCCATCCCAGGCATGACCAGATCCATCAGGACGACGTCGGGCACATGCTCGGTCGCGAGGTGGACTGCCTCAAGCCCGTCGGCCGCCTCGCCGACGATCTCGATATCCGGCTGGGTTTCGAGGTAGGCGCGAACGCCAGCCCGGACGACCGCGTGGTCGTCGACGAGCAGGACAGTGATCGGCGTCTCCACGTCAGAGTCCCTCCGGACTGGCGTCTTGGAAACGCACTGTGACGCGGGTGCCCTGCGGGCTGCTCGCCACATCACAGGTCCCGCCCAGGGCCGCCGCCCGCTCCCGCATCGAATGAAGGCCGACGCCGCGCCGGGCCCGGCGCAGATCGAACCCGGTGCCGTCGTCGACGACATCGAGCAGCCAGGCGCCAGCATCCCGCCTGAGCGTGACATTGACCCTGGTCGCCCGGCTGTGCCGGGCGACGTTGGTGAGCGCCTCCTGGGCGATCCGGAAGAGCCCGTCCTCGATCGGGTCTGGAAGCACGACATCCGGCGGAATCTTGGTGGCAGCGGCAATGCCAGTCTGCGCCCGCCACTCCGCCACGTAGCGGTCCAGGGCGCGATCGAGGCTCGCCTGGGTCAGTTCAGTGGGCCGGAGCGTCTGGATAATGGTTGTCAACTCCTGCTGACTCTGCCGAGCAATGTCGTAGGCCGCGTCGAGGTGGCGCCGGGCGTCCGACGGTTTGCGCTCATAGACCTCGCGGGCGGTCGCCAAGTGCATGCTCACGGCGAAGGCCTGCTGTTTCACACTGTCGTGGAGATCGCGCGCGAGGCGGTTGCGCTCGTCCACGACCGAAAGCTGCTCGCGGGCGTGGATCAAGTCGGTTAGCCGCTCGGTCATCAGGTTCAGCCGCCGCCCGAGCAGGGCGATCTCGTCCTCCGCTGGGTCAGCGATCGCGGCCGAGAAATCGCCGGAACCCCAGGCCGCGGCCGCCTCGGTGATATGGTCGAGGCGGACCGTTAGCTGGCGCGCCGCGACGTACCCCGAGATCGTCCCAATCACCGCACCGAAGACCACGAGCCCCAGCGCGGTCAGGCCAAGGGTCTTTCCCACCACGCCGAATGTGGCGTTCAGCGGCGAGCGCGCGCTGAAGACAAGCGCCCCGACGACAACGCCATGGTCGTCCCGGATGGGAACGGCCACGTTGATCCGGGCGGACGGCGGCCATTGGAGAAACGGCGTGGAGGTGCCGCGGCCGGCCAGCGCCGCCGGCGCGATTGAGGCAAGTTCCGGGATGCCGACCGTCGTGACCGGCGCCAGGACGACTGGAGGCGCCGTCTGCTTGATGTTGCCGGCGATGCGGCCAGTTTGATCCAGAACCAACAGCAGCGTCTGCTTTTTGGCGAGAATAGAGGCGTCCGGCCGGATTTGGACGTGGCGTTCACCCTCCGCGACGATGCCATTGGACTGGATCCCGCGCAGCCAGCGGTCGATGCCGGCGAGGTCGGGGGTGCCGGGAGTCAGTAGCGAGGCCACCTGCGACGCCGCCTCACGGTTCAGATCGTCGATGATGGTTTGGTCGTTCCGGTTGAGCGAAATCGCGAAGAAGACACCGCCGCAGGCGAGAAGGAGCAACTCGATCGACAGGAGCACGACGACCGTGACCAGGGCGTAGCTGGCGGTGAGCCGCCAGCGCAGGCGCTGGCGGAACCGGGACCGGATGGAGCCCGAGACATGAGGGCGGCCCCGCCCGGTCAAGGGCGGGGCCGTTGTGACGATCGACCGGTCGGGAGCGGCGTGCGCCATTACGGTCCTCCGTGGTGCGGCAGGGGCGAGTGGGCTAGGTGAGGTCCCGAGTTCGGAAAAGCTGGGTCGCGATCGCGGCGAGGACCGCCGCGTAGCCGACGAGGACGAGGACCGCGTGGATGGTCGAAAGGTGGACGCTGAGATCATTTGTCGAAATTGTGGCCTTGACCGCGTTCGTAAGTGTACTCGCGTTCGGGCCAATGAGGTACTGCTGAACGGTGTGGAAGAAGCTGATCGAGCCGCCGAACACCGAGATGATGTTCTCCGCCGCGAGCCCCCAGATCAGACCGATTCCGATTGGGGCGGTGGTGCTTCGGAAGATGACACCGAGGGAAAGCCCGATCATGGCCCAGACTGCGGTGATCAGCCAGCCGGCGCCGAGGCCGCCGACGAGGTTGCTGAACGACGGCGCATTCACGGCGGTTCCGTCGATAACCGAGACGACAAGGCTGGCGGCGGCCGAGGCGGTCCAGCCGACAACGACGAATGCGGTGACAACAACCGCGAGGGCGATGACCTTGCTGCCGAGGATGCTGAGCCGGCTTGGCCCGGAGGTAAGGACGGTCTTGAAGGTGTTCCAGCCATACTCGCTGCCGGAGATCAACGCGCCCAAGATCAGCGCGATCGGCCCGCCGATCGAGGCGACGACCCCCAGGGCGGAGCTCGAAAAGTTCTCGAAGCGGAGCATGTCGTGAAAGAGCGACAGATCGGGGTCGTTGGCGCTCATTGTCCGGATCGCGATGGAAGCGACGACGTCGTTGAACGCGACGATGACAAGGGCGAAGAAGCCAGCGAGGAGCCAGGTGGCGGGCCGCCGAACCAGCTTGTAGAGCTCGGCGGAGACGCTGGGGAGGAGAGAACGCGGCACGCGGCCAGGAGACGCCGCGCGGGCGGAGGGCTCGCCGTGAGCGCGCGGGTTGGTCGAGGCAATGGTGGACATGGGAGATCCTTTCTCAGGGTTAATCATGACATTACAGACGGGTTAGATCGGGTGAATGAGCGTCAGGCTGCGTCGGTCAAGGTAAGGAAGACCTCCTCCAGGGTTCGCTGGCGGGGCTCGAGGGCGAGGATGTCGACGCCGGCGGCGACGAGTTCGCGGGCGAGGTCAGGGGCGCTGGCGGGATCGGCCTCGAGCAGGATCGAATCGTCGTCGATGCGCAGCCGGTTAGGCCCGTAGATGCGGTCGATCACCCGAGCGGTCCGGTCCAGCGGGTCGGCTCGGACGATGAGTCCGGCCGCGCCCCGCAGTTCCTCAACAGTGCCCTCGGCGACGAGGCGACCCTCCTGGATCACCCCAACCCGGTCGCAGATCACCTCAATCTCACCAAGGAGGTGGCTGGAGAGGAGGACAGATGTTCGACCCGCGCCGAGACGACGGACGAGGTCGCGCATGTCGGCCATGCCCTTTGGATCGAGGCCGTTGGTGGGCTCATCGAGGATGAGCAGGTCGGGCGCCTTGAGAAGAGCGGCGGCGACCCCAAGCCGCTGCTTCATGCCGAGGCTGTAGGTCTTGAAGCCGTCGCCGGCCCGATCAGTCAGGTCAACGATCTCCAGAACCTCGTCGATCCGGGATGCTGGCAGCATCGAGTAACGGGCGAGGACCACGAGATTGTCGCGGCCGGAGAGGTAGGGGTAAAAGGCGGGAGACTCGACAAGGGCGCCGACCCGGGCCAGACCTGCGGGGTCGCCCGGCTGATAGCCGACCACCACCGCGGCGCCGGAGGTCGGCTCGATCAGACCAAGGAGCATCCGCAGGGTCGTCGTCTTACCTGCGCCGTTCGGTCCAAGGAAGCCATAGACTTCCCCCCGGCGGACCGACATGGTCAGATCCTGGACCGATGCGCGGTCGCCGTACCGCTTGGAAAGAACATTGGTTCGAACAAGGATGTTCGGATCGTCAGAGTCGATGCGGACGGGCGTCGTCCGCGCACCGGTCTGTTCCGTGGTGATCGTGCTCATTGTGCGCTCCTTCAGATTGTGCTTGTCTAGTGGGAACCGCTGTCCCCATGTAACGAGAATAGCGAGGTGAACGGGCGGGGACACCCGTCCCGAGGCGCGATTGGACCCCGCCCGGAGGCGCGGTCGGGGAAATCGACGAGGAGGGCGCCGAGCACCGGCCGTGAAGTCGGAGACTGGCAGGTACCGGACATCAGCGCTGTCGGCGACGGTGGCGTAAACGCAAGACCGCCAGACGAAAGAAATAGACCGTTGAGGGGCGGACCAGGATGATCTCGGATTGGGCTGCACCACCTCACGCCATGGACGGGACCAGTAACCTGTCATGAAGGAACCGTCACGCCGAGACTAGGCCCGCGGCGGCGCATCGACTTTAAACATCGGTAGGAAGCGGTCGCCACGCCTCGGCGCGCTGGCGATGAAGTGCGACCGGCGCCAGTCGTTCTGGAGCTTTGCGCGCAGCCCTCGTCCCGTGTTGGCCGCGAGTAGATAGTGCAGGCTCCGCTCCCGAGGCGTCAGATGGATCGCCGCCGTTCCCACACGCTCCTTGCGGTTGAGGAATCCAATCTCACTGATCCAGATCGTGGGTCGCGGGGGTCCCTGCCTTCCGTGGACGCGCCGGCTGATCAGGAGGGCGTGGGCGAGCAGCTCGTCCGGCGATCACGAAGACGGTCATCTCCGTGATCCTCCGGACCGAGTCCACCTGTTGCCTTGCCTATTCCAGGCAAAACCCGTGGTTCCGTGAAACGAGGCGTGTTGCCGCCGGCTTTGCGGCGAACGAATTGCGGCCAGGGAAACGATAGGCAGACTATTGCCGGTCCCTCTTCGTCCTGAGATCGCCGCGGCGGGTGAGCCCGAGCACGGGCACGCTGATTCCCACCACCCCGGCGGTGGCGATGCCGAGTCGACGAAGCGGTTTGTCATCCCCAAGGTCCACGGCGGTCACCACCAATTGCCGTCGTCACGCGCCAACCGCGTCGCGACTGCGGACGCGGCTGGCGCAATATGGACGGGACAGATGCAATGGTTGAGCGTGAGTGCGACGGTCTCGGCAATCAGCGGTTGGCGCCGCCGGGTCTTCGCGAGAAACTAGCGATCGCGGAAGTTGGCGTCGGCGGATGTTGCTGTGTCATCTCGGTCAATGATTGCGAATTCGTCTCGAATGATTTCGGCGGCAATGGAGGCGCGCGGGTACCCCGCGTAGCTGGCGAGGAGCAGGGTGAGGACGATGAGTGCCTCCTCGTCGAGTTCCGCTTGCCGACCGAGTCGGATGTGAGCGCGCAGCCGCTTGTCAGTGACGCCCTGACAAATCAGTGCGGTAATGATCGCGATGCTGCGATCCCGCGGGGTAAGCGCCGGGTGCTGCCAGGCGGCCCCACCGCCAGCTTCGAACACCTCTTCGGCGAACGTCGCGCCGACGAGGTCGCCAAACAAGCGTGGCGTGTCCTCTTCAGGTGCGCCAAGTATATTGGCGTACACGGACACTCCTCGGTCGCGCCTACTCGGGGTTGGGTTGTCCATTCGTGGCCTTCGTTCTACTTGGAGCTTCGTGGGTTTTGGATCTGGCGGCACGGGCGCGGCTTAGGCTGAGAGGCTGGCGTAGAAAGCGCGTGCGGCGAGTGCGATCCACTCAGGGTTGTCCCAGGTGCTCCAGCGCTCGCGTGCGGCCTTGACGATGGCTGAGGCGGCCTGATCGGCGGCAGCGCCGGAAGCCTGGAGTCGAGCTGTTTCGGTGCGAACGTAGTCGAGGTAGTCGCGGACGCCACGGATCGCCGTGACATCGGTGACTTCTCCGTGACCGGGGACGACCGTGTGAGGGTTGAGCGCCATGAGCTGGTCGAGAACCTGGATCCAGTGGGCGCCGTCGACGTCGGCGTCGTACGGCGGGAAGTAAGGCGCGATGGGGAACATGCGCGTTTCGAACAGGTCGCCGCCGAAAAGCACGCGGCCATCGACGAACACCGTCTGATCCGAAGCCGTGTGCGCCGGCCCCCAGGTCTGAAGAACGGCGATATGACCGCCGAGGTCGATTTCAGCGTAACCGTCGTAGCACACGTCCGGGTCGACAAGTTCGACATCCTCGAGTTCGGCGGCAATGTTCGGCCCAAAGCCCCGGAACATGTCGACGTACGCGGAACCCTTGCGATGAAGCTCCTCGCGCTGCGAACGGTTGTAGACGATCGTCGCTTCGCCTTTGAAGGCTTGCGCGCCGAATCCATGCTCCGGGTGGAAGTGCGTGATCGTCAGGAATAGCGGCCGCTGCCCCGCAAGATGCCGGGCCTGCTCAAGCACGTATGCCCCGTTGCGTCGCCCGATCCCGCTGTCGACAATCAGCGTTGCCTGAACGCCGACGACGATGCCGATGTTCGGCACAGACGGCACCCGATCGTCAGGGATCACGAACACCCCGTCCGAGATCTCGACGGGTGCGCCGTGGATGACCGGCGGCGGCGCACTCGTCACGTCCGGCAGCGCATCTACCGCATTAGCGCCAGAAGTTGTTTCCGCCAAACTTGCTGGACTCTCATCGGCTCTCATGATGACCTCTCCTATCTGAGCAGTGTTCAGTTCAAATGTGAACATAGCAAAGATTCTGAACGCCGTCAACATCTGCATATAACTTCCAAATACTGTTAAAATCCGTATATGGGAAACGGTCGATATCACCACGGCGCTCTGCGCTCCGCCCTGCTCGACGCCGCCGAGACGCTTATTCGCGAACATGGCCTCGACGGTTGGTCGCTCCGCGAGGCGACGGTGCGTGTCGGTGTCAGCCCGAGCGCAGCGTATCACCACTTCAACTCGCGCGACGCGCTCGTCCAGGCGCTATCCGAGCGGGTGCTCATTGGCCTAGCCGAGCGCCTGGCCGCGGCGGTAAACCGAGCTGCCGGCGGCCAAACGCGGATGATTGCATTCGGCCAAAGCTACGTCCGATGGGCATTGGAAGACCCCGCGATTGCCAGTTTGGCCTTCCGCCAACGCGGCGGCGGCGCGCCACTGGCGCCGGTCCGACCGCACCCCCACGACGTACTCGTCGCCGAACTCGACCGGCTCGTCGATGACGGGACGTTGCCGGCGGCGGTGCGTCCCGGCACTGAGTCCATGATTTGGGCGTGCGTACACGGACTGGCTGTCCTGTTCGCTGGCGGTCACCTCCGCGTGGACCATCCGGGAGAGGTTGACCGCGAAGTTGAGCGACTCGTCCAAGCCCTCTTGACCGGACTCTCGCGGGAAGGGCCCGTGTCGCCTGTCTGGCCGGCGGTGCGCACCCCCCATACCGATCGCCTCGCGGCCGAACAGGGCCGTCGTTCGTCCCTCCCGGGAGTATCCCCAGCGTCCGCCAACCGAACGGAGCGCGATGGCTGATCTTGTCGGCCCACAGCGGTTTGAGGACGACGCGGTTATCGCGCACTGGGACAACTCAATTCCTTGGGGGCCTAGCGGCACCTCTGCAAGCGGAGAGCACTTTGCGCCCGGCGGCTGAGTCTCCTCAATTCATTCGAACTACGATGCTGTCCGGAGAGGCGCCTAAGCAAAGACCCGACCTGAAAACTCCGAGACCAGCGTCGGTCCCTTGGAGTCAAATGCGTTCGCGCCTCAGGTATGGCGGACCATCGCTTCTAGCAACGTCCCCGGGGATCACACATCCGTATCGTGCCCGACGGCACGAGCACGCCGAGCCGGACGCTCTCGACCGGCAGATATCAGAGCGGAAGCCGTCCGCTCTCGTGGAGCATCTTGGCGCGACGCGTGTCGACGATCGTCTCGCCGGCGAGACGATCACGGCTCCGTTTGGGGACGTCGTCGAGGTAGAGAATGGCGCTTGGGACCGCCGCCTCGAGGTCGAAGTAGGCGCCGGCAGGCGAGTGGATCCTTACCGAAGGTGAACACCATGTTGTAGAGGTCCTATCGCTGCAATAGAGACGACTACGGACGGAACGCGTCCCGCTCGTCGGCGAGGAGGTCCGTTACTTCGCTCGCCTCGCCGTCGTTGGGCGCGAGGTCAGATGTCGGCGACCGGCAAATACCACTGCGGGAATTCACCGGTCTCAAAGAGCATCCTGCCTCGCCGGGTGTCGACGATTGTTTCCCCGGCGAGCACCCCGCGGATGCGCTTCTGAACCTCCTCGAGGTAGAGAATCCCGCCGGGAGCGGCGCCCGCGATGTCGAAATTGAACGCGTCGCCCGGTGGCCGGGTGAAGGGGGATTTCCCAATGGTCAGGGCCATGACAATCCTCCGGAGAAGAGCGAAAGTTTGCAAAAAACTTCCTGGAGCGCGCGACCTGCCGCTTAGCTGCGGGTCAGCGCCACGACGGGGATAGTCCGCGCGGTCTTGCTTTGATAGTCGCCGAAGCCCGGCGCCCGCGCGACCTGCTCGGCCCACAGCCGGTCCCGCTCCGCGCCGGTGACGACAGCCGCCCGGGCCGAAAACGTCTCTGTCCCAAATTCGACGGTGACGTCGGGCTTGGCGATGAGATTGTGATACCAGGCCGGGTTGTTCGGCGCTCCGGCGGCGGACGCGTAGATCAGGAGGCGGTCGCCGTCCTTCGTGGCGACCACCGGGGAGACGGTCTGCTTGCCGCTCCTGGCGCCGGTGGTGGTGAGCAACACAATGGTCGCCCCCGCGAAATACCCGCCGACCTTGCCGCCGCTGGCGCGAAACTCATCGACAATCTGCTGGTTGTGACTATTGCCTGCGGTCACTCGACATCCTTTCTCGGGCGGATGGCTCCCACCCATGAAACGCGCAGCCTAGGTCGCATCGGTGGTCTTGAGCAGTTCGCTATGGTATTTGGGCGCGAGCGCCTGGGCCTTGGCCAGGAACGCCTTCATGGCGGCTTCGTCAAGCTTCGGCGGCGGCGTGGTCCGCGTGGCGACTGGCACGCCAACCTCCCGGAAGAACGCCTCCTGCCCGGCGGGCGAGCACAGGCACAGCAGCCGCGCCGGCAGCTCGGACGCGTTGTGAAACATGTGAGGCGCGTTGGCGGGAACGTTGGCGGTCTCGCCAGCGCGCAAAGTTGAAGTTACGCCGCGAAACGTGGCTTCGATCTCTCCATCCAGCACGGTGAACATCTCCTCGAAATCGTGGCGATGGGGCGCCGGACCACCGCCGGGCGGAACGTGCATGTCGATCAGGCAGTAGCGTCCAGCGGTGTCGTCGCCGGTCAGCAGGATCGTATAGGTGTCGCCCACCATGCCGATGTGCGGCAACGTCTGATCCTCCTCCGCGTTCACGCTCGTCAAGTTTCGCCGTTGGTCATCGGGTGGGATCGTTGCGGCTGGCGGCGTGGTGGGCGTCGCTTGGTCGTTCATCGTCGTGCTCCTCCTCTAAGACATTTCTGCGGAAGGGATCAGTCGGGACATTCATGTCATTTCATTGTGGGTTCGTATTGCGAGCAAGCTCCTCGAAGTACGCCCGCAGCGTTCTTGGCTCGCGGCCGAGAATGGAGCGGAGAATGAGCGGGTTCCCCAACAGACCGTGCGTGTCGTACCAGTCGAACATCGGCTGCATGGGCGACGCTTGCGTCTCGCCGCCGTCGCGCCCTGAGTTGTCCAGGTGGGGCCCGACCGCTTCGATCATCCTCCCCGTCACGTCGCTCATCAGGGCGGTCACCTCGTGGCGGTTAAGATTGCCCTCGGCGCACAACTCGAAGGTCCCGAAGACCAACCGGTCTTCGGTCAGCGCGATCGCCGCGACCTCGGCGACATCGCGGTAATCGACCCGGGTGAAACGCGTCTCGGCGGACCAAGGTTCCCCGTAAACCCCGGTCTCCACCACCGCCGGCCAGCTCCCCGCAAAATTTTGGAAGAACAATGTCGGATGTAAGAACGCGTACTCCATGCCCGACGCCAGGATCGCCTCCTCCACCGGCGCTTTCGCCGCATGATTGGGCAGCGCGCTGAGAATCGGGTCGATGACGGACGAGAAGACGATGCGGCGCACGCCGGCCTGTCTAGCGGCCTCCACCACGTTTTTGCCGATCTCCACCTCGTTGGGAATAAAGGCGGGCGCAATGTAGAAGACCGCCTCCACGCCTTGCAGCGCGGCCTCCAAGCTTGCGAAGTCACGCAAGTCGCCGACCGCAACCTCCGCCGCGCCGTTGGTTCGCACCCGGTCGGCCGCTGTCGGATCCCTGATCAGTCCACGTACCGTCACGCCGCGCCTGGCGAGTTCAGGCACGACGAGACCGGCAAACGCTCCTGCGGCGCCGACGGCGAGAATCCTGGGCGTTGTCGCTGGCATGCGTTCGCTCCTCGATTGACGATGCACCACAAATGTGGAGCGATATGACTGGCTGCGCGAGATGAAGCGCCGAACGAAATACGACCGGCAGCGGCGGCCGCTGCCGCGTCCTCGTTTCCACACAGCGGCGATCGGCGCGCGAGGTGCCTGATGCACGAATGGCAATCAGAGAACTCTACAGATCACCATAGGTTGTTGAATCTACCAAATCAAGCTATAAAATGTCATGAACTCATAGCGTCAACAACATCAATCGCGGAGTGGAATCGTCTTGGAACTCCTGCAGCTCTCCTATTTCCGCGTCGTGGCGCGCCTCGAGCATATGTCACGCGCGGCCGACGAACTCAATGTCGCGCAACCATCGCTCAGCCGGGCGATCCGGCGGCTCGAAGACGAGCTCGGCGTTTCTCTATTTGACCGACAAGGACGGGGCATCCGTCTGAACCAGTTCGGTGAAGCGTTTCTCAAACAGGTCGAACGGGTGTTTCGCGATCTGGACGCGGCGACGACTGAGGTTCATGACTTGGCCGGGCTGGAGCAGGGCGTCGTCTCGGTGGCGGCGTGCGCGCTCCATTGGTTGCCCGAATTGCTGCGCCCGTTTTTGATCGCCCATCCCGACGTCCGCTTTCGCCTGTTCCAGCGGTCATTGGTCGAGCTCCATCACCTGCTGGAGCACGCAGAGATCGATTTCTGTTTCGTCCCGACGGCCCTGACGGCCGCAGCCGTTCAGTGGCGGCATCTCCTTACCGAGGAAATCTCGCTGGTCGTTCCCGCGTCCCACCGGTTGGCCGGTCATGCCAGCGTCTCGCTTCGCGACCTCGCGCAGGACGATCTGGTGCTCGGCAAGCCGGGAGATGTCCTGCGTGAGATCATGGACGATTATTTTCGGCAAGCCGGCGTTGCGCCGCGCATCGCCTGCGAAGCGGATGAACCGGCGGCGGTCGAGGACTTCGTCGCGGCGGGACTGGGCGTAGCGTTCATTCCCGGAATGGCGAAGCCGCTCCCCAATCACGACTTAACCGTGTGGATTCGGATCACGGAACCCATCTGTCGGTTGACGACGGGCATCGCCTGGAACGAGACGCGCCACCTGTCTCAGGCCGCGCTGGCCTTCCGCCAACGGGTCATCGCCCACTTCCCGCCAACTGAGTGAACTGTGCCATTAGGAACGCCGGGATGAACGCCGACCGACATCGTGCTCAGCGAAGGAATGCCTGATCTGGCGCGAATCGACCGTGACGGAACGCACTCGACGGATATCAAGCATGATTTCGCACACCTCGCCATGACATGGGGGCTCTTCCGCAGAGTTGATGAAGCTCCTCCCTGATTCCCGTTGCCTAAGGGACAATGTGTATTGTGCGCATTTTCCATGGCGTTCCTTGGAGTGTCTGCACCGTGACACCCGAGGAGCCGATCCCGTGTCCTTGACATCCGAACTCGCCAATCCGAGGAGTCCAGTCCGGCGATTCATTGACGCGCGATTCACAAGCCTAGATTGGGCACAGCAGGACATTCGATCGCTTTTTCTTGGGACCGAGACGCTCCCGCCGAGCACCTCGACCCATCCCAACGTTCTCGGGACCGCAATCGATCTTCGCATCTGCTTTTACTTCCAACCGGTGCGGATCGAGCACCGGGTCTATCGAGGCATCCGGCAACTCGTTCGAATCCTGGGTCCCGGATCCATCCTCACGACGCCGTTCGCCCAACTGCACCGGCAATTTCGTGCGCTTGAAACGGTCGGCCGGGTCCTCGACAACGACACCGAAGAGTGGGTCTGCCGATTCTGCCTCGTTTCGGCCCTGTTCGAATCGGTGATGCGGCGACTGGCCGTCGATCCGTTGCTGCGCACCGTCGACTGGCACGCGGTGACCGGGGACGCTTGCAGCGTCTTTTCTCGCTTTTCTGGCGGCACCTTGTCCAGTCCACGCTGTATCCTAGTCCGGCACTGGTTGGTTCGGAACCTGCACGGCCGGTGATTCCGACCTCACTACAACGGGAAATCGAAAAATATCACAGCGTCGCCGGAACACTCGGGATTTGAGCGCCTACCAGCGATAAAATGCTGTGGAAATGCGGTATAGTTCCTGTAGCAATTGGTAAGAGGTTTGACCAGTTTGAGGCAAGGGTTCTTGGCCCCAGAAACCCGGAAAATGCCGTTCATTCCTCCGGAGCAATATCTCTTCAGGTAACAGTGGCCCAGACGATGTACACTACGGATTGAAGGCAGACGTTTTGGCAAGATGCTGGCAGTATTATACGGTCAAAAATGGTGGGTTTGGGGCTGACGAGCTTCCAAGTAGAATGTCGCCGGTTCGAGTCCGACCTCCCGCTCCAGACCATAAAGCCCTCATCACCCGCTGATCATTGAGAAATTAAGGCACTATTGAGGGTCCCTTGTTGACGGCTATACATTCCCCACGCGAGCGAAAAGCACCGGAACTACCTAAATACGGTGGAGTACCACTGACCGCTGATTGATTCGGGGAGTATCCTGCGCGATGACTGCATCTTGATTACTTTCCTGCAGACAGGCCTACGTGTCAGTGAAATGTGTGCGCTCCGGCTCGACGACATTGACCTCGTTAACAAGATGTTGGAGGTACGGGTTGGCAAGGGGTTGACAGCCAGAACCATAGAATTGGAGAAGAAAGGTGTTCAGTCCTTCACGTCCTGGTTGTCTGTACGGCCAAAGACAATCGACGATCATCTCTTTCTTAATCGAGACGATGAACCTTTAGGGGAGCGGGGTGTGCAGAAACTGTTGGCCAAGTATTGTCAAAGTGCAGGCATTACCAAGCGGATCAGTCCGCATCCGCCGCGGCATACATTCGCCTCATTCAAGGCGGAAGCAGGGATCTGTCCTTTCCAACTCCAGCAGTGGTTGGGACACAGCTCGCTGGAGACGACCCAGATATACGTACACTTGGCCCGCAAGAACGCCAAGAAGGTGATGGAGGCCACGAGCCTATGAAGAAGCTCACTCCCGGTCGCCGCGTGACGGCGAAAAGGCGTGAGGGGCCAAGGGGTGGTGCGTTGGAAAATCTGGTTCCGATAAGGTGGCTCATTTCCCATTATATGGAACCGAAGGGAGGATGAGTCAAGCACAGTCGTCGACTTGGTGGTTCTGGGAATGGTTGTTATCGGAATGACGTGCGAAAATGAAAGAGGGAGGGTGACCTATGTCACCCTCCCGGGTTACTCTCTCGTTCATTGATGAAATCGACGTTGAACGAAAGATTCAGTCGTCGCCCACGGTTGCCGCATGCGATCTCATTGAATGGTCAACTACTCGAACAGTTACCTGCCCCCCATTCACCGGCTGAACCCACTGCTGATGATTGATCCACGCGAGGAAGTTTCCTGCAGTGTAGCCTGGTGGAAAGTCGCTCTTCCGGCGCCGGAACTCGCGGCGTACGGCATTGATCAACTCGACCTAACTCGGGAAAACCTTCCCTTCGACACTGGCGACTATCGCGACAGTTGACTCGCTTAGCGCTTTGCTGCGTTCGTTGGGTCTCGCGTCGCTCAAGTCAGTCTCCTCCTGGTGCGAGCGCTCGCGTTAGCGCTCCGACTACTAGGGTTGGGGTGACATTCGGGTCTGTTGTGAAGGCCTGAACTTGCAAATCCTCCATCCAGACTTGCCGAAGAGATCGTGCGAAAGCAGAAAAGTCGCTCAATGGGATGAGGGCCTTTCTCCTCAGCGCTGGTGGATCCGAATCCGCCGTATTTTCAGAATATACGTAAAAACGCGAACTGTAAAATTCTCCATTCTCATGACGCGCCGCTTTCCATGGCTGGAACGAGTGTCGTACCACTAGAACTTGATGTTGTTCACGCAGTTCCCTTAGCGCTTCAATCCACTGTTCAGCGAGGGTTGGATCGGTACTTCTTGCGTCACTTTCAACAGCCTCACGTGACGCCGAGCTTGTGCTCAGCGCTTAACAGTGCAACCCGAACCGCGCGCATCACAAGCAATGCGCGCGGACCGGGCCCGTCAGGTGATGATGAGGCAGATCCCAAGGGCGAGGACGGCCACGCCTTGCAGGGTTGCGCGGAGCACGATGATGCGATCCCAGTTGTGTTGCAGCATGCGAGCGTTCGCCGGCGTCTCGTGGTTGTCGACTGAGGCGGTGAGTACCCGGTTGATGGGCGCGCTGATGCGGGCGTAGAGGATCATCCAGACGACGAGCAGGATGAGCGCGAGACCTGCGGCGACGGACGCGGACCAGTGACCGGTCACGGCGGCGAGGGCGGTAGCAACGGCCGAGAAGAGGAGGGCGATGACGCCGGGGACGGGCATCCGCCGGTCGGCGTAGCGGTGCAGATTTCCCATCACCGCCGTCAATGCCGCGTCGTCGACTCGAGCGAGAGCGGGACGCTGCACGATGGCGCAGAACACGTCCGTGCCGTAGACACCTCCGGTTCCCATGATCGCCAGGAGCGCGGCGAGCTGCGTGAGCAGGGTCACGACTGCGCCGCCTGGTTCTCTTCGAGCGGCGGGAGAACGCCCACCTGCTGGAACACCTCCATCAGGTTCAGCTCGTCCCAGTGTTCGACGAACATGCCGTCCGCGACTCGCCAGATGTCGATGCTGCGCATCTCCACCGGGTTGCCGCTCGCTGGGATCCCCAGGAAGTCCCCGGTGTGGGTACCCCGGTAGATGAAGCGACCGACGACGCGGTCGCCAGAGATGACCAAATCCTCCATCGTGGCGGTCACGTCCGGCAGGCCGCGGAAGAACGCGGTCCAGAACTGCCGGTTGGCTTCACGGCCGTCGGCGACGACCGTGTTGTGGTTGATGTACTGCTCGGCGACAAAGCGATCCACCAAGTCGGGGTCGTGTGTGTTGAGCATTGCAAGGTACGTCTTGGCGAGCTGCTGTTCGTTCGTCGGCATGGCCGACCTCCTTAGGGTTAGCGTTGCTATTTCCTAGCAACGCTAACCCAAGCATGGAAGCATGTCAATAGCGACGCTCGCGGTCCTTTCAGTGCTAGCATGCAGTATGGCTATCGAGGATCGGCGGCGCGAGCGGGCCGCGCGACGAAAACTCATCACTGCAACCGCCCGCACTCTGGCGGAACGGGAGGGGTGGGATGCGGTGACTACCAGGCGGTTGTCGGCCGAGATCGAGTACAGCCAGCCAGTGATCTACAAGCACTTCTTGTCTCTCGATGATCTGGTCGAGGCGGTCGCCTTGGAAGGGTTCGAGGAGCTGGCCGACGCGATCGGCCACGCCCGACGCGCTGCGGCACCGGAGGACGCGGTGACCGAGGTCGCCCGTGCGTACAGTGCTTGGGCTGAGCACAACCCGGCCCTGTATGACGCGATGTTCACCCGGACCACGCGACTGCATTTCGGCGCCGCAGATGTCCCAATGCCGCTGGCCGACGGGTACGCCGAGCTCCGCGCAGCGACAACCACCATCGCTGGAGAGCGAGATGTCGACACGCTCACCGAAGTGCTGTGGGCGGCGCTACACGGACTGGTCACCCTCGGCCGCAACGCCCGGCTCCGCCCGAATTACCAACGTGACCGCATCGACCTCCTCATCGCACAGTTCCGCTCGCACAGTTCCGCGTCCGATAACCGATCCTCCATCAAGACACCGTCCGCCCGAACGGAATGACCTGCCCGGACCAAGCGGGCCGACGCGCGGCGCAACGAGCAGACGTTGCTCGATGCCGCCGCCGTGTTTGTCACATCTGGTGTGGATGCGCCGGTGCGGGACATCGCGGCCCGGGCCGGCGTCGGGATGGGAACGATCTACCGCCATTTCCCGACCCGCGCAGATCTGGTGGTCGCCGTCTACCGCCATCAGGTGAAGGCCTGCGCCGAGGCCGGGCCGGCGCTCCTGGCGGCGAACGACTCGCCATACGCTGCCCTGGCGCAGTGGATCGACCTGTTCGTCGATTTTCTGGTGACGAAGCATGGACTGGCCGCCGCATTACGATCCGACAGCGACAACTTCGACGCGCTACACGTTTACTTCGTCGACCGCCTGCTCCCCGTATCCGAGCAGATGCTTAGTGCCGCAGTTAAAGCGGGCGAAATTTTCCCTGATATGGATGCCTACGCACTGATGCGCGGCATTGGCAACCTCTGTATCGGCGCCGGCAGCGACCCGCGCTACGATGCCCGCCGCATGGTTGGGTTGCTCCTCGGGGGACTTCGGGAATGGTGCTCATCCTCAACCCGATGCTCTTTATATGGAACACCTGCAGCTCCGTGGTAAGGCTGGCTACTGCCATAACCCGGACAACCTTGAACGCTAGGCAGGGGCCTTTCATCGATGAGAGGTGGCGCCAGAGCAATAGACGAGGCGGTACAGTAGAGTCATGCAGCTGGACATTGCCGTCAGGGCAAGGATTTCACCGAGATCAAGGCAAGAGGTCTAAGCCCCAAAAACCCAGAAATGGGTGCAACTTCCTCCGGAGCAAGATCTCTTCAGGCAGCAGTGGCCCAGACGATGTACATTACGGATTGAAGGCAGAAACCTTGGTAAACTGCAGGCAGTTTTTGTAGGGTCAAAAACCCTAGGTTTGGGGCCGAGGAACTTCCAAGCAGAATGTCGCCGGTTCGAGTCCCGTCTCCCGCTCCAAGAAAAGGCCATGAAATCAAGGGAAATGGCTACTCATGAAGGGTAGCCATCGGCGTATCTGGGACCCAAGTTCACCGCAGGTTCACTGGGTGCACATTTATGCTGTGAATCCCGGCTCTTCTTGCAACTTGTGCTGCGTGAAAGTTGAGGGTTTCGACAATGCCCCGATTCATATCAGGCCCGCTCCTCGCGCGCTCTTCAGTACTGACATTGAGGACTCACTTCGAAGCTCTCGCCCAAGAGGTGCCACTTGCGACTCAGGTCGGCCTGACGACAGCGTCCCCAACTGCCAATCGAGGCGATCGAGTGCTTGTTCAGGCTGTAGGCTGCTCAATATCCTATCCGCCTCGTATCGAGGTTCACGTGCCAGATGGACTTATCGCTGAGGGACCGGTGACATGCGAATCTCAAGCGATTGTTGTAGATAATCCGCGTGCGGCAGTGGTCTATGAAAACCCTGGTTGCTCTGCGTCATTGACGACTGCGAGCGTTGCTGGCTACGCAGGTGCAGGAGCGGTATCAGGGCTGTCATCGTCGTACAACTCCACCTATCACCTCTCACTCTCATTCTTCGTTCGCGTGTTGAAGACCGCACCCTTGGGGGCGACCTTGAATATCTCCGCCCCATTCGGTGGGTTGCGTGCGTCTTCGGCGTCAGTGTCGTTACGAATTGCCGGCTCGGCGACAGTGCCTACTCCGAAGGGGTCAGCAATAGCCCTTACTCGCCCGATGGTGAAGTCGGCGCAACAACCTGCCTCTCAACAGGCGCCGCGAGCAAGCGCGACGTTGATACCAGGAGGGGCCGATGCAGACGCTCCACTTGTGTTTATCCCGACATCCATAGTTGCCCATCCAGGCGATCATATTACGCTGGATGTAGATTTCGTCAGACTTCAGGGCATCATCTCTGTCTCTATGGGCTAGAGAGCGCATCTTTGACAGTGAAGGGGGCATTGTAAGGAATCGCTTGCCAGCTCGGCACGCGATCACTCGTTGTACCATTTGTCAGTTCGACCGGATTTCCTCCATCTACATCCCGTTTCCATATGTGTTGCAAGCTACCATCCACAACACCATACGCAATCCGGTCGCTTTGGGGCGAAATCTTTGGGGTCTTCTCCTACGTCGCATCAGCCGATAGCTGTGTCTCCTGCTCCGTCGCTAAATTGAAGGCGAACAAGTTCCAGTCGCCTGCTCGTTTTCTGGTATAGACCAGGGTTTCCTGACGCGGCCCCCAATCAGCGTCGCGGGCATAATCAGTTCCCGGCAACAACTGTGCAACTGAATTACCGTCGCTCGCCATCGAATAGAGAAGAATACCGACGATATCGCGATCACTTTGGAACACGATCGAGACGCCATCCGGCGACCAACTCGGGTTCGTGTCCGAGAATGGGTTATTCGTCAACCGCGTGACCGCGGTGCCGTCGACCTTCATCTTGTAAATTTCATAGTTGCCGTCCCGATCGCTGTTGAACGAAAGCCACTGCCCGTCCGGTGACCAGGCTGAACATCCATCAGACGCGGCGTTGGTGGTCACGCGAGTAAAATTGGTGTCGTCTGCCTGCATGACATAGACCTCATTGTTCCCGTCACGATTACTCACGATTACTACGGAAGGCGATACGCATGCCATCGGGAGACCACGCCGGATCTTTATCGGAGGAGGGATTGTTTGTCAGGCGCGTCTGCCGACTCCCATCCGCCTCCATGACGTAGAGCTCGTCGTTGCCAACCCGAGCGCTCACGAAGGCGATCTTGCCGCTGTAGCCTGTGACCACCGCCTCAACTGGTGCTGGCATGAGCGCCAACGGCACGGACACCATCCCCGCTAACGCCACTGAGGCGATCAGGAAGTGGCGAGCGCGGATTGTGGATGAGAGGCGCAACATAGAGGGATTGGTGTAATCCCTCTATGTTTGCCCCCCTACAATAAAGACGCCCGGTAACCAATAGGTTACCGGGCTAAGCGCTGAGAGTGCAGTGTCGAGCTGGCTTCAATCGTCCCGCGAAATTGTTCGGCGCACCACTAACGCTGATTATGATCAGCCAGGACATTCAGAGCAAAGTCCACATCGCTCGGGCTGTTATACAGCACTCCGCCGACGCTAAGTGCGGGCAATTCAGTGTCACTTACAGGGATCTCCAGGAATCTGACACCAAGATCTCGAAGCTGCTGCCGGACGCTGTCAGTTTCGATGGACTCGTCAGACCACAACTCGACATCCCCTTGGTCTTCGCTATTCATGATTCTCTCCATTTGTACGAGCTGTGTACATACGGGGCATCCCGCAGTTTACCGGCTCGCTGACATTCTATCAATAGAACATTTGTTTCACAAGAGTCTGAAGAGCCGACGTAGTTTCCAAGCTCACGCAGGCGCTAACACTGACTCTGCCCAGCGGACAAAGTTCACCGGGCTCAGGTCTTGCCTTGGATAGATCAAGTCAGTTTCCACCATCGACCGGCTTAGTTCGTCTACTGTGTTTACGTACGTTGCAACCGATTGCCAGGTTTCCGCAATGACGTTGCTCTCGACTACCTCTTCGAGTGACTCCATAGATGATTTGTCGGCGTCGGGCTGCAAGAACGCAAGCGACTGATCGGGATCCAAAACGCTTCGCAATAGATCACCGCTGACAGTGCATTGAGCGATGGCATCGATGAGCGCTGAAGGACACCTTTGCTTCAAGTCTTCGATCATGTCAGGCGGTCTCCCTGTCTCTGGGACTACCAAGCTCACTGTCTTCTCGAGGTACAGCGCCAACTTCTTCCTTCGGTATTCTTCGATGTCGCTCTTAGGATTCATCACCAAGATACGCATCCCTGCGGGATCTAATACGCCAAATCGCGCAAGCAGATTGCGGTGTTCGATCTCAATGGCTACACCGCCCGCGAGCTTACCTTGAAAATAAGGTCTCCATACCAGTATTGCCTTGGATTGTTCAACGAGTTTTCGATCTCGAGACTTGATTTGGGCATTAATCTGTACGTTAATGTTCTCTAGTAACGATTGATATATCTTCCATTCCACATCGGATAAGCTACTTAATATCGCGAATAAATCCAATCCTCCGACGATCGGTTTTTGGAACATGATTTCGGCGACGTCTGGCTGCGTCCATCGCTTGTCCACGCCTCCGTGGATCCGGCATCGATCGATTGCGCCAGCGTTCCGGCGCACCAGCTCTCGATGTCATCAGGATGCGCGGCAATCGCCAGAATCGATGATGCATGCGGTGCTAAGGATGTCTGAATCGTGGGCATGTTCGTCCTCGCTACTTCGTCGCTTCAATCGCCTCCGTGTTCATGCTATAGTATCCCCCCAAGGGGGATACGTCATGCCAGACGACGATCATGTCAATCACTACGCCACGCACGACCACAAGCAAACCAAAGCCGTCATCAATCAGCTTGCCCGGACGGCGGGTCATGTCTCGTCCATCAAGCGGATGGTCGAGGAGGGACGCTCCTGTCCGGATGTGCTGATTCAGCTTGCCGCGGTCCGGGCTTCAATCGATCGCGCTTCTAAGATCGTGCTCGAAGACCATATCGAGTCGTGTCTGCGCGGGGCCGCCAGTAACGGGATGGCGGACGAGGAATGGACCAGCCTCAAGGAAGCCCTCGACGAATTCATCCGCTAACCGGAGGGAACACCATGACGCCGGAACATCCACACGACCATCCGCATCCGCACGACCATGGCGATGCGCCGGGCCAGGATCATCCGCACGGGGATCACGGCCACAGTCACGGTCCGCGAGGGCACAGCCACGATCATGGCACTGGTGTGGTCGGTTGGTTCAAAAGCACGTTTGCTCATTCACATGACGGCCACGACAAGGTGGACGACGTCATGGAGTCAAATGCGCGCGGCTTTTGGGCCACGAAGTGGGCGCTGGTCAGTCTTGGGCTGACGACGACCATTCAGATCATCATCTTCTGGTTCTCCGGGTCAACTGCCCTCTTCGCGGATACCGTGCACAACCTGGGTGATGGGACGAACTCTATCCCGTTGCTGATCGCGTTTGCCCTACAGCGTCGGGTCCGCAGCCGCCAGTTCACTTATGGCTACGGGCGAACGGAGGACCTTGCTGGTCTCGTCATCGTGCTTACAATCGCGATCTCGGCCGTCGTCGCCGGCTGGGAGTCGATTCGCAAGCTGATCGATCCCCAACCAATGGACTATCTCGGATGGGTCGCGGCGGCGGCGATAGTCGGCTTTATCGGCAATGAGGCGGTGGCCATCCTGCAGATCCGGACGGGTAACGAGATCGGCTCCGCGGCCTTGATCGCCGACGGGCAGCATGCCCGCATCGACGGCTTCACCTCGCTGGCGGTACTGATCGCGGTGTTTGGAACGTTGCTTGGCGTGCCAATTCTCGATCCGATCATCGGCTTGCTGATCACGGTCACGATCTTGATCATTCTGAAGAGTGCCAGCACGTCGATCTTTCGACGAATGCTGGATGGGATCGAGCCGGAGATCCTGGCCGAAGTCGAGCACGCCCCCATGCATGTCGAGGGCGTCAGGGCGGTCGAGGAAGCACGTGCTCGCTGGCTTGGCCATAAGGTGCATGCAGACCTGAGTGTTGTGGTCGATCGTGACCTCACGGTCGAACAAGCCGCGACGATCTCCGCGAAGATCAAGTTAGCATTGGCCGATCACGTCCCGGCCTTTGGAGATGCCGTGATTGCAGTCGTGCCCGCCACTCCGGTAAATCCCTCTTAGGGGATAGTTGTTCTAGATGATCATCCATTTCCAGCCAAGAAGGGATGCTTCCCTCCCGTCATGAAGAGTGGTTGGTTCCCAAGGAATTCGACCATGACCGCACCCGCCGCAACAGTGACTGCTGGCAGCATGCCGTGATGGTGGGGGCGGCGTTCAAGCAGCGTTCTCTGCATCCGCCACTACTCCAAGAGATGTTCCCCAGGGGTGATTCGCCGTCTCTGTCAAGCTCGTCAGCTGGTACAATTCCCCCCAGACAGCGGGTTACTGATTTTCGAGTAAGCTGGCTGGGGTCCAAATACTGGCGAACGTACGCGGCCAAAAGCCTTCACCGGCTCTTAATCAGCAGGTTGAAGGTTCGACTCCTTCGCGGCCCACCACCCGTCACCCCTCCGAACAAGCGAACGAAAATCGGATTTGGATTCACTGACTACGACCTATTTTAGTCAGTGGGTCTACGTCGTTCACGTCAGTTGAGGGCGTGCCCACCAGACTCTTCGACTCTGGGGGAAGATGGCCACCTTGAGCCGGCGTCAGCCCGTTCCAACTCCCGCAGAGGCTGGGACACAGTTCGCTAGAAACGACACAGATCTACGTGCATCTGGCGCGCAAGAACGCCAAGAAGGTGATGGAGGCAACCAGTCTATGAGTGCATCGTTACGCCATCGGCAGCGGCCACTACACGCCCTGCACTAATCCCGACGGAAATTCAACAATTCGGCGTTGGTTCCCGCCAGTGAACTGGCCAATTTACAAGCGTGGCAAGATCAAGCGCGGGAACTCCGTTACGGTGAATTGCTGATGGTCATACCACGCGGGAATCTACATCTCCAAGAGGTCGTTCGACGAATATGCAGGACCCTGAGGAAACACGGGCGGCATCCCATGGTCGCGACACTAAGCAATCACCAACAATAATCGATAATGCGCTCCCATTGTCTAGTTCCCGTGACCGACTTCATGTACAAGAGACGTCGTGATCGCCCCAGTATGTAAGCCTTACATACTGCCATGAGGCGCAGACGACCATTGACAAGCTCATTGACCGCGACGTTAGGCTGGCAATGGATCCACTCCATATGGCTCCACCCCCCGTTTTCGATCCCACTCACGAATAGCGAAGACCACAGGGATCGCGGCCAGCGTCATCCATGCCTTGCCAATGACCTGTCCCTCGAACAGCGACAACGATCCGAAGGCAATGGTCAGGAAGGCGATGCTGTCCACCACCAGCCCGACGATGTTTGACGCAACGACCGCTCCAACCAGATGGCGTCGTTGCAGCGGCGTGTAGACGAAGAGGTCGAGCGATTCGGCGAGCAGAAAGGCCACGCCGGACGCGAGCGCCAGGGAGGTGTCGAGGGTGGCCGACAACAGCGCGCCGGCCACGATCGCCAGCATCGCGACCTTTACTCCCAACCGCCGCTGCACGAGGTCGCGCAGGGTGAACCCGATCCCAATCGCCAGCACACCGGAGGGGGCGTAGATCGGATTGCCGGACAGCGTGAGTTCACCTGGCCAGACGGGAATCAGCCATGGGCCACCCGGAAACCGGACCGTGCCCCAGTGCGTCAACAGCCAGTTGGCGAACCAGATCGAGGCAATGAACCCGACGAGATAGATCATGCCCTCGTACTTGCGCATCGTTATCCCTGTGTCTGAACGAACGAAGGGCGGGGAATCGAGGCCCTCGCGGTGATCGACACGCCACCGCGGACCTGCTGGGTCAGCGTCACATCGGTGTCGGCCCCCGTCGCCTCGTGCACCAGCCGCGCAAGATCGCTCGCGAGTGTTTCCGCAAAGGCGGCCTGGTCCCGGAACGAGCCGATCAGCAGCTTGAACGTCTTCGATTCGATGCAGGAGGAGACCGGACGGTAGCGGACTTCGTAGCGGTAGAAATCGGGTTGATGGGTAATTGGGCAGAACGCGGTCAATTCGTCTCCGGCCAGGACCACTTCCACGACGTGCTCTGGCCGATCGAAGACGTCGAGTTGGGCAAACGTGGTCTGGTGCTTGCCTAGGGCGGTGAATTCATCTGCCGATGGCATGTGTGGACCTCGGTTCTGCAGCATGCGGGTCACACGGGACATCCGGGACCTCCGGGACCACGTAGGCATGCTGGAGCAAGTTGGTGCAGAGGTCGTGGTCGCGGGCATGCAGACCGAGGCTCAAGAATTCTGGGCCAGTGGCCCAAGCATTGTCCTTGTCTGCAACCGCTGCACCCGACGACAATGGATGCCTAATTGGACGCGGTTGCCACCGCCTCAATGAATATAGGAGATGTAGATGGAAACCTCAACCTGGAAAACGAAGGCGGGCCTCGCCCAAATGCTCAAGGGTGGCGTCATCATGGACGTCGTCACGCCAGACCAAGCCCGCCTCGCTGAAGAGGCCGGTGCCGTAGCGGTCATGGCCCTTGAGCGCGTGCCTTCTGATATTCGCGCGCAGGGTGGTGTCGCGCGCATGAGCGATCCCGACCTCATCATTGCCATCAAGGATGCGGTGACGATCCCGGTGATGGCCAAGGCCCGGATCGGCCATGCCGTCGAGGCGCAAATCCTGGAGGCAATCGGGGTTGATTATGTGGACGAGAGCGAGGTCCTGACGCCGGCCGACGATCGCTATCACATCGACAAGCACGAGTTTCGCGTGCCATTTGTGTGTGGTACTCGGGATTTGGGTGAGGCCCTTCGACGAATCGGTGAGGGCGCCGCGATGATCCGCTCCAAGGGAGAGGCAGGCACCGGTAACATTGTTGAGGCGGTGCGTCATTTACGAGACATTGCGAGCGGCATTCGGCGACTCAAGGGATTACCTCGTGAAGAGCTGATGACAGCTGCGAAGGAGCTCGGTGCTCCGTACGATCTCGTTGCCCAAGTCCAAGAAAGCGGGAGGTTGCCAGTCGTACTTTTCTGCGCTGGCGGGATCGCGACACCAGCGGATGCCGCGCTCGTCATGCAACTCGGTGCTGAGGGCGTTTTTGTGGGATCCGGCATTTTCAGGTCGGCTGATCCTGCCGCGCGCGCACGAGCCATCGTCGAGGCGACGACCCATTTCGGTGACCCCGCGAAGATTTTAGAGGTCAGCCGTGGGCTTGGTGAACCAATGCGTGGACTGGAACTGGCGACCATCCCGGAGAGCGGGTTGCTCGCGACTCGCGGATGGTAAAGGGCAACACCATGAACGTTGGCGTTTTGGCGCTACAAGGAGCTTTCATCGAGCATATTCGTGCGTTGAATCGCCTAGGTGTGACCGCTCGCGAAGTGCGGAGCTGCAATGATCTGGACACCGTAGATGCATTGATTATCCCGGGGGGCGAAAGCACAACGATCGGCAAGCTGCTCGTGCGGACGGGACTTTATGACGCAATTCGGATACGCGCCGCTTCGGGAATGTCAATATGGGGAACCTGTGCGGGAATGATTCTGCTCGGGGTTGACGTCGGCGACACAGGCAGTCGTACTGGCGAGAGTCAGCTGCTCCTGAGGTTGATGGATCTCCGACTTCGGCGTAATGCCTTTGGCGCGCAGCTTGAGTCCTTCGAGACCACGCTCGAGGTACCGGCCATCGCCGATTATCCGGTACCCGCCATCTTCATCCGCGCGCCCGTCATTGAGGCAGTTGGAGCAGGAGTCGACGTGCTCGCTCGTCTCCCCGATGGACGCCCCGTAGCGGCCCGACAAGGACAATATCTGGCGACCGCCTTCCACCCGGAGTTGACCGACGACCTTGCCTGGCATCGGTACTTCGTTACCAGCGTGACAGCCCGACAAAGCGCGGGATGAATGGCACCGGCACTCAGCTAGGCAGGAACCAGCCCAGCCCGTCCGGCAGTAAAAGTGTGGCAGGCGGTCGCCACTTGGCTCGGACGGGCTCTATCTGTCCCCATCTCGCCATACATATCATCGATAGCCTTTGCCTCCGGGAACTCATTCAGAAGAGGATCGAGGAGGCTGCACAACGTCGTTGAGGGAAGCTGAGGTGGGATAAACGTCGGTGATCGCGCCCAAGCCTTTGAGAAGGCCGCCAACCGAGACTTTCAACTGGGGATGCATGAAATCGACGGCGATATCGTTCAAGGGCACGAGCACAAATGCCCGCTCATGGAGTCTCGGGTGAGGCACCACGAGCCCGGACGTTTCGATCACACGGTCATCGTAGAACAGCAGGTCAAGATCGATGATGCGTGGGGCGTTCGGGAAAGTTCGCACCCGACCCAGTTCATTTTCGATTTCATGTAAACCACGCAACAGCACATCCGGTTGCAGGCCCGTGTCAAGACGGACGGCGGCATTCAGGTATCTCGGTTGATCCGCAAACCCGACCGGTTCCGTCTCATAGACGGACGAAACCACCTTCACCTCCCCGAGCTCGCCGAGAGACACACATGCCTGATGTAATGTTGCTCGTCGGTCCCCCAGATTGGCGCCCACGCCAATATAGGCGTTGCTCATAGTCGTGCCATGGGGGGACGTTCCTCCATGCTGGAGCCTCCGCTTTCTGCAACGTGCCGTGTGTTCATCAACTCACTGTCCCGGTTCGTCCTTGAGGTTCTTCCATCACACCGCGCACGACCGCGTCCGTCATGCGCGCGACCCGCACCATCGCCCGCACGTCGTGTACCCGTACGATGTCGGCGCCGCTGGCAATGGCAAGCGCAACGGTGGCGGCGGTTCCTTCAACTCGGTCGTCCGGTGGCAGGTCGAGAACACGCCCGATGGTCCCTTTCCGGGACGTCCCGGCAAGGATGGGGCGGCCGAGGATCCGCAATTCACCGAGGCGACGAAGGAGTTCCAGATTCTGCCGCCAGTCCTTCCCGAATCCAAACCCGGGATCGACGATCAAGCTCTCCCAGGCGATCCCAGCGGCTATCGCACGATCCACGCGCCTCGACAGCTCGCGGACGATGCTCGTCATCATGTCTCCGCGACCATCGGGTGGCAGATCGTGCATGATGACAGCGGGGGCACCGTGTGCGGCGACCACGGCCGCACACGCCGGATCGCCCGTGAAGCCACGCACGTCGTTGATCATGCTCGCACCGGCCCGGAGAGCGGCGTCAGCAACGACAGCCTTGCTGGTATCGACAGAGACGGGCACTTCAACGCGACTCAACACCGAATGGAGCACAGGCAAGAGTCTGGCGAGTTCCTCATCATCGTCAACGGGTTGGTGCCCGGGCCGGGTGGACTCTGCGCCGATATCGATCAGGTCCGCTCCATTGGCTACAGCCTCCACGGCCAGATCGCCAGCAATTTCAGGTCTGCCACCGATGCCATCGCCGCTGAACGAATCCGGCGTGGCGTTCATGATGGCCATCACATACGTCGTGGCTCCCCAGTGGAGTTCGCCGCCTTTCCAGGTCGTGGGTGGCAACGGTGAGGTTCTCACTCTCCTCCCCCTCGGGGGCGAACCATCGCGAGGAACTCTGCCCGGGTTTCCGGCCGTCGCTGAAAGCTTCCCCGAATGGCCGACGTGATCATTGTGCTCCCCGGCTTGTGAACCCCCCGGATCGTCATGCAGGTATGCGTCGCCTCGATCACGACCCCACAACCATCTGGTTCGAGTTCCTCCATAAGGGCGTCGGCGATTGCACTGGTCAATCGTTCCTGGACCTGAGGCCGGCGTGCATATCCGTCGACGAGCCGAGCGAGCTTGCTCAAGCCCACCACTCGTCCTCGTGGCACATAGCCAATATGGGCTTTCCCCGCAAATGGCAAGAGGTGGTGCTCGCAGACCGACGCGAACGGGATATCCCGCAACACCACGAGTTCGCGATGTTCTTCGTCAAACGTCACCGCAAGGTAACGACGAGGATCTTCGGACAGGCCGGAAAATAGCTCCATGTATGCCGATGCTACCCGCTCTGGCGTGCGTAACAGCCCTTCCCGGTCGGGATCCTCGCCAATCGCAAAGAGGATCTCGCGAACTGCGGCTTCGATTCGTATGGTATCGATTGGCGATCTGGACGAGGCATTCTGTGCGTTCCCTTCAGGCGCCGGGGCTTCGCGTGTTGCGCTTCGAGCCTGATCCTTGCAGACATCTGATTCATTGTTCACGCCATATCCGCCTCTCGAGTGCGGTGGATGCGAACGCCGGCAGCGTCAAGCATTGCCCCTTTTAGCGCGACCTCCGGCTTACGCACTGTAACGGTGACGGCGGTGGCGGCCGGAAAGTCCGTCAGCAGCGCGGTAGCGATGTCCTCGGCGAGGGTTTCGATCAATTCGCGCGGACTTCCTTCCACGATGGATTTGACCCGCTTGTAGACAGCACTGTAGTTGATGGTAGATGACAGATCGTCGGTCCGGCTCGCTCCTCGAAGGTCGCTGGCGAGCCGAACGTCAACGATGAATCGTTGACCTTGCACCCGCTCTTCGGGATTGACACCGTGGTACGCATAGAACCGTACTCCCTCGAGAAAGATTTCGTCAGACATACGGCGTGACCTTCCAGTTTTCTCAATGATGAGATCAAAATGGTTCACTTGATCGGCTCCGGGGTGAGAAGGTTGCGTTGGTGAGCGTGAATGTGCGCGAAAATCCCCTCTGCTGGGGAGAGGAACTCGTTCGATCATGTGTCCTAGGTATCCAGGGGAGCCATCACTACCCTCCCCGCGACCGCAGGAGTCAGCGGCCGGGCGGCACCGGGGCCATGATCCGCAGCACCGGTTTGCCCTGGACGTTCGCGAGCGGAAAATAAACGAGGTGGGTGTTCGGATCGACGGCGACCGTATGGGCGTTCGGCATGGTGATCTGGCCGAGCGGCTGCAAGGTGCCCCGGTCTTCCGCGAACACGGAGACCACGCCCGATTCCGATGCGACATATACACGCTGCCAGCCGGGGTCGAAGGCCAGCACATCGGGTCCATCTCCGACCGGCAGTGTCGCCGTCACCTGCATCGTCTCCAGGTCCACGACGAGCAGCTTCGCGTTGCCCTCACACGTGACGAAGGTCAGCCGCGTCAGCGCGTCGATCAGAAAACCATGCGGTGAATCGCAGCCTGCGTCCAGCTTGAGGGCGTCGACCACGCGGTCCGTCGCCGGATCAATGAAGGCCAGCTGGCCCGACGTCTGCACCGCGACGACGATGCATCCGGAACCGGGATCGAAGTGCGTGTTTCCCGCTTCACCGCCGAGGTCGATCGTCGTCACCACCTTGTTGGTCCGCGTGTCGAGCACCAATTCGCCACCGCCGGACTCATCCGAGACGAAGACCTGCTTCGATGATGGTGCATAGGCCAATCCGTCGGGAAATCCGATCTGACCGACCCGCGCCACAACCTGCAACGTTTCCTCGTCAATCACGGCGACCTGATGATCTCCGGCGGCAGCGGCATAGATTGCACTCATCTCCGGCACGGCCAGGACCCCGGTGACCGTCGGCAGACCGCCAACTGTTCCGACCACCGTGCGCGAGTGTGTGTCGAAGACCACGATCTGACCTGCTCCCATGTGAGCGATGGAGAGTCGTCCAGTTGATTCGTCGAGACTCTGATAATCAAAGCGGGATACATCTCCCGGCAACGGGATATCCGCCACTGTCTGGAGGATCGGGACTCCTGTCGGTGTTGCCGATGCACCGATCATGCTGATTGGCGTTGAGGCTGGTGTTCTCGTGGTGGATGGACCACACGATACCGGGTGCTGCGAAGAGGGCAGCGCACCAATTGTATCCACTGTCGTGGTGGGCAGCCCCACGAGAGCAGTGAGCGAGATGAGGAATATTGTCTTCCACATGATAGCACCTCTCAATTCATGCACAGCTGATGCCACACTATCCGCTGATCATTATCACGCCAGATAAAGGATCCGTCGTACGACCCGCACCCCTGCCGTGGCGCTGCCAGTCCATGGCTGCGCACGAAACTTCCCTGCGGGCAGTAACTGTCTGTTATTATAGTGCGATTGTTGTCCAAGGCTTATCATCGGATCCGAATCCGGGATGGCCGCTTACGAGGATAGAAAGGACGAATTCCGGTTTTCAGTTGGGGAGTCAAGAGTGTTTTTCCGTCTGCCACCGGAGCTTCTCGTGCGTTTGTCGGACCCGAAGGCGACATATGTGCGCTTGCGCCCCTCGAATCTCGGAACCAGGATCGGCGGATTATGAAGGTTGACTCAAGACATGAGCATCACGCACGCAACGATCGAGGTCTACCCGACGGACGGTCTTATTGACCTCCCTCTCGATATTCGTATGGCCGGTTTGCGGCCACGCACGCGCATCGTCATAAAGGCTTGTGCCACCTTCTCCGCACAGGCGGGAACTTGGTCGACCTCGGCCACATACGAAGCGGACGACAAAGGCGAGATCGATCTCAATGCCCAAGCGCCCATCTCAGGCGATTTCACCGTGCCTGACGCGAACGCACTGATCTGGTCGCTGCGGCCGGACGATCCGAACACCAACGCCCGCACGCTCTCCGAGGGCCTCGATTCATACGAGCTGCGCATCACTGCCGAAACGGAGGGCAGCGTTCTCGAACAGACAATCATCCGGCGTGCTATCGCCGAGGACGTCAAGGTGGTCCAGGTGCGAGAACCATCGATCCAAGCAAATCTCTTCCTGCCGGATGGTTGCGGACCATTCCCCACGGTGCTGGTGCTGGGCGGATCCGGCGGTGGTTTCCCGGATCGCCAAGCGGCTCTGTTCGCATCGCATGGCATCGCCGCCGTTTCCCTGGCCTACTTCGGCGTTGAGGGCCTGCCGCCGGAGCTGCGCCGGATCCCGCTCGAGTACTTCGAGACGGGACTGGACTGGATCGCCGATCATCCTCTGCTCCAGTCCGATCGCCTAGTCGTGAGCGGCACGTCGCGCGGCGGCGAGCTGGCCCTGCTTCTGGCCTCCCGCTACCAGCGAATTCGGTCGGTCGCCGCCTACGTTCCGAGCAGCCACGTCTGGGGCGCGATATCGCGGATCGAAGACGAGGAAACTGTGGATTACTTCGCCGCCTGGACCCACGGTGGCCGCATGATTTCCTATGCCGGGCGGGTGCGCAACGACGCGGTCGTGCCCGACGCGAACGGGGTCGTCAGCCTAGCGCCGGCTTACCTCGAGTACGCGGCCGATACAAGCCGCTCCGACCCGGCGTTGATCCCGGTCGAGCGCATCGAAGGTCCTGTGCTCCTCATTTCGGGCAAGGAGGACGCGTTGTGGCCATCGGCCCACTTCGGCGCTCTGATTACCGAGCGCGCCCGGATGAAAGGGTTTGATTTCTCCATTGAGCACCTGAGTTACGACGGGGCGGGCCACTCGATCGAGGCAGGGTATGGACCGACGACCGTTAACCAGAGCTATCACCCAATTCGCAAGGCCATGATCGATTTCGGCGGCACGCCCGAGGGTTTGGCGAAAGCGCGGGCTGATTCTTGGCCACGGGTGCTCGGGTTCGTCGCGCAACACACCACATCACAATGAGTCGTATCGACGAGGTGTCGCCAATCGCGGATTAGCGCGTCGTCGCGGTTTCCGCTGCGCATTCGCTCATTCCAGTGACAGACAAGGACTTCAGTCTTGAACAATCGCACATCCACATCGTTGACTCGCCGCCGCCTGCTTCAATCGGCAGCCGCCGCCGGCGCCATGCTGCCCGCACTTTCGGCCACGACCGTCGGCGCCAGCGCTGCCGGGAAAGCTTCGACGTCAATGGCATCGTCAGCCCGTCAGGACGGTGGTTCCCAAGTCGTGTTTGGCGCCTGGGCGGAACCAGCCACCCTGCTTTCGGGTGCCCCGGTGACCGGCGCGTCGTACCAGCAGATCCAGCGCATCATCGCGAACGGCCTCGTGAAGCTGGGCTACCCATCGTTCGAAGTCGAACCCGATCTCGCAGAATCGTGGGAGGTATCTAAGGACAGTTTGGTTCACACGTTCGTGCTGCGATCTGGTGTCACTTGGCACGACGGCAAGCCATTCACCGCCAATGACGTGAAATTTACGTACGACTTGGTCACCCATAAGGATTGGCCAGGCGGTCTCGATTCCTACTTCGCGCAGATTGCCGGTGCTACCGAACACAAGGCGGGCAAGGCCGATCAACTCACCGGCGTTGAAGTGATCGATGACAAACACCTGAAGATAACGCTCATCCGGCCGGATGCGCTCTTCCTCGCCTCGGCCGCCAGCCGGCAGCGGATTCTGCCGAAGCACGTTCTGGAATCGATCGCTGTCGCGGATGTCGAGAAAAGCGACTTCGCTCGGAAGCCGATTTACACTGGAGCGTACATCGTCGACGAGTGGCGGCAAGGCGAAAGCATCACCTTCCGCGCCAATCCGAATTACTTCGGTAGTGCCCCGGCCATTGATACCGTGATCTCGCGGTTCATCCCAGATCCAGCTGCAGCCTACGCCGAACTGACAAGCGGTGGACTCGATGTCGGGACCGTTTCCCCCGATTTGCTTGCGTCCTTCGAAAATAACACAGCGTTCACCGTGCAGGAATTGCCTGGACTTCGCGTCGTCTACCTCCAGTTTGACCTGACACTACCAATGTTCAGCGATCCACGCGTTCGGCAAGCAATCAGCCATGCCGTCGACAAGCAAACCGTCATCGACGCGCTATTACTCGGAAAGGGCGAGGTCGCCCGGAGCTTCGTCACCCCGCTCGCTTGGATCTACAACCCCGATGCTCCCCAGTACCCCTATGACACCAAAAAGGCGGCGAGTTTATTGAATGATGCGGGATGGACCCTTGCTGACGATGGCGTGCGGGTGAATGCGGTTGGGGATCGCTTGTCCTTCACGCTTTCGGTACCGACCGTTTATCGCCAGGACGGTCTTGCGGTGCAACCATTCCTTAAGGATCTCGGAATCGAGGTCACGATTAAGGAGCTTGGCGCCGGTGAGGTAGCTGGACCGCTTAAGCTCGGCGAATACCAGGCGACGGTCAACGCTTGGAACAATTTCATTATTGACCCGCGGGCGGACCTGCAACGAAACTTTCAAAATCCGCGTCCCACCGACTCAACTGGTTACAAGAACGACAAGGTGGATGCGCTCTTCGTTAAGGCTCGGGCCGCCCTCAACAAGGATGAGGAGAAAGCCCTCTACTTCGAAATCCAAAACTTTATCGAAACTGATGCACCGCTCGCTTACCTGTGGCGTCAGCAGGATCTACTCGTAATCGGTCAGCGAGTGACCGTTCCAACGGCAAAGACCCTGTCGGAATTGTATGACCGCATACCCGAGTGGAAGATTAATGGTTAGACGGCAACTTTAGCGAGCTTTCACCCGAGATCAACGTAGCTTGCTTCAAATCATCGAATCGGTCAGGAACGCGGAATGAGCCGGCACATCCTCCAACGCATGCTCTTGCTTATCCCGATGCTCATTGGAGTTTCGATCATATCTTACGGGATCATCCGGCTAGCTCCGGGTGATCCCACGCGGGTGTTGGCCGACCCGGAGATGCTCACGACCGAGCAAATGGACGCACTGCGCGTCCAACTAGGTCTGGATCAGCCGCTTCCCGTGCAATATCTGCGGACCATGCAATCATTGTTATCAGGCGACCTGCTTTCCTTCAAGACCCGCCAACCCGTAGTGGAAATGATTGCCGAACGCTTGCCCACCACGATTGGGCTGGCTACTGGTGTGCTGATTCTTGGATTTGGGCTCGGGATCGTCTTCGGTGTGCTGCAAGCTCTTCGGCCCCATTCACGACTGGATGATGTGCTGACCTTCCTCTCGTTGTTTGGATTCGCGGTGCCAACCTTTTGGTTCGCGTTGATGTTGATCTTGGTTTTTTCCGTCCGGCTGGGTTGGTTGCCTACAAGCGGTATTCGACCGATAAACACTTCGGGATGGAATCCTCTGGCAATGGCGCCATATCTGGTGCTGCCAACAATAGTGCTCGCGACCAATCTCTTGGCGAGTGTCGCACGCTACACCCGCTCGTCAATGCTGGAAACCATGAGTCAAGATTACCTCCGCACTGCCAGGGCGAAAGGCTTGAACGAGCGAGTGGTCATGGTGAGGCATGCGCTACGCAACTCGCTGCTTCCGGTGATTACCCTGCTTGGCGTGCAGATTCCGTACTTACTCGGTGGCACCGTTGCGGTGGAAACGATCTTCGCCTTACCTGGGGTAGGGCGACTGGCCTTAGATTCGGTGATATCCAGGGATTATCCAGTGATCCTAACCATCAACCTGTTCGTTGCCGTGCTCGTGCTGATCGGTAATCTGCTCGCGGACATCGCCTATGGCCTCGCCGATCCTCGCGTCAGGCTGGGTGAATGACAGACGCGACCGCGACAGCGTCGCATTTACCTCCGCGACTCGTGAACCTTTCCAGTGCGAATGGCGATGCACTCAGGAAGCGCACGGCCGTTCCCCTGTGGCGGCGCCTGCTGCGAAACCGACGTATCGCCATCGGACTGACAGTGTTGATCATCATGTATCTGATCGGACTGCTGGCGCCGTGGTTATCGCCTGCCGACCCGAATGCGCAAATCCTGCTGGACCGGCTGAAACCACCGAGTACCGCGCACCTGCTGGGAACGGATAGCCTCGGGCGGGACATGCTCTCTCGGGCGATCTGGGCAACCCGCATCTCGCTCTCGGTCAGTCTGGTGGCGATGCTCATCACCATCTGTGTCGGCGCCACCCTTGGACTGGTAGCCGGATATCTCGGCGGTGTGTTCGACATGGTGATCATGCGGATCACCGACATGCTGATGGCGTTCCCGATCTTCATCCTGCTCATCACGATCGTTGCGATCTATGGCTCCAGTCTCGGTCTCCTGATCCTTTTTCTCGGATTCACGGCCTGGCCGCTGACCGCGCGGACGATTCGTGCCGAGGTCTTGTCGCTCAAGCACCGCGATTACATCGACGCGGCCCGCATCAGTGGAGCCTCGACGACAAGGATCCTCTGGTTCCATGTGCTCCCCGGAGTGATCTCCATCATCGTCGTGACGGCGACCTTGCGGGTGGCCACCGTCATCCTGATCGAGTCGGGATTGAGCTACTTCGGACTGGGCGTCACGCCACCGACGCCGACGTGGGGCAACATGGCCTCGGAAGGGCGACTCTACCTCGATACTGCCTGGTGGATCACCACCTTCCCGGGCGTGCTGATCGTGGTCACCGTGCTCGCCTATAACCTCCTTGGCGATGGGCTCCGCGACGAGCTCGATCCCAGGAGGCGTGGCCGCTAGCACCATCGACAACTCGCTTCACCAGGTATCCGGAAAGGAAGATGTTTCACGTGCCGAAAGCAATTGATCATGTCGTGGTCGCGGTGAATGACCTGAAACACACCATCCAGGACTACGAGCAGCTCGGGTTCACCGTCAACATTGGTGGCAACCATGCCCATCGGGGCTCGCACAATGCCCTGATCACCTTCCGGGACGGCAGTTACATCGAACTCATCGCCTTCAAGCACGAGCCACCGGTAAAGGACAACACGTGGTGGGATCTGCTCCAGGTCGGCGAAGGGATAGTCGACTTCGCGCTCGTCTGTGACGATCTACTCGCTGAGCTGGAGCACCTGAAATCACAGGACTTCGAGATTACTGGGCCCATGGAGGGTGGCCGGCTGCGCCCGGACGGCGTTCGCGTCGCCTGGCGGCTGGCGCGCCTCAACACCCCCGGAACCGAGCGCCTCCCCTTCGTCATCGACGACATCACTGGGCGCGAACTTCGCGTGCCGCAAGGAAATGATGCCGTTCACCGCAACGGCGTCACCGGCATCGCGGGAGTCACCGTGGCGGTGGCGACGCTTGCCGCCGCGGAGCCGCTCTACCAGGGACTGCTTGGAGAACCGCAGGCGCAAAGGGACACGCCCCGGTTCATCGTTGGGGATCAGTTCATCGACCTTGTCCAGGCCGACTCTGTCAACCCGGATGTCGCCGAATTTGTCTCCAGCCGCGGCAGCGGTCCGTTTCGGGTGACGCTCCGCGAAGCATCGCCCGGCGCCGGAATCCCCCGGGAGTTCGATCCCGTGCTGACGCATGCCGCACGCTTCGTCATCGCGTAGCCGGATTGTTTATCAGGGGTCGGGAACGGAGACCTTGTCACCGCGAGCCCGGGAACGATCTCGTGTCCTCCCGCGCCGATGTCAGGACGCAAGGACACGATATCCTCCTCTAGCATCATGGAAAACGAAAGGAACACACCGTGGGATTGAAGATTGGATTAACCTTGCCGAACCGTGGCGTGCTGTTCAACGCCACCACACCGCGCGAGCTCGTTGAGCTTGCGGAAATCGCGGATCATTCGGGCGGGTTCGACAGCGTCTGGGTGGGAGACAGCCTGCTGGCGAAGCCGCGCCTGGAAGCGATCACCCTGCTGGCCGCGATCTCCGCGCGAACGAAGAACGTCAAGCTCGGCCCGGCCTGCCTCGCCAGTTTCCCCCTTCGCGATCCCATCCAGCTCGCCGACCAGTGGGCCAGTCTCGACCAGCTCGCCGAGGGCCGGACGATCCTCGTCGCCTGTAATGGCAACGTCGATCAGGCCGGTGTCCACGTCGAAACACGAACCTACAACGTCACCACCCGGGACCGCGTGGAGCGCGTGACCGAAGGGCTGCAGATTGTCCGCAAGCTGTGGATGGAAGACGACGTGTCGTTCGAGGGCAAGCACTACGCGTTTTCAGGGGTCACGATCCAGCCCAAGCCGTTCCAGAAGGGAGGTCCCCCGATCTGGCTGGCTGTCCACCCGCCTGCCGACAAGCCCAAGGCAGTGGAGAACGCGCATCGACGGATCGTGAAGTACACCGATGGCTGGCAAACATCGAAGTGGAACCCCCACGATCTGGGCTGGCGCATCACGGATTTGCGTGAGAAGGCCGCGGAGGCAGGCCGCGATCCGTCCTCTATCTCCACGCACCTCTATCACAACGTGAATCTGACCGATGATCTCGACATCGCAACCGCGGAATCCAAGAAGTTCCTCGACCTGTATTACACGGCAGATTTTTCACAGGACCATGTTCGCGGGTGGGTTGCGCAGGGAACTGCCGCCGACGTGGTCGAGCGCTTGAGGATGTATGAAGGTCTTGGCTTCGATGGCGTGACCTTGCGCATCACGTCGTGGAATCAGCGAGATCAACTGGCACGCCTCATCGACGAAGTTCTTCCGAATTTCCAGTAAAGCAAGCATTCATCTCCACGCGGACACTCCCCATCTCCATCTCGCGATCGACGACCTGATCGTGGGGACGCGGTGGACCGGGCGGGGAACGCCGCAGAGGATCGTGCTGGGAAGCCAACCGACCAGAAGGCGGATCACCGTCACGACCGCGCCGTCGGTCGCTTCGTCGCTCGTTGGCCCGACCTGCCAGACTGCAGCGCTCATGGCACCATGTGGGCTCCCTGGCCATGCATCGAGCCTGGATGACTTCGGGTCCGAGACTCGAAATTCAGCGAAGATGTCTGTCTCTTTCGCCTGCCACGAGATTCCGCCAGAATGAAGTCATGAATTCTGTCGAACATCCCTTGGATTGGTGGGCCTATGGTGGCTATGCTGCTGTGATTCGGGAACTGGGGTGCACAAAGGCAGTCGCCCGTCACAAGGTCCACCAGAAGATTGAGGAGTATTATCGGCGCACCGGCGATCTACGGTGGCGGCCGATTGGGCATCGTGGATATGCGCAGTTGCGCCGAGCCATCATGGCGGGACAGATCTTGGACAACGACTTGCATTGACCTTTTTAACAGTGTCCGACTGTTGCTACAATGCACGGAGACAGCGGGTTATCGGGATCGAGATCAGTCGCCCGGGGATTAAAACTAGGCGTACGTTCGCGGCGTAGCAGCGCCACCGGCTCTTAATCAGTGGGTCCGGTATCGGAGTTCTTTTTCAGTCCCTATCTTCTACGATGAGTTCGTCCCACTTGCAACTGGCAATCTGACTCCATGAGGGCAATTCGTACTTGATGGGTCCTATAGATGTGACCGGCGATGACCTCAATGAGTATCTGGCTGCACTCGCCCATCGTGGCGTGTCGGGCGTGTCACGAGCGCGCAACCTGGCGGCAATCCGCGAGTTCTATCGATCGATGAAGAATTCGGGGTTGATCGACCACTCACCGGTTGATGCGGTCGATACCCCGAAGCGTGAGCGAAAGGCGCGAACCTATCTCACGCCCGAGGAATACAGTAGGCTACTCGCCGCCGCAGGTGCCCACCCTCGCAATTTTTGCATTCTTACCCTGTTCATCCAAACCGGGATTCGCATCAGTGAGTTGTGTGAACTTCATCTTGATGACATAGACCTCACCACCGGTCTTCTGACGGTACGCATTGGCAAGGGCATGTCTGCCCTGGAAAAGAAAGGCGTGCGGGCCACCAAGACCTGGTTGGCGATGCGTCCCGCCACACTTTACGGTCACCCCTTTCGGAATCGTGACGAAGAACCGCTCAAGGAATGGGGCGTACGCGATTTACTGAACAAGTATTGTGAACAGGCCGGGATCACCAAACGGATTACCCCCCACTCGCTGCGCCATACCTTCGCTTCCTTCAAGGCCGAGGCCGGTGTCTCGCCGTTTCAGTTACAGCAGTGCCTGGGACATAATTTTCTCGACACCACCACCATTTATGTCCACTTGGCGCGGAAGAATGCCAAGAAGGTAATGGAGGCGACAAGCCTATGAGCTGCCGATTGCGAACATCGTTAGCTTCAGGCACCTTCGGCTTGGAGGTACGTCACGAGGTCACGGACATCCGCGGCGAGAGGCGTCGGGCCGGACAGCCTGTGACTGTCCCCCCATCACAGCGCCTCCGAACGCTGGTATAATCCCAAGCCTAGGCAGTTGGTCTGACCCATCGAAGACAGGTGTCCAAGGGCGAGTTTAGCGGTATTTGACCTCCTCCGCCTTTTGCGCGGCAGGTCGCAGGTTCGATTCCTGTTTGGGGCACCACTGTCCAAACCAGCCACGCGACCAAGGTGATTGCGGGTAGGCGAGACGAGGTCGTCTCTGCCAACGGGTGTTGCTGCGGGGAGCTTCCCTTGAAGAAAATAGCCTTCGGAAACACGGAACTCCAGGTTTCACGGATCGGTTTGGGAGGATACCCTTTCTCGGGGGTGAACCGCGCGCGGGACTGGGATCCATACTCCGCTACGGGACGGCTGACGGTTCTCGCGACGATTCACCGGGCACTCGACCTCGGCATCAACTACATCGACACTGCTCCTGGATACGGTGATGGCCATAGTGAACGCCTCATTGGCGAGGTAATGCGGACCCGGCGTGACGAGTGCGTGCTGGCAACCAAGGTAGGGTGGAAGGGACTCGACAGGGTGGCCGTGAAGGAGAGCGTGCGTGGAAGTCTGGAGCGGCTCGGGACATCGTTCGTGGATGTAGCGCAGTTCCACGGCGGCATGTACAGCGAGGAGGACTACACACACATCGTGCATGGCGGCCCGCTTGAGGCACTTCGAGAGTTGCGCCAGAGTGGCGAGATACGCTTCATCGGGCTGACGGCGGAGGAGCCATGGACCGCACGCCCCTTCTTGGCGAGCGGCGAGTTCCAGGTCGTGCAGCTCGCCTACAATTTGATCTACCAATCCGCCGCCCTCCACGCCCTTGACGAGGCGAGGCAGCGCGGGATCGGCGTCGTCACGATGCGCACGATGACCTCGGGAATCCTGCAGCGTATTCTCCAGTCGCTCGCACCCGAATGGCCGCAGGCGCGGGATCCGTACGAGGTATGCCTTGACTTCGTGCTTTCCGATCCACGCGTCCATGTCGCGCTCGTGGGAATGCGGTGGCCAGAGGAAGTAGAGCACAACGTGCGACTCATCGAGGCATTCGAGCCCCGGCTTGATGTTTCGGTCGTGCCCCGGCTTACCGCCGGCATCTACGGGATGGAGGATGCCGAGGGGAACGAGGATCTGGACCGTGGTTAAAGATAGGGGAGGACCGACCGTGTTCCAATGGGATGTGCTGACGATCGGACACCTCAGCCGCAATCGGTACTGGGGCGAGATTGACGAGCGGGCGTACCGTGAGCCCCTCTGCACAAGCACACTCATTCGGACTGCTGGGCATTGCGTGGTGGTCGATCCAGGACTCCCCCCACAGGAGATGGTTCGCGTCCTAGACCGACGGGCGGGCATAGCACCGGCTTCGGTCGACATCGTCTTCCTTACGCACTTTCACGGAGACCACCGCGTTGGTCTTGCAGCGTTCCCGGATGCTGGTTGGTACATGCCGCCTGGCGAGATCGCGCACTGGAAGATCCTGCTCGAGACCGGCAGCCCAGACCGCCAGGTACTGGACCTCCTGCGTCCCGCCGAACCGGAACTTATTCCTGGCATCAGGGTCGTCGCGACACCGGGACACTCTGTCGGTCACTCATCGTTGCTGTTCGAAAGCGAAGGGCTGCGAGTCGTCGTGGCTGGAGACGCCGCGATGACTCGGGACTTCTTCTGGCATGACGACTACTACTTCAATACAGTCGATCCAGAAGCAGCCGTCACATCGATTGCGACCGTCGCCCGCGCAGCCGACGTGGTGGTGCCGGGTCACGATAACTACTTCCTCAATCGTTTGTACGGTGTAGCGTGAAAGGAGCAATATGGTGACCCAGAGGGCAAGCCAGCGGTCAAAGCTGGGATTGGGGGGTCACTCGTACATCCACCAGCTCGGCAACGACCCGCAGCCCTCGTTCCAGGAGCAGTGCACACTCGTCGCCGCCTGCCTGGACTCCGGCATCACGCTCTTTGACACTACCTACCACCAGGAACGGCTTGCGTTAGGGCGGGTGCTCCGGGAACTGGGTCGCCGCGAGGAGGCCGAAATCACAGCCTGGAACTTCTTCGCCCGTTCTGGCAAGGAGAACGACTTGGCCCCGTGGACGCCGTATGAGCCACACCACATAGACCTCATGCTTTCCGAGCTGCAGACCGACCACATTGACATCCTCGTCATTCATGCGGACGACGACGAGAGGATGCTGCAGCGGGCGCTAGGTCTGGCGGAGGAGTGGATACGCGCCGGCAAGGTACGCCGCGCTGCGCTGGGGATGGCCGACATTCAGCTCCTTCGCTCCCTGCCCGAGACGCATCCGGTCACGCACGTTTTCGCACCATACAATGTCTTCAACCGCGAGGTGTTGCCCGTGCTAGAGGAGGCGAAGGAACGAGGCTTGAACGTCGTCGCGATGTCCCCCTTCATCCGCGGGTGGAAGCTTGACGAGATCGGAGAGGAGAAGGCGCTCGTCGCGGACATCCTCCTGCGCTGGGTTAGCGCTCAGGAGCTCGTCGACCACGTGATCGTGTCCATGCGCCGGGTGGAATGGGTCAACGCCAACCTTCTCTCGGTCGCCCGCAACCGCCTCTCAGTGGAGGAGCAGGACCTGCTCGCCGCGTGGATGAGGCGCGTGGGCTAACAGGCGGGGTCTCAAGCTGTTTCGCATGTCTGCGGCGTGCACAAGAGGCTGAGGGATGCAAGTCGCGGAGTACCAATATGGCCCTGTGCATCGTCCAATAGACAACGTCGAAAACGCCAGCAAATAGCCTGATCGCGGCGTGTCAAGGTGCCCCTTACTGGTCCTCCCGAATGGCAACTCCCACCTCCAGGAGGTCGACCGAAGAATTCGGGTGAGTCTCCATCATCAGGGCCACAAACTCACTGGTCTCACCATTCATTGAGCCCAATCCCTTTACCGACGACCTCTTCGTCAGCAGCCGGTCGTTCCACTTGGCAGCGACCGGCTGCCATATTCTCCCCCTTTTGGTCAGACCACCGCGACGACGCCCATCATGCCGTGGTCCTCGTGAAAGAGGATGTGACAGTGATAGACGAACGTGCCTTTGAAGTCGAGGAACCGGGTGCGCATGGTGATCGAGCCGTAAGGTGGCACGAGATAGGTATCGTCATAGCTATGAGACACGATCGGCTCGCCATTCACCGCCGCCACCTGAAAATCATTCACGTGGATATGGAAAGGATGCCAATCCTCGCTGGTATTGTGAATCACCCACTCCTCGAGCGCATTGAGCTGCACGGTTTGGTCGATGCGATCCGGATCGAACATCTGGCCGTCGATCAGAAACTGGGACGGTGAGCCCATGATCTGGAACGTGAGGTGGCGCTGTCGGTCAACCGGGAGCTGGCTGAGGTCTTCGAAGGGGAGGAGGGTCGTCGGCAGCGGTGTTGGAGTCACCGGCTGCCCCTCCACGATGACCGTTGCCAACAGGATGTCGGGCATGGCCTGGAACTCACCGCCCCAGAGGAGATTCCGGAACTCGTACGTGCCCGGCGAGCTGTTCGCTTGCACCAACACCTCGGCGCGTTCGCCGGGACCGAGCACCAGCGCGTTGGTCGATTGGACCACGTCAAGCGGGTTTGCGTCGTTCGCGATCTGGTGGAGTGGGTGACCGGCCAGGGCCAGATTGTAGAAGTTGCCCGCACTGATATTGGCGATGCGCCAGCGTTGGGGTTCACCCGGTCGCATCCGGATCACCGGCTGCAACTGGCCGTTGATCAGGTGCAACTGGGTCGTCGCCGATTGATCGCCCGCTGCCACTACCGCTCCGTCCGGCCCGAACTGGGTCGCCTGGATGATGACCAGCCGCTCGGTGAGGCCGACAATGCCCGGTAACTGGTCGAGCTCGCCCTCGTTGACGATCACCCCGGCCAAGCCACCGGCTACCTGGTCGTCCGAGATGCCGTGCGGGTGCGGATGGTACCAATAGAGACCGGGTGAGTGGTTGGTCGGAATGCGGTACTCATACTGGAAGCTTTCGCCGGGCGGGATCATCACGAAGATGTTGTCCGAGCGGCCTCCGGGCGAAACATGGAAACCATGTGTGTGAAAGTTCGTCATTTCGGTCAGGTCATTGATCACTTTGACGCGGACCGTATCGCCGTTCCGAATGCGGAGGGTCGGACCGGGGAACGATCCTTCGTAGACCCACGCCGTAACAGGTTGCCCGGCGACGGTCGTGGTTCCGACCTGGGCCGTCAGCGTGGTCTCCAGCACGCCATGAGCGCTGGCGCGCACCGACGGCTCCACCAGATCAGCTCCGCTTGCAAAGTGCGCCGCTGGGCTCGCGGCCGGCTCGCCTGTCGTGCCTGCGACCACTCCGGTCCTGACCCAGCCAGGGCGGTCACGGCAACGCCCACGGCTCCAAGATCGACCAGCGCTGCGCGGCGGGTGAGGCGACGGTGCATGATTGCGGGACGAGGACGCGATGGATGATCACCGGTCATGAGGCACTCCTTGACGGTAGGTTGTCCGGTTGGCACGGCCACCGGCGACGAGCAACGGGTCGGAAAAACGCCTCTGATGTCGCCGCGCGAGGCACTCCCGTCCTTGATGACCTATGGGCGGGGAGAGGCGAACCCGACATCTATGTCGCCGTCGCTGCGCTCGTTGGCACGGAATGGCGCGCTCAGGTACGCGGCCACTGAAAGGACCCCGATCGCAGAACGCGGTTCAGGCTGCGCATCGAGGCGCAGGTGTCGTGCATTCGGAGAATACTTTCAGCCTACTCGACGGCACTGGTCGACACAAGCGCCATTGCCGATGCGGAGTGACATCTGCGCGATGTCGTGCTTGCCCCATCAGCCTCTGCGAGCTCATCAGCGTAGGTGCAGCACGAGTGTCCCCTTTGCGCGACTTGAATTCACTTTTGAGAATAGATGGTGTATGGATTCTATCGAACATCCTCTGGACTGGTGGGCGTATGGCGGCTACCCGGCCATCATGAGTGAACTGCGCTGCACCAAGACTGTTGCCCGGCACAAGGTTCTCCAGAAAATCGAAGAGTATTATCAGCACACCGCCGATCCGCTGTGGCGACCGATTGGGAATCGCGGGTACACCCTGCTGAGGCGAACAATTATGGCCGGTCTGGTCCTGGACGACGACTTGCTTGAGACACCCCAACTGGGTTCGGCTACTGCTACCATTTCATTAGACAGCGGGTTGACGATCGCAATCCCAATCTTCTGGAAAATTCCGACCAACGCTCCAATGCCTGCTCAAATTGTCGCTTCGATCGACGGTGTATTGCGTCCCCGTCCCCAATCACCTCATGCTGCAAGAACGCGTTCCTGGGCAATAATAATGTATGCCTTTGAATCTCCGACTTCGTCACGGACGACTCGCTGCGTGACCCCCTCGAATTCATCGACTGCGTGAGAATGATGAGGCTACCGTCCGTGTGGTTCGAAGCGTCCCCGTGACGACCAGCACGCTCGCGGGCCTCGCGGATCGCGTGGGCGGCGTCGGATACCGGAATACGCAGTTCCAACTGCATGATTTGCGTGGCACGATTCATCGATCTTCTCCCGCCAGCATACGCGTTCCGCACAAGGGCAGCGACATGCCGCGCGGGACGCTGCCACCCGGTCCCACGCGTGTCAGGTTTTAACGATCCGAGTTACGCGCTCGTCGGGATTGAACGGTATATTTCTTTTTCGGAGAGGAGCCGGCGTGCAACGATGCGACGTTGGTGAGCGTCTATGAAGCAGCTGGCCACGTTCAAATTCTTCGTCAGATCCGATGTCGACCGCTTCATCGAGCGGACGATTTTCCGTGTGCGCTGGGCCACCATCGCGGGCCTTTTCCTGCTTTCCCTGGTAGAACCGACGGCTGGACGGACCCGAGCTCCGGAATGGGCGCTCATCCTCGTGTT